>Ga0207676_10000038_pt1 | contig 171492 bp, 171 predicted proteins | sample KBSSwiS72_FD_184307 | JGI IMG/M metagenome (GOLD analysis project Ga0207676, IMG submission 184307) | Switchgrass rhizosphere microbial communities from Kellogg Biological Station, Michigan, USA - KBS Switchgrass S7-2 (SPAdes) (version 2) | ecosystem: Host-associated > Plants > Roots >...
CCACCCGTAGGGTTCTCTCTAGCCATGAGGAGTGCATGCTCCTTGTGGTTAGGCGGCCCGTCGTGTTCGCGCACGGCGGGCCGCCGCTCTTTGTGGTCCCGACGAAACTTAGCAGAGGTTGTCGGGGTACCCCGACACCAGGCTATTCGCCGTGGAGGATTTCCGCAACTCGGCTGTGGTGCAGCCCGGTCTCGGCGGCGATGTCTCGCGTCGAAAGGCCTGCCTGCCGGGCTCGCTCGAAGCCTTCGCGGCGCGCAGCGCTGGCCTTGTCGCGCTGCTTCTGAGCGCGCTCGAACGCCGCTTGGAGGCGGCGGAGGTCGGCTCGGGCGTTCTTCTCGGCGGCATCCACGATTGCGGCAGCCTAAGAGTTCTCGCCGCCTTCTCGTGGTGGAAGCGTCCCCAAGGCAAGGGAATTCCCGCGAAATGAGACCAGGATGAGACCACGACGCGCCAGAACCGCCCGGAATCGGCCGGAGCGCCGCGGAACGCCTCTCGGCACCGAAGCCGACGATCTGGCTCCACAAAAGGAAAAGGCCGGCAATGGCCGGCACTCCTCCCCATGCGCCCGACGAGAATCGAACTCGCGACCTTCGGCTTGAAAGACCGACGCTCTTTGGTCCCCGTGAAGGGACCGTTGACCACTGAGCTACGGGCGCCCTGGGGCGTAACTTTACCGGCGTGAACTCGTTCGAGCAGTGCTGCTGGGCATGGACTTAGGGCTTCAGGGCCGGGTCGCGCTGGTGATGGGCGCGAGCAGGGGGATCGGTCGCGGGATCGCTGCGGCGCTGGCCCGGGAGGGCGCCCGGGTGGCGATCGCCAGTCGCTCGCGGGAGCGGATCGCGACCGCGGCGGAGGCGATCCGGGCCGGGACCGCGCTGGGGGTGGAAGAGACGGCGAGCGTCTCGGTGACGCCCTTCGTCGCCGACACCTCCGACATGGAGCGGCTGGCGGAGCTGCCGGGCGAGGTCGAGGCCGCCCTCGGCCCGATCGAGATTCTCGTCCTCAACAGCGGCGGGCCGCCCTTCGGTGGCGCCCTCGACCATGAGCTGGACGAGTGGGAGCGAGCGTACCGCTCGCTGGTCCTGGCGCCGCGGGTGCTGGCCGGCGCGGTCGTGCCCGGCATGCGGGAGCGTGGCTGGGGGCGGATCGTCAACGTCGGCTCCACCTCCACCCGCGAGCCGATCCCCGGGCTCAACCTCTCCAACGCCCACCGGATGGCCGCGGTTGGCTTCCTCGAGACCCTCTCGCGTGAGGTCGCCGCCGACGGCATCACGGTCAACACGGTCGCCACTGGGCGCTTTGCGACCGAACGGCTGGCCGATGCCGGCGGCTCGATGGAGGCGGCCGAAGAGTCGGCGCGGGCCGAAGTGCCGGCCGGGCGCCTCGGCCGGCCCGAGGAGTACGGCGACCTCGTCGCCTTCCTCTGCTCCGAGCGCGCCGCCTACATCACCGGCACGGTGATCCCGATCGACGGCGGCCTGCTCCGCTCGGCGTTCTGAGCCGCCGGGTGGTATCGATGGTTGGGCGATGAGCCATCACCACGGCCACAGCCACGGCGCCTCGGCCGACGCCGACCGCGGCAAGCTCTGGATCGCCCTGGCGCTGATCCTCGGCTTCATGGTGGCCGAGGTGGTGGCCGGCATCCTCGCCGACTCGCTGGCGCTGCTCTCCGACGCGGCGCACATGCTGACCGACGCCGCCGCGATCGCCCTCTCGCTGCTCGCCCTGCGGCTGGCCCGTCGCCCGCCCGGTGGCGCCATGACCTTCGGCCTCAAACGGGTCGAGATCCTCTCCGCCCAGATCAACGGCATCACCCTGCTGGTGCTGGCCGCGCTGATCGCCTACGAGGCGGTCCACCGGCTCTTCGAGCCGCCCGCCGTCGACGGCGGCCTCGTGCTCGCCGTTGCCCTGGCCGGGATCGCCGTCAACCTCGCCGCCACGGCCGTGCTCGCCCGCGCCAACCGGCAGAGCCTCAACGTCGAGGGCAGCTTCCAGCACCTGCTCACCGATCTCTACGCCTTCCTCGGCACCGCCGTCGCCGCCGCGGCGATCCTCCTCACCGGCTTCGACCGCGCCGACCCGATCGCCTCACTGCTGGTCGCGGCGCTGATGCTGCGCTCCGCTTACGTGCTGCTGCGCGAATCGGGCCGCGTCTTCCTCGAGGCCTCGCCGAAGAACCTCGACCCGCAGCGGATCGGCGCCCGCATGGCCGCGCAATCCGGCGTGGTCGAGGTCCACGACCTGCACGTCTGGGAGGTCACCTCGGAGTTCCCGGCCCTCGCGGCCCACGTCGTCGTCGGCCGCGACACCGAGTGTCACCGCGCCCGCCTCGAGCTCGCCGACCTGCTCGAGCGCGAGTTCGGCATCCAGCACTCGACCCTACAGGTCGAGCACGAGCCCGAGCGCCTCCTGCAGATCGACTAGAAGGCGACCCGCCAGCGATTCTCTTCGCGAGCGACGACGCCGCGCTCGGCCAGGGAGGCCAGGCGCTGGGGCAGATCGTCCGCATCGGGCAGCGCCTTCCGCAGGTCGTCCTCGCTCGGAAGAGCGCCGGCGGCGTCCGTGCGCAGATCGATCAGGGCCCGCACTATTTCCGCCTCGACCCGGTCCAGGCGCGACGCGAGGTTGAACACGTCGACCATCACCCCGACACCGAGGCCGCCGAGGCTCGGCAGGGGATCGTCTGACCCCGAGAGGACGTAGCTGGTCGCGATCGCCAACGCCCGCTGAACCACGGCCCGCGGCAGGTCGCCGGCGCGAACGTGAACGCGCGTACCGGGAACGAGGAACGGCGCATCGGCGCTCACCGCCGACCGATCGGCTCCGACTTCGACCTCGAGCAACTGCGAGCCCTCATCCTCGGCGAACTCAACCAGGGCGCCGAAGATGATTTCGCGGTCGACGGCGCTCAGCGACCCCGCATCGACGTCTGGCACGAGGGCCGTCGGCCACGTATCCACGTCCACCACGACGCCGCCGTCGTCTCCAGCCGTCGTCGTCCCCGTCATTCGCGTGCCTGACCTTCCCGGTCGAGCGTCAGCTCGGCGGGATTGCGGGGGAACGCCAGCAATCCGGCCGCCTGCGAGGCGGCCCGGTCGAGCCACTCCGCGAGTGGACGCTGCTTGGGAACGCCCGGCCAGCTCATGTGAACCCACCCTAACTCACTGTCGCGACCGCTCTGAGCGGGCACTGGCCGCACCGGGATGTGGTACTTCCCGCACGTCGACGTGGAGCTGGGAACGAGGACCGGGGCCCAGCGAGCCGCATCGACCTCGGCTGCCAGCCCCTCCGGCGCGACCCGCTTCAGCCACACCAGCTCCGGGTCCACGGCAGCGCTGCCGGAGGTGCGCCGCGTCAACTCGGGAATGTGGCGCGGTGGATAGCCGGCCACCCTGTAGTAGGCACGGCGAAGCGCGGCCGACTCGGCATCGTCCCCGCGGACCTCGCGGCGCCGGAAGAGGAGCCAGCAAGCCCGCGCCCAGCGGGTGCCGCTATGCGGATAGGCGCCGCGGGCGCGGGCGCGTTCGCCGGCACCCGCCCGGTTCAGCGCCGCGACGGCCTCGGGCTCCGCGGGCAGCGGAAAGGGAGCGTCAAGGGCACAGCGCAACCGATAGAGGCGATAGCCGTCGGGGGTCAGCCGATCGGTCAGCACGGCGTTGCGGCGCAGCGCCTCGTCGTCGTCGACCCAGACGGGCAGCAGCCAGTCGAGGGCGAACAGATCCGCCTCCAGCTCGCGCCGGGCGTGGAGCGGCGACGCCGCCTCACGCGCGAACCGGCCCACCTCGATCTCCAGCGAGGGATCGAGGCAGACGCGCTGGTACAGCGTGCCGAGCGAAAGCAGCATCTCGAAGTGATTGACGAAATGACCCAGCTCATGCAGCAGCGCCCACAGCATCCGCCCGCCGCCGGGGTCCCCGACCTGGCGGATCACCAGATAGACCCTCGTCTCACGCAGGAAGTCGAGCAGCCTGACGCCGCACCGCCCGTAGTCAGGGTCCGCCTCGCCGAGCGGGCTCATCGCACCCACCTCGTGGGGCGTCTCGACCACCGGCAGCGACCATCGCTCCTGCAGAGCGCGGCGGATGGCGCCGTAGTCCTCCACCGGCGTGCGGTCGGGCCGGGCGACGTAGGCGCCGAGGCGCCTCGCCAGCTCTCCCCAGTTGAGCTCCGAGACCCGCGACACCGGCTCGCCGAAGGCGCGCTCCAGCTCATCGGGGCCGCCCGGCGCGACGGCGGGCGTCGCGGCGGCTGCGCTCGGCGGCGTCGCCCTCGGCGTCATCGCTGCTCGGCGGCCCCCGCCTTGCAGTCGTCACACGTCCAGCCGCCGTCGAGCAGGCTGTCGTTGACGCTCTCGACCGAAACGGTGACCATGAATTCCTCACCGCACTCGATGCAGGGAACCCAGCGCTCGAAGTCCCCGAACATTTCCTCGTTGACGTAGTCGACGAGTTTGCCGATCACGAACTGGCCGTCGGATCCGAAGACGTCGATTCCGTGCTCCTCGAGTGTGTCGGCGGCGTCGAAGAACGCCCCCTGCAGCCCCGGGAACCCATCGAACATGAATCCGGCGGCGAGCAGCTCGACCAGCTCATCGGGGAGGCAGTAAACGACGTCCGCCATCCCGATCGTCGACAGGTCAGGGTGGACCGGCAGCGTGCGCCGATAGCCGGGCACCGGATGGGGAGGCTCGCCGATCGCGATCCCGTTTGGCGCCGATCGCCGCTGCCGGCGATGCTGGGGCAGGGAATGCAGGCTCGAATCGCCGAAGCGGCGCAGCAGCTCGAGCTGCACGCACACGCGCGGATCGTCGCTCGTCACGATCTCCTGGTGATGCTCGATGTAGAGAGTGGCAAGCCGCTCGTACAACCCGCAGGCGGCCTCGACGAAGTCGCCGGGCAGCGACGGATAGGAATGGAAGTAGAGGATCGCCTCCAGCAGGCCATAGGTCTCGAAGTCCCGCTTGAACTGAAGCTTCCAGCCGCGGTCTCCGGCGGCGAGGGCAACCCGCATCGTGATCGTCTCCTCGACCTCCGGCAGCAGGCGCTCGCCGGTCACGATCTCGAGCGCGCGCAGGCGCGCCGGATAGAGCTTGTAGGGACAGCGAGCGTCCGCCAGTCGCTTGTGCAGGGTCTCGTAATCGGTCTCCATCGACGGCCTCCTACTCGACGATCCACCGTTCCGTCGCCGCCGACCAGCGGATCGCGGCGCCCCAGCGTCGCAGGCGGCCCGGCTCCGGTCCGACGACGTGGTAACTGCGTTCGGGCGCATCGCTGAGCCAGCCTTCGAACTCGTTGCCCGCCACCGAGGTCTCCTCCAGGAAGACGTCCGCCGGCGACTCGCTCACCGCTTCCCGCAGCGCTTTCTTCGTCCACGGCCGCACGAAGGCGACGATCGGGGGCCTTCCGGGCCTGTCCATCGCCGCGACGACCCGGCCCAGCTCGAGCGGTGACTCGTCGGGAGTCGACCCGCCCAGGAGGGCGTCGATCAGCGCGTCCCGCTCCTCGCGGCTTGCCATCTGCTCCTCGGTGAGGATCGGGCGGAAGCGGTGGATACCCGAGTGCTCCTTCTCCCGCAGGTGAACGCTGCCCTCACGCCTCGCGACCAGCTCTTCCAGCTCTTCCGCGTCGAGGACGGCACGCGTAAAGACACCCTGCGCCACATCTGCACCCTTCGATCGTTCGACGGTCTTCGACCGCGCCGATGATAGGCGACCCGCACCGCGGATCAGTCGGGCTTGGCCTCCCGCATCGAGGGGAAGAGGACGACGTCGCGCAGGGTCTTGGCGCCGCTGAGGATCATCATCAGGCGGTCGATGCCGAGGCCGGAGCCGCTCGCCGTCAGCATCCCGTATTCGAGCGCCCGCACGAACTCCTCGTCGTGCTCGTGCGGCGTCTCCTCGGCGCCCGACTCCTGCCGCTCGCGCTGTTCGACGAAGTGGCGGCGCTGTTCGATCGGGTCGTTGACGTCGGTGCCGCCGCCGGTGATCTCCATCCCGGCGACGATCCCGTCGAAGGCGGCGGCCAGCAGCTGCGGGTGCTCCGGCACCGGCTTGACCAGCGGCCAGATCGCCAGCGGCAGGTCGATCAGGAAGGCCGGCTGGATCAGCTTCGGCTCGATCAGCTTGCCCTGCAGGGTGTCGACCAGGCCGGCCCAGTCGTCGTCGGGCTCGGCGTCCTCGCCGGCGATCTCGGCCAGCTCGTCGCGGCTCGCCTTGGCGATGTCGACCCCGGTCTCCTCCAGCAGCGCGTCGCGCAGCGGGATCCGCGGCCAGGGCGGCGCCAGGTCGATCGTCACCCCGTCGCGCTCGACCTTGGTCGTCCCCAGCACCCGCTCCGCCACGTCGGAGACGATCCCCTCGGCGACGTCCATCACCCCGTGGTAGTCGGCGCCGCTGACGAACCACTCCAGCATCGTGAACTCCGGGTTGTGCTGGGGCGACATCCCCTCGTTGCGGAAGAACTTGCCAAGCTCGTAGACGTTCTCGAAGCCGCCGACGATCGTCCGCTTCAGGTAGAGCTCGGTGGCGATCCGCAGGTAGAGGTGGCGGTCGAGCGCGTGGTGGTGGGTCTTGAACGGGCGGGCCGCGGCGCCGCCGGTCATCCGCTGCAGGATCGGCGTTTCCATCTCGACGTAGCCGCGTTCGTCGAGGTGGTCCCGGATCGCCTTCACCACCTTGGCCCGCAGCGCGAAGATCTCCCGCGAGCGCTCGTTCGCCATCAGGTCCAGCTCGCGCTGCCGGTAGCGGGTCTCGGGGTCGGAGATGCCGTGGAAGAGGTCGGGCGGGTCGCGCAGCGCCTTGGCCAGCAGCGTGCACTCGCGCACCTCGATCGCCAGCTGGCCCCGCTTGGTCACGTAGAGGTCCCCCTCGACCCCGACCAGGTCGCCGATGTCGAGGTCCTCGATCCGGTCGAACGCCTCCTGACCGAGCGCGTCGACGCGGGCGTAGGCCTGGATCGTCCCGGAGAGGTCGCGGACGTCGAAGAAGAGCGTCTTGCCGTGGCCACGCTGGCCGACCACCCGGCCGGCGATCCGGTAGCTGAAGTCGCGATGCTCACCCGCCTCGAGCCGCTCGGGGTCGTGCGCCTCGTGGATCTTCGCGATCGCGTCGCGGTCGGGGAAGGAGAAGGGATACGGGTCGATCCCTTCGGCGCGCAGACGCTCGACCTTCGCCAGGCGCTCGGCGTGGGTCGATCCGGCGGCGGGCTCTACGCGGGTCGAGTCAGCCATGACCCAACGCTATTGGGTGCCGTTCCCGCTCGCTGCGCGCCCGCTCTGCTCAGGGAGCGAGGCCGACGGTGACGCGCTCGTCGCCCATGTAGTCGCGCAGGGTGGTCGCGTCGCGCAGCAGGTCCTGCATCGCCGGGCCGTGGTGCGTGTCGTGCTCCATCGCCATGCGCCAGCCGCTCGGCGTTTCGGCGACCAGCTTGCGGATCACTCCGAGCCCGTCCGCACCGCAGTCGCCGGTGACGGCGATCCGCGGCTCGCGCTGGATCTCCGGCGAGCGCTCGTAGATCGTCTCGTCGGTGACGTAGGGAAGGTTGGCGATCACGAGGTCGACGCCCTCGAGCCCGTCCGGCAGCCCCTCGGCGACCGAGACGTCCAGCTCCAGCCCCAGCCGCTCGGCGTTCTCGCGGGCGGCTTCTACGGCTTCGGGCGAGAGGTCGGAGGCGGTGACCCGCAGGTCGGGGCGCTCGGAGATCAGCGCCAGCGCGATCGCGCCGGAGCCGGTGCCGACCTCGTGCACGCGGGCGCCCTCGGGCAGCTCGGCGCCGACCTCGACCAGCAGCTCGGTCTCGCGCCGCGGCCACAGCACGCGCGGGTCGACCGCGATCTCGAGCTTGCGGAAGGGGGCCCGGCCGAGGACGTAGGCCAGGGGCTCGTGGTCGGCGCGGCGCGCCACCAGGGCCTCGATCTGGCTTTCCAGCTCCGGCGTGACCTCGCCGCTGCCGTCGCGCCTCAGCTGCTCGATGCTGATGTCGAGCGCGTTGGCGACGAGCGCCTCGGCGTCACCGCGCGGCTCGTCGCAACCGGCGGCGGCGATCCGCTCGGCGGCCCGGTCGACCAGCGCGCCAACGGTCGCGGCGGACGCGCCACCCTCACTGCCGGTCTCCACTGGTCCCACTTGGTCGCCTCCTCGATTACTTCAAATTAATTTGCGCAAGACTAGCCAACATCCGACGGCACTGCATCAACCCGCCGGCCGCGGACGAGTCGCGGCCGCGCCGTCGGAACGGGACAGGGTGCCATATCTGCTTCTCGCGACGTAGACCCAGACGACGCCCGCAAGCATCATCGCAAGGCTCTCCAGCTGGGCGGTGGTCAGCCCCAGCGCCGTGTCCTCGTTGCGACGCACGAACTCGATCAGGAAGCGCTCGGCGCCCGCATAGAGGAGATAGAGCGCGAAGAGGACGCCGGCGCGGAAGCGGTCGCGCAGCTGCCAGAGCGCCCAGGCGCCGAGGCCCATGGCCAGGGTCTCGTAGATCGGCGTCGGGTGGACCGTGTCGTCGGTGGGGACGGTGCCGTCCGGGTAGGCCATCGCCCACGGCCCGTCCCAGGGCTTGCCGTAGTCGCCGTCGCCGGAGAGCTGGCAGCCGCAGCGGCCGATCGCGTAGCCCAGCGCCAGCGCGGGGGCCGTCAGGTCGAGCAGGGCGAGGCCGAGGAAGCCCCGGTACCAGGCCCAGAGCAGGACGGCGATCGCGCCGCCGAGGGCGCCGCCGTACCAGACCAGGCCGGAGCCGGAGAAGACGTTGCCGAGCAGGTCGTCGCTGACGCTGTCCCAGTTCTCGACGATGAAGTAGAGGCGCGAGCCGACGATGCCGCCGATCAGCGCCGCGAAGCCGATCTCGTAGGCCCAGTCGGCCGGCTTGCCGATCTCCCGCAGCCGCTTCGCGATCAGCGCCCCGGCGGCGAGGAAGGCGAGCGCGAACATCAGCCCGAAGGTCTGGACGGTCAGCGGGCCGAGCTCGATCTCCGGGTGCACGCCCGCCTCCTACTCGCCGAGCAGCGTGCTCAGCAGCGCCTTCTGGGTGTGGAGGCGGTTCTCGGCCTGGTCCCAGACGGCGGAGCGTGGCCCGTAGAGGACGTCGGCCTCGATCTCCTCGCCGGGATGGGCCGGCAGGCAGTGGAGGACGACGGCGCTGTCCTTGGCGACGCTGAGGAGGTCGGCGTCGACCCGGAACGGGGCGAGGTCGGCGCGGCGGCGCTCGGCCTCCTCCTCGTCGCCCATGCTGACCCAGACGTCGGTGTAGATCGCGTCGGCGCCGGAGGCGGCGTCGCGCGGGTCGTTGGTCAGCCTGACGCCGTGCCCGTCCTCGAGCTGGTAGCCCTCGGGCGCGGCGATCACCACCTCGACGTCGGCGAGCCGGCCGGCGATCGCCAGCGAGCGGGCGACGTTGTTGCCGTCGCCGACGTAGGCGAGCCGCAACCCGGCGAGGTCGCCGAAGCGCTCCCGCAGGGTCAGCAGGTCGGCCAGCGCCTGGCAGGGATGGTGTTGCGGCGTCAGCGCGTTGACGACCGGGATTTCCGCCTCCGCCGCCAGCTCCGCCACCTCCTCGTGGGAGCCGGAGCGGATCGCGATCGCGTCGACGTAGCGCGAGAGGACCCGGGCTGTGTCCGCGATCGACTCGCCGCGCGAGAGCTGCAGCTCGTCGCCGCGCAGGACGATCGGCGTCCCCCCCAGCTCGGCGACGGCGACCTCGAAGGAGATCCGCGTCCGCGTCGAGGGGCGTTCGAAGACGAGGGCGACACTGCGCCCATCGAGGTCCCCGGGGCGCGTTTGTCGGGATATACCCGGGGAACGCGCCCCGCGAGCGGCTTTCAGCTCCAGCGCCAGGTCGAGCAGCTGCGACAGCTCGAAGGCGCCGAGCTCTTCGCCGGTGAGGAAGTCCTTCGTCAAGCCGCGGATACTACGGCGGTGCAGGTCAGGGCCATCAGCTGGAACCTCTTCCACGGGCGCGATTTCCCACCCGACCCGGCGCTCCTCACCTGGCGCTCGCGGTTGCTGCGAATCGGCGAGCGCAACGCGACTCACGTCCAGGTCAACCGCGAGCTGATGGTCGAGTTCGCCGACCTGCTGGCGGCGGCGGAGTGGGACGTGGCGCTGCTGCAGGAGTGCCCACCGCGCTTCGCGGCACCGCTGGCCCGCGCCTGCGGCGCCGAGGCGCACCGCGTGCTCACCTCGCGAAACTCGCTCTCCCCGCTGCGCCAACTCGCCGCCCGCCTCAACCCCGACCTGATCGCCTCCGGCGAGGGCGGCGCCAACCTGACCCTGGTCCGCGGCGCCTTCCGGTGCGACTTATCCACCTATGGGGTGGATAAGTCGCACCGGAAGCGAAGGACCGCTGTCACTGAACGGCGCGACCTGGTCATCCACGGCGGGCCGCTGGAGCGGCGCGCGATGGCCTTCACGCGAACCGCCGGCGTCTGCGTCGCCAACCTGCACGCCAGCGCCCACCGCCCCGACCTCGCGGCCGCGGACGTGCTGCGGGCGGCGAGCGCCGCGACCGAGTGGGCGGGCGAGGCGCCGCTTCTGTTCGGCGGCGACCTCAACCTGCGCCCCGACCAGAGCCCTGCGGTCTTCGAGGAGCTGCGCGAGCGCTTCGGGCTGGCGCCACCGACCGCCCCCAACGCGATCGACCACCTGCTGGCGCGCAACCTGGAGATCGTCGAGCGGCCGCGTCGCTGGCCGCCGGAGGCGCGCGAGGTGCGCAGCGACGGCTTGGCCCTGCGGCTCTCCGACCACGCGCCGGTCGAGGCGATGTTCGCGACCCATGACGCGCGGGAATGAGATAGTCACTCAACCAGTCCAGCGACGATCAAGGAGGCAGCGAGGCATGGCCGCGAAAAAAGAGTCATCCGGCAAAGCGACGAAGAGGTCGGCGAAAACGAAAGCCGGGGCGCGGTCGAAAAAAGCCGGCGGAGGTAAATCGACGGCCAAAGCCAAAGCGAAAACGAAAGCCGCGAAGAAACCATCCCGCTCGAACACCGGCATCAGCGGGCTCGACAAGAGCGTCGAGCAGTTCCGCGAGAGTCTCGAGCACAGCGTCACGCTGAGCCGCGACCGCCTGCAGGAGGTCGTCGACGACGCGGTCAAGCGGGGACGGATGACCCGCGGCGACGCCGAAAAGATGGTCTCCGACCTGATCAGACGCGGCCGCCGCCAGACCGACAGCATGCTGAAGGAGCTGGAGAAGCTGCTGCGGCAGGCGCGCAAGAAACTCCACTAGGCCGTGGCCCAGGCCACCGGCGAGACGGCGGCGGCGCGGCGGCCGAAGCGGGGCGAGCAGCTCGAGCTCGAGATCGACTCGCTCGCCTTCGGCGGCCGCGGCGTCGCCCGCGCCGATGGCTACGTCGTCTTCGTCGCCGGCGGCCTGCCGGGCGACCGGGTGCGGGCCGAGGTGACCAAGCCGAAGCGCAGCTTCGCCGAGGCGCGGACGGTCGAGCTGCTGCGCCCCGGCGCCGACCGCGTTCCCGACCGCTGCACACACGAAGGCGAGCCGTGCCCCGGGGCGCCCTGGCAGGGGCTCGCCTACGAGCAGCAGCTCGTCCACAAGCAGGGGCAGGTCGAGGAGGCGCTGCGGCGGATCGGCGAGCTCGACGGCTTCGAGCTGGAGTCGATCGAGCCGGCGCTGGAGCAGTGGCGCTACCGCAACAAGCTCGAATACTCCTTCGGTGAGCGCGAGGGCGAGACGGTCCTCGGCTTCCACGCGCGCGGCCGCTGGGACCTGATCGTCGGCGTCGAGGACTGCCTGCTCGCCTCCGAGCGCGGCAACGCGACGCGCAACGAGGTGCGCGACTGGGCGCGGCGCGAATCGGTCGCCCCCTACGACCGCCGCGCCGGCAGCGGCGTCCTGCGCAACCTCGTCGTCCGCGAGGGCCGGCGCACCGGCCAACTGCAGACGCGACTCGTCACCGCGCCGGCGCGCTTCCCGAAGCCGCCGGTCGACCTGCACACGATCGTCAAGGACGACTCCGGCAGCAGCGAGGGCCCGACAGGCGTGCTCGGCGAGGAGCGGCTGGCCGAGGAGCTGTGCGGGCTGCGGTTCGAGATGTCGCACGCCGCCTTCTTCCAGACCAACACCGAGATGGCGGAGCGGCTCTACGCGGTCGCGGCGGAGTACGCCGGCCTCAGCGGCGGCGAGCGCCTCTTCGACCTCTACTGCGGGATCGGCACGATCGGGCTGACGATGGCGGCGCGGGCCGGCGAGGTCTGGGGTGTGGAGATCGTGCCCGAGGCGATCGCCGACGCCGAGCGCAACGCCGAGCGCAACGGGATCGCCAACGCCCGCTTCCTCACCGGCAGCGCCCGGACCGGCCTGCGGCCGCTGCTGGAGCAGGCGGGCAAGGCCGACGTCGTCGTCATCGACCCGCCCCGTGCCGGCCTCTCGCAGAAGATCGTGCGGCGGGTGCTCGAGTGCGAGGCGAGGCGGATCGTCTACGTCTCCTGCAACCCGACGACGCTGGCGCCGAACGCCGCCCAGCTGGTCGAGGCCGGCTATACGCTGCGCCGCGTGAGGCCGGTCGACATGTTCCCGCAGACCCCCCATATCGAGTGCGTGGCCTTGTTTGAGAAAGCCGCCCCCGGACGCGCCAGCGGAGGAGGCGGCGCTTGACCGGGACGAGCCGCGGATTCGGCGTCGCTGCGGGGCTCGATCCGGAGGTGGCGCGGCCGTTGGCGGCGCGCTGTGCCGAGCTGGGCTACGGGTCGATGTGGTCCAACGACCATCCCGGCGCCAAGGGCCTGGAGACGCTGGCCGAGTTCGCCGCCGCGGCCCCCGGCCTCGACCTCGGCGTCGCCGTGATCGCCCTCGACCGCACGCCCCCGCGGCAGATCGCCGCCGACCTGGAACGACTGAGTCTCGACCCGGCCCGCCTCTGGCTCGGCGTCGGCGCCGGCTTCTCCGAGAAGCCGCTGACCCGGATGCGCGAGTCGCTGCCGGAGCTGCGCGAGCAGCTGCCCGGCGTCCGCCTCGTCCTCGCCGCGATGGGCCCGAAGATGTGCGCGCTGGCCGGGGCCGAGCTCGACGGCGCCTTCTTCAACTGGATGACGCCCGCGTTCGCCGCCGAGGCCCGGCAGCGAGTCGAGGAGGGCGCGCGCGAGGCCGGCCGCGAGGCGCCGCCGGTCTTCGGCTACGTCCGCACCGCCGTCGGCGAGGACGCCGCCGCCCGCCTCGCCAAGGAGGAGTCCTTCTACCGCGACCTCCACGACGGCTACCGCAACCACTTCGCCCGCCTCGGCGAGCCCGAGGGCACCGTTGGGGTGGCGGCCGCTGACGCCGATGCAGCGCAGCAGGCGCTGTCGGCCTACACGGCCCTCGACACCGTCGTCGTCAGGGGGCTGGCCAGCGCCAACGCCGAGGCGATGACCGTCCTCGCCGCGGCCGCCGCACCACGCTGAGCCGCCGCTCCCAACCGACCCGGCCGCTGGCGTTACGCGTAGAGGCTCTCCGAGGCCAGCGGCTGGCCGCGGGCGCTCCAGAGCGTGATCTCGAGGAAGACGTCGTCGCCATAGCCCTCGAGCGCGTCGAGGGCGAGAAGGGTAAAGCGTTCGCTGGAGATCGCCTCCTGGTCGACGGTCTGGGCCTCCAGCTCGGCGGTGGCGGCGACGGCGCCGCGCACCAGCGGCCGCCCCCAGACCAACGTCACCGCGCCGGCGCGGCCGTTCTCGCCGCGCCAGCGGCCGATCACCTCGTCGTTGAGGTCGATCTGCCAGTCCGGGTTGTCCTCGGCGAGCACGTCGGTGAAGTCGGCCTCGGCCCGGAAGTCCCCCGGCTCACCGCCCTCGGGTTGCAGGTAGGAGACGTATCCGAAAAGCTCCAGCGTCCCCTCCGGCCCCTCGGCCCGCGCCGTGCAAGGGACCCAGACGCGGCCGCCCCAGGCGCGCTCGGGAAACCACTCGAAGTCGGTCGGGATCGTGGTCCCGTCGGGCAGGTCCTCGAGCCCTTCGCAGGCCGCGTGGAGCTCACCTGCAAGCCGCTCGGCAAAGCGGCCGTGGGGAATCCCCTCCTGGCTGCTGTCGGCGATGAAGCGCGGGATCGGACGCGGATCGGGGGCCACGGTCGCGCAGCCTACCCGCGCCTCGGTCCAACACACGGCCACGCCGCAGGCGCCGCAGATGAGATTCGGATTAAGGGCGGGCCGGCCTGGACACCCGGCGCCCTCGACGTGGTACAAACAGACCAGTTCTTAGACGCAGGGCAGGGACAGCGGGGGAGGCAGAGGATGAGCCGCAGAGGAAGGAAGATCGGCATCTCGACCGGCGCCGAGGGCCGACGCACGATCGGAGTCGCCATGCTGGCCGTCGCGGTCATCGCGCTTCTCGCCGCGCCGGCGCGCGCCAACCTGGGCTACGAGCTCGACACCGTGGCGCCGACGGTCTCGCTCGGGGCGAACAAGGCTCCGCACGGGCTGGCGGTGGACCAGGCCAACCGGCGCCTGTACGTAGCGGTGTTGAGCGGCAATTTCGAAACCTTCGCCCCGGGCGAAGTCCTTCGCTTCGAGAGCGACGGGACGCCGGCCGGGAGCTTCGCGGGCAGCGGTAACGCCTATTTCGCCGGCGTCGCCGTCGACCCCGCGACGCAGGGGTTCTTCGCAAACGAGGCGAAATTCGAATCGGAATTCGGGAGCTTCGGAGCGATGCAGATGAACCCCTTCACCTCAGCCGGTGTCTGGGGAACGCCTTTCCCCCTTAACAGCATCGAAACGGCGCCCCAGATCGCGATCGATGCGAGCAGCGACATCTACTTCCCCAACGACACGACCAACACCGTGCAGGTCTTCAGCTCGACCGGCACGGTCGAGGAAGAAATCGCCTGCGGCGGCTGCCCCGGCGGAGCGTTCGGCCGGCCGGTCAGCGTCGCCTTCGGCTCCGACGACGACCTTTACGTGGTCGACCTCGCGCCCAACCGGGTGCTCAAATTCACCCTCTCGGAAGGCGCATACAAATACGCCTCGACCGTGCAGACCGGCGGTGGCGCCGCCGCGGTTGCCGTCGACTCCTCCACCGATGACGTTCTTGTCGGAGCCCTCCCCGGGGGCTCCAGTTACCACATCCTCGCCTACGACTCGTCGGGGACCCAGTTCGACGACTTCGGCGCCGGTCTCATAGCCAGTCCTCCGGCACCGTTGGACGCCAGAGCGGCTTTCCAGCTGGCAGTCGACGAGACCTCGCACGAGCTTTACGCGGGGACGTTCGAATCCATCTACGTCTTCGACAAGATCACGACCACGCCCCCCTCCGTGTCGACGAATGCCGCCTCGACGGTCGGTCAGGTAGTGGCCACGCTGAACGCGACGGTGAATCCAAAAGGCCATGCGGTGCTCGACTGCGACTTCGAGTACGTCGACGACACCGAGTTTCTGTCCAACGGCTTCGCGAACGCCACCATTTTGCCGTGCTCGAAAAACCCAGACGGCATGAGCAACGTCGCGGTCAGCGCCGATTCCACGGCACTCTCCCCCGCCACCAAATATCACTACCGGGCCGTCGCGACGAGCTACGCGGGATCGACCGCGGGCAGCACAAAAACCTTCACGACCCTTCCGGGCACGCCTCCGACGGTCCTCACCGATCCGGCTGCCAATGTGGCTCAAACCAGTGCCACGCTGAGCGGGAGGGTAAACCCGCACGGGGGGTCCGTTACTGACTGCCACTTCGACTTTGGCACGACGTCGGCGTACGGCTCCAGCACACCGTGCACTCCAAGCATCGGGCCAGTCACGACCGAGGTGATGAGGAAACTCGATCTCAAAGGCCTCTCCACCGATACCACCTACCACTACCGGCTGGTGGTTACGACCAATGCAGGCACAACCGAGGGCGCGAACGTTACCTTCACGACACAGTCATCGCAGCCGCCTCTCCCTCCGCCATCGACTCCGGAAGTCGAGCCGCCGCCGCCCGTCCTCCCGCCGCCCTCCCTTAAATGCCGCAGCGGCTTCGTGAAGAGGTGGGTCGGGGGCAAATACACCTGCGTGAAGAGATGCCCGAAAGGCACGGTCCGGCGCCGGGTCCGGGGCAAGTACAGATGCGTCAGGCGACCGCCTGCGCGTCGCGCAAATCGGCGGCAGCCCGCTCGGGCGGATAGACGTTGATGTCGACGCCGGCGCCGAGCTCGAAGCCAGCCTTGACGGTGAGGCGGGGAGCGATGTCGACGTGCCAGCGGAACTGCTCGGTGCCGCGCGGCGCGGTGCGGACCCAGAGGTTCAGCTCGGGCGAGCCGTCGAAGCGCTCGGCCAGCAGGCGCAGCGCCGTGTGCAGCATGGCGGCGCCGGCGCTGTCCTCCTCGAAGCGCGGCGCTGCGCGGCGCGGCACGACTCGCAGCTCGTAGGGCGAGCGCGAGGCCCAGGGGCAGACCAGTGCCGCATCGTCGTCGATCGCGACGAGGCGCTCGCGGCGGCGCACCTCCTCGACCAGGATGTCGCCGAGCAGATCGCCGCCCCCGGTGCGTTCGGCGTAGGCGCCTGCCCGCTCCCGCTCCCGCGCCACCAGCGCCGGCACGAAGGCCAGCGCGTAGAGCTGGGCGTGGGTATGCGGCAGCGAGGCGCCGGCGCCAGCGCCCTCGTTGACGACGAGCTGGACGTAGGCCGCGTCGGGGTGGGCGCGCAGCCGCTCGCGCCAGGTCGCGATCGCCGCGGCGAACCGCCCCTCGCTCAGCTCGGCCATCGCGGTGACGTGCTCCGGGGCGTTGACGATCACCTCGTGTCCGCCGATCGCGGGCCGCGAGGCGAAGAGGTCCGGGGCGCTGTCTCGGCGCTCCTCGCCGCCCTCGCCCAGGGCCGGGTACAGGTTCGGCACCACCCGAGTGGTCCAGCCGGGCGTGTCGGCGCCGCCGCCGCCGGGCCGCACCGCGTGGACCTCCGGCGGCGTCCGATCCTCCCGTCCCTCGCAGAAGGGACAGCTCTCAGCGCCCTTCTGCTCGCTGGCCGGCCGCTTGAACCCCTCCGGGCGGTCGGCGCGACCGGGAGCGAGGATCGTCTGCAGCCCGGTCAGCTGGTCGATGCGAATCTCGGGCGCGCTCACGGTCTCCTTGCCGGCACCACGGCGGTGTCGGGAAACGGTCTCAGCCTCTGGACGGGGGCAGATCGTCCGGGTCCGGCGCGGTGGAGAAGTCCGACTCGGGCTCGGGCGGGGGCGGCGCCGGCCTCGGCCCGGTCCTCGGCGGCGACTTCGTCCGCCCGTTGCCGCCCTGGAGGAACGGCTCGAGCACGTCCATCGGCAGGGGGAAGACGATCGTCGTGTTCTGGTTGCTGCCGATCTCCAGCAGCGTCTGCAGGTAGCGCAGCTGCAGCGAGGCGGGGTTGGTGCTGATGATGTCGGCGGCGTCGGTGAGCTTCTGCGCCGCCTGGTACTCGCCCTCGGAGTTGATGATCTTGGCCCGCCGCTCGCGCTCGGCCTCGGCCTGGCGCGCCATCGCCCGCTGCATCTGTTCGGGGATCTCGACGTCCTTGATCTCGACCGCGGTCACCTTCACGCCCCACGGCTCGGTCGACTCGTCGATGATCTTCTGCAGCTCTTCGTTGAGGCGCTCGCGCTCTGCCAGCAACTGGTCGAGTTCGGCCTTGCCCAGCACCGAGCGCAGCGCGGTCTGCGCGATCTGCGAGGTGGCGAGGAGGAAGTTCTCGACCTCGACGATCGAGCGGTTGGCGTCGACGACGCGGAAGTAGGCGACGGCGTTGACGCTGGAGGGAACGTTGTCGCGGGTGATCACCTCCTGCGGCGGGATGTTGAGGGTCACCGTACGCAGGTCGACCCGTTCCATCCGGTCGATCAACGGGATCAGCAGGATCAGCCCGGGGCCCTTGGTGGCGATCAGGCGGCCGAGGCGGAAGACGACGCCGCGCTCGTACTCGCGCAGCACCCGCACCGCGGTGCCGAGCACGATCAGGACGAAGATCACGAGGACGACAAGGACCACGAGTGCTGCTTCCATCAGCCTGCTCCTTCCTCTGCCTGGGCCTGGGGGATTGGTGCCGGCCGCACCGTCAGGGTGAGGCCGTCGACCGACTCGATCGTGACTCTATCCCCCGGGCGCAGCGGTCCCCCGTCGCCCGCGAGGCGCGCCCGCCACAGCGCTCCCTCGACCCACACCTGCCCCTCCGGGTCGAGCGCGGTGCGGGCCTCGGCGCTGGCGCCGATCAGCTCCTCGGAGCCGGTGCGGACCGGCTCGTCGCGGTGGGCGGCGAGGACTTTGCGGCCGACGACGTAGGCGCTGAGCAGCGACAGCACCCCGAGCGTGATCAGGCCGGGGCCGGCCCAGTCGCTGGCGCTGGACTCGGAGTCGACGGTGAGCGCGACGACGCCGGCGGCGATCAGCCCCAGCGCCCCGAGCGCCGCCAGCCCGCCGCCGGTCGGCAGCAGCAACTCGGCCAGCAGGACGACGACCGCGACCAGGGCGACGATGACGAAGACGTCCACGGGTCGATTATCCGCTTTTCGCGCCGAGCCCGAGCGCGTAGCGCTCGATGTCGGCGCGCAGCTGCGCCTCGTCGGAGTAGGGGCCCTGTTTGAGGTAGACCAGCTCGCCGCGGCGGTCGTAGAAGGCGGTGTCGGGCAGGCCGAGGTCGGCGCCGATGCCGGCGGCGATCTCCTCGTCGGGATCGGTGTAGCTGGGATAGGGAACTGGCTCTTCGCGCAGGAAGGTGCGGGCGGCGTCGTCGGAGTCCTGGCTGTCGACGCCGAGGAAGGCGACCCGCTTGCCGTAGCGCGCGGCGGCCCGCTGCAGGGCCGGGAACTCGAAGCGGCAGGGGCCGCACCAGGAGGCCCAGACGTTGACCACGACGGGATGGCCGCGCAGCGCCGCGAGCCGCTCCTCGTAGGCGTCGACGCCGCCGGGCAGCAGCCGGTTCGCCTGCGCGTACAGCGTCGCCAGCGGCGGCGGCGCGCCTGCAAGGGCCCTGTCGTAGTCGGGATGGGCGCCGCCCTCGCCGTCAGACGAGGAGCCGCATCCAGTCGTGGCAAGTGCGATTGCGGCGAGGGCAAGCGCGAGCGGGTGGTTGCCGATCCAGCGCCGCGCCAGCTGCGTCGTCCGGTGGATACCGGCAGCGGAGTCATTCATCTGGGCTCCTGTTTACAATACGTCCGTCGGGTTCGTTCGTATGCGGACCCGCTCGAGATCGCCGGGGATGGAGGAACCACCTACTCCCGGCATCCTCGTTGACTCTTCCCGGTGGCGCGCGCGGCGTCTCCGTGGGAAGGAACCGACAGGCTCATGGCCAAGACCAGCGAAGTTGCCGCGAAGGCGGCAGTTCCTTCAGGCGCCGACATCGAGCGGGCGTCCGACTTTGCCCGCGAGCCGCTGCTGCTCGACGGCGAGGGGCCGGAGGCGCTCGCCCCCGGAACGGCGCGCCGGCGCGCCCTCGACGCGGCGCTGGTGGAGCTCGACGAAGGCGCCGAGCATCCCTCGATCCAGTGGCGGCGGGACTTCTCGCTTCTGCTCGGCCTCGAGCGGTTGCTGGCGGAGGAGCCACCGAAGCTGCGCGACGGCGCCGAGCTCAACCCGCACCAGGTCGACGCGCTGTCCGGAACCCTGACCGAGCTGATGGCCGAGCAGCAGACCGCGGCCGAGAACGGGTCCGGCCCCGCCGCCCCTGCCGAGACCGCCGAGCCGTCCGCATCCTCCGACGGGGACGCGGATGAGGACGATGAGGAGCCCGAGGAGCTGGCACCCGACGAGGAGCCGCAGGACTGGGAGGAAGAGGCGGTCGAGGACGACGAGGAGGAGATCGTCGCCGAGGCGGCCGAGGACCCCGGCGCCGAGCGCCGCTTCTGGTTCGAGCACGCGACGGGGGCCGGCAAGACCGTCGCCGCGGTCGGCTTCATCGACGCCACCCGCACCGGCGGCGTCCTCATCCTCACCCACCGCCGCAACCTGGTCGACCAGTTCATCGGCGAGATCTCCGACCGCGGCTACAAGGAGCGGCTGCGGCCGCCGCTGCTAGGCGACCGCGACGACGCCGATGGGCCGGTCACGGTCGAGACCTACCAGTGGTTCGTCCGCAACCACAAGAAAGTCTCCGACGCCTACTCGATCGTGATCTGCGACGAGGCGCACACCGCGCTGGGCGAGAAAACCAGCGCCTGCATCCGCGCCTGGACGGGACCCGTCTTCATCGGCATGACCGCGACCGGGGCGCTGATCGCCCGCCACGTCGCCGACCTCTTCCCGACCCAGACGTCGCGCTTCGACCTCGCCCAGGCGGCGCGGCGCGGCGTGATCGCGCCGCTGCGCTGCATCCGCATCCCTCCCGGCCCCGGCGTGCGGACGATCGCCAAGGTGCCGCTGCGGAAAGGCGAGGTCGACCAGGACTTCGACCAGGAGGAGCTGGCCGCCCTGCTCGACCAGGAGCCCTTCAACGTCGCCATCGCCGACCTCTACAAGACGCGCTTCAGCAAAGTGCCGGGCGTCCTCTACACGGCCGGCGTCCAGCACGCGAAGAACGTCGCCAAGGCGCTGCAGGGGCAGGGGATCAAAGCCCGCGCCGTCTCCGGTGAGACGCCGAAGCGCGAACTGGCCGAGATCCTGGCCGGCTTCGAGCGCGGCGAGGTCGACGTCCTCTGCAACGCGATGCTGCTGGCCGAGGGCTGGAACTCGCCGCGGGCGACGATCTGCATGCACCTGGCGCCGACCGCCTCGCGGCGGATCTACCAGCAGCGCGTCGGCCGCGTCACCCGGCGCGCCCCCGGCAAGGAGGCCGGTCTGGTGATCGACTTCGTCCACCCGGCGACCACCCACGACGAGACGATCGTCACCCTGCACAGCCTGCTCGACCGCGAGGTCTACCGCGGCGGCGCGATCGTGGTCGGGCCGGTGCGGCGCGGCCGCGGCCGGCGGGTGCGGGTAGAGCGGCGGATCGTCCCCGTCTCGGAGAGCTCCGAGCGCCGCACCCAGGTGCTGGAACGGGAGTTGTGGCGGATCGCGGTCGAGAACCTCGACTACCCCGAGCAGCACGCCTGGGCGGCGCTGGCCGGCGCCCGGGTCAACCCACAGAACTGGCGGCGGGCGCGCTCGATGCTGCAGAACGACCGCACCAAAGAGCTGCGGCGGCGCTTCCTGCTGACCTGCGTGCAGCGCAACCGCAACTCGCAGCTGCGGCTGAAAGCGCTGGGCGAGATCGCCGACCTGCGCGACGCCGAGGCCTTCGACGACGCGATCGAAATCGTCGGCAGCTGGAGTCGCGACGACAAGCGGGCCGGGACCAAATGCCTGCTGCAGGCGCTGGTCGACAAGCGGATCGGGCGGCGCGACCAGGCGCAGGCATGGGTCTGGCGGCTCGCCTCCTACACCCGCGAGCTGCACGAAGAGTATGCGGTGCAACGCTGGCCGGAGACGAAGCGATTGCTGGGGCTGTTGGTCAACTCTTCGGGTCGGGCGCACGGGCGCAACGCGCGGCGGCTGGTCCACGCGTCGCGCAAACAGGACCGCCGCTTGGCGGTGGCGCTGCTGGCCGCGGCCGTCTCGCACACGCCCGAAGGCGAGGAGGTGCTGCGGGGGGCGCGGATGCGGATGGCCCGCAAACCCTCGGCGACGGCGCGCGAACTGCTGCGCAACTTCCCCAAAGGCGGCAAGCGGCGACGCAAGCGCAAAAAAGGCAAGCCCGGCGATGGCGAGAACGGCGCCAAACCCACCGCGCGGGCATCCCGGGCTGGCCGAGCCGCGAGGAAAGCCAGCGAGAACGGCTCAGAGCCGGAGGTGGACCTCACCGGCCCCGAGGACGAGCCGGTCGTCGCCGGCGACGACGACTAGATCACCTGAGTCCTCGATCCCTTCGGCGATCCCCGAGCCGCCGTCCCAAGAGATCTCGCGCCCGCGCAGGGCGTCGCGGGAGCGCCAGGCGCGGAGAACCTCGTCGCGCGGCGCTTCGACCCAGCGGGTGAGCGCGTCGTCTAGCGCGCGCCGCGCCCTCTCCGGCGCACGCGTGCTCCGTTGGGGTTCCATAGGGCCCCCAACGGAGCGCGCGTCCGTCCACAGCGAGGTCGCGGGCCAGCGCAGCTCGTCGGGGAACTCCTCGGGGGCGACGGCGAGGTTGAGGCCGACGCCGATCACCGCCCAACCGTCCTGCGGCTTCGCCTCGATCAGAACGCCGGCGAGCTTGCGTTCGTCCAGCCAGACGTCGTTGGGCCACTTGACGGCGCACTCGATTCCGGGACGTAGCGCCTCGGCTGCTTCGCAGACGGCGAGCGGAACCGATAGCGGCAGCAGCAGGTGCCGCTCGTCGAGGGGCCGCAGGATCGCCGAGTAGAGCAGACCCTTCCCAGCCGGCGCCGTCCAGGCCCGACCCTGCCGTCCCCGCCCGGCGGTCTGCTCGGCGGCGGTGACGACGGTGCCGTGCGACGCCCCCGCCTCGACCAGCTCGCGGGCGCGGGCGTTGGTCGAGTCGGTGACCCGGAAGTGTCGATGCGGCGCCCCGAAGCCCGCCTCCCCCAGCCGAGTTCGCGTTTTTTCTCGCATGGCGTGACTAAACGCGAACTCACCCCAAGGGGGTCTGTTTGGAGGCGGCGGCGAGGATGGCCTCCACGAGGCCGTTGAGGTCGTGGTGCTCGGCTTCTACGTGGACCTCGAGGCCGGCGGCGCGGGCCGCTTCGCTGGCGATCGGGCCGATCGAGACGATGCGGGCGTCGCGCGGGAAGCGCTCGCCGAGCGCCTCGGTCAGGTTGCGCACGGTCGAGGAAGAGGTGAAGGTGACGTAGTCGGCGCCCTGCGCCGCCTCGACCGCCTCCGGCTCCGGCTCCTCGCGCACCGTCTCGTAGAGGGCGACGACGTCGACCTCGGCGCCGCGCTCGCGCAGGGCGTCGGGCAGGATGTCGCGCGCCTCGGCGGCGCGGGCGATGAGGGCTCTCGAACCCGCGACCTCGACCCGTTGCAGTGCCTCCACCAGCGCCTCGGCGACGAAGCGCTCGGGGACGACGTCGGCCCTGACCCCATGGTCGGCAAGGGCCCGCGCGGTACCGGGGCCGATCGCCGCGACGACCGCCCCCGAGGGGTCAGGATCGGCCGCGCCTCCCTGCGCCTCGGCCTCGGCGGCAGCGTCCGCTCTCCCTCCCCTCACCTGATTCTGTTTCGGTGCCCCGCCCAGCGCTCGCGCGTCGAGCCCAGCATCGGCGAGCGCCTCGAACAGGAGATCCGCGCCATTGGGGCTGGTAACGCAGATCAGCGCGTACTCGCCGATCCGCTCGACCGCGCGCCGCACCTCCTCGCTCTCGATCCGCGGTTCGATCCGGATCGCCGGCAGCTCGACCACCTCGGCCCCGAGCCCGCGCAGAGTCGCGGCAAGCCCACTGGCCTGCGCCCGCGCCCGGGTGACGACGATGCGGCGGCCGTGCAGGGGGCGCCGCTCCAGCCAGGCGAGCGACTCGCGCCGCGCCACAGCCGGTCCGACGACGATCAGCGCCGGAGCGCCGACGCCTTCCCGCTCGACCGCCTCGGCCAGAGTCGCGAGCGTCGCCACGACGGTGCGTTGGCCGTCCATCGTGCCACGCTCGACCGCGGCCGCCGGCTCGCCGGCGTCGCGGCCGGCCTCGATCAGCGCCGCCGCGTTGGCGGCGAGGTTCTTGACGCCCATGTAGAAGACGAGGGTGCCGGGGAAGCGGGCCAGCGCCTCCCAGTCGAGCGCGGTCTCCTCCTTCTCAGGGTCCTCATGCCCGGTCACGAAGGCGACCGCCGAGGCGTCCTCGCGATGGGTGACCGGGATCCCCGCGTAGGCGCTGGCGGCGACCCCGGCGGTCACACCGGGCACGACCTCGAACTCGACCCCGGCCGCGCGCAGCGCCTCCCCCTCCTCCCCACCGCGCCCGAACACGAACGGATCCCCCCCCTTCAGCCGCACCACGCTCCTCCCCGCCCGCGCCGCCTCCACCAACCGCTCGTTGATCTCCCCCTGCAAGGACGTGCCGTGTCTTTGATGCCCATAGTGGTGTCTAAGTCTCGGCACGTCCACGGGGCTCTTGCCTACGTAGACGAGGTCGGCGTCGGGGCGGGCGCCGTCGAGGGCGCCGGGGGGGATCAGGCGGTCGTAGAAGATCGCGTCGGCCGCGGCGATCAGCTCCAGCGAGCGCGCCGTCATCAGGCCCGGGTCTCCTGGACCGGCCCCCACCAGATAGACGACACCCGCGCGCGCGCTCACTTCTCGTCTCGTTCGGAGCGCGCTCGAGCGTGACCATGCCCGGCGGAAGGTCTGTGGGCCTGACCGTGCATTTCAACGTCAACCTCACACACTTGGCATCCAATCCTCGGCGCGGTCGAGGATCTCGCGGGCGCCGGCGCCGAGCAGCCGCTCGGCGAGCTGGGCCCCGGCGGCGGCGGGATCCGCCGCGTCGGCCTCGAAGCGGTCGCGGATCCACTCGCTGCCGTCGGGGAGGCCGACGAAGGCCTCGATCGAGAGGGACTCGGCGGCGGCTTCCCCCCTGTCCCCCGCGGCGATCGGATCGTCCGGACCTTCCGCTCCGTTGCCGAGAGTCAGCTTGGCGCGGGCGCCTATCGGCGTCGCACAGGTCGCGTCGAGCAATGCCACCACGGCACGCTCAGCGGTCAGCTCGCGCAGCGCGGTCTCGTCGCCGATCGTCGCCGCGGCGCTGGTCGACTCCGCGTCGTCGGCGCGCGTCTGCAGGATCAGGGCGCCCTGGCCCGCCGCCGGCGTCATCGCCTCGGCGGGGATCGCGAAGCTCGCCTCGTCCTCCCGACCCAGCCGCCGCAGGCCGGCGGCGGCAAGGACGATCGCGTCGTGCTCGCCGGCGGCGAGCTTGCGCAGGCGGGTGTCGACGTTGCCGTGCAGCTCGCCGACCTGCAGGTCGGGACGGGCGGCGAGCAGCTGGGCGCGGCGGCGCAGGCTGGCGGTGCCGACGTGGGCGCCCTCCGGGACATCGTCCAGAGACGTCCCTACGCCGATCCAGACGTCGGCGGGGTCCTCCCGCGCAGGCACGGCCGCGATCGCCAGCCCGTCGGGCATCTCCGCCGGCACGTCCTTGGCCGAGTGGACGCCGATGTCGGCCTCTCCCTCCAGCAGCGCCCGCTCCACCCCGCGCACGAAGCGGGCCTTGTCGCCCGGCTCGCCGTCGGAGGAAACCTCGACCAGCTCGGCCCCGCCCAACAGATCGGCGACCTGACGTGCCTGCGCTATCGCAAGGGCGCTACTGCGGGTGGCGATTCGAATCATTGGGGAGCGCCCTCCGCAACTCCGTCACATTCCCCTTGCCCTCGCCCTCCGGCTCGGTATCCGCGTCGAGACCGAACAGCTCGCGCAGGGCGCTGACGTAGAGGTAGGCGCTGTCGCTGCCGGCGGCGCGCTTCATTCGCACGGTCGGCTCGTGCAGGAGGCGGGAGACGATCGCCCGCGACATCGCCATCAGCCGCTCGCGGTCGGCGTCGCTCAGGTCCTCCCAGCGCTCCTCGTTCTCGGCCAGGACGCGCCGCACCACCTCGTCGGCGCGCTCGCGCAGGGAAGCAATCGTCGGCACCACCTCTAGCGAGCCGAGCCAGCGCTCGAAGCGGTCCAGCTCGGCGGCGAGGATCGGCTCCGCCCGCCGCGCCTCGGCCTCGCGGCCGCTCATGTTGCGCTCGACGATCTGCTGCACGTCATCGATGTCGTGCAGGCTGACGCCGGCGATCTCACGGCACTCCGGCTCGATGTCGCGCGGCACGGCGATGTCGACCAGCAGCAGCGGCCGGCCGTCGCGGCTCTCCATCACCTGTTCGAGCCCGTCGCGCTCGACGATGTGATGCGGCGAGTTGGTCGCCGAGACGACGATGTCGGCGGCCGCCAGCTGCTCGGGCAGCTCCTCGAAGCGGACGGCGTCGCCGCCGAAGCGCTGGGCGAGGCCGATCGCGCGGTCGTAGTGGCGGTTGGCGACGAAGACGGTGGCGACGCCGCGGGCGACGAGCGCCTTGGCGACCAGCTCGGCGGTCTCGCCGGCGCCGACCACCAGCACCCGCTTTTCGCTCAGGTCGCCCAGCGTGCGCCGTGCCAGCTCGACCGCGACGGATGGGATCGAGGCGCCGCGTTCGCCGATCGCGGTCTCCTCGCGGACACGGCCGCCGGCGGCGAGGGCGCCGCGGAAAAGGCGGTTGAGGATCGGCCCGGTCGCGCCCTCTACCAGCGCCAGCTCGTAGGCGCGTTTGACCTGGCCCTGAATCTCGGCCTCGCCGACGATCATCGAGTCGAGGCCGGCGGTGACCTGGAAGAGGTGATGGGCCGCCTCGCCGGAGCGCAGCGAGTAGAGGTGGCCGAGCAGCTCGGTGGGGCGGATCTCCGCCTGGCGGGTCAGCACTCCGAGCGCTGTCGACTCGGCTTCGACCGTGTCGGAGACGACCAGGTAGAGCTCGGTCCGGTTGCAGGTCGAGATCGCCGCCGCCTCGTGGATGCCCTCGGCGCCGGTCAGCTCGTTGAGGGCGCCGACCGCGCGGCCCTCGGTCAGCGAGAGCCGCTCGCGCAGGTCGAGCGGCGCCGTCTTGTGGGAGACGCCGAGAGCGAGGAGCTCAGACATCAGACGCCGCCTCCCCCGCTCCCCTGAGACGCCAAAGAGTCGGGTATGGATGGCGTCTCACTCCCGCGCCCGGGGGCGGGGGCGGCTTGCTCTCCATTGGTCCGCTGCTCCGCAAAACCAGCCAATTCTCTTAGCTCGCGCTCGATCCGCTGCAATTTCGCCGCCATGATCGCGACGTAGACGACGATCAGGACGAGGAAGACGACGTAGGCGCCGGCGACGTACTTACCGGCCTCGTCGAGCGGCAGGGCGGGAGCGGCAAGGGGCAGCAGCTGCGCGAGCGTCATCAGCTCACCTCCGGCGCCACGCGGGAGCCGCCGCCCGGGGCCGGCGCGTCGAGCGCGCGGCGCAGCCGCTTCAGCTGGCCGGAGGCGCTCTTCGCGGTCAGCTCGAATTTGACCAGGGTCACCCAGAGCAGGCCCATCGCCGCCAGGCTGACGAGGAAGGTCAGCATCATCTCCCCCGGCAGGCCGCCATTGGCGGTGGCGAAGGTGCGCGGGTGAACGAGGCTCTCGGCCATCCGCACGGCCATGAAGTTGAGCGGCACGAAGGCCCCGGCGACGATCGCGAAGACGGATGCGTAGCGAGCCTGGCGCTCGCGGTCCTCGATCGCGTAGCGGAACGGGTAGTAGGTCGCGTACATGAGGAAGACGATCAGGAAGCTGACCAGGGTCGGCTCGTCCCAGACCCACCAGTGCCCCCAGGAGGCCTTGGCCCAAATCGACCCGGTGATCAAGACGGCGACGCCGAAGATCACCGACATGTGGATCGAGACGTAGGAGTAGGCGTCCCAGCGCCCCTCGCCGCTGCGCAGGTGCAGGATCGCGAAGACGCCGCCGGCGACGAAGCCGAGCAGCGCCACGATCGCCAACGGCACGTGCAGGTAGAAGATCTTCTGGATGAAGCCCTGGTCGGCGTCGAGCGGCGCGTAGAAGAAGGTCAGCGAGAGGGCGAGGGCGAGCGTCGCCACGGTGGCGATCGAGAGGGCTCTGAGACCGTTGCCGTACATGCTTTGCGCGCGGTGGGGAGGGGAAGGCGCCTCAGTCCTCCAGCAGGAAGTCGAACACCGCGTATCCGACGAGGAGGAAGATCAAATCGTATAGGCCGAGCACCGCCAGCCAGGTGCCGAAGCGCTCGTAGGCGGGACCGCCCAGCTCCAGCAGCGGCTCGCTGGCGCCGGTTGCGGCGATCATCAGCGGCACGACCAGCGGCAGCAGGACGAGCGGCGCCAGCAGGTCGCGGGCGCGCGAGTTGACCGCCATCGAGGAGATCAGCGTCCCGGTCGCGGCGATGCCGAGGTCGGCGAGAAGGAGGACGGCGGCGAGCGGCGGCAGGGCGGCGACGGAGTCGAGGAAGAAGACCGCGAAGACCGGGACCACGATCAGCTCCAGCACCACCAGGTAAGCGAGCAGCACCGCCGCCTTGGCGGCGAAGAGGGCCGTGCGGTCGATCGGCGCCAGGCGGATCGCGTCGAAGCCCCCCTCCTCGCGCTCGGCGACGAAGAGGCGGTTGATGCCGAGGATCGCGGCGAAGAGCAGCGTCGCCCAGAGGACGCCGGCGGCGAGGCTGCCGGAGAGCGCCGTGCGGTCGAGGCCGAAGCGGAAGATGACGAAGGTGGTGACGGCGAAGAGCGCCATCGCCGGCAGCGACTGCAGGGTGCGCAGCTCGGTCCGCAGGTCCTTGCCGAGAATCGCCCGAAAGGCGAGGGAGGACGGCGTGACGCGGAAGGCGGGTGGAGCGCTCACGTCGACACCCCCACGGTCGCCGTTCGCGCTTCGGCCGGGTCGAGCTCGGCAGCGGGGCACTCGCGCAGCGGCCGGCCGCCATGAGTGAGCAGCAGCGCCCGATCGGCGTCGGGCAGGGCACGTTCGGGGTCATGGGTGACAACCACCCGAGTGCGGCCCTGGCCGGGGCCGATCAGGCCATGCGCTGCCTCCCGTCCCGCGGCGTCGAGGTTGGAGTCGGGCTCGTCGAGCAGCAGCAGCTCGGGATCGTGCAGCACGCAGCGGCAGATCGCCAGCCGCTGCCGCATCCCCGCCGACAGCTCGGCGACCCGCTCGTCGGCGCGGCGCTCCATCCCGACCGCCGCCAGCAGCGCCGCGATCCGGTCCTCCGCCTTCTTCTCACCGAGCCCGTGCAGACGGGCGTGGAAGCGCAGGTTCTCGCGCCCGCTGAGGTCCCGGTAGAGCAGCGGCTCGTGGCCGAGCAGGCCGATCCGCCCCCGCACCTTCCAGGCCTCGCCCGGGAGCCGGGCGCCGAGCACGCTGACCTCGCCCCCGCTCGGCCGCAGCAGCGTCGCCAGGACCCGCAGCAGGGTCGTCTTGCCGGCCCCGTTCGGCCCCAGGGCGACAAGCGTCTCCCCCGCCCCGAGGGTCAGGTCGACCCCGTCCAGCGCCGCCCGTTCGCCGAACTCCCGGCGCAGGCCCCGCAGCTCGATCGCCGTGCTCACGCCGGGATTCTCGCTGGAAACGGTCTCCAGCTGGAACGAGTGCTCCGTTAAGGGCTCTATGGACACCGAACGGAGCAGTCGACCAAGCGTCGGCCGCACCGCCAGCGTCAGCTGCGCTTCTTCTTCAGCGTGCGGCGGCCGACCTCGAGCAGGGGGCCGGCGCCCTCGCGCAGGGCCTTGGTGCGGGTGGTGCCCTTGCCGTAGAGGATCTTGGCCGAGGCGCGGACCGCTTCGCCGAGGGTGCGGTCGTATGGGTGCCACCAGAAGTCCCGGGTCAGGCCCGGCTCCCAGGCGTTCATCTTGACGTTGACGCACTCGTAGAAGCCGAATTTGGAGTGCGAGCGGCCGACGCCGGAGTCCTTGACCCCACCCCAGGCGCACTGGCAGGCGCCGTGGCTGAAGGAGTGGTCGTTGACCCAGACCATCCCCGATTCGACCCGGCGCGCGATCCGCGCCCCCTTCTGGCGGTCCTTGGTCCAGACCGAGGCGCCGAGGCCGAACTCGGAGTCGTTGGCGAGGTCGATCGCCTCCTGCTCGGAGTCGACGACGACGATCGGCAGCACCGGGCCGAAGATCTCCTCCCGCATGATCCGCATCTCGTGCGTGACCCCTGTCAGCACGGTCGGGGCGACGAACTTGCCGGAGAGGCCGGGCACGTCGCTCGGGCCGCCGCAGAGCTTGGTCGCGCCGGAGGCGACCGCGTCCTCGATCAGCTCGACGACGATCTCGTACTGGCCCTCGGAGGTCATCGGGCCGATCTCGGTCTCCCACTGCAGCGGGTCGCCGAGCCGCAGCTTCTCCGCCTCGCGGGCGACGCCCTCGACGAAGCGGTCGGCGACCTCGCGCATGACGTAGACGCGCTCGATCCCCGAGCAGGTCTGGCCGGCGTTGGCGAAGCCGCCCCAGACGGCGCCCGAGATCGCGTTGTCGAGATCGGCGTCGGCGCAGACGATCATCGGGTCCTTGCCGCCGAGCTCCAGCACCGAGCCCTTCAGCTGCCCGGCGCAGACCTCGCCGACCACCCGGCCGACGTCAACTGAACCGGTGAAGAAGATCTTGCCGGCGCTGGAGCGGGCCAGGGCGTCGCCGACGGCGCCGCCGCCGTGGACGACCCGGACCAGACCCTCGGGCAGGCCGCCCTTCTCGAAGACGCGGCGGATCGCTTCGCCCAGCAGCGGCGTCAGGCTGGCCGGCTTGAGGACGACGCCGTTGCCGGCCATCAACGCGATCGCGACCTCGCCGAAGGGGATCGACCAGGGGTAGTTCCAGGGCGCGATCACGCCGCCGACGCCGATCGGCTCGTAGGTGAAGCGCCCTTTCTTGCTCATCAGGAAGGCCTGCGACATCCGCACCTTCTCGTCGGCGAGGATCTTGGGGCCGGCCTTCGCGCACCAGTGCAGCGCGTCGACGGTCGGCAGCAGCTCCATCGTGTAGGCCTCGGCGCGCGGCTTGCCCTGCTCGTTGACGAGCAGCTCGGCGATCCCGTCGATGTCGTCGAGCAGCGCGTCGGCGGCGCGGCGCATGTAGGTGGCGCGGTCGGCCAGCGACAGCTCCGCCCAGGCGGGCTGGATGCGGGCGACGTCGTCGACGACGGCCTGAACCTGGTCGGGCGTGATGGTGGCGACCGAGCCGACCAGCTCACCGGTCGCGGGGTTGAAGGACTCGAGGGTGGACTGGGACGGGGGGGCCTGCGTGGCGATCTCCATGGGGCGATTGTAGGTGGGAACCGCGTTGATCGAAGGCGCGGATGCCGTTGCAGGCATTTTTCATTTGCGTGGCGACACGTAATGTCTTGTCCGCTACGGTGGCATCATGGAGGCCGTGACGAACAGTTGGACAGACGAGCGCCTGGACGACTTCCGGGGCGAAACGGCGCGCCGCTTCGAGGAAGCAAGGACCGAGACGTCGCGGCGATTCGACGAGGCCAAGACCGAGACGTCGCGGCGATTCGAGGAGGCCAAGACCGAGACGTCGCGGCGATTCGACGAAGTCGAGCGGCGCATCGACCGGGTTGACACCGACGTCCGCGAACTGCGGGGCGAGATGAGCGCGCGGTTCGAACGGGTCGAGACTCGCATTGACGACGTCAACCGCACGATGCTGAGGCTCGGCGGCGGCGCCATCGCCACCTTCGTCGTCGGCTTCGCCGGGATGATCATCACCCAGCTCTGAGGGCCCTTCTCTCTGAGTCCGGTGCGCCGGGAGGCGACTCCGCGCCCCCTCATACTGAGCCTGTGGCCGATCGGCTCTTCGACAGCGACGACGCGGGACCAGCCGATGCGGTCGGCGCCCACGCGCCCCTGGCCGTGCGGATGCGTCCACGGTCGCTCGGGGAGCTGGCAGGTCAAGAGCACGTGCTGGGCGAGGGGTCGGCGCTCAGGACCGCGATTGAGGCCGGACATCCGCACAGCGCGATCCTCTACGGGCCGCCGGGGTCGGGGAAGACGACGCTGGCGCGGATCGCGGCATCGAAGGCCGAGGGGGCGTTCGAGGAGGAGTCGGCCGTCAATGCCGGGAAAGCCGAGATCCGGGGCGTGATCGAGCGGGCTCGGGAGCGGCGCCGCGGAGCTGGGCGGCCGACGATCCTCTTCCTCGACGAGATCCACCGCTTCAACAAGGCCCAGCAGGACGCGCTGCTGCCGGCGGTGGAGGAGGGGCTGCTGACCCTGATCGGCGCCACCACCGAGAACCCCTACTTCGAGGTCAACTCGGCGCTGCTCTCGCGCTGCCAGATCTACGAGCTGCGGCCGCTGGCGCCGGAGCAGATCGAGGAGCTGCTGCGACGGGCGCTGGCCGACCCCGAGCGCGGGCTCGCCGAACCGCCACCGGTGCAGGACGCGGCGCTGGCGATGCTGGCGCACCGCTCCGGCGGCGACGCCCGCGTCGCCCTCTCGGCGCTGGAGCGGTCGGTCGAGCGCTCCCGCGGCGAGCCGATCGACGTCGCCGCCGCCGAGGACGCGCTGCAGCGCAAGGCGCTCGAATACGACCGCGAGGGCGACCGCCACTACGACTTCGTCTCGGCCTGGATCAAGGCCACGCGCGGCTCCGACGTCGACGCCTCGCTCTACTACCTGGCGGTGATGCTGGAGGGCGGCGAGGACCCGCGCTTCATCGCCCGCCGCATGGTCATCCTCGCCTCCGAGGACGTCGGCAACGCCGACCCGCAGGCGCTGCTGGTCGCCGATGCCGCCGCCCGCGCGGTCGACCGGGTGGGCCTGCCGGAGTGCGCGCTCAACCTCGCCCAGGCCGCCGTCTACCTGGCGCTGGCGCCGAAGTCGAACGCCTCCTACAAAGCCCTCGGCCGCGCCCGCGCCGAGGTCCGCGAGAACGGCGCCAAGACCCCGCCCGACTACCTGCGCGACGCCCACTACCAAGGGGCGAAAGCGCTCGGCCGCGGCGAGGGCTACCGCTACGCGCACGACGAGCCGGGCGCCGTCAGCGACCAACCGCTGCTGCCGCCGGAGCTTCAGGACCGGCGCTTCTACGCGCCCACCGATCGCGGCTTCGAGGCCGAGCTGGGCCGCCGCCTGGAGGCGCTGCGAAAGCGGTTCCAGGGCGACTGACCTCAGGCGCAACTTCTCCAGGGACACGGTGTTTCAATGGGCGGCTTTCCAAGCTAGAGCCAGGGAGAGCCGACACCGACCGGGGGCCTGGACTGGGGGCCTCCGGTCGGGACCGAAACAGGGGGACAGGGGGGACTCGACGACCGCGCATCGGCTGGCGCGCGGTCGTCGAGCTGTTGCCGAAACGCGGCGGCGGCGCTCAGCTGAACTGGCCGACCGCGATCGTGTTGCCGTCGGGGTCCTTGAACCAGGCGACGAGGCCCTCCTCGGAGCGGAGAATGCCCCGCTCGTCGGTCTTCAGCGGCTCGTCGTATTGCTCGAACTCGACGCCTTTCGAGCTGAGCTCGTCGACGACCTGCTCCAGATCGGGGACTTCCCAGGTTGCCACCGTCGCCGTCGCCTTGCCGGCGTGCTCGGAGGCGTAGACGATCAGTTCCGAGCCGTCGCCGCTGCCGTAGGTGACGACCTGCGCCCCCTCGCTGCCGCCGGAGGGCGTGAGGCCCAGCCTGCCCTCGTAGAACCCCTTCGCCCGCTGCAGATCGCTGACCGCGATCGTGGCGCTGACCCTGCTGTCGCTCAAGCTCATCTCGACCATCTCCTTTTCGTGGCTTTCAAATAGGACTGCCGGACGGCTCCAGTCTCATCGCTACCTACCCCTTCGGCTGCCAGAAGGCGACCTCGCCGCCGGCGGGGGTGGAGACGACGCTGCGCCAGCCGGTGGGTCCCTCTCTGGGCTCCAGCAGGACCTTCGCATCCAACTCGCGCGCCCGCTCGGTTGCGGCGCCGATCTCGGCCACCTCGACGTAGGGCAGCCACAGCGATCGGCCCGTCCTGCACTCGACGATGCCGCCGCCGAAGCCGTCCGCCAGCTCCAGCGCCAGGTAGGAGCCGCCGCCTGCCTCGATCCGCCGCGAGCGCCAGCCGCAGAGCCCGGCGTAAAAGGCGCGGGCGGATGACTGGTCGCCGGTATGCAGCTCGAGGTGGACGACGGGATTGGAAGGGGGTTTGGGCATCTGCACCCATAGAGACCGGCATGGCGGCCGAAACTAATCGGCGCCACTTGGCAAGCTATCCCCGACGAGCACCCACCCGAAAGCCGCAGATGACCATCACCAAGACCAAATCTGAGACCAAAACCGAGACCGAGATCCGGGCGAAGGGCGAGTTCCTCTACGAGGGCCACCGGATCGAGTACGACTCCTACGGCGCGGGGGAGCGAGTGCTGGTCCTCGTGCACGGCCTGCTGATGAACCGGCGCATGTTCGAGCGGCTGGGACCGGAGCTGGCGGAGCACGGCAACCGGGTCGTCTGCGTCGACCTGCTCGGGCACGGCCGCTCGGACCGGCCCGAGGATCTGCGGCTCTACTCGATGCCGCTCTTCGCCCGCCAGGTGGCGGCGCTGCTCGACCACCTCGAGCAGCCGTCGGCGGTGGTGGGGGGCACGTCGCTGGGCGCCAACGTCGCCCTGGAGCTGGCCGTGCACGAGCCGGAACGGGTCCGCGCTCTCTTCATCGAGATGCCTGTCCTCGACAACGCCCTGCCCGGCGTCGCCGGCGCCTTCGCCCCGCTCCTGCTCGGACTGCGCCTGGCCCGCCCCGCCTTCGAGCTGCTCTCCCGCGTCACCTCGACCGTTCCCCGCACTCACCATCTCCTCGACATCGGCCTCGACTTCGTCCGTCAGAGCCCGAGCCCGTCGGGGGCGGTGCTGGAGGGGCTGCTGCTGGGCGAGACGGCGCCGCACCGAGAGGAGCGCCGCGGAATCGAGCAGCCGGCGTTGATCGTCGGCCACCCGCGCGACCCGGTCCACCCCTTCAGCGACTCGGGGATGCTGGCGGAGGAGCTGCCGAACGGGTCGCTGCTCGAAGCGAACTCGATCCTCGAGTGGCGCCTGCGGCCGGAGCGCCTGACCGGCGAGCTCGCAGCCTTCCTCGACGCGGTCTGGGCCTAGAGCTACCAGTCTCTTGGCAGCTTCCTGACCGACTCCCAGGCCGGATCGAGCAGCGCGACCTCTACCCAGCCACCGGCCTGCCACAGATGGGCGGGTGCCGACAGCAGCGCCAAGCAGTCGACGCGGAACATCGACGAGAGCAGGCGCGAGTCCCGCTTCTCCGTCGGGTACGCGTACAGGCCATCATGGTGGCGCGTCAGGCGACAGCGAACCGCGGCGGGCGGGCCAGGGCGCTTCTGGTAATCGGTCCCAAGCGTCGCCATACCTAGCTGCAGCTGCTCCGGACCGCCGGCCAGCCTGATCAGCGCCGGCTGGGCCAGCAGCGTGAAGGCAACGGTTGCCGAGACCGGATCGGGGGGCAAGCCGAGTACGAGGGTGTCACCGCGCTTGCCGAACCAGGTGGACCCGCCCGGGTCCAGGGAGATGCCCCAAAAGCGCTCCTGCACCCCGAGTTCGGTCAGCGCGCGCTTTACGTGGTCGTGCTCGCCGACCGAGACGCCACCACTGAACACGACCACATCGGCGCCGAGCAGCCGCTCGATCAGCGCTCGCGTCGCCTTCGGTTCGTTGGGAACGGGACCCGCGACCCTAACCCGGGCGCCAGCCACCTTGGCCAAGACCGGGATCGAGTAGGCGTTGGAGTTGCGGACGGCGCCCGGGCGCAGCGGGCCGTCGGGCTCGAGCAGCTCTTCGCCGCCGGTCAGCACGACCACGCTGGGTCGCCCATGGCAGGGGACGGACGTTAGGCCGGCCTCGGCCAGCGCCCCGAGCTCTCTCGGCCCGATCGCGGCACCCTTGTACAGCGCCGCCGCGTCGGACTCGGGATCGTCCTCGAAGTCCTCCCCCCAGTCGTCCTCGTCCTCCTCCCAATCGTCCTCGCTGGCCTCAGCGGGGGGCGGCCCGACCCTCTCAGCGAGTCGCCTGCCGAGTGCGTCGCGCAACGCCACAGCCTCGATCCCCAGTGGCGTGATCCCCTCGACGACGAGCCGCTGAGCCTCTTCCAGCTCGATTGGCGCAGGAGGCCCCATTGATCTAAAAGGCTAGATGTGACAGAAGACGACAGTTGTGGACGCTGGAGCCTCTGCATCTCTACCCTGGTCTCGATGAGCAACGCAATCGGTTCGACCACTCCGGATCGGCAGCTGCTGGCGGCGGCCCAGAGTGGCGATGAAGGTGCCTTCGAGCGCCTGGTCGAGCCGCACCGCGGCGAGCTGCACGCCCACTGCTACCGGATGCTGGGTTCGACCCACGACGCCGAGGACGCCCTGCAGGAGGCGCTGCTGCGCTCCTGGCGCGGGCTGGAGAAGTTCGCCGGGCGCAGCTCGCTGCGCTCCTGGCTCTACAGGATCGCCACCAACGCCTGCCTCGACGCGATCGGCCGCCGCCCGAAGCGGGTGCTGCCGATCGACTACGCGCCCTCGGACCCGCACGGCGGCCCCGGCGAGCCGCTGGTCGAGTCGACCTGGGTCGAGCCCTATCCCGACGAGACGCTGGGGATCGAGGACGGCTACGCGGCGCCCGAGGCCCGCTACGAGCAGCGCGAGAGCGTCGAGCTGGCCTTCGTCGCCGCCCTTCAGCACCTGCCGGCCAACCAGCGCGCCGCCCTGATCCTGCGCGAGGTGCTCGGCTTCTCCGCCAAGGAGGCCGCCGCGATGCTCGACACCAGCACCGCCTCGGTCAACAGCGCCCTGCAGCGGGCCCGCGCCGCGGTCGAGGAGCGGACGCCCGAGCGCAGCCAGCAGGAGACCCTGCGCGCGCTCGGCGACGACGGCGTCCGTGAGGTCGTCCAGAGCTACGTCGACGCCTGGGAACGGGGCGACGTCGAGGCGGTGGTGGCGATGCTGACCGAGGACGCGGCCTTCACGATGCCGCCGCTGCAAACCTGGTTCCGCGGCCGCGAGGAGATCGCGATCTTCCTCGCCGGCTGGCCGCTCTCTGGCGAATGGCGCTGGCGCCACATCCGCACTCGCGCCAACGGGCAGGAGGCGCTCGCCTTCTACAGCTGGGACCCGGAGACCGAGTCCTACCGTCGCTTCGCCCTCAACGTGCTCACGATCCGCGGCGACAAGATCAGCGAGGTCGATGCCTTCCTCACCCGTTCCACCGAGGACCCCGACCGCGAGGTTCTCGCTAGGCTGCCGGAGCAGCCCTTCGATCCCGGCCGCCTCGCGGCGGCCTTCGAGCACTTCGGCTTGCCGGAGGAGCTCCCGAGCTAACTTCAACGCAACCGATGAGTTCCGGGCGCCCACCGAGTCTCTGTGGGTGAAGGCATGGAAAGCAGACCCGACTCGACGGAGGACCCAATGGATACCCAGGCCGCCCTCACCGACCGCAAACGCTGGCTCGCGCTCTACGTGCTCTGCGCGGGAATGTTGATGATCGTCCTCGACATCACGATCGTCAACGTGGCGCTGCCCTCGATCCAGGACGACCTCGGCTTCTCACAGAGCAATCTGGCCTGGGTCGTCAACGGCTACCTGATCCCGTTCGGGGGGCTGCTGCTGCTCGCCGGCCGCTTCGGCGACCTGATCGGCCAGCGCCGCGTCTTCCTCACCGGGCTTGCCGTCTTTGTCAGCGCCTCGCTGCTCTGCGCCGTCTCGCAGAGCCAGGAGATGCTGGTCGGGGCGCGCTTCATACAGGGGATCGGCGGCGCCCTCACCTCGGCGGTGATCCTGGGGATGATCGTGACGATGTTCCCGGAGCCGCGCGAGCAGGCGAAAGCGATCGGCGTCTACGGCTTCGTCGCCTCGGCCGGCGGCACGATCGGGCTGCTCGCCGGCGGCGTCCTCACCGAGGCGATCAGCTGGCACTGGATCTTCTTCATCAACCTCCCGGTCGGACTGCTCACCGCCTTCCTGGCGATGAGGCTGGTCGAGCCCCACGAGGGGATCGGCTTCGGCGAGGGCGCCGACATCCCCGGCGCGGTGCTGATCACCGCCTCGCTGATGCTGGGCACCTACACGATCCTCGAGGTCAGCGAGGTCGGCTGGGGCGCGACCCAGACCCTCGTCCTCGGCGCCGTCTCGCTGGCCCTGGGCGGGGCCTTCGTCTGGCGCCAGGCGCGGATCGAGAACCCGCTGATGCCGCTGCGCCTGTTCCGCTCCCGCAACGTCTCCGGCGCCAACGCGGCGCAGGCGCTGCTGGTCGCCGGCATGTTCTCGATGTTCTTCCTCGGCGCCCTCTACATGCAGCGGATCCTCGGCTACGACCCGCTCCAGGTCGGCCTCGCCTTCCTGCCGGCGACCCTGGTGATGGGGACGCTCTCGCTCGGCTTCTCGGAGAAGCTGATCATGCGCTTCGGCCCGCGGCGGACGCTGCTGCCGGGCCTGGTCATGATCGGCGCCGGCCTGCTGCTGTTCGCACGGACGCCGGTCGACGGCAGCTACGTGGCCGACATCCTGCCGCCGATGCTGATCGTCGGCGTCGGCATCGGCACCTCGTTCCCCTCATTGATGACGCTGGCGATGTCGGGCGCGACGCTCGAGGACGCGGGCCTCGCCTCGGGCGTGGTCAACACCGCCGCCCAGGTGGGCGGCGCGATCGGCCTCGCGGTGCTGGCGACCCTGGCCAGCGAGCGGACCGACGGGCTGCGCGACGGGGGCTCGAGCTTCGACGCCGCCCTCAACTCGGGCTTCCACCTCGCCTACCTGGTCGGCGCCGCCCTGGTCGCAGCGGCCTTCGCGATCGCAGTGGTCGTCATGCGGGAAGCGCCGCTGCCGCAGGCGCAGGCGGAGCAGGCGCAGGGCGCGACCGAGCCGGCCTACGAGGCCGGCTAGAGCCGCTCTCCGTCGCAGTCGCGACTAGCGCTCCGGATTTATTTAGGGAAAAGCGGGTAAGGGCTCGGCGACCGCACGCCCGTCGCGGTCGCTCGCGCACACAATCCGGAGAACCATGCCTCCGGATTGCAAGAGAAGGAGACGAAATGAGCCAGTCAAGCCTGTCACCCCGCCTGCTGCGGCGGGCGGTCGTCCTGGCGATCGCCGTTCTGGCCGCCCTGATAGCGCTTGCCGGCGCCGCCCGCGCCACCTACGTGTCGCTGGGCGACTCCTACGTCGCCGGCCCATTCATCCCGAACCCCGTACTTCCCCTCGGCTGCCTCAAGTCAAGCAACAACTACCCGCGCCTGGCCGCGCCGGGGATCGGGCTGCCGCTGCGCGACCCGAGCTGCAGCGGGGCCGAGACCGAGGACATGACCAGCCCGCAGAACGTCGACCCCGACGGTCCCAACCCGCCCCAGTTCGACTCGCTAGACGCCAGCACCACGGTCGTCTCGGTGACGATCGGCGGCAACGACATCGGTTTCTCGGAGATCGCCCAGAGCTGCGTCACCGTCAACCCCTTCAGCTCGCCCTGCCGGGACAAATACAACTCCGGCGGCCTGGACGTGATCGCCGAACGGATCGCGGAAACGGCGCCGAAGGTGGCGGCGGTGCTACAGGGCATCCACAGCCGGGCGCCCGCGGCCGAGGTCTTCGTCGTCAACTACCCGGCGATCTTCCCGGAGACGGGCTTCGGCTGCTGGCCGCAGATGCCGATCGGCTTCGCCGACGTGCCCTACCTGCGGGCCAAGCAGAAACAGCTGAACGCGATGCTCGCCAACCAGGCGGCGGCCAACAGCGCCACCCTGGTCAACTGGTACGGAGCCAGCATCGGCCACGATGCCTGCAAGAGCACCTTGGTCCGCTGGGTCGAGCCGCTGGTGCCGACCAACCCGGCGGCGCCGATCCACCCGAACAAAGCCGGCATGCAGGGCGCCGCCAACGTCCTGGTGGCCGCGGTCGGCTGAGCCCGTCCATCCGCCGGAGCCGAGTTCGCGTTTAGTCACGCATAGCGTGACTAAACGCGAATTCACGCTCTGGGGGAGGGGCGTAGTGTCACCTGCGATGCCACCGCAGACCCGATACGCGCGTAGCGGCGACGCCAGCATCGCCTACCAGGTGTTCGGCGAGGGGGAGATCGACCTGGTCGTCGCCTTCCCCTTCGTCTCCCATCTCGACCTGCTCTGGGAGAGCCCGGCCCAGGCGCGCTTCATGCGCCGGCTCGGTTCCTTCGCCCGGGTGATCCCCTTCGACCGGCGCGGGGTCGGGCTCTCGGACCCGGTCACCGACGGGGCGACGCTGGAGGAGCGGATGGACGACGCCCGCGCGGTGATGGACGCCGCCGGCTCGGAGCGGGCCGCCCTCTTCGGGATGTCGGAGGGATCGACGATGTGCATGCTCTTCGCCGCCACCTACCCTGAGCGCACCGCGGCGTTGGTCCTTTGGGGGGCGATGGCGCGCTCGACCTGGGCCGACGACTACCCGTGGGCGCCCTCGAAGGAGGCGCTGCTGGAAGCCAACCAGGAGCTGATGTCCCCCTTCTGGGGGCAGGGGGCGACGATCGACGTCTTCTCGCCGAGCCTCGCCGCCGACCCGCGCGCCCGCGAGGCGCAGGCCCGGCTCGAGCGCCAGGCGGCAAGCCCGATGCGGGTCGAGCAGCTGTTCAAGACCTTCCTCGACACCGATGTCCGCGACACCCTGCCGCTGATCCAGGCGCCGACGCTGCTGCTGCAGCGGCGCGGCGACCACGCCGTCAACTACCGCGCCGCGCGCTGGCTGGCCGGGGAGATCGAGGGCAGCCGCTACGTCGAGCTGAATGGCGTCGACCACTTCCCCTGGGTCGGCGATGGCGGGGCCGAGGCGCTCGACGAGATCGAGGAGTTCCTCACCGGCGTGCGGCCGGGACCGGTGCCGGAGCGGGTGCTGGCGACGGTGCTGTTCACCGACATCGTCGATTCCACCCGGCTGGCGACGGAGCTCGGCGACCGCCGCTGGCGCGAGCTGCTGGAGGAGCACCAGCGACTGGTGCGGGAGCGGCTGCGGCAGTTCGCCGGCCGCGAGGTGAAGACGACCGGCGACGGCTTCCTGGCGATCTTCGACGGGCCGACCCGGGCGGCGGAGTGCGCGCGGGCGATCGTCGACGACCTGCCGGCGCTGGGGATCGAGGCGCGGGCGGGCCTGCACACCGGCGAGGTCGAGCTGATGGGCGACGACGTCGGCGGCATCGCGGTTCACGTCGCGGCGCGGATCTCGGCGCTGGCCGGCGACGGCGCCGTGCTCGCCTCGCGCACGGTCCGCGACCTCGCCGTCGGCTCGGCGGTCGAGTTCGACGCCTTCGGCCGCCACACCCTCAAGGGCGTCCCCGACAAGTGGGAGATCTACAGGGTCGGCTGAGGGACACTGCTCAAGCCGGGCGAAGGCTCCCGGCTCAAGCGCCGCGCTCCCCGGCGGCAATCCGCTCGAAACCGAGCCAGCAGAACTCGAGCACGCGCTCTACCAGCTCGCTGCGGGGCACATCGCGGTGGCCGTGCCACCAGACCGCGAGGCCGTTCTGGGCCATCTTCAGCATCTCCGCGAACATCTCCAGGTCGCGCTCGGCGTGGGGATCGTCAAGGAGGGCGTCCGGAGCGCTCGCTCGCAGGAATATCGCGATCCCGGCCGTCGCCCGCTGGTGGATGGCGCGGTAGGTCGAGACGATGGCCGGATCGGTCGGGGGGTCGCGGAAGAGCATCCGCCAGGCGTACGGATGCTCCTCGACGAACTGGAAGAAGGCATCGACGCCCACGCGCATCCGCTCGGCCGTGCCCTCGAACTCGCCGACGACGGCCGACCCGACGAACGCCAGCAGCTCGTCGGTCTGCCGCTCCAGCAGCGTGATCTGGAGCTCCGCCTTGGAGGCGAAGTGGTCGTAGATCACCGCCGGGGTTATCCCCGCCGCCGCGGCGATCTCGGCCATCGAGGCCTCCTGATAGCCGCGCTTGGCGAAGACCTCCATCGCCGCCCGCAGCGTGCACTCCCGTCGCTCTTCGGCGGGCAGACGGCGACGGGGCTTCGCGGAGGCTGCCATAGCTTGGAGGTTTTACCAAACGCGTATTCGGTTAAGATCAAGGGCATTAACCAAACACCCATTTGGTAGGAGGAAACCGAGATGCCGATGATCGACCTGACTTATCCCGAAGGGGCGCTGGGCGCGGAGGCGCGGGCTGAGGCCGTCGAGAAGCTCACCGCCGCCCTGCTCCGCAACGAGGGCGCCGCTGACAACGAGCAGACCAGGGCCATGTCATGGACCGTCGTCCACGAGCTGCCCGCAGATGCCCTCAACGTCGGCGGCACGCCGGTCGAGCGCCCGGTCTACCGAATCGGGATCACCGTTCCGGCCGGCACCCTGCTCCAAGGGCCGGGCCCGGTCGGCACCGAGTCGCGCCGCAGTCTCGTGCGCGAGGCGACGGAGATCGTCCTGGCGGCCGAGGGCACGGAGTACAGCGACGTCGATGCAGGGCGCGTCTACTGCATCGTGCAGGAGGTGAGCGACGGCTACTGGGGCGGCCTGGGGACGACGTTCCGGATGGAGGACATCGTCGCGACGGCGTCGCCGGAGGCGCCCCAGACCCCCGTCTCGGAGCGGGCGCGGGCCGCGATCGGCGAGCTGGTCGCCGAGCGCGACCGGGCGGCAGCGTAGCGATGGCGGTCGAACGCTCGGTCGAGATCGCGCGGCCGCCGCAGGAGGTGTTCGCGTATGTCGCCGACGCCCGCAACGACCCCCGCTGGTGTGCGACGGTGGTCGCCTGCGAGCAGCGGGTCGGCGATGGCCCCGGGGCGGGCGCGCGCTACGAGGCGCGCCACAAGCCGACCCCGTTCCACCGGGTAATGCCGCGCGCGATCGAGGTCGTGGAGTACGACCCGCCGCGCCGGCTGCGCTGGCGCCAGGAAGACGCCAACGGCGTCTTCCACATCGTCTACGAGGTGGAGCCGACCGACCGCGGCGCCCGCCTGACGCAGCGCGACGCGATCGAGTGGAGGGTGCCGCGGCCGGTCGGCCGGCTGGCGGAGCGGCTGTTCGTACGCCGGCACATCGGCGAGCAGATGGCCGACCTGAAGCGGGTGCTCGAGAGCCGGTGAGCCCCGGCCAGGCCCCGAGGTCAGGCGGGCTGCGGGGCGCGGAAGAGCTCGGCCGAGGGGATGCCGATCACCTCGCCGGCGAAGCGCTTCTCACGCCCGTAGACGACCCAGGTGGTGTCGATTTCGCCGATGTCGAGGTCGAGCCGCAGCTCGTCTGAGTGCTCGTGCAGGTGCTCGATGTGGGTGAGGCCGGAGTCGTACTCGCCGCGCAGCAGCTCCTCGGCGACGATCGGCTTCGAGGCGACGTCGATCACCTCGTCCCACTGGGAGAGGTCGACGTAGCCCTTGGTGGCGGGGACGATCCCCAGCGAGCGCGACCTCTCGACCTCGCGCCGGGTCAACACGACCAGGTGCTTGGTCGGGTAGATGAAGGTGTCGACGACCCAGACCTCTTTCCAGTATTTCTCGGTGATCTCGTGCACTTTCGGGTGGGCGCTGCACTGGACCAGGAAGGCGAGGCCCGGCGCCTGGCGCAGCATCTCCAGGCCGACGTGGAAGTCGGTGATCAGCTCGAACCGGTAGTCCTCGATCCCCTGGAAGGCCATGTATTCGCGGCAGGCCCGTTCGTGGCAGGTCCCCTCCGGCCCCAGCGTGATCAGGGTGATCCAGTCGTCTGCCCCGCCCACGAGCTCCTCTTCGTTTCCCGCTTTCACGAACGACAAAGGCTAGTCGAGGAAATAGGACTAATCAATAGGAGCGCGCGCGTCAGCCGCTGGCCTCCGATGGTGGGGCGACTTTTCCGGCCTATAGGACGTAAAAGTCGCCCCACCTGCTGCGGTGCAAGGCTTCAGGCCGTGCCGGAGGAGGCGACGAACGTCTGCGACGAGGTCCGCGCCGCCTGCGCCTGGGTCGCCGGACGCGCTCGCTCGGTCTCGATCGACGGGGCGGCGATCGAGGCGTACGCGGCCACACTGCCGGCCTCGCTCGAGAAGCCCGAGCCCGACCCGGCGACGCAGATCGCCGGCGGCGACCTCGAGCTGCGCGCCGCCTTCGTCATCTGCCTCGACGCGATCAACTTCGGCTCCGGCTGGTGGCCGACGATCCGCAAACGCCCCGGGCACAGCGGCTATTTCACGATCGCGGCGGGGGTGACCGAGCGGTTCCACAGGCGCGGCCCCTGGTCGGCCGCGGAGCTGACCGAGATCTCAGCCGCCGAGGTGGCGCGCGTCGTCGGCCAGGACCCCGAGCACCCGCTGATGGCCGGCTACGCGGCGTCGCTGCGCGATGTCGGCCGGCGGGTCGTCGCCGAGCACGGTGGCCGCTTCGCCGCGGTGGTGGAGGCTGCCGGCGGGACGGCGCCGGCCCTCGCCGACCTGCTGTCGGAGTGGGAGGCCTTCGCCGACGTCTCGACCTACGAGGAGCGACCGGTGCCGTTCTTCAAGCGCGCCCAGCTGGTCCCGGCCGACCTCAACCGTACCGGCGCTGTCGCGCTGGGCGAAGAGCGCCAGCTCACCGCATTCGCCGACAACCTGGTGCCGCACGTGCTCCGCGTCGACGACATCCTCCGTCTCGACCCCACCCTGACGCGCGCGATCGATGCGGGCGAGCTGCTCGAGCACGGCTCGCCGCAGGAGGTCGAGCTGCGGGCCTGCGCCGTCCAGGCCGTCGAGCTGCTCGCCGCCGCACACGGCTCCTCATCCGGCGCGGAGTCCTCCCCCAGCGACGGCCTCTCCCCCGCCGAGGTCGATTACGTCCTCTGGACCCGCGGCCAGCAGCCCCGCTACAAGGCGATCCCCCGCCCCCGCTCCCGCAACACCGCCTACTGACCCGCCCACCGGATCGACGGCCGGATCGACGCGGCGGCGCCTCAGCCGAGGCTTTTCTCCTCGACGGCCCTGTAGGCGATCTGGAGGAAGTCGGAGATCGTCAGCGCCGAGAAGACGGCGGCGAGGAAGCGGGTCAGGCGCGGGGCGAAGAGGAGGCCGAGCGCGAAGGCGGCGACGACCCAGAGGCCGAGGCAGTAGGGGCAGACGAGGAGCTCGCCGATCGCCTTGCGGGCGCCGCGGCCGCGCGAGCTCTCCTCCAGCTCGGCCGGGCCGCCGCGGCCCTCCAGCTCGGTGAACGGCGCCCGCAGCGGGCTCATCACCTTGTCCTTGGAGATCAGGCGGCTGAGCTTGTGCGAGGCGGTTCCGATCAGGACCAGGTCGATCGCCTCGACCCGCTCCGGCAATGCCCGGCCGCTGCGCTTCGCGGCGAGCAATCCGCCCGCGAAGAGGGCGTTGAAGACAGCAGCCAGGACCGCGTAGGAGAGGAGCGGGGGACGCTTGGCCGGCTCGGCGTAGCCGTTGATGGCCTCGAAGCGGTGCTCGTCATGGAGGGGGTGCGCATCCATCTCCAGCGCCTACCCCTGCCGGCTGTCGTGGAAACGGCTCGACAGCGCAGAGCGGCGGGCCAGGGGTCCGGCGTCGCCGCGAGGAGAAAACGGTTCGCCGCCGCCGGCGCGGGTAGTCCCGTCCCATGGGAGAGAGCGAAGACAAGTTCCTTGCCATCTACATGAACGACCAGCTGGCGTTGGGCATTGCCTGGCGCGAAGTGGCGCGACGGGCGCACGGCGCGAACGAGGGGACGGCGCTGGGGGAGGCACTGGAGCGGGTGGCGACCGGGATCGCCGAGGACGTCGAGACCTTCGAGGGGATCATGGCCCGGCTCGGGATCGGCCGCGACCGGCTGAAGCCGCCGCTGGCGATCGCGGCGGAGCGGCTCGGCCGGCTCAAGCTCAACGGGCAGCTGCGCGGCTACTCGCCGCTCAGCCGTTTCGTCGAGCTCGACATCCTCGCGATGGGAATCGAGGGCAAGAAGATCCTCTGGGCGAACCTGCGCGACCAGGCCGACCTCGCGACGCGGCTGCCGAGCGTCGACTTCGAGGGGCTGATCGAGCGCGCCGGCCGTCAGCGGGCCGAGCTGGAGCCGTTCCGCGCCCAGGCCGGGCGCGAGGCCTTCACCCGCTAGCTTGCCGCGTTCGCGCACGTCGACCGCCACCGGCCGCGGCATACGGGCGCTGCCGCGCCGCTACCCTCGGCGACGATGGCCAAGAGCGAATACACGGTGCTCGAGGTCGCCGGGCGCGAGGTGCGGCTCTCCAACCCGGCCAAGGTCTACTTCCCGAAGCCGGGCTGGACCAAGCTCGACATCGTCGAGTACTACCTGGCGCTCGCCGAGGCGGCCCTGGTGCACCTGCGCGAGCGGCCGACCGTGATGAAGCGCTTCGTCAACGGCATCATGGAGGAGCCGATCTGGCAGAAGCGGGTGCCGAAGAGGATTCCCGAGTGGCTGCAGACCGCGACCGTCTCCTTCCCCTCCGGGCGCACCGCCGAGGAGCTGGTCGCCAACGACGCCGCCCACCTCGCCTGGGCGGTCAATCTCGGCGTGATCGACTTCAACCCCTGGCCGGCGCGCCGCGCCGACCTCGACCACCCCGACGAGCTGCGGGTCGACCTCGACCCGACCGAGGGGATCGAGTGGGGCGACGTGCGCCGCACCGCGACGGTCGTCCGCGAGGTGCTCGACGAGCACGGCCTGCGGGGCTACCCGAAGACCTCTGGCTCGAAGGGAATCCACGTCAACGTCCGCATCGAGCCGCGCTGGGACTTCCTCGCGGTGCGCCGCGCCGCCCTGGCGCTGGCGCGCGAGGTCGAGCGCCGTGCCCCTGGCCTGGCGACGACCAAGTGGTGGAAGGAGGAACGCCACGGCGTCTTCGTCGACTACAACCAGAACGCCCGCGACCGCACCGTCGCCTCCTGCTACTCGGTGCGTCCGACCCCCGACGCGCGCGTCTCCTGCGCGCTGCGCTGGGAGGAGGTGCCCGACGCCGAGCCGGGCGAGCTGCGGCTCGACACCGTGCCCAAGCGACTCGCCGCGCGGGGGGACCCGGCGGCGGACATCGACGAGCGGCCCGGCTCGCTCGACTCGCTGCTGGACCTCGCCCGCCGCGACGAGGAGGAAGGTCTCGGCGACGCGCCCTGGCCGCCGCACTTCCCGAAGCAGAAAGGGGAGCCGAAGCGAGTGCAGCCGAGCCGCGACCGCGACCGGCCCAAGCAGCGTGGCCGCGCCGGCGACCCCCAGCCCGGCGGCCCGCCACCCGGCGTCCGCACCGGCGGCATGCAGCAGGGCTTCGGCTCCAAGCCGCGCACCGGCCAGGGCCACGCCGAGGAGTTCGACGAGTAACGGCAGGACCAGCCCCGGCGGCGAAGCGCCGCCGAGGCTGGTCCTCATCGAGGTATTGCGCCTCGACCGTCGACTACCAGAGCTCTTTCAACCCGCTCTCGTTGAGCTGGATCACCTTCGCTCTGTTCGACGCCTCGGCGTCCCCACCGTCAGCGTCGCCGTCGCCGCCGTCGCCTCCGGTCGCATCGCCGCTCTCCGCCGTGGTGTCTCCACCCTCGGCGTCGGCGTCGCTGCTGTGGCTTCTGCCCTTGTCGTAGCCGTTGCATCCACAGGAGTCGTGCTGGCTGTTCAGCACTGGGTACTGCTCCTGTGGCTCCGACTTCGCGTAGGCGTTGCCGTTGTACTTCTGGGTGTTGCCGGTGTTGGCGTCGCCGCCGTCACCGCCCGTGGCCGCGGCGCTGCCGCCTTCGGCCTGTGGGTCGCCCTGCTCGATGTTGGACTCGTTGCTCTGTCCGGAGCCTGAGCCGTTCAGCGAGTGGCTGTTCTGGCACCCGCAATCCTCGTGCGAGGAATGGCGGGGGCCACCTGACTCGTTTGACTGCACGACCACAACGTCGTTCTCCGCCTCGGCGTCACCACCGTCAGCGTCGGCATCGCCGCCGTCGCCTCCGGTCGCGTCGCCGCTGCGCGCCGTGGTGTCTCCACCCTCGGCGTCGGCGTCGTTGCTGTGGCCTCGGCCCTTGTCGTGCCCGCACCCGCAGGAGTCGTGCTGCCCGTTCAGCGGCGGCCTCTCCTCCTTCGGCTCGGACTTGGCGTAGGCGTTGCCGTTCCCGATCTGGGTGTTGCCGGTGTTGGCGTCGCCGCCTTCGCCGCCCGTGGCCGCGGCGCTGCCGCCGGTGGCTTCGGGATCGCCTTGCTTGACGTCGGACCGATTGCTCTGGGAACCGCTCGATTTGTGTTTCGAGCGACTCTCGCAACCGCAATCCCCGTGCGAGGAATGGCCGGACTCCTTGTCCGACGACTCGTTGGACTGCACGACAACTGCGTCGTTCTCCGCCTCGGCGTCGCCACCCTCGGCCTCGGCATCGCCGCCGTCGCCTCCGGTCGCATCGCCGCTGCGCGCCGTGGTGTCTCCACCCTCGGCGTCGGCGTCACCGCCAATCGAGATCGCAATTGCATTGCCGTTCCCGATCTGGGTGTTCCCGGTGTTGGCGTCGCCGCCGTCACCGCCCGTGGCCGCGGCGCTGCCGCCTTCGGCCTGTGGGTCGCCCTGCTCGATGTTGGACTCGTTGCTCTGTCCGGAGCCTGAGCCGTTCAGCGAGTGGCTGTTCTGGCACCCGCAATCCTCGTGCGAGGAATGGCGGGAATTGTGCGACGAATGCCGCGAGTCCTTCGACTCGATGGACTGCACGACAACTGCGTCGTTCTCCGCCTCGGCGTCGCCACCCTCGGCCTCGGCGTCGCCGCCGTCGCCTCCGGTCGCATCGCCGCTGCGCGCCGTGGTGTCTCCACCCTCGGCGTCGGCGTCGTTGCTGTGACCACGGCTCTTGCCATGGCGCTCGCAACCGCAGGAGTTGCTCTCCTTCTGCTCCTGTGGCTCCGACTTCGCGTAGGCATTGCCGTTGTACTTCTGGGTGTTGCCGGTGTTGGCGTCGCCGCCGTCACCGCCCGTGGCCGCGGCGCTGCCGCCTTCGGCCTGCGGGCTGCCCTGCTCGACATTGGACTCGTTGCTCTGCGAGTCCGAGTCGTTGGTCGAGTGACTGTTGCAGCAGCTCCCGTTGGAGGAGCTGCCGCCGCTTGACTCGTTGGACTGGACGACGACCGCGTCGTTGGAGGCATCGGCGTCGCCGCCCTCGGCCTCCGCGTCGCCACCGTCGCCGCCGTAGGCGTCGCCGCTTTCCGCCGTGGTGTCTCCACCCTCGGCGTCGGCGTCACCGCCGACCGAGACGGCAATTGCGTTGCCGTTCCCGATCTGGGTGTTGCCGGTGTTGGCGTCGCCGCCTTCGCCGCCGGTAGCTGCGGCGCTACCGCCGGTTGCGCTCGGGTCGCCCTGGGTCACGCTGCTGCTGTTGGTCTGCCCGGAGGCAGGTTCCGGCAGCGGGATCGAGGCAGCGGAGGGCGCCGCTCCGATCGCCAGGGCGACCACGGCTGCGATTACAGCCGATGGGAATTTCATCGGTACTTCCTTTCACTCGAGTTGAAGTTCGCCGGGCGGGTGGGGCTCCCGGCGCAGCCCTGGTTGAAGTCCCGCAGGGGACTTAGCCGGGGCGCTCGAGCGCGCAGACGAACGGGACCGGCGCCATCGACTCCGGCGCCTCCCTACGTCTGCGGAAAGTCGCCGGCGCGGTCAGCGCGAGCAACGCCAGCAGCGCGGCGAGTGGGATGAAGAACGAGCCGCTCGATCCGGCGCCGGTGTTTGGCGCCTGGAAGGGCGGCGGCGGGGGCCCGGCGGGAGAGGAGGGGTACGAGCGATCGCCGCCGGCAAGAGAACCGGGATGGAAGCCGGTCGCCCCCGGCGTGAAGACCAGGGCAACCGCCGAGCGCGCGCGAGCCTCCCGCATCGCGGCGAGGGATGGCAGGCCTGCACCGATCGGGTCCAGGTGCGTCCGCGTGGAATACGCCGCCAAGGGGGTGGGAGCGGAGCCAGCGCCGGGTGGGAGTCCCGCTTGAGGAGCGGTGGAGGCCGGTATCCCGGCCGGAATGAAGTTCGGGGGTGCCTCGAAGGAAGTCGGCTGATCGAGTCCCAATGGCGACGTCGGGATCGCCGGCAGGCTCGGCGCTGCCGACGCGACAATGGCGTCCAGCGTCTCCCCACCCTCCACGGCCGGCGCGACCACGCTCTTTACGGCCGCCGCGGTCACACCCTCCACGGCCACCGCCGCGGAGGTCCGACGAACCGGCTCCGAAAGGCGCTCGACGGTGGTGGAGATGGCAGACGGCTCCGAGCTCGTCGATGGCAAGGAGGCCGCGGCGCCGCGACTGAGATCGACCGAGGCTGCGCCGACCGATTCCACAACGTCGACCGGTGCCGGGTCGCTGGAGACCTCGGGGGCCGGGGCCGGGGCCGGCTCCGGGGCAGGACTCGAGGACTGGACCTCTTCCGCCGCCCCAGCAATCGTTTCTTCGATCGGGGCCGCGCTTGGAGCGGGCGCGGGAACCGCGGCCGGCTCGCTCACTTCGGCCGCCGCGGTACTCACTTCCACCTCCGCCGCCGCAGTCGGAGCGGCGATCGCGGCCAGGAACATGACAACCATGACCCCGGTCAGAGCGATCCAACAACCAAGTTTGCGGTACTCGAAAGATCTCACAAACGCCCAAGATACCCAATATTCGTCCAAATTGGACCTAATTTTTAAAGTCCTGGCGACCCTGGAGTTGAGGTCCAGACTAAGGCCGGGAACCAAAATCCCTGCACCGATGCGCGGACAGCGGGGCGCTTCGGTGGGAGGTGTTCAAATGTTAAGAATGGGCCGCGGGCGCAGAAACCGCGCTTCGGCCCCGACCTAGAGGAGTCGCAGCAGCAGAACCGCGACCAGCGCGGTCGGCGTCCCGAACAGGCTGAGGCGGGCGAAGAAGCGGCTCCACATTCCCTCGTAGCCGACGCTCTGGAAGAGGAAGAGGCCGACGACGTGGGCGAGGTTGATCAGCGCCATGAACATCGCGATCAGGATGCTGGCCGCGCAGGCGAAGCCGAGGCGGCCTTCCTCGAAATCGTGGCCGCTGGCCTCGCCGACGCAATCGGCGGCCAGCGCGCCGAGCAGCAGGGTGCCGAGGACGGCGACGAAGATCCCGCCCATGTCGCGGCGCGAGAGCGGCGGCCAGTTGCGCGACGGTCGCCATCCTTTTTTGCGTCCAGCGACGGCGCCGGTCTCCTTGACGTCGAGCAGGTGCGGCCTGCGGGCGCGGTCGACGACCAGCTCGACGACCGGCAGCTCGAGGTCGCGCTGGGCCTGTTCGAGCAGGCCACGCTCGGCGAAGTCGCCTTCCTCGTCGCGGTGGGCGACCAGCAGCACCTGCTCGGGGTGGAACTTCTGGATCTCGTCGCCGATCGCGACCATCGGGTCCGAGTCGCCGACCTCGCCGGCGGCATCGATGCCGGCCGCGTGCAGCTCGGCCAGCGTGCGTCGCAGGCGCTCTTCGGCCGGCTCGATGGCGCCGTCGACGTCGCCGAGCGTGTGCCTGAGGCCGGAATGGACCAGGGCAGGAGCGACGACGAACACGGAGCCGGCCCGGTCGCCGAGGTGCTCGACGAGGCTGTCGCGAAGCTCGGCGCCGGCCACCGCCTCGTTGGCGACTACGAGGATGCGCCTCGCACCGTGCCCGTTCGCCGTCTCGCTCTCGCCCTGCATACCGATTTGCGTACCCGGGAAGTGGCCGCAGAAACGGGCGTAGATTGGAGTCGGTGATCGGATGACTCCCGGCAAGCGAAAAAGCGGTGGCGAGCTCGGGGAGTACGAGGGCAAGCGCGACTTCGCAACCACCCCCGAGCCCTCCCCCCGTCGCCGACCGAAGAAGAGGGGCGCTCCCCGCTTTGTCGTCCAGGAACACAGCGCCCGCCGCCTGCACTGGGACCTGCGGCTGGAGCGCGACGGGGTCGCCGTCTCCTGGGCGATACCCAACGGCATTCCCGGCGACCCGGAGGAGAACCGCAGGGCGATCCACACCGAGGACCACCCGCTCGAGTACCTCGACTTCGAGGGCGAGATCCCGGCCGGCGAGTACGGCGCCGGCACGGTCCGGATCTGGGACCGCGGTGCCTATGAGTGCCACAAGTGGGAGCCGGGCAAAGTCGTCGTCAGCTTCGCCGGCGAGCGGCTGAGCGGCCGCTACGCGCTGTTCCGCGCCGGCGCCAGCGAGAAGGACTGGATGATCCACCGGATGGACCCGCCGGCCGAGGCGCGCGACCCCTTCCCGCGGTCGGTCGTGCCGATGCTGGCCCGTCTCGCCGAGCTGCCGGCCTCCGACGACGGCTGGGCGGTCGAGGTCAAGTGGGACGGGGTGCGGGCGATCGCCTACTGCCGTCCGGGCCGGCTCGAGCTGCAGAGCCGCAACCTCCGCGACATCACCGCCCAGTACCCCGAGGTGCGCCGCCTCTCGCGCCAGCTCGGCGCCCGCGAGGCGGTCCTCGACGGCGAGCTGGTCGCCTTCGACGAGCAGGGCCGACCCAGCTTCGAGCGGCTGCAGCAGCGCATCCACCAGACCGAGGAGACGGTTGTCCGCCGCCGCATGAAGAGCCACCCCGTCACCTACGTGATCTTCGACCTCCTCTACCTCGAGGGTCGCGACCTGATGGGTGAGCCGTACCGTCGCCGCCGCCAGCTGCTCGAGGATTTAGAGCTGAACGGGCCGAGCTGGCAGACGCCGCGCTGCTCGACCGGCCACGCCAAGGAGCTGCTGGCGGCGAGCCGGGATCTGCAGCTGGAGGGAATCGTGATCAAGCGACTCGACAGCCGCTACTCGCCCGGCAAGCGGACCGGCTCCTGGCTGAAGGTGAAGAACACCGGCCGCCAGGAGTTCGTGATCGGCGGCTGGCAGCCCGGCGAGGGGCGGCGGCGGAACCGCATCGGCTCGATCCTGCTCGGAACCTTCGAGCCCGACGGGGACCGACAGGTGCTCCGCTACGCGGGCAAGGTCGGGACCGGTTTCAGCGAGCGGGAACTCACCTCGCTGCAGGCGCGGCTGGCGCCGCTCGAGCGCAAGTCCAACCCCTTTGCCGGCCGCAAGGGCCCGAGGAAAGGCGTCCGCTACGTCGAGCCGGAGCTGGTCGCCGAGATCGAGCTGCGCGAGCTGACCGCCGACGGGATGGTCCGCCACGGCTCCTTCAAGGGTCTGCGTGAGGACAAGCCGGCGAGCGAGGTACGGCTGGAGGCGCCGGGAGAGAGCTGAAGGTTTCCGCTCGGTGGCGCCGGGAAGCAGAAGAGGGCGATGAGTGCGATCGGGGTCGACGAGAGGGACGCGAGCTCCGAGCGCGCGGCTCTGCCCAGCGCCGGGCCGCTGAGCGAGCTCGTCGCCGGCCTGATCTCGCGGCCGGCTCACGTCGCCCCTCTCTCCGCGCCCGAAGCGGAGGGGGTCGCTGCCCGGCTCGTCGAGCAAGTGCCCGAGCCGCTCGGCGACGACGACCTGCAGCTGGCGCTGTACCTCTGCTACGAGCTGCACTACCGCTCCTTCGCCGGCGTCGACCCGGGCTGGGAGTGGAGCCCGACCCTGCTGGCGGCCCGCGCCGTCCTCGAGGACGTGTTCTTCGGCGCTCTCGAAGACGCGGTCCCGCGCGGCCAGCCGACCGACCCGGAGCGGGTCGGCGAGCTGCTCTTCGAGCTCGAGGAAGGCGACGACGGAATCTCGCTCTCGCGCCACCTCGAGCGCGAGGCGGGGATCGAGCGGTTCCGCGAGTTCGTCGTCCACCGCTCGCTCTACCAGCTGAAAGAGGCCGACCCGCACAGCTGGGCGATCCCGCGGCTCGCCGGCGCGGCGAAGACGGCGCTGCTCGAGGTGCAGGGGGACGAGTACGGCGACGGCCGTCCCGAGCGCATGCACTCGGCCCTCTTCGCCAAGACGATGCGGGCGCTGGGGCTGGACGACCGCGAGAACGCCTACCTCGACCGCATCCCCGGCACCACCCTGGCCACGGTCAATCTGATGTCGGCCAGCGGCCTGCGTCGCAGCGGCCGCGGCGTGATCGTCGGCCACCTGGCGATGTTCGAGATGACCTCGGCCCGGCCGAACCGCCGTTACGGCAACGCCCTGCGGCGGCTGGGCTTCGACGAGGAGGCGACCGACTTCTACGACGAGCACGTCGAGGCCGACGCCGTCCACGAGAACATCGCCGCCTACGACCTCGCCGGCGGCCTGGCGCGGGCCGAGCCGGAGCTGGCCGGGGACATCCTCTTCGGCGCCCGCGCCCTGCTCGAGCTCGAGGACCGCTTCGCGCGGCGGCTGATCGCCTCGTGGGGAGCGGGCGAGACGTCCCTGCGGCGACCGCTGTGAGCGCCGCCGCCGCCTACGTCCTGCCGCTGCGCTGGGCCGAGCCAGGTCCGATCGAGGAGCTGGCGAACTACCTGTGCGGGCTGCGCGAAGAGGTCGAGGAGATCCTCGTCGTCGACGGTTCGCCGTCGCCGCTGTTCGAGCGGCACGCGGCGGCGCTGGACGGCGTCGCCCGGCACCTGGCACCGCATCCGGACCTCGACTTCCGGATGGGCAAGGTGAACGGCGTCGTCACCGGCGTCCGCGAGTGCGGCTGCGAGCTGGTCGTGCTGGCCGACGACGACGTCCGCTACGACGCGGTGGCGCTTCGACGGGCGGTGGCGCTGCTCGAGGACGCCGACCTGGTGCGGCCGCAGAACTACTTCGACGAGCTGCCCTGGCACGCCCGCTGGGACACGGCCCGCTCGCTGCTCAACCGCGTCTTCAGCGGCGATCCGACCTTCCCGGTCGGCGACTTCCCCGGCACGCTGGCCGTGCGCCGCGAGGCGTTCCTGGCGAGCGGCGCCTACGACGGCGATGCCCTGTTCGAGAACCTGGAGCTGATGCGGACGATCCAGGCGGCCGGCGGCGCCGTGCTGACCCCGCTCGACCTCTACGTGGCGCGACGGCCGCCGAGCGCCGCCCACTTCCTCTCGCAGCGGGTCCGCCAGGCCTACGACGACTTCGCGATGCCCGGCAGGCTCTGTACCTTCCTCGCCCTGATCCCGCTTGCGGCCGCGGCAGCACTCCGCGGCCGTGCCCGCTGGCTCGGCGCCGGCGCCCTGGCCTCGGTCGGCCTCGCCGAGCTGGGCCGCAGGCGGGCCGGTGGCGCCGAGCGCTTCCCGCTCAGCGCCTCCCTGCTCGCTCCGGCCTGGATCGCGGAGCGCTCGCTCTGCTCGTGGCTGGCGCTGGGGGCGCGAGCGCGCGGCGGCGTCCGCTACGGCGAGGGACGGCTGCGCCACTCCGCGACCCCGCTGCGGCGGCTGCGGAGCCGCTACGCGCGGTCGGTGAGGATGGACTCGTCCGGCAACGGCTCCATCAGCCCGCTCTCGGCCCGGAACCGCGTCGTCTTGTGAGTCCCGTCGCAGAAGGGCCGCATCTGCGAGCGCCCGCAGCGGCAGAGGGCGACGACCCGCCGCTTCACCTCGATCTCGTTGCCGTCCTGGTCGACCAGGGTGAACGGGCCCCGCACCAGGTAGGGGCCGTTGCGGTAGGGCGTGATCCGGGTCTCGCTAGCCACGGATCGCCTTGCCCGCGATGCTCTTCAGCCGGGTCCGCTCCCGACTCGAAAGGTTCGCCGGCCGCCCCTTCGACTTCTGGACCAGCCGCAGCAGCTCCTGCCGTTCCTTCTTGCTGAGGTTGCGCTCGACCCGCTCCCTGCCCTGCTCGACCAGCCACACGGCGGCGCCCCAGACCATGGTCCACGGCACGCGTCGCCAGCGCTTGGGAGTGAAGCGGCGGACGATCCAGGGGGCCATGGCGCTCCTCTACCCAGAGGGCGAGAGCAGCCAACCTGAACCGCCAGCTAGCGCTGGCAGCGCGGACACCAGTAGGTGGTGCGGTTGGCGTCGCCCTGGCCGCCCGCGGCGATCGGAGTCCCGCAAGCCGGGCAGGGACGGCCGGCGCGGCGGTAGACGGCGCGCGAATGCCGCCCGTCGGCCACCGCCGCCTGCATCTGGTCGCGGGCGGCCCGCAGCACGCGCTCCAGCTCCTCGTCGCCGAGCTCCGCGAGCGGGCGCCTCGGATCGAGCCCGGCGGCGAAGCAGGCCTCGCTCTTGAAGATGTTGCCGATCCCAGCAATCCGCCCCTGGTCGATCAGCGCCTCGCCGAGGCTCGGCGCCTCGGGTGAGTTCGCGTTTTTGCTCGCATAGCGAGAAGAAGTGCGAACTCGTCCTCCGCGAAGTGAGGGGACGGCGCTTGCGGGGTTGAAGGTGGGCGTGAGGATGTCGGGCCCGAGGCATGCGAGCTGTCGGTCGTGCTTCACGGCCGCGGCCGTCAGCACGCGCAGGGTCGGTCCGCCGAACTGGACCGCTTCCCACTCGGGGCCGCGCAGCACCGCCCAGGCCGCGCCAACCGGCTTGCGCCAGGTCGCCCCGCGGCGGTAGACGTGCCAGGAGCCGTTCATGCCGAGATGGCTGTGGAGAACGAGGTCGCCGAACCGCAGCAGCAGGTTCTTGCCGCGCGCCTCGACCGCCTCCAGCGTCCTGCCGTCGAGCCGCGCCAGGCCGGCGACGCGGCCGCGCGGGTTGGGCGCGTCGACGTCGACCTCGGCGCCGCCAAGCGCCTGCTCGAGCCGCCTGGCGGCGCGGAGGACGGTGTCGCCCTCGGCCAATTAAGGCCTTGGCGGCGCTTGCGTCTGCTGCTGCCCTTCGCCGCGCACCTCTTCGACATTCTCCTGGGCGCTCGATCTCAGCGCCTCCGCCTGCTCCTGACTCGCTTCCTTGGCGGTCTCGACGGCCTGTTCGGTCACCTCGCCGGCGACCTCCTTGCCGCGCTCGACCGCCTCCTGGCCGGTCTCGATCGCCTTCTCCTTCACCTGGTCGGCAATCGGTCCCACCCGCTCGTCCTCGATCCGGGTGCTGGGTAGGAGCATGCCGGCGAGGAAGCCCGCCGCGACGCCGCCCAGGGCGAGCCCGATCGGGTTTTCCTCGGCGACGCCGGCTGCCTGGCGGGCGCCCTCCCTGACCTGTTCGCCTTCGGGGGTCGCTCCGCCGATCCGCGACTTCGTCCCCATCATCTGGGCGCGCAGCCGCTCTCTCCTCTCGGCGAAGGACTCCCTGACGCGCGATTTGACGTCGGCCTTGTGGGCCAGCGCGTCGACGGTGTCGCCCATTTCACCCCTGGTCTGCTCTATCTCCTCGCGGATTTGGCTCGGGTCCTGGCCCATTGCACGTCCTCCTTCACGCTTTCGACGGTTTCTTCCGGGGCGGGCGGCATGCTCTCGCGCAGCCGGTTGCGCCCGATCGGGACGAGGATCGCCGCGGCGGCCGTATAGACCGCCGTCACGATCAGCGCCGCCACCCAGCCATCCATCCCCTCGTCCAGCAGGAGGATGAGGAAGGCGGTCAGCGCGCCGAGCGCGAACAAGCCGGCAACCGCGGCCGCGGCGAGGATGCCCGCGCCGATCCCGGCCCGCTTCCCTTTCTCGGTCAGCTCGACCTTGGCGAGGTCCAGCTCCTGGCGGATCAGCTGCGAGCTCTGCTCGGAGAGCTGGCGAACCAGCTCTCCGGTCGAGCTCTCACGCAGGTCGCCGGCACGCCCGTTCACGGCCCTCATCGCCCCACCGCCGGCTCACCGACCGGCGCTCGCGGTGGCGGCGCCGCCGGAGCCCCGACCGGCTCGGCCGGAACCTCGGGAACGGCCGGCGGTTGGTAGGGCCGCTCCCCCGTTGCCCCCTCCGCCTGGAGGCGGCTTCGGTAGCGGCCGCTGCTGGACGCCTTGAGGAAGCGGGCGGCGGCCATGCCCACCACCACGCCGCCGGCAAGGACGGCGAGCGGTTGGCGTCGCCCGAAGTCCTCGAGGTCGGCGAGCAAGCTGTCGGCGTCGGACTCGTTCAGGTAAGAGCCCACCCGCTCGATTCGCTCGGCTCCCCGGTCGGCCAGCTTCGCCGGCGCCTCCTTGCCGTGGTTGCGCAGCTCCGTGCTGACGCTGCGCAGGTCGTGGGCGGTGCCGCTGACCTTTTCGCCCGCCTGCGTGGAGCGCTGGTCGATCTGCTCGCGCAGCATGTCCCGCGCCTGGCCGGCCGCCTGCTGCGCCCTCTCCTGCGCTTGGCCGGCGACCTCCTGCGCCTTCTCCCTCGCCTCTGGCGATTCGCCCTGCGGGGTCGCTTGCGTACCCGGCGGACCGGTTGGTTCAGACATTCTCCACCTCCAAGAGTTGCGTTTCCCCGGCTTTCCCCGGTACACCTGATTGCCCGCTATATGCGAGGGCAAACGCTGTTTCGGGGCCCGATGCGGCACGATGCCGACGCCTCGATGACCACCGACACCGCCGGTTCGATCTTCCTCCGCTTCCTCAAGTTCGGCTGCCTCGCCTGGGGTGGGCCGGCGGCGCAGATCGCGATGATCAAGCACGAGTGCGTCGACGAGGAGGGCTGGGTCTCCGAGGAGACGTTCAAGCGGACCCTCGCCGTCTACCAGGTGCTGCCGGGACCGGAGGCGCACGAGCTCTGCGTCTACTTCGGGCGCCTGCGCGGCGGCAGGCTCGGCGGCTTCCTCGCCGGCCTCGGTTTCATGCTGCCCGGCTTCCTGCTGATGCTGGGCCTCTCCGCCCTCTATGTGGAGGCCAACCTGGCCGGCGAGCTGGACGAGCTCTTCTACGGCCTCACCGCCGCGGTCGGCGCGGTGGTGGCGCGGGCGGTGGTGCGGCTCAGCGGCTCCTTCGTCACCGACCTGCCGCTGGCGCTGATCGCCGTCGCCGCCTTCGCGCTGACGCTGTTTGCCTCGCTCAGCTTCGTGCTCGTGCTGCTCGGCGCTGGCATCGCCTACGAGCTCTGGATCAACGGCAGGCGCTGGCGCTGGCAGGCCGGCTCGGTCGCCCTGCCCCAACTCGTCGCGGTGGCGCTGGCGCTGGGCACGATCGGCATCTCGCTGACGGGTGAGATCTTCTTCGAGGGACTGAAGGCCGGCCTGCTGACCTTCGGCGGCGCCTTCACCGTGATCCCCTTCCTGCAGGAGAGCGCCGTCGATGGCCAACGGTGGCTGACGGACAGCCAGTTCGTCGACGGGCTGGCGATCGGCGGCGTCCTGCCGGCGCCGCTGATCATCTTCTCCACCTTCGTCGGCTACCTCGCCGGCGGCCTGGCCGGTGGGCTGGCGATGACCGTCGGCATCTTCCTGCCCGCCTTCCTGCTGCCGATCTTCTTCCACCGCACCCTGGTCGCGGTCGCCGAGAACGAGCGGATCAGGCCCTTCCTGCTCGGCGTCGCCGCCGGCGTCATCGGCCTGATCGCCGCGGTCACCGTGACGATCGTCGAAACCAGCGTCGTCGACGTCCCCACCGCCCTGCTCGCGGTCGCGGCCTTTCTCGCCCTCAACCGCTGGCACGCGAAGCTGACGGTCCTCTATGTGGTCCTCGCCTGCGGCGCGATCGGCGCCCTCCTGCAGCTGACCGTCGTCTAGGGAACGGGCGGCCGCGGGGTGGCAGGCGCCCGCGGGTTACGCTGGGGCCATGGGCAAGGTCCTCTACACGGCCGAAGCGAAGGTCGCCGGCGGCCGAATCGCCGGCCACGGCCGCACCTCCGACGGGCTGCTCGAGGTCGACCTCCGCGTCGCGCCCGAGCTGGGCGGCGATGGCGACGGGACCAACCCCGAGCAGCTCTTCGCGGTCGGCTACGCCGCCTGCTTCGAGAACGCCCTCGCCGCCGTCGCGCGCCGCCAGAAGCTCGAGACCGGTGAGGTCGAGATCGACTCCAAGGTGATGCTGGTCACCGCCGAGGAGCGCGCCTTCACGATCGCGGTCGATCTGGCGGTGACGCTTGCGTCGCTCGAGGGAGAGGCCGCCGTCGACCTCGTCAAGGCCGCGCACAAGGTCTGTCCGTACTCCAACGCGACCCGCGGCAACATCGACGTCACCCTGACCGCCAACGGCGCTGCGGTCGACGTCTAGCGGCAGGCCTCACGGTCTCTCCAACAGGCCGCTGAACGGAAGTGGGAGCGGGCGGGCTAGTCGGCGGCGATGCTCACGGGGTTTCGCCGTCGACGCCCTGCTCCCGAGGTGCGCCCCGGTCGCGGACCCGGGAAGGGCAGGCACTCCCGAGGCCGGCGGTCACGTTAGGGCTCGCATCGGACAGGGCCCACAACGAAAACGCGACCGGCGGTGACGCTCGTCGCCTGCCTCGCGCGTAGCCTTCGCGCTTAGAAGCTCGCCGCGCCACCTTCGAGATCGGAGCCGCTGGGCTTCCGCGGCTCCTCACTCTTCCGGTCGCAAAACGAACTTAGCCGCTGCCGAGCCCGGACGCTAGGGGCTGCTTTCCGCCGTTTCCGCAAACTGCGGAGAAAGGCGATTTCGAACTGCCGCCGGCGCTCGCTGCGCAGCCAATACGGTTCCCCCCATGCCCGACACGATCGTCCTCGTGCTGGCGGCGTGTGGAACCGCGCTGGCGACCGGGCTCGGAGCGATCCCGGTCTTCTTTCTCGGCCATCGCGCCGCCGAGCTGACCCCGCCGCTGCTCGGCTTTGCCGCCGGCGTGATGGGGGTTGCTTCGGTCGCCGGCCTGCTCCTGCCCGCCGGCGAAGAAGGCTCGGCGGCGACGGTGGCCGGCGGCCTGCTGGCCGGGGCGGCGCTGCTCGGCTTCGCCCGCCACCGGCTCGACCCGACGGCGACCTTCATGGGGCGCAGCGGGCCGGGGGCGAGAACCTCGGCCCTTGTCTTCCTCGTCCTCTTCGTCCACAGCCTGCCGGAGGGCTTCGCGATCGGCACCGCCTTCGCCTCCGACCGCGCCGGCCTGAGCCTGTTCGTGATCATCGCCATCGCGATCCAGAACATCCCCGAGGGGACCAGCGTGGCGATCCCGATGGCCGCCGCCGGCTTTGGCCGCGGCCGCCAGTTCTGGGCGGCCGTTGCCACCAGCGCTCCGCAGCCAGCGGGAGCCCTGGTCGCCTTCCTCCTCGTCGAGCAAATCGAGTCCCTGCTGCCCTTCTCCTTCGCCTTCGCGGCCGGCGCGATGCTGGCGCTGATCGTCGTCGAGCTGCTGCCGAAGGCCTACGCCGACCGCCGCCGCCTCAGTCCCAGCGCCGGCCTCCTGCTGGGCGCGGCGGTGATGCTCGGGCTCAGCTTCGCGCTCGGGGTTTGAGCCCGGCGACCAGCTCGACGTATTCGACCAGCCGCGTGACGCCGAGGAAGCGGTCGAGGACGCGTTGCTCTGCGCCCTCGCCGAGCCGGGCCGCTCGCTCTGGGTCGCCCAGCAACGAGAGGATCGCCGCCGCGAAGCCCTCGAGGTCGCGGGGATCGTCGATCAGGATGCCGCTCTCCCCGTCGACTATCTGGTCCTGGATGCCGCCGACGCGACTGGCGACGAGCGGGCGCCGCTTCCACATCGCCTCGGCGACGGTGAGGCCGAAGCCCTCGGCGAGGCTCTTCTGAACGACGACGTCGGCACGGCGCTGGAGCGCGTTGACCATCGCCGCGTTTTCCTCGAGGTCGTCCATCGGCAGGCTGACCAGGTGCGCTCGCCGCCGCTTCTCCTCCGGCAGCTGGTGCCAGGCCGCGGCGACGCTGCCGAAGACCATCGCGCCCTCGGGATCGTCGGCGACGGCGCCGGTCGAAGGCGCGGCGATAACGAGGTGGATGCGCGGCTCGACCAGGTGGCGCTCGAAGCACTGCAGCAGCCCGCCCGGGTCCTTGAGCGTGTCCCAGCGCGAGACCTGGGCGACGACCCACGCGTCCGGCGGCAGCGGCGCCCCCTGCAGGATCTCGGCGTGACGGTCGACGCGGCCGGGAGTTCCGTCGCCGCGGGTGAAGGTCGGGGCGGCGCCCGCGGCTTGGGGGGGCGCCTCGAGGCCGATCACGGCGAGGATCGCGTCGACCGCGGCCGAGTCGAGCTCCTCGTTCTTCGGCGCGAAGGGATCGATCGAGGGAGGCATCTCCCAGACCTTTCCCTCCTCCAGGCCGTCCCACATGTACTGGCGGCGCGAGAACACGTAGGCGTCAGCGTCGGCGACGTAGGGCCGCAAGAAGTCCCACGCCCCCCGCACCAGGTCGTTGGGGTCGTCGACCCCGATGTGGCAGCGCCAGATGACCCCCACACCGAGCCGCTTCAGCATCGGCACCAGGCCGGCCGTCTGGGGGTCGTGGAGGTAGACGACGTCGTCGGGCTGGATCCACTCGGCGAGATGGGTGCAGTTCAGTGCCAGGGTCGCCTCGTAGAGGCTGCGCTCGTGCGGGCCCAACGGCCCGCCGTCGCCCTCGCTGCCGTGGAGGCGGTTGTGGAGGCGCTTGGTGATCTCGAAGAAGGCCGGCCCGTCCTGGAGGACGACCCAGCGCGTGTCGACGCCGGCCCCGCGAACGTACGGCAACAGCGAGTGCAGCAGCTCGGCGACCCCGCCGCCGCGCGCGGTCGAGTTGACCTGCCAGATCGCCCGCCCGGCGAACTCCTGGCGGGCGCGCGCCTCCACCGTCTCGATCTCGGCGAATCGCTCCGCTCCGACCAGGGGCTTGAAGCGCTCCAGCGGCAGCGATGCGATCTCGACGAACTCAGGCTGCGCCATCTAGAAAAATCTACGCTTCGCCCTCGCCCGCCAGCGCCCGCAGCGTCGCCTCGACCGAGGTCGCCAGCGCCTCCGGTTCGTAGCCGCCCTCCAGCACGGCGCCCACTGGGGCGCCGTGCGCGGCGCCGAACTCGCGGACCAGGCGAGCCATGCGGGCAAAGGACTCGGCCTCGAGCCGGCAGTTGGCGAGCGGATCGTCACGGTGGCCGTCGAAGCCGGCCGAGACGAGGATCAGCTGCGGTTCAAAGCTGCTGGCCGCCGACAGGATCGGGTGCTCCAGCAGCGATACCCACAGCTCCTCCTCGGAGCCGGCCGGCAGCGGCAGGTTGATCGTGCAGCCCTCGCCGGGACCGGAGCCGGTGTCGGCGATCGAGCCACTGCCGGGGAAGATTCCCTCCTGGTGAAGGCCGGCGACGAGGACGTCGGCGCGGTGTCGAAACGCCTCGACCGTGCCGTTGCCGTGGTGGACGTCCCAGTCGAGGACGAGGATCCGCTCGACCCCGAGCTCGCGAATCGCCAGCTCGGCGGCGATCGCGACGTTGTTGAAGAGACAAAAGCCCATCGCCCGCTCCGGCTCGGCGTGGTGGCCCGGGGGCCGCACCGCGCAGAAGCCGACCGGCGCCTCGCCGGCGAGCAGCGCCCGCGCCATCGCGCAAGCGCCGCCGGCGGCGTGCAGCGCCGCCTGGAACGAAGCCTCGACGGCGTAGGTGTCGGCGTCGATCGCGTCGCCGCCCGCCGCGCAGAGGTCGCGGATTTGCTCGACGTGGCGGCGGCTGTGGACCAGCTCCAGGTCGTCCTCGCTCGCCGCCGGCGCCGGCCGCCGCTCCCAGCCCAGCCACTCGCTGGCTTCGAGCCGGCGTTCGATCGCCTGCAACCGCCGCGGCGCCTCGGGATGCCCCGGCATCTGTCCCGCGGGGTCGTGCTCGAGGCAGGCCGGGTGGCTGAAGTAGATGCCGCCCCGGACGGCTTCGTCTTCCTCTACGGGCGCCTGCATCTAAACGAGCACGACTTCGAGCAGCCCGGCTTCCGCCGCTGCATCGAAATCCGCGTCCTGGGTGCAGACCGCCGCCTTGTGGGCCATCGCGGTAGCGGCAATCCAGGCGTCCATGACCTTCATTGCCCGGCCGACCGCCCTGAGCGCAACCCGCAGCCGAGCCAGCTCGTCTCCCACCGCCTCGTCCATAACCAACGGCTTGGCAATCTGCCGCGCCGCCTCAAGCGTGCTGAGACGCCGCGCCATCTGCTCGTGACCGGACGCGGCGAGGACGCCGTGGCGAAGCTCCGAGAGGGTTACGACGCTGACCGCGACTTCATCGGGCAGCTCACCCAGCGGACGCTCCTGCTCGCGCGCGATGAAGATCGAGGTGTCGAGGACGGCCTGCATGCCGATCCGACGACTTACAACTGATCGGTCGTGTCGGGAAAGGCTTGGTCCAGCTCAGCCGAAAGAGCCGCATCGGCCTGGGCGGATGCGATCAGCTCCCGCGCCCGCGAGCCCGCGGTCCAGGCAGGGGCATCCTCGATCGGGAGGAGGTCAGCTGCATCGCGTCCAGCGACCGTCACCCGCAACTGCTCCCCCGCCATCACGCGGCGCAGTACCGCGGAGACGTCGTTGCGCAGCTCTCGCTGAGGGATCCGTTGCATGGGGCTACCGTAGCAGAACTGCTACGAAGCCGCCGGCGTACCGCTCACCCGACCGGCTCGTAGGTCTGGACGGAGACGCCCGAGGAGAACGTCCGGGTGTCGGCCAGCGCGAATGACTTCTTCTGCCCCGACTCGGGGAAGGGCCGCTTGCCGCCGCCGAGGAGGACCGGGAAGACCATCAGCCGCAGCGCATCGACCAGATCGTTCTCGAGCAGGAAGTGGACGAGGCTGCAGCTGCCGGCGACCAGGATCGGCCCGCCGTCGCCCTCCTTCAGCTTCGCGATCTCAGCGGCGACGTCGCCCTGGATCAGGGTCGAGTTCTCCCACTCCAGCGGCTCGGAGAGAGTCGAGGAGACGACCTGCTTCGGCATCGAGTTGATCTTGTCGGCAAAGGGGCCCTCGCGCTCCGGCCAGGCGGCGGCAAAGCCTTCGTAGGTCACCCGCCCGAGCAGGTGCGACTCGGCTTCGAGCGTCTCCTCGAGCTTGTACTGCTCCTGCTCGGGGCTCATGAAGTCGAACACCCAACCGGAATGGGGGTAGGACGGCTCGCCCCCCGGCGCCTCCATGATGCCGTCGAGCGATACGAACTCGGTCACGATCAGCTTGCTCATCTCGTTTCTCCTTCGCCTCGTTTGCGGACTCGCCGATTGAGACCCCGGCGCGTCGCGGAATTCATCGCTCGGCCTCGCTCCGTCTCGGGATTCTGCGGGACTAATTTCTCGATATCGGCACAGTCGGCGTCTTGTCTCGTGCGGCGTCCCCACCGACGATCGGCAGATGCCACGAATCAGCAGCTTCTACGGCATCACCATCTGGCGCCGAGGCCGCCGCGCCCTCATGAGGGACTGAGCGAGCGGCTCAGCCTCGGCAGCACCTCGCGCCCGTAGACCTCGATCGCCCGGTGCGGGTCGGCGCCCGCGTTGTTCATCAGCGCCACCGTGGTCGCGCCCATCGCTTCGATCTCGCGCACCCGCTCGACGTGCTGCTCTGGGTCGGCGGAGACGATCAGCGACTCGCGCAGCTCTTCGTCTGAGACCAGCTCCTCCCCGCGCGAGTACATCGCTGCCGGGTCGTGCCAGTCGTCCTTGTAGAACTCCTGCGGCTGCGAACCCTTCCAGACCCGCGCCCCCTCCAGCGCCGCCTCGTCGTCATCGGCCCAGGAGAACCCGGCCTGGAGGACGATCTCGCCCGGCTCGCGGCCGCTGTCCTCGGCGGCGCCGCGGTAGGCCTCGACGATCTCCGGCACCGATTCGGGATCGGCGAGCGTCCAGAGGCCGTCGCCCAGCCGGCCGGCAACCCGAGCCGCCTGCGGCCCGAAGGCGGAGACGTAGATCGGCGGCCGTCGCCCCGCCGGCAGCGTGTGCAGGACGGCGCCGTCGGTGGCGAAGTTGCGGCCCTGCCCGCTCAGGCGCTTGCCTTCGAAGAGCGCGTGGATCATCTCCAGCGCCTCCTCCATGCGCTCGATCTGCTTGCCGACCGAGGGCCACTCGGCACCCAGCGGCGACTCGTTCAGGGCCTCGCCGGAGCCGACGCCGAGGTAGGGCCGGCGCGGGAACATCTCCTCCAGCGTCGCCCAGGCCTGGGCGATCAGCACCGGGTGGTAGCGCGGGCCGGGCGGCGTCACCGCGGTCCCCAGCGCCACCCGCTCGGTGGCGTTGCCGGCGGCCCCGAGCCAGACCCAAGCGTGGCCGGACTCGCCCGGCTCCCACCACGGCTGCAGGTGATCGCTGCAGCCGATCCCGTCGAACCCCGCCCGCTCGGCCTCGACCGCCTGCCGCAACAGGTCCGAAGGCGGGAACTGCTCGTGGGCGCAGAGGTGGAAGTAGCGCATGCTCTGCCTCTAGCTCGACCTACCCGACTTCCTGCCGCCCTCGCGGCCGGCCGCGCGCTTCTGGGACTTGCTGCCGCCGCTGCCCTTGCCGCTCTTCTTCCCGCCCTTCGAGGAGGAGTTGGGAGAGTTGGCGATCGAGGCGGCACGCTGCTTGCTCATGCCCTTCTTGCGCAGACCCTCGTACTGCTTGTCGTTCTTGACGCTGGGGCCGTGGTCTTTGGCCATCGTTCTTCCTCCAGTAGCGGTTGGCGGGCCGATTAAGGACGCTATGCGTCCGGATTCGGCCCATCGGCATGTGGTTCGCAGCAGCTACCCGGGCCGGCTCGCTTCAATCGGTCGCGACGAGGGCCAGGACTTCGCGCTCGAGCCGCGCCCTCGCTCGCTGCGAGAGCCTGCCGTTGGCCGACGCGGCCCTTTCATCAGGGGACGGTCGAGTAGGCGACGGCCGCGCGGTCCCAGGTCGAGGCGATCCGCCGCGCCGCGGAGCGCTCCTCGGTGAGGATCCGCTCCGCCATCAGCGCCGTCTCGCGGTCACCCGCTCGCTCGGCGACGCGCCGCAGCAGCTCGTAGGCGGCGATCTCGAGGTGCTCGAAGGCGAAGGCGAAGCCGGCGAGCTTCATCGTCGTGTCCGGCTGAGTGCCGAAGAAGCCGCCGAGGTTGAGGCCGCCCGCGCGGAGCGCGGCGTCCTTGAGCAGCGAGCGGCTGGCGCCGTGGGCACCGAGCCGCTGCTCGACCAGGTCCTTGTGGACGCGGGTCTCCTCCAGGTGCTCCTCGAAGAGCTGGGCCAGCTCCTCGTCTTGGACCAGGCCCGGTCCGGATTTGAGCAGCTGAATCGCCTGCTGCTCGATCGCGTGGGCGTCGGTCAGGTACCTGACCAGCTGCTCGCCCAGATCGTCGGGAGCGACCGCGGCCAGCGAGGCGTCGACCACGCCGTCGAAGCAATCGGCCAGGCGGTCGGCCATCCGCTGCTCCTCGGCGCCGATCTCGCGGGCCGCCACGGCCGTCTCCTCGTCTTCGGCGTGCTCGGCGAGGCGCCGCAGCAGCTCGTAGGCCGCCACCTCCATGTGCTCGTAGGCGAAGGCGTGCGCGGTCAGCTTGCCCGGCGTGTCGGGCTGGCTGCGAGCGAAGAGCAGCATCCCCAGCGCCCCTCCCCTGCCGGTTAGGTCCTTGACCTTGGACGGGGCCGCGTCGTGCGCCTCCAGCCGTTCGCGGACGCGGCGCTCCTGGGCCTCGGTCTCGGCCAGGTGCTGGGCGAAGATCTCGCTGAGCCGTTCCTCGCCGGCGATCTGGGGGGCCGAGCGCATCTGGGTCAGGGCCTGCTCCTCGATCGAGTGGACGTCGGTCAGGTACTTGACCAGCTGCTCGTCGCGGTCGCGCCGCCACTGGCGGTTGCCGACCCCCGTTCGCACCTCGTCGATACGGCCCTTCATCCCGGCCTCTTCCAGCGGTGGCGTCGGGCCGCCCTGGCCGCGACGGATGCCCTCCAGCAGCTCCGCCAGCGCTTCGACGGCGCTGAAGCGCGGCTCCCAGCCGAGCTCCTCGCCCGCCCGCCGCGACGACATCAGCGGCACCTGCAATGCCATGTCGAGCCAGCCCGGCGGGCTCGGCTGCAGGTGCAGGCGCCAGCTCAGGTCGGCGAGCCGTCGCAGGAGGCCGGCCGGGACCGGGAAGGTGCGGGCGTCGAGGATCTGCGAGACCTCATCGGGTCCCAGCGGCGGATCGGCGGCGACGTTGAAGGCGCCGCGGACGTCGCCGAGCGCGGCGCGCAGGTAGGCCTGGCCGACGTCGGCGGAGTGAACCGCCTGGAAGCGCAGGCCCCGCAGCCTCGGCACGGCGGGGATCAGACTCGAGCGCAGGAGGAAGCTGGGCAGGAAGGGGCCGATGAAGAGACGCCGGATCTCGGTCGCGGCGTCCCCCTTGAAGACCAGCGCCGGGCGCAGGCGCACCACCCCGGTCAGCGGGTTCGCCGCCTCGAAACCGTCGAGGAGGCGCTCGACAGCGGCCTTGTGGCGCGAGTAGAAGGAGGTCGCGATGCCGTCGGTCGGCCACTCCTCGTCGACCTTTCGGTCCTTCGGCCCACGGGAGTAGGCGCCGACCGAGGAGGCGTAGACGAGCTTCGGCACCGCGGCCGCCGCCACGGCGTCGAAGACGCGCCGGCTGCCCTCGACATTGATCCGCTCCAGCGTCCTCTCGTCGTGGGAGGGCTGGATCGCCCAGGCGAGGTGGATGACGGCGTCGGCGCCGCGGAAGGCGTCGGCGAGTCCGGGGCCGAGGATGTCGACGTCGACCCAGGTCGTCTTCGCCGGTTCCCAGGCGGGACGGCGGCGGGCGATCCCGACGATCTCCTCGACCTCGGGCGATGCGCCCAGGGCCTCGATCACGCTGGTTCCAACGTTCCCGGTAGCACCCGTGACAACCACCTTCACGCCTCGCGGCTACCCCGGCTGCCCGGCCCGAAACGGACGCCCGTCGTAGAGGCTCGTCCAGGTACCGCGGACAGACCTTGACAGGATTCCATGATCACTTTAAAGTTCCCGACTTCTTGAACCTGCTCGGCGGAAAGCCGGGCCTATCTCCAAGGGAGGGAGATCACTTTGATGCCAGCAATCAAACGCCTGGCCCTGCTCGCCTGCCTCGTCGCGGCCCTGGTGCCGGCGGCCAGCGCAAGCGCAACGATCACGAGCAAAACCATCGACTACGGCCCCTACACGATCCCGGCCGGAAACGGCGACCCGCACGACCATGAAAACGCGGGAATGATCACCAATCAGATCGTCACCAACATCGCCAAGCCGTGCACCGGCTGCTCGATCATCGGCGTCACGCCGGACCTCGTCTACACCGACGGGAGCAAAGCGACCATCAGCCAAGGCCCGATGCTCCACCACGCGATGTTCGCCGCCCAGTCGAGCGGCAAGTCCGACGTCACCTGTGCCGGCAAAGGCCCGGGGCTGCTCGGCGAACGCTTCTTCGCCTCCGGCGACGAGCGGACCAAAGTCGACCTCGAATCCCTGCCCTACGGCTACAAGGTCAACAGCTCAGAGACCTGGAACATGGTCTTCGACCTGATGAACTGGGAAACGACCAGCAAAACGGTGAAAATCCGGATGACCTGGAAGTACGCCACCGGCAGCGACCACACCAGCCGTGCGCCACTGCGTCCGGTCTGGCTCGACGCCAACCAGTGCTCGCTGAACTCCTACATCACGGTTCCGATCGGATTCAGCGACACGCACTACGACTGGAAAGCGACCTTCGGCGGCAAACTGATCGCCGCGGCGGGTCACATCCACGACCACGGCGTCAATATCGAACTCACCAACGAGAGCACCGGCGGCTCCCTGCTCTGCAACTCGGTGGCGGGTTACGGCGGTCCCGGCTACGAAACCCCGGACGGCCGTAAACACGTCTCCTCGATGGGCGTCTGCACCGGCAACCCGATCTCGACGATCAGCAAAAACCAGACCATTCGTCTGCACGGGATCTACAACGTGCCGGAAGGGCATCACCTGATTGACGACGCGATGGCAATCGCGATCGCCTACATCAACCCGAGCTGACGCTGACCATCAGCTGACGCTGGGATTCACCGGCGGCCCCACCGACTCCTCGGGGCCGCCGGTGACCTTTGTCAACATCCGCCGACGCGCGCGGCTACCGCTCAGTCGCCGCCGCAGGCTCCGTAGCTGTGGGGCCTACGCGACCGGTGGCGGCGCTCCCTTGGCGCTGGCGGCCAGCGCCTCGTCCCAGCCGCAGGTGGCGCAGGCGTGCTGGAACGCCGAGTGGGCGAATTCGAGCGCGAAGGCGCGCGGGTCGTCGCTCGCGCGCACGTCGTCCCAATCGAGGACGTAAACGCCGATCTCATCGTTCCAGTGCGCGGGAGCGGGATCGAGCACGGCGTCCGCGTATCCCCCCGGAGCGGGATGCGCGTAGGCATAGAACGCGGCCCGCTCGTACCGGGCTTCGCCCGGCCACCAACCCACCGTCACCTCCTCCGAATCCATCGAGTTGCGCATGATGAAGTCGCCCGCAGGGGGATCGGCGGGAAGCCCGGAGAAGAGGTTGACCGCGAGGTCGAACGAGCCCCACCAGGCGTTGACCGGGGTCGAACGGCCGCGGAACGGCGCCCGGAAAGTCGCCAGAACGATGGCGGCCTGAGTCGCAGCGGCGAAGTAGGAGCCGACTTGCTCGGAGTCGTAGCTCGCGTGCTCCTCGTCCTCGTCCAGTGGCGTGCTCCACGGCGCCTCCTGCGGGGTCGGGTCGATCTCCACCGGGCCGACGAGCTCGCCCACCGCCTGCAGCAGCTCGCGCGTCACGCTCGCCACCGATCGGTCGGGCGCCAGCGGGATCTCCCGCACCCGGCCGTCGCTGTGCTCGGCCACCGCCAGGTGGGTACGGAGGTCGAGAGCAGCGACGAGCGCCCCGGATCCATCCGGGGCCGGCAGCGGCGCCGTCTCCCAGCCCCGGGCGGTCAGCCGCAACGCGGCGTGCTGGAGCTGGGGCTCGGGTGGCGCCAGTGCCACCGCCAGCTTCCCCAGCACCTGGGTGTGAGCGTGCAGCGTGTCGCAGGTCTCGCGCCAGTCCCCATAAGCGACCGAAGGCCACGAGGAGGAGAGCGCCATCGGCTAACCGTAGCTGCCGGTCGCCTTCGGGCGGCGCTCAGCGGACGCTGGCCGGCTCCGCCTCGAGAGGCCGAGCGACCGGTCCCGGCAACCTGTCCCGCCGCGAAGGCAGCAGCAGGGCCGAGGAGCAGACCATCGCGAAGGCGGTCGCCTGCAGGGCGATCCCGAGCGGATTCCCCGAGAGGGGATCGTTGAAGACGAGGACGCCGCCGGCGATCTGGGTCGTGTTGGCGACCAGGCCCATCAGCCCGATCGTCTCGATCGCCTGACCGCCCTGGAGCGCCGCCACCGCCGCGTACTGTGCGAGGGCGCCGCAGATGACGGTCACCGCGATCCAGGGAGCGACGACCGCGATCGAGACCTCGTCGATTCCGGTCAGGCCCTTGATCGCGACCCCGGCGAGGGCGACCAGCGTGCCGGCCAGGGCGGCGAGGAGGAGGCCGCGACGGGCGACGAGGCGCTGCGAGCGGTGGCCGAGAGCCAAGGCGATTGCGATCAGGGCGAGGGCGCCCTCGAAGCCGAGGATCGCGGCAACCGAGAACTCGGAGTGGCTGTCGCCGAGGTGCGGCACCGTGAGCACGAGCAGGGCGAGGCCGGCGCCGCCGACCAGCAGCGCCAGCCACTGCCGCGGCTCGACCCGGTCGCCGAAGAGCCGCTGCGACATCACGGCCAGCGTCACCGCGCCGCCGGAGAGCACCGCCTGCACGATCGAGATCGGCGCCATCGAGAGGGCGGCGACGTGGACCAGCCAGGCGATCGCGGCGAGGCTCCAGCCGGCCGCGAACCAGGGCGAGCCGGCGAGCTGGCGGGCGCTGCGGAGCGGCTGTTGCAGGCGCACCGGCTCGACGCGATGGCAGCCGCGGTGCTTGAGCAGCGAGGCCAGGTTCGTCATCAGCGCGGCGACGAGGGCGAGTGCGATGCCGACCTGCACCAAGGCTCTACCTCCGTCCCGCCCGAGATCCCAGCCTCTGGCGCGCCGCCGCGACCACGGAGGGGGACGAGTGGCAGGCCTTGGCGATCACGGTGTCGGCGTGGTCGGGCACGCGCAGCACCTCGAACTCGATCATGCCGGCCCGGCGCAGCTGGGCGCGAGTGTTGTTGTCGCAGTCGCTTGGCGCCGCCTCCTGGGCGGCCTCAGCGGCGCGCTCGCGGCGGCAGGCCAGGCAGAACTGGCCATCGATGCCGCTGGCCCAGCTGCCGGGAAGCGGCGAGCGGTCGCCGTCGATCCGGCTGGCCGTCATCCCGCAGCGATCGCAGGTCCACCTCTGGGCCATGTCGCGGGTCGCGGTCATCGGGCGGCCCGGGGCCGGCGGCGACGACGGGAACGGTGCGGCGCCTCGCGCTTCACGGGGCTCGCGGGACTGCGATCTCCGCCACCTTGGTCGAACTGCCGCGCGAGGCCGAGGGTGCCGGCCATCTGCCGGACCTCCTCCGCCTGGTCGGCAAGCACGAAGCTGATGCCGGTGCCGCGGCGGCCGGCGCGGCCGGTGCGGCCGACCCGGTGCACGTAGGCGTCGCGGTCTCCCGGCGCGTCGAAGTTGACGACATGGGTGATGTCGGCGACGTCGATTCCGCGCGCGGCGACGTCGGTCGCGACCAGGGCGTCGATTTCGCCGGCCTCGAAACGGGCGAGCGCCCGCTCGCGCTGGCCCTGGCTCTTGTCGCCGTGCATCGCGGCGGCCTCGACCTGGCGGCTGCGGAGGCGCTTGACGAGCCGATCGGCGCCGCGGCGGGTGCGGACGAAGACGAGCGTGCGTCCGCTCTCGTCGCTGCGCAGCTGCTCGACCAGGTGGTCGAGCTTGGCGCTCTGGGACTCGAGATGGAGGAAGCGATGCTCGATGTCGGCCTCGCCGCGCTCGCGGGCGGCCTGGGTGTGGCGGCGGGCGTCGCGGGTGTAGGCGGTGGCGATCTTGCCGGTCGCCCCCTCCAGGGTCGCCGAGAAGAAGAGGGTCTGGCGCTTTTTGGGCGTCTGCGCGACGATCCGGCTCACCGCCGGCTTGAAGCCCATGTCGAGCATGCGGTCGGCCTCGTCGAGGACGAGGATGCGGACCTGCGCGAGCGAGACGACGCCGCGCGCGATCAGGTCCTCGAGGCGGCCCGGCGTCGCGACGACGATGTCGGCGCGGCGGGCGGCGATGCTCTGCGGGCCGAAGCCGACGCCGCCGTAGACGGCGGCGATTCGCAGCTGGCGAGCCTCGGCGACGGAGCGCAGCTCCTCGACGATCTGGCTTGCCAGCTCGCGGGTGGGCGCCAGGACCAGCGCCGAGGCGGGCCCGCCGCCGGGCTCGAGCCGGTCGACCAGCGGGATGCCGAAGGCGAGCGTCTTGCCCGAGCCGGTCGGCGACTGGACCAGCAGGTCATGCCCGGCCAGCGCGTCGCGGACGACCAGCTCTTGGACGGGGAAGGGTTGGGTGATGTCGCGGCGCTCGAGCGCACGCACGACAGGCTTAGAAATGCCGAGATCGGCAAACGAAACGATGGTATTTGCTCCTTCTTGAGCGTATGTAGGGGAGATCCAGCGACCCCTAAACGCAAAAGACACGTGCGGAGGAAACGGAACCTCTCGGGCGGCGTTGGGCCAGACCCGACGCACTCACGGTAGCAGTCAGCCCCGGATCGGCGAGGGTCGAGTGGACTTCTGGTCCATCCCCGTCAGACCCCCCGCGGCCGGCCGGCGCCGTTTCATCCGGGCTGCGGGGCGGCCTGCGCCTCGAGGACGTCGAGGGTGTCGGCGGGGGCGTTCTGCCGTCTGGATAGGGCGAGGAAGGGAAGCGCCAGAGCCGAGATCCCCGCGCCGATCAGATAGGACGGCGCGTAGCCCCACACGTCGGCGGCGCGGCCCAGCAAGGGCTGGGCCCACACTCCGCCGGTGGAGGTCATCATCGAGTCGAAGGAGAGGATCGTCGCCCGCTGCCGGGACGGGATCAGGCCGTTGAGATAGGTCTGGCGAATCGGCATCGTCGCCGCGAACAGCAGTCCCCAGGCGACGATCAGCGCGATCACCGCCCAGAAGCTCTCGACCATCCCGATCGATCCAAGCGTTATGACGCTGAGGCCCGCGGTGGCGATCAGCGCCGAGGTGCGCCGGCGGAAGAGACGGCGGATTCGGGGAGCCGCGAGGCCACCGGCGATCTGGGCGCCGGCGACGATCGCCGCCACCAGGCCCGCGATCTGGTACGCGTGCGGGTCGCCGTACAGCTCCAGCAGGTAGGGCTGCAGGGCGTAGAAGGCGTAGATGCCGACGCCGCCCGTGAACAGGGCCTCGACCATCAACCACTTGACCGCGGGGACTCGCCAGCCGTACTCGATCGAATCGGAGGCGACCTTCCGCATCTCGGTCAGCGGCCGTTCGGCCTTCTCGGGGGTGAAGCCGATGTCGTGCATGAGCCTGAACGCGACCGCGAACATCACGATCAGGACGAGGCCGCGGAGCACGAACGGCACCCCCAGGCTGGTCTGCTGGGCGATGAACCCTCCCGCCACCGAGCCGGTGAGCATCGCCGCTCCGGTGACGATCTGGCCGCGACCGAATACCGCCTCCATCTCGCCCGTGAAGCCCGTCGCCGTGAGCGCGTCGACGAGCCAGGCCTCGACCGCGCCGGAGAAGAAGGTGAAGCCGAGGCCGAGCAGCATCGAGGCGATCGCCCACTGCCAAAGCGGCGCCTCGATCTGCCACAGGAACACGTAGAGGAAGGTCGACAGGGTCAGCGTCACCGTCCCGAGCAGATACGAGGTGCGCCGGCCGACGGTGTCGGCGACGATCCCGGTGGGCACCTCGAACAGCACCATCCCGGCGGTGAAGAAGGCGTTCGCCGCGAACGCCTCCAGGTTCGAGAGGCCGGCGTCGAGCAGGAAGATCGTGTTGATCCCCCAGATCAGCGACGCCGCCAGCGTGTTTCCGAGCAGGAGCGTCAGGTAGGTGCGCTGAATCGAGCGGGGCGTCGCCATCGGAGTGGCCCAGAGCGATGACGACCGTCGCTCGGCTAATCCGCCAACTCGCGCGGCACCAGCCCGACCTGCATGGTCCGCCCGCCCCGGTCGATCCGCAGGGTCAGCTCGCGCCCGATCGTCTCGCCGGCCATCAGCCGCTGCAGATCTCCGACGTCGCCGACGGCCTCGCCGTCGACCTCGAAGATCAGGTCCTCGGGGCGAAGACCGGCGATCGCGGCGGGACTGCCCTCGACGACCTCGACTATCTCGATACCGCGATCGCGTCCCAGCTCGGCGGCGAGGCGGGGCGGCAGAGACCGCGACCCGCCGACGATTCCGATGTAGGCACGGCGCACGCGCCCGTTGCCGATCAGCTCGGAGACGATTCGCGTCGTCGTCTCGTTGATCGGCACCGCAAGTCCCAGCCCCACCCCGGCCACCGCCGTGTTGATCCCGACCATCCTCGCCCGGCCGTCGGCGAGAGCGCCGCCCGAGTTGCCGGGATTGAGCGCCGCATCGGTCTGGATGACGTTCTCCACCAGCCTCGTGGCCGAGCGGGAGCGAGTCGGCAGCGAGCGTCCGAGCGCGGAGATGACTCCGGCGGTGACCGAGCCACTGAAGCCATTGGGGCTGCCGATGGCGACGACGAGCTGGCCGACCCGCAGCTGCCCGGCGTCCCCGAGCCTCGCCGGGATGAGATCGCGCCCCTCCGCGCGCAGGACGGCCAGGTCCGAGAGGGGATCGGCGCCGAGCACCTCGAGCGCGAGCTCACGCCCGTCCGGAAAGGCGGCGCTCCCTCGCCCGTCCGTGCCGGCGACCACGTGCGCGGCGCTGAGCATCAGCCCGTCGGGGCTGATTGCGACCGCGCTGCCGGTGCCGGTCCGGCGCCTGCCGTGCTGGGCTCGCCTGGTCACGGTCAGGTGGGCGACCGAGGGGCCGAGCTGCTCGGCGACCCCCGACACCGTTCTCGAGTAGGCGTCGAGGGCCTCGGCGTCCGGCAACCCCTCGTCCTGGAGCCCACCGCCAGCGGCCCCTTCGGGTTCGGATCTGGAGTCGATCAGACGGAGACTTCCCATATCGGACGAAGTTAGCGGACCGTAATGCTGGGGCGGAAATCCAGCGAGCCCCAACGGCTGCGATCGAAATCGACAAGAAGGCGTAAAGATCCTGCCCTGGCTACGAGGGCACTCGAGAGGGCGGGCGCACGGCGCCACTGGCTGATCTGGGCAGCGGCGATTCCGCTCGCCCTCTGGACGCTCGTCCGCGCCTTCGGGCTGGAGGACGGCGGCCTGCTGACGACGGCGATGTTCTTCACCCCCTATGCGGCGATCGCCGCGCTGCTGGTCGCCGGCGTCGCGGTCGCGCTGCGCAACTGGGCCGCGGCCGCGGTCGCCGCGCTTGCGACCGCCTGCCTCGCGGCCGCGGTCCTGCCACGGGCGATCGGCAGCGAAACCGTGCAGGCATCCGGCCACGAGACGCTCACCGTGCTCTCGGCCAACGTCTACTTCGGGCGGGCCGATCCGGCCGCCCTGGTGGCCCTCGTCGATCGCTACGCCGCCGACCTCCTCAGCGTCCAGGAGCTGACCCCCTCGTTTGCCAGGAGGCTGGGCCGGGCCGGGCTCGGCCGCCGGCTTCCCAGCTCGGTGCTGATGACGCGACCCAGCGGTCGCGGCGGCGGGCTCTACGCCCGCTTCCCGCTGACCCCGCTTCGGCGCCAGACGCACTTCCTCTTCCGCATGCCTCGCGCCCTCATGGTACTGCCGGATGGCAGGCGGTTGCGCCTCGTCGCCGTACACCCCCAGCCGCCGAACATGAGCGTCGAGCAGTGGCGCGGAGCGCTGGAGAGCCTGCCGGAGCCGGGGACGGGCAATCCCTGGCTGCTCGTCGGGGACTTCAACGCCAGCTTCGACCACGCCGAGTTCCGCGACCTCGTCGACAGCGGCTACCGCGACGCCGGCGACGCGGCCGGCAAGGGGCTCGAGCCAACCTGGACGGGTCCCGACGAGGCCCCCCGGGGCCTGATCACGATCGACCACGTCTTGGCCGACCGGCGCCTCGGAATCGTCGACTACGGAGTCGACGACCTGCCGGGCAGCGACCACCGCGCGGTCCACGCTCGGCTGGTATTGCCCTAACCTCACCGGCTCCACGCCATGCATGGGATCTCGGCAGACACTGACAGCGAGCTGGTTGCCCGAGTCCGGTCAAGTTGCCGGTGATGCGCAAGCTGATCTACTCGATGGGGGTGTCGCTTGATGGCTTCATCGCCGGTCCCGACGGCGAGATCGACTGGTCGGCGCCGGACGAGGAGCTGCATCTGTTTCATAACCAGCAGACGCGAGAACTGGGCGCGCAGCTCTGCGGCCGGCGGCTCTACGAGGTGATGGCGTACTGGGAGACCGTTGACGAGAATTCCTCGCTCCCAGAGCACGAGCGCGAGTTCGCCCGCATCTGGAAGGAGACGCCGAAGATCGTCTTCTCGAAGACCCTCGAGGAAGTCGAGGGTGATGCGAGGCTCGTCAGGGACGGGATTGCCGAAGAGGTCACCAGGCTGAAGGAGCAACCGGGCAAGGACCTGGCCGTCGGTGGCGCCGAGCTGGCCTCTACGTGCGCGAAGCTGGGCCTCATCGACGAGTACCGGCTCTTCGTCAGCCCGGTCGTGCTGGGCGGCGGCAAGCCTTTCTTCCCGGCCCTGGACGAGAGGATCGACCTCGAGCTTGTCGAGACGCAGACCTTTGGCTCTCGCGTCGTTTACCTCCGATACCGGCGCGTGTAAGCGGCGCCGCGCTAGCGGCGTCCCGCGGCCCGCGCCTGCAGCAGCTCGCGCTCGCGCTCGTTGCCGCTGAGGGCGGCGGCGCGCGCGAATTCGGCCGCCGCCTCTTCCTCGCGCCCGAGCCGCTCCAGCAGCTCGCCGCGCGCCGCCGGCAGCAGGTGGTAGCCGCGTAGCGCCGGCTCGGCGTCGAGCCCGTCGAGCAGCTCCAGGCCGGCGGCGGGGCCGAAGGCCATCCCGACCGCGACCGCGCGGTTCAGCCGCACCACCGGCGAGCCGGTGACCGCGTCGAGGGCGTCGTAGAGGGCGACGATCCGCTCCCACTCGGTCCGCTCGGGCGTCCGTGCCCGGGCGTGACAGGCGGCGATCGCCGCCTGCAGCGCGTAGGGGCCGAGCGGACGGTCCAGCGCCTCGGCCCGCTCCAGCGCCTTCAGGCCACGGCCGATCAGGACGAAGTCCCAGCGCGAGCGATCCTGCTCCAGCAGCGGGATCGCCTCGCCGCCGGGGCCGGTCCGCGCCGGGAAGCGCGCCGCCTGCAACTCCATCAGCGCCACCAGCCCCAGCGCCTCCGCCTCGCGCGGCGCCAGCCCGACCAGGATGCGACCGAGCCGCATCGCCTCATCGCAGAGGTCGGTGCGGATCCAGTCCTCGCCGGCGCTTGCCGCGTAGCCCTCGTTGAAGATCGCGTAGATCACCTCCAGCACCGAGGCGAGTCGCTGCTCGCGCTCGGCCGCGCTCGGCACCTCGATCGGAACCCGCGCCTCGGCCAGGCTGCGCTTGGCGCGGACGATCCGCTGCGCCACCGTCGACTCCTTGACGAGGAAGGCGCGGGCGATCTCCGCCGTGGTCAGCGAGCCGACCAGGCGCAGGGTCAGCGCCACCCGCGCCTCGGTCGCCAGCAGCGGGTGGCAGGCGGTGAAGATCAGGCTGAGCAGGTCGTCTTCGATCTCGTCGTCGGCGACAGCGGCAAGGTCGCGCTCGGCGAGCCGCGCCCGCAGCTCGACTTCCCGCCCCAGCTCCTCCTGCTTGCGCGCCGCCATCTCGTTGCGGCGCAGCCGGTCGATCGCTCTGTTCTTGGCGGTTGCCATCAGCCAGGCGCCGGGGTTGTCGGGAACGCCGGACCCGGGCCACTGCTCGAGCGCCGCCACCAGCGCGTCCTGGGCCAGGTCCTCGGCGATCCCGACGTCGCCGGTCATCCGCGCCAGCGCCGCGATCAACCGCGCCGCCTCGATCCTCCAGACCGCCTCGATCGCGCGGCGGGCATCCCGCTCGCTCATCGTCTCGCCCGCCGCGCCGTCGCGCCGCCTACTGGTTCTGCTCCGCCTGCACCCGCAGCCTTTCCTCCTGCTCGCGCAGCTCCGGCGTCAGCTCCTCGCCGAAGTCCTCGGTCTCGAAGACCGGACGGATCTCGATCTCGCCCTCTCCCTCGTGCGGGTTGGGGCAGCGCTTGATCCACTCCACCGCCTCCTCCATCGAGCGCACCTGCAGCAACCAGTAGCCGGCGATCAGCTCCTTGGTCTCGGCGAAGGGGCCGTCGATCACGGTCCGCTCGCCGCCACCTCCAAAGCTGACGCGGGCTCCCTTCGAGGAAGGGTGCAGCCCCTCGCCGGCCAGCATCACCCCGGCCTTGACCATCTCTTCGTTGAACTTGCCCATCTCGGTCAGCAGCTCCTCGCTCGGCATCCTGCCGGCCTCAGAGTCCTCGCTCGCCTTCACGATCGCCATCACTCTCATCTCGCTGTCCTTTCGTTTCGCCTTGCGGAAGCCCGGCGCCGCCGATCTTCCCGCCTTTTACCCACAACGACGAACGAGCGACGCCGAAATCGACAAGGCTCCCGAGATTCTCCTGTGGCTGCCGGCAAGCGGCTCCCGCGGAGCACGAGAAAGGGCCGGGATCGCCTCCCGGCCCTTCCGTCGCATCTACCTGCGACCTAAATCAGGATTTGTCATTTGTGTTTGTAGATTCCGACGACCCTGATGCCTTTTGTGTTTTTCGCATGGTCGTAGGCGTAGATGACGACTTTGCCTTTGAGTGTGGCGTCTTTCAGTTTTTCGTTTTTCCCGCATTCGGCCGCGTCGTCTTTGACTTCGTATTCGAGTTCGCTGTTGTTGTGTTCGAGGTTGATGAAGTTGTCTGCAAAATTCGCCGGTTCAAGGTTGTGCCCGTTGTACATTTTGACCGTGTTACCCGTGGCTTTCTGTCCGGCAAAGGTCACGGTACATGTGTAATTGCCACCGTTTGTGACGGTTACGGTAACCGGGCCTTTCCCAGCCGCGCACACTATAGTGAATTCAGCTGTTGTTGTCCGCGGGTTTCCTCCATGAAAGCTCGCGATAGGTGTGAATTGGTATTCGCAGCCTTTGAAGTCGACGTGGGCGGTAAAGGTTCCGAACGTGCATTTTTCGTATTTGGGAATGACCGAAAGCACGGGAATGTTCGAGGCCCCCGGCGCTGCTTCGTATTTGACTTCCGTGCATTTGAGGAGCTTTTTTTCGGTTTGTATTTCGGCGGTGCCTTTTTCTCCCAGCACTGTCGGCGTCGCAAAGGTGGAGAAGAAGCGCTTGTCGTCCCTTTGCTGGGTCTCCACGAATTCGCTGGCTCCGTTTGTCGCTCTCAGTGTCGCCTGACCTTCGTACACGGCGGTCTGTTTTTCAGACCCACAGAAGAAGCCGGTTGTCTTGGTGACCGAGATGGATTTGATTTCGAAATCGGCCACGATGTCGTCGGGCGAGCCCGCTTGGTTTGTAAGGGTGATGCCAGACAGGTTGTTCTGCGCCGGTACGTCGAATGTGCAGAACGTGCTGGCGCCGGCGTCACTCGGGTTGGTGGTGTTGTAGAGATGGATTTCGATCGATTTCCCCGCTGGGCATACGATGTCGGTCAAACCGATGAAATGTCGCTGTTCGCTTTCTGTGACTGTAACTGTGGGTTCGATTTCGTAGACGCAGCCATTCGTTGTGACTGTCGCCGTTTTTGTGCCCAAAGGCGTGAGCGCGTGGCAACCGGTGTATTCCGGTTCGATCGTCACCGGCGCTTCGGAGACCGGGCCCGTGCTTCCTGCTTCGCCGTTGTAGGCGGCGGAGGAACATACGAGTTCCCCGCTTTCGAAGGCGATCGCGGTGGTTTCCCCGATGTCTTCGCCGTCGATTTGCGCCGTTTCTTCGGGTCCGATGCCTTTGGCGTAGAAGTAGGCCGGGCCGGTTTCCTCTGCCACCGCCCCGGCATCGGTTGTCGACAGAGCGGCCAGCCCCAGTGCTGCAACCAGGACAAGCCCCAGGATCGTCAGGTAGCGAGTCATCTTCCTCTCCCTTTCCTCGACTGGTGCCTGTGCGGCGGGCCCAGCGAGATCAGCGACCGGGCCGGCGGCAAGGCGTTATAGACGAAAAAGATAGAGCAATATGGCCTCAGCGTCTGCGATCGCCCGGATCGACGCGAATCGCGCTCAAAGCACGCGCAGCAACAGGAAAACGGCGAAGGCGAGGCCCATGGCCCCGATCGACCAGGCCCAGATCCGAGCGTAGGCGCCAATCAGGCCGTGGCCGCGGAGATTGCTCCGGCCCGGCTCCTCTGGGTTCGAGGCGGTGGCGGTCTCGGCCCAATCCTCCTCTTCGGCTTCGACCAGCGTTTCCGCGAGCAGGGCGCGCGCCTCCTCCTGCCTGCTGGCGCGGACCATCACCCGTCGGGACCCCCCACCCGGGTTCAGCAAGCCGAAGCCCAGCGAGGGGCCGTCGGCGCCAATGTGCTTCAGAGCGCTGGGGATCCCAGCGCTCTGCAGCAGACCCTGGATCATCTCCGCTTCGACACGGTCGTTGGCGTAGGCAACGCCAACCAGGTCGTCTCCGCCCATGGCGTCCATCTCCCCTCTATCTGGCCAGCGATGAAGCAGGCATCCGCACCATTTCAGCACCAGTCCTTTGACCTGCGCGGTTTCGGCAGCGGTGCTACGCCACGATAAGGCTTACTGCCACGCCGGCGAGAAAGAAAAAGGCACTTGCCGCGACGCCGACCCAAATCGCTCGTCGACCCTCGTGGACAGCATCCGCCTTGAGCTCATTAGACACGGCAAGAATCTGATCCTTGCTCAGTTCAAGCAGCTTCTGCTGGTCCTGAAGACGAGCCACCTGCTGTTGCCTCGCATCGATTTCCCGTCCGAGCTCATCGACGGTCCCACTAGCCTGACGAAGCGCCGCGGCAGCCGCCTCAACCCGTTCTTCGAAGGTCGGCTCGTGGGACCGCTCCCGTAAGCCAAGGCGCTCGAGGAGAAGCGAAATGAGCGCGGACCCAGCTGCACCGAGGACGGCAATTATCTCTACCGGCACCATTCGGAGAGAGCACCCTACGCCAAGACTCTTCCTCGAGTGGCCAACTGGTGGTGACGAACCGTGCGAGTCAGTTTGCGCAGCCCTCGCAGAGGCCGCGCAGCACCACATCGTGCTCTGCGATCTCGAAGGGGACCTGACCTGAGACCTGCTCGATCGCTCGCTCCAGGTCGCGATCCTCGAAGGGCTCCATCCGCCCGCAGCGACGGCAGATCGCGTGATGGTGGTGGTGGCCGTTGGGATTGACCCGCTCATAGCTGGCGATCCCCCGCGCGGCCTCGAAGCGCTGCACGAGGCGCAGCTCCTCCAGCAGCTCGAGCGCGCGGTAAACGCTGGCCCGGCCGACCGAGAGCTTGCGGCGGCGCAGCTCGTCCTCCAGCTCCAAGGCGGTGACCGCGCAGTCGTGGCGGGCGAGCGCTTCGACCACGGCGGTGCGGGCGCCGCCGCGCCGGTAGCCCGCTTCGCCGAGCGCCTCCAGCGCGTGCCGCTCCCAGGTCGTGTCCTTCGCGGCCGCCGCCATCAGCCGATCGTAGCCTCGACGGGGGTTCGCTTTTCGCAGCGCGCGGACAGCAGGCGGCCAAGCGGCAGGGCCAGCAGGTAGAAGGCGAGGATCGCGAGCGCCACCGAGGCGCCACCCGCCGTCCCGACATAGTAGGAGAGGTAGAGACCGGCGATGCCGGCGAGCACCGCGATCGCGACGGCGAGGGCGATCATCGGCACGATCCGCTCGGTCAGCTGACGGGCAGCCGCCGCCGGCCCGACGAAGACGGCGACGACGAGCAGGTTGCCGAGCCCTTGCACCGCGACGACGATCGCCAGGGCGAGCAGGACGAGCAGGGCGGCCTCGGTGCGCCCGGGCGAGGCGCCCAGAGAACGCGCCGCGCCGGGGTCGAAGCCTCCCGCCAGCAGCCGCCCGTGCAGGAGCAGCAAGCCGCCGCCGACCACAACGGTCAGGACAGCCGCCGCGGCCAGGTCGGCGTCGGTCGGGCCGAGGATGTCGCCGAAGAGGATCTCCTGAAGGCCGGGAGGGGAGTCGGGCGAGAGCGCCAGCAGCACGCCGAGGCCGAACAGAGTGGTGACGACCACCCCGATCGCCACCTCGCGGCTGACGCCCGGTATTCGCGAGGCGGCGGCGATCGCCAACGCGGCGGCGACGATGCCGGGGATGCCGCCGACGATCAGGGGCAGGCCGGTGAGCGCCGCCAGGACCAGGCCGGGGAAGATGGAGTGGGCGAGCGACTCGGCGGCGTAGGAGAGCCGGTAGAGGACGACCCAGCACCCCAGCCCTCCCCCGGCGATGCCGATCGAGGTCACCTCGATCATCGCGCGGCGCATGAACTCGTCTTGCAGGGGCTCGAGCATCAGTGGTGGTGAGGGGGCAGGATCGCGCGGGCATCGGAGCCCGGTAGCTCGACGATCGCGCCGCCGTAGGTCTCTTCGAGCACGGCTAGGTCGAGCACCTCTTCGGGCGGACCGACCACGACCTGGCTGCGATTGAGGCAGAGCACGCTGTCCCAGCGCCGCGCCTGCTCGAGGTCGTGGGTGGCGATCATCACTCCGCGCCCCTCGGCGGCAAGGGCCTCGACCAGCGCTTCCAGTCCTTCGGAGCTGGGCCGGTCGAGGCCCGAGAAGGGCTCGTCCAAGAGCAGAATCCGTGCGTCCTGAACGAGGCTGCGCGCGATCAGGACGCGCTGACGCTGGCCGCCGGAGAGCTTGCCGAAGGTCTCCTCGGCAAGGTCACCGAGGCCGACCTTTCGCAGGGCCTCCATCGCCCCCTCGCGCTCGCGCCGCCCCGGTCGTCGCCACCAGGGCAGCCTGGAGAGCGCGCCCATCGCCGCCACGTCGAGCGCCGAGACGGGATAGTCGAGCTGCGAGCGCTCGGTCTGCGGCACGGTCGCGCAACGGGACTGCACGCGAAGCTCTCCCCCCAGCGGACGCAGCTCGCCGAGCAGCGCCCGCAGCAGCGTCGTCTTGCCGCCGCCGTTGGGGCCAAGCAGCGCCATCCGCTCGCCCGGCGCCAGGGAGAAGCCGACACCGGAGATCACCGGCTCGCCGTTGTAGCCGACGGCGAGGCCGCTCGCCTCGATCAGCGGTTCGCTTCGCATCCGCGACTTCCGCCCGTGAACCCGCGGGCCACGGCGTCGGCGTTTGCCTCCTCCATCCGCAGATAGGTATCGCCGTCGGAGCCCTCCGGTCCCAGCGTGTCTCCGTACAGCGTGTAATCGGCCGTGGCACCGGTCTGGCGGGCGATCGCTTCGACCACGCTGGCGCTGAGCGAGCTCTCGGGGAAGACAGCCTTCACGTTCTCGGCCTCGATCGTTTTCGCCAGCTCGCTCAGATCCTTGGCCGACGCCTGGGCCTGAGTCGTCTGCGAGGGGATCGCCGCGCCGACGACCTCGATCCCGTAGCGGTTGGCGAAGTAGCCAAAGGCGTCGTGGTCGGTGACCAGCTTGCGCTGGGCGGCGGGAACCGAGTCGATGCACCTGGCGATGCCGGCGTCGAGTGCCCTCAGCTCGGCCAGGTAGGCATCGGCGTTGCGAACGAGCTCGGCTTTACGAGTCGGCACCGCGACAACCAGCGCCTTCTCGATCCCCGGCACCGCCGCCTCGACGTTGCGGGGATCGTGCCACCAGTGGGGGTCGAGCTCGGATTCCTCGTCGTGCTCGTGCCCCTCGCCCCCCAGGCGGATCGGAGCCATCGCCCCGAGGTCGACGATCTGGGCGTCGCCGCCGCTGTCGGAGACCAGCTCCTCGGCCCAATCGTCGAGGCCGCGACCGCTGACGAAGACCAGCTCCGCGTCAGCCACGGCTTCGACGTCGGAGGGGCGGGGCTCGTAGTCGTGCGGATCGCTGTTGGGCTGAAGGATCTGCTCGACCTCGACCGCTTCGCCGCCGACCTCGCGCACGAAGTCGGCGACCTGCGTCGTCGTCGCGACCGCCTTCGCCTGCCCGCTCTCACCGCTGGACTCACTGCCGCATCCGGCCGCGATCAGGGGCAGCATCCCCAGCGCCGCGGCGATGGCCGCGGCCCGTGGAACGCGGACCAGGGCGCGGGCGGTGGCCACCACGGCGAAGGTGGCACCGGCCACGCAGGCGATGGTCGCCCCCGGCGGAGCGTTGGTCTTGACCGAAAGCCAGAGCCCGACCGTCCCCTCCAGCGCGACCAGACCGATGCTGAGCAGCTGCCAGCTCAGCAGCCGGTCGGTGAGAAGCCGCGCGGTGATCGCGGGCACGACGAAGAGCGCCGCGACGAGCAGCGCTCCGACCACGGTCAGGGCAGCGACCGTCGCCAGCGCGACCAGACCGAGCAGCACCGCGTCGAAGAGCCGGGAGCTCGGGCCGGTCGAGTCGGCAAGGGAGGGGTCGAAGCCCGCGCGGAGCCAGTGCTGGCCGATCGAGACGCTGGCGAGGACAGTCGCCAAGGCCGCACCGGCGGCAAGCGTCAGGTCGCCGCCGTCGACCAGCAGCAGGCTGCCGAAGAGCAGCGTCTCGATGTTCGAGCCGGAGCCGAACACATCGCTGGCGAGGATCACCCCGGCGGCGAGGCAGCCGACGAGGACCAGGGCGACCACGGCGTCCTGACTCGTGCGCCGGCCGCGCAGCGCCGTTGAGCCCGCGGCGAAGGCGATAGCGGCGGCGAAGGCGCCGAGCGGAGCCGCGAAGCCGAGCCCGTCGGCGAGCACCAGGCCGGGAAAGGTGGCGGTGCCGACCGCGTGGGAGAAGAAGGCGAGACCGCGCAGCACGATCCAGGTGCCGAGCAGCCCCGCGGGGACGGCGAGGATCAGCACCTCGATCAACCCGCGCTGGACGAAGGGAAGCTGGAAGGGCTCGAGCAAGGGGAGCGGTCCTTTCGGGGTCGGTCGCCGCGGCGAAGGCGCTCAACAGCGTCCGAGAGACTAATGAGAATGAATCTAGTTTGCATTCAGCTTCGGACATCGGGTCGCGGCGTGCGCGGTCTGTGGGGTCGGAGGAAATGAACCGACCGACCGTCAGGCAGCAGCGCCGTGTGCAGCGCTCGGCGCGGGCAATGCCTCCAAAACGCTTGCAGGCAATCGCTCGCTTGCAGACCAGACCTCGATCGCGACGACCTCATCGGTGGCGGAGTCGTGGTCGATCAAGCCCCAGTCGAGCTCCTCACTGACGACATCGTCGGAGTCTCCGGTGGGAAGCCAGGCGATATCGGCCTCACGGTCGTAGTAGGCGAATCTCACGCTCATGATCCAAGGATAGCCTCAGCAGAACTCTCTGGCTAACGGCGAATGCTTTATCGCAGCGGCCAGACGCTGACCACACGTGCTACATCTGCATCCCCTTGGACCGGGTTGTCGTAGATGATGGCGAACTTGCGCCGGTCGGATCGCACGCCGTAGACGCGCCAGTCCGCATCCCCTCGATTGACCTCACGAATCGGGTGCCCCTCGCGGATCGCATCCTCGACCTCCGAACGAGTCAGCCCCCGTTCTCCGAGGCGAAGCTCGGCGTGATCGGTCCAGATGAAGCGCTTGATCGCCACGAGGCGCGGAGGCTATGGGACCGAACGATCAAGAAAGTCGACAACTCCTCATCTGAGGCTGGTAGGTGAACGAGGCTAGGCCGGATTTGCGGCGGCCGGCTCTGCTTGGCTAGGCTTGCCGATCTCTTGCTCGGCCGCGCGGAGGTCCGCCGTGATCCGCACGGCGGCGGAAAGCAGCGGCGCTGCCAGCACCAGCCCGATGGTTCCGAAGAGGCAGCCGCCGGCGATCGTCGCGATCAGGACGGCGAGCGGATGCAGGCCCAGCGCCGCGCCGTAGGCGATCGGCTGGACCATCTGCTGCAGGACGCCGTTGGCCAGCAGGACGATGACCGCGAGGGCCAGCGCCGTCTCGGGGCCCTGGTCCCCGAGGGCGATCAAGACCGCGAAGGCGCCCGCCGTCCAGGCCCCCAGATAGGGGACGTATCCACCGACGAAGGTCACGACCGCGATCGTGCCGGGCAGAGGAACGCCGAGGAGAAGGGCGCCGGTCCCGACGATCAGGGCGCTCCAAACAGCGACAGCGGTGACGCCGAGGAAGTAGCCGCGCAGGCTGCCGGCCAGGCGGCCCAGCATCGAGTGCGCGACCGGGACGGGGACGCCGAGGTGGCGCTCGACGAAGCCGCCGATCGTCGGCATGTCCTTGAGCAGGAAGAAGAGGCTGAGGGCGGTGAAGGAGAGGAAGACGGCAAGTGACGCGAGTTTGTCGATCCCACCGAGAAGGCCCTGAGTCAGCGCCTGGAAGGCGTCGCTGACAGAGGCGCTTGCGGCGGCGTTCGCGTCGGCCGCGGTCGGCGCCTTGACGCCGAGGTCCCGGGCCAGCGACTCGATCTCGCTCGCCCCTTCGCTCAGCCGCTCGGAGAGGCTGTCCGCCTGGCTGGCGATGCCGGTCATGACGATCAGGCCGACGCCGGCCCCGACGGCGACGATCAGGAGGAAGACGAGGCCCGCCCCGATGCCTCGCGGAAGGCCGTGCCGGCGAAGCCAGTCGACCAGGGGCGAGGCGACCGAGGCGATGATCCCCGCCGTGATCACCGGCATCACGATCGCCTGCGTCTGGGAGAGGAGCCAGATCGCGCCGATGAGGGCCGCACCGACCCCGACGAGGAGCCACGACGAGAAGCCGAGGTCGCGCATCCACTTGGGAGCGGCGAAGATCCCGCTCAATGCACCGGGCTCGATCTCGATGACTTCGTCTCCCTCACCGGCACCCTCGCGCCCTGGTCGGCGCAAGCGCCCGCGGAAGATCGCTCGCCGCTCGCTCATTGGCCCATCGGACGATACGCGGCGCTCCCGACGCAGCAAACGGGGTGGAGTGAGGTGACGCCGCCCGAGGAGGTCACCTACTTGGGCCACGCGACCGTCCTGATGGAGCTCGACGGCACTCGGTTGCTCACCGATCCCGTGCTGCGGGCGCGCGTCGGGCCGTTGCGCCGTCAGGGAGCGCCGCCGGCGCGCGATGGCTGGAAGGACCTCGATGCGGTTCTGATCTCACACCTCCACCACGACCACGCCGACCTGCCCTCGCTGCGCCAGATCGGTCGCGACGTGCCGGTGCTCGCGCCGCCGGGGGCGGGGAAGTTCCTCGAGCGTCGTGGTTTCTCCACCGTCTCGGAGCTGGCCCCCGGAGAGTCGAGCCGGGTCGGCGGAATCGCGGTCACCGCCAGCGAGGCGAGCCACTCCGGCGGGCGGCTCTTCGCCGGAGCGACGGAGGCGGTCGGCTTCCTGCTGAGCGGCAGCCGGCGCCGGATCTACTTCGCCGGCGACACCGACCTCTTCGACGGGATGGAGGGGCTGGCGGGCGAACTGGACCTCGCGCTGCTGCCGATCTGGGGCTGGGGGCCGAGCCTCGGCCCGGGCCACCTCGATCCCGAGCGCGCCGCCCGCGCGACGGCCCTGCTCTCGCCGCGGATCGTGGTCCCGATCCACTGGGGGACGCTCTACCCACTCGGCCTGGCGCGATTGCGGCCCGGCCCGCTGCGCACGCCGCCGCGTGAGTTCGCCGCCCGGGTGGGCGACCTCGCGCCTCAGGTGGAGGTGCGGGTGCTGGCGCCCGGGGAAGCGACCTCGCTCTCGTAGCTCTCGTGCCCCAGGCCGGCGAGCCAGCCGCGGAAGATCCGGTGCACCCGTTCCGCCCCGACGACCTCCTCTTCGGGCCAGGCCAGCTCGGTGGGGTGAAGGACGAACGGGAAGCTCTGCGTGCCCCCAAGCCCACCGTGCGAGCCGACCAGCTCCTCGAACGCCGCGACTTCGCCGAACTGCGGCCAGAAGCTGCTGTTGACTATCAGGTCGGCGCAGTGGGGGAAGCCGTCGGTGCGCCGCAGGTGGTCGGCGGCGTTGGCGCCGAAGGGCGCCAGGGGGTCCTCGCCCTCGATCCGGTCCTGATCGAGAAACGCCGTCCCGGTCTTGCCGACCGCCATCGCGCCGAAGCGCTCGGAACGCACCAGGACGAACCCGACCCCAGGGTGATCGCCCAGCGCCGGCATCAGCCGCGGGTAGAGCGTCTCGATCCGCTCCAGGGTCACGCGGCCCGGCTCGCGCGGGAAGCTGATCAGCCCGAGACACCCCGAGGCCATCACCGACAGCTCGGGGACCCCGTCCCCGCGCGTCTCCTCGATGTCGCGCCGGGCGTCGGGGTTGAGGGCGACGACGCCGTCGGCGCGGCGATCTCGCGTTGCGATCCGCACCGTCCGGCCGGCCACGGTGTCGTCGCGCGCGACCTCGGTCAGGCCGGCGCTGAGGTAGGCGAGCGCGTCGTCGTCGCCCCCTTCGACGGCGATCGTGCTCTCCGGCTCGCAGGCGGAGCGGACCACGTCCTCGAGCGTCTCGCCGTAGCGGTCGCGGAAGGTCTCGCCCTGCGACTGCCCGTGATCGGAGAGCACGACGAGGCGGTAGGGCCGCGGCGCCTCGGGAGAGGCGGCGGCGATCCTCGCGATCTGGCGGTCGAGGTCGCGCAGCACCGCGAGCGCGTCGTGCCGTTCGATCCCCGAGTGGTGGGCGACCTCGTCGTAGGCGAGGAAGGTGGTGTAGATCGCGGGGCGGCCGGCGAGGACGTCGCCGACCACGGCGGCGACCTGAAGGTCACGCTGGACGATCGTGCCCCAGGCGCGGACGAACGCATAGGAGCGGCTGCGGGAGATGCGGGGGCGGACGTCGTCGCGGACCTGGGCGCGGGCGGCCCGGCGCTCGCGGGCCACCTCGGCGAGCACGAGGACCAGGGTGCGGGCGACCGCGGACGGGCGGGCGAAGTACGCCGCGTAGTCGCGGCCGATCGGCCGGCGGCGCCGCAGCGCCGTGCTCATCGTCAGCATCGAGTGCGGCGCGTCGCCGGAGAGGATGTTGGCGCGGCTGGCGCCGTCGGCGTGCAGGAGGCCGCGCCCGTCCGAGTGTCGCCGCTCCAGCTCTTCGGCGTCGCGCGGGTGGTTGGTCACGATCGCCGCATTGCGGTCCTTCTCCCACCAGCGAAAGGCGGGCATGTCGTCGTTGTCGCCGTGCAGGAGGCCGGCCTGGCAGGCGCCGGTCTGCGAGGACCAGTCGGTCTCCCAGCGGTGCAGCTCGTGGCTGCCGCTGCGCAGCCAGGCGGCCAGGTTCGGGGCGCTGCCGTCGCTCAGCGCGCGGCGCAGCACGTCGTGGGCCAGCCCGTCGATCTCCAGGAAGACGACGCCCGGGACCTCGCTGCGGACCGCCTGCTTGCGCCGGCGCAGCTGGCGCCGCACGACGTGGCGGTACCACGAGTCGTCCTCGTCGATCGCGAAGAGGGCGTGGATCGATGCGGTGAGCGCCGTCATCGCGATGGTCACCACGATCCCCTCCCAGACGCCGTCGATCCGCGCCCCCGGCAGGACGTCGATCGCGAAGGTCACCAGCAACCCGTTCAGCACCAGCGCCGCTCCACCCAGAGTGAGGACGGTCAGCGGCAGCGCGAAGCGCGCGAGGACCGGCCAGACCAGGGCGTTGAGCAGGCCGATCGATGCCGCCGCTCCGAGCGCGTTGGCGGGGCCGTCCAGGACGAATCCGGCCAGGACCTGCGAGAGCAGCAGCAGGGTGAGCGCGTCGAGCAGGAGGACGAGCACCCCCCGTTGCACGACGCGGCGGCTCATACCCTGCGCAGCCGCAGCGGGAGGGTTCCGCCGGTGGCTGTTCGTCATCTCAATTGCTCATGCGGGCGCCTGACTCCCCCCACTGAGAAGTTTCTGCTTGGCCTGCTGGAACTCAGAGTCAGAGAGCACGCCTTTGCTGTGAAGCCCGGCCAGCGTCTCCAGCTCGCTCGCCGCAGAGCTGCCGGCGGTCTGGCGGATGTAGGAGTCGAACTGCTTCTGCGCCGCGGTGGCGCGGCTCATGGCCCGTTCCTGCATGCCCCCACCACGTGCGATCAGGTAGATGAAGACGCCGAGGAAGGGAACGAGGATGAGCAAGATCGTCCAGGCGGCCTTGCCCCAGCCCGAGACGGCATGGTCGCCGAAGAGATCGCCGATGACCGTCACCAGGACCCAGATCCAGGCGATGAACAGGAAGATCTCGAGGACCGTCAACAGGGCGGCCCCGAGGGTGAACTCCGCGAGCGGGATCACCGGCGCGCCTCATCGGCGGTCCAGTTCATCGTCAGCTGGTAGATGATCACGGTGTCGAGGATGATCATCAGGAACGCCCAGAGCGGGGCGGCCGGGAACCAGACGATCTGAGCGATCGCGTTCACGGCAACGAAGAAGATCCCCGCCACGCGGGCCGCCGCGTTACCCATGATCAGCCCGAGCCCGGTCAGCGCGACGATCGAGCCGAGGATGAGGTGTGCCCAGCCCCACGTGGTGATGTCGAAGATCAGCGCACCACGGCCTCCGACCACGACGATTTCGTCATTGACGATCGCCGCCAGCCCCCATAGCGCATCTAGAGAGCCGAGGATGAACATCATCACTCCTGCGAACGCGATCCAGCCTGAGTACTCGCCCCCAGATGCGGGGCGCGAAGCTCGACCAGCCTCCATTTGACCCTCCTTTTCGCCGAGCCTCGCGGCCAGGCCGTAGTTGCGACCAATCCCCCCGAGGCAACCCGACCTCGGTTTGGCCATCGAGCCAAACTTAAACGCCCGCCCCGGCCTGGGCAACCCTTAGTCGAAATTTCTTTCCCAGCAGCCCAGATCTGCGGTACGTTCGGTACGAGCGGGCGTTTGCGCGAATTGCCAAAGGCGCCCGAGCAACGCCGACAGCTGAGAAAGGGAGTCGATGGTGAACGACGCAGGCACCGACGTGGAGATGGGCCCGATCGATTACCTCGTTGTCGAGTGGCCGGGAAAGCAGCCCACCGGCGCAGCAGCGCCGTACCTGCTCGACCTCGTGGACCGCGGCCTGATCCGAATACTCGACCTGGCTTTCATCGCCAAGGCCGAGGATGGCTCCGTCGCTCGCTTGGAGATCGCCGATCTGGGCGACGAGGTCGAGGAGTATGCCGTCTTCGCTGGCGCGAGCTCGGGGCTGCTCTCCGACGACGATACGGATGAGGCAGCGGCAGCTCTAGAGCCTGGAACCTCAGCTGCGCTTCTCGTCTACGAGAACAGCTGGGCGGGACCGTTCGCCGCTGCCGTGCGACGCTCCGGCGGCCAGCTCGTTGCCAGCGGGCGCATTCCGACCCAGGCCCTGATCGCCGCTCTCGACGACGCCGAGGCCGGCTGAGCCCCAAGAAGGAGGAGACGCAAGATGCCAGGACTACTACGCGGAGTAGCTAGGACGGCTGCCGTAGCCGGGACTGCGACCGCAGTCCGCAACCGAGTCAACAAACGCCAATCCGAACGCTGGGCAGAACAGGAAGGGCCCGAACGCCCCCCGGAACCGATCGCCTCCGAAGCGCAGCCCCAAGCCGCCGCGCCGCGGGAATCGACGATCGACCAGCTGAAGGAGCTGGCCCAACTCAAAGAGCAGGGGGTCCTCACCGAGGAGGAGTTCGCGGCCCAGAAGGCCAAGATCCTCAGCAGCTGAAGCTGGCAGGACCGCGGCCTTCATCCGTCCGGCTCCACGGCCGCCACCGCCGCCTCGAGGCCGGCGACCTCCTCCCCGTAGCCGCCGCACCAGACGAAGGTCTCGCGGTTGCCCTTCGGCCCGGCCAGCCTGGAGGAGGCGAAGCCGCGCACCGGCAGGCCCAGCTCGCGCGCCGCGTGTGCGACGCCGAGGATCGTCTCGCGCCGGTCGGCGGCGACGTGGACGACGCCCTTGCGGACCCGCTCGCGGCCGAGCTCGAACTGCGGCTTGACCATCGCCAGCACCTCGCCAGCCGGGGCGAGGCAGCGCGCCACGGCGGGCAGGATCTTGGCCAGCGAGATGAAGGAGACGTCGATCGTCGCCAGGCTCGGGGCGAAGGGCAGGTCGGGTGGCATCAGCTCACGCGCGTTGAGGCGCTCGATCACGGTCACGCGTGGGTCCTCGCGCAGGCCCTGGTCGATCTGGCCGTAGGCGACGTCGACCGCCGCGACCCGCGCGGCCCCACGCTGCAACAGGCAATCGGTGAAGCCGCCGGTCGAGGCGCCGACGTCGAGGCACTCGCGCCCCGCGACCTCGATGCCGAGCTCCTCGAGCGCGTTCTCGAGCTTGATCCCGCCGCGCGAGACGAAGCGCGGGCCGCGCTCGACGACGAGGGGCGCCTCCGGATCGACCAGCTGGCTGGGACGCAGGGCGAACGGTCCGTCGGCGCCGACCCTTACCTCGCCCGCCCGCACGGCCGCCGCCGCCGCGGTACGCGACGGGAAGAGGCCGCGCTCGGCGAGCACGGCGTCTATCCGGGCCTTCCTCATCACTCGGAAACGCTACCGGGAGCGTGTGGAGCGGTGGACGCCCTCTCCAAGGCGCCGTCGCAAGCAAGGGCGCCTGCGGCGATCTCCTGCCGCCAGCGCCTTTGCGCCTCCTCATGCCCGGGGTAGTCGGGAAACTCCAGTTGGATCGCCGACTCGTCGAGGACGTCGATCAGGTCATCTCCGGGGTGGCCGGGCAGGCACACCCGCTTGTTGTTTCGCTCGGCCTCCGCAGCTCCCTGGCCTTCCCCGGGTCTGCGATGACACTTTTCAACAGCTAACCGTTCTTTAAAGAACAGTTAACCATACTAAATTGTTTTTGATATATAACAATTTTTATCATTAGGCGGGTAAACCAGTGACAAGTCGTTGGCCATCGTCTGCGACAGCCCTAGCGGGTCTGGCCTAGTGATTGAAGGAGCAGAACGATGGATTAAAGGAGCAGAACGATGAAACATAAACACATCATCTTGGCGTTGATATCGACGTGTGCGCTGCTGGCAGCTGTGTGGAGCGCCGGCGCGGGTGCTACCGAATCGAAACCAGAATGGCAGGTAACCAAAGGTGGCATAAAAGAAACTCTTAAAGCCGGGGAATCGGAAAATCTCTCTCAAACGATCACTACCATAAAAAACTGGGTCTTCAAACAGACGCAAGGCGCTGGAATTACGGTGGAATGCAGTGCCATCAAATTCAACTCGTCGGAAGGAAACCGCATTACCGGTCTACGAGCGTTTACGGCGGGTGCAGTTCTATTCGAAGGCTGCAAAGTGGTTGCGCCGGCCGGTGATACCTCTTGTGAAGTGCTTTCGACGGGCTTTCCGAATGGTCAGATCAGGACCCAATCCCTTGGCTTCTCGGCCGAAGAAGCGCTTACGGGATCGACCAAAACCCCACGCGTGCGATGGCGGCCGGAATCAACTCGTGAAGAAATCGTGACTATTCAGCTAAAAGGCGGATCGTGCACGCACGCGGGTAGTTATGAAATCGCTGGCTTGCTAGTGGCAAATATCGACACGTCCGCTCAGAAAAAAGCGCATCAGTGGATTTTCACGAAAAACACTGGTACGCATCTGGAAATCGGAGGAGTGGAAGCGGAATTCTCGGGTACCGGGGAATTCACCCTGAAATCTGGGAATGAATGGGGAGACGGATAGGACGACCCCAGACGCCATTTGCGGTGGGACTCCGGCGGTCTGAGCTGGAGTCCCACTCCAAGCGCCTCTACTAGCGTCAGCCTTAGGCATCCGGCTGCACCGAGGCAAGTTCGGGCACCGCGGTCCCAGCTCTAGCTCGACCGGGCGGAGATTCGTGTAGAGGGGCACACTTCGACCAGAGTTCGAGCTTCCTAGCGTGCCCCGCCTCTTCCTTTGACATAGATCAGCCTGCCGTCCGGAAGGCGGTAGACCTGGCCAACCGGCTCGCCATGACCGCTGGCGCTCGGTCCCTCTGCTGGGCTGGGAAGCACCTGGCCGGCCTGCGTTGCGGAGTTCTCTCGCGTGACTTTGTCACCCTTGAAATTCAGGGTCAACCCCAACCCCACGATGAGGAAGGCGACGGCAAGGACCATGCCGATGTCGAAGAGGTTGACGAGGCCGTCGAGCGGGTCGCCCGCGTTCTCCTCGATCAAACCGTGGCGGCCGAGGCCGATCCTGCTCATGGCGCTCCCCTGCCGTCGGGGATGATCGCTGGCCGCTGCGGTGCGGGGGAGGCCGGCATCGGGACAGGCGGAAGGACCGTCTCCGCCCCCTGCTCGAGCGCTGCCAGATCCTCCGTATACATGCGCGTGCGGGCCAGGGTGAGGGCGAAGGCGACGGTACCGACCAGCAGGCCGACCACGGTCGCGCCGAAGGCGTCGCGCAGGTTTTCGGCCAGCATGGCGACGTCGCCGTCGCTGAGAGCGGCCAGGCCGGGAGCGAGGGGGATCAGCGTCCCCATCAGCCCGATGGCGGGTCCGGCGCGGACCAAGAGGCGGGTGCGGTCGAGTCGCCGCTGGACCGCCAGCTCATAGCGAGCGAGGGCATGCTCGTTGGCCCGCACCCGGTCGGGTCCCGATGCGGTCGCGATCTCCATCACCGCCTCAGCGGCAAGCGGCCCGGGCGCGCTGTAGGCGTAGGTGGCGGCGTTGTGCGGGTCCGCGATCGCGCGCTGGGTCAACTCGCGCAGGTCAAAGGCGTGGGCTCGGAACCGCCGCCAATATTCGACCGCGAAGCGCCCCAGCTCTACGGCGCAGAGCAGCAGGGCGAGGATCGCCGCGATCAGGACTGGGACGCCGAGCGCGGTCGCGATCTCCGCGAGGCCGTCGCCGAGGTCGATTGCCGCGATCAAAGGATCGCCTCCTGGCGGCGCCGCTCCCAGCCGGCGGCGCCGAGAGCGACCAGCAGGGCGAGGGACCCGATCCCGATAGCCGCTAGCTCCTCGCCGTCGTCGTCATCGACACCAGCACCGTGGAGGCCGGGTGCGCCGAAGGCGAGCTCGCCGTCCTTAGTCGACGCGAGGGAGCCGATCACGGTTCCCGTGACTTCATCGCTCTCGCCGGTTTCGCCCGGGCGTCCGCGAGCCGCGGCTGCGAGCGCTCCCGACAACTGCGAACCACCGGACGCCCCGCCGTCCCCGCTCCTCGCCGCACCCGGCCCAGCGCCGTCGACGCCGCCTCCTTCTCCCCCGCTGGAGCCGGGGAGGTCCGATGCGCTCGCCTCGAACGGCATGGCCGCTTCCGCGCGCTGGGTCCCCTCCGATTGCCTCTCGTTGGCGCCACGCCTGGTCTTGCTGTGGTTGGTCGCACGCAGTCCCTTGTTGTGGATCGTCCGCGCCCCGCCGGGGGTCTTGCCCTTGCTCTGGGGTCTTGGGCGGCTGAAGAGCGGCGCTCCTTTGCCGCCGCCTCCGGCGATCACGCCCGCACCCGACTGGCTGCCTTCTCCCTGGCCGGGACCAGGCGGCTGAAGCGGGTCATTCGACCTCGGCGCGGCGGGAATCGGCCAGTCGTGACCGCCCAGGGCGACCGAACAGTAGGCGGTCATCCAGATCCCGTTCATGTCCTGGCTGCGTTTCCAGCGGATGTGACCGTCGGGTTCCTGCAGCGATTCCATGTAGTCGAGCGGTTCTTCGGTGACAAGGCCGGAGCCGGTTCGCCAGCCTTCGGCGTTCTCGCCCACCGCCCAGATCGCCTGGGTCGCCCACGCGGTGGACGCGGCATTCGATTCGGGGTTGCCGGGGAATTCGGGAAAGCCGCCGTCGGGATTCTGGGCGTCGCGCAGATACTCGATTCCTTCTTCGACGGCGTCGTTCCGGCCACGGCCGGCAGCGATCAGCGCCTGGATCGCGGCCCCGGTCATGTCGACTTCGTCCTGGGTGCTGCTCGCGTTCCACGCCCAGCCGCCGTTGGCGTGCTGCACCGATTCGATCCAGGTGACTGCCGGCCCGATCGCAGCCTGCGCCGCCTGCCCGGGTATCGGGACGAGGGCGAAGACGGCGAAGATCGTGTCGTTGACCCCCGCCTGACCGGCCGGCACATGAGAGAAGGACCCGTCGGGACGCAGTCGGGAGAGCAGCTCGGCAACCAAATCGACGCCTCCGAAGTCGTGGGGGTTGGTGCCGGAGGCGTTGACGATCATCAGTTCGCGCTCGAAGGTGGTCGTGCAGGCGAGCGGAGCGCACTCGCTTTCCTCTATCCCGTCGCGATAGTTGGAGATCAGATAGGAGAAGGCATCGACGCCTTTTTCCCGGCGCTGGTCCTGGGGATTGATCCCGGCGGCCGCCAGCGCCAACGACGTCCACGCTGAGGTGATCTGGCTCGGTTCGCCAGAGGCGGCGAACCCCCCGCGTAGCTGTTGCGCCTCTTGCAGATAGCGGACGGTTCTGTCGAGTGACGCTTTGTCAGCAGGGTTCGGCGCGGCTGCCGCGGACGCTGCAAGCAGCAGTCCGGCCAAGACCAGGATTGCGGCGAGGCGGCGCACGGCCTAGTCCGGAACCCGGACCGTCCCGAGGTTGACGTTCGAGCTTCGTCCCAGCACGTCGGTGACGGTGAACCGCAGCACGTAACGGGCGCCGCCGGGCAGGCGCACTCGGGCAGAGCTCTTGGCCTTGCCGGTGGCCCTGGTCACGAAGCGGGACCCTTTGCGCCCGAGCCTCTTCGAGGAGACCGACCACCTGGAGATTCCCGCCCCCGCGTCCTGCACCCGCCAGCTGACCCCGACGATTCCCATCGCGATCCGGCTCCTGTCGAGATCGCGTAGCGCGATCCTGATCGGGCCGGCGATCGTGGGCGGGGGCGGCCCGGTGGTGGGGGGCGCGCCGGACTGGCCCGCGCCTCCGCCGGGCTGTGGCCCTGGCGCCTCTTCCGGTTCAGGTTCCTCTTCGAGGTCGCCTGGTGGCGGTATCCGCGTAAGGTCGTCTGACGGTGGCGCCCCGCAGTCGGCCGCGGGTGCAGCGGGGACGCAGACATCGAGCCGATTGGAGCGAATCATGGTCTCATTGCCGGCGCTTAGCTTGGTCGCCTTGATCCGGTGCCAGCCTGGCTCGTCGAAGGTGATGGTCGCGGTCCCGTCAGCGCCGGTCTCGACCGTCTCCGCGCTTGCCGTGTCGATGCGCTCGAAGCCCCCGACGGTGCTCACCACCGGTCCCACTTCAGCGCCCTCGAAGGGAATGGTGCTGCGGGTCGGCGACGGCGGCGGCGCGCTGGCACAGCACTCGTGGCCCCACTGCACGACGCTGACCTCGAAGGGAACGCCAAGGGTGGCCTCGGCGGTCAGCTCGACGCTCCCTCCCGAGTAGTCGCCGGGGTAGAGAACAAGTTGCGGGCGGCCGTCGAATGCGTCGTAGACCCACAGCACCTCGTCGCCGACGTCGAGCAGGTACTGGCAGCCGCCGACCGAGGTGAAGACGTTGTTGACGGCGACGCCCCAGTAGTCCCCTTCGCCGACGTCTTGGCGTTCGGGTCCCCACTGGGTGATGAAGTAATCGTCGAAGGATTCCGATCCGTACCAGTCGCCGTCGAATCCTTCGCCGAGGATCGCCGTCGCGTCGACCGCGGCGGCCGTCGGGGTAGGTCCGGGAGTCGGACTCGCGCCGTTGTTGAGGCCGTTGCATCGGCGCCCCCATCCAGGGGCTTCGTCGTCGCTGATCGCTTTGACGTTGTGCCCGTCGGTGAGGACCGGGCCCTCGAAGAGGGTTTCGGCCTTCCCCTCGATCCTGACGTTGACTTCAGCGGGCACCGCTCCTGCGCTTGGCGCGGTGAGGACGATGAAGATGAAGGCGACGAAAAGCGCCGCGAGCGACTTGCTCATGCCTTAACCCCTTTCCACGAGGGCATCGACGTTCGGATCGGAGGGAGGTCTCCTGGCTTCCGAGCCCCGATCGCGCCTTCCCGGCTCTCGGCCAGTGGCTGCCCGTGGGCGTGCGAGGGGTGTCTGCTCGGTCACAGTGGCGGGCCCGCGCCGGTCTTTCACCGGACTTCCCTGTCCACCGATCTCTCTTTACGCGGCCAGTCTAACCGACCGCAGACCGGCCCCTCTCCGTGTGAGGGGCCGGTCTGGAGCTGGGTCGGCTCTATTCGAACTTCAGGTAGATGGTGTCGCCGACGTTGATCGTCGTGGTGCGTTTGGCCGTGGCCAGAGCACCGCCGTCGATCGAGATTTTCCATTTTTCGGCTGGGACGGCCGGGTAGCCGTTGACCTGGGTGATCGCCCCTTCGCCGCTGCCGGGAAGGAAACTGGTCACGCAGCTCGCCGGGGTGGTGCCGGCGACGGCGGCGTTCAGAACAGTTGCCAACGTCGTGGAGGTGGCTTTCGGCGCCAACGTCACCGAGCAGATCTTCAGCGGCGAGCTTCCGTCGTTGACGATCAGGGCCAGCGAGGTCGTTTCCGATTCGCCAGTGGCGAACTGCGTGACGCCCTTCCATTTCGGTGCGCCCCCACTCGGCGTCGGCGGCGCGGCGGTGAAGTTGCCGGCGCCGAGCGCCCGAATCGCGTCCTGACTCGCGTAGAAGTCAGCCGTGCTGCCGGAGGTTCCGTACCTGAACCCGCCGCCGGTCACCTGCTGGGAGATCAGGAAGTTGATCGGCGTCTTGTTGGTCGGGGCCGGTCCCTGGAATTCGGCTCCCTGCGGGTCGATGCCGCAGGCTTTGAGGCCGTCGACCGCCCAGGCGTTGGAGTTGGTGTTGTTGCCAAACGCGGATTTGAAGGCACCGCTCGATCCTTCGAAGATCGATTCGAGGTATTTCTTCGCGTTTTTGATCGTTTCGTTGGTGTTAGCGACGCCGGCACTGCACAGAGCCGCCATCGCGGCGCCGGTCATGTCGGGTTCGGAGGATTTTTTCAGCGCTTCTTCGTTGCCCGCCGCTTTTTCCCAGGTCCAGCCGCCGTCGGTGTGCTGGTTCGCTTTCACCGCTTCGACCGCCTGGTCAAGCACGATCTGCGGCACCCGCTGGACGCCACCGGTGGTGTCGGCGTTGGCAAGCGCCAGCAGGCCGAAGGCCGTCCCGTTGAAGGTCGAGCCGTAGTAGCCGGGGCTTTCGGGTTGGTAGTAGGAGGCGACCTTGGCGATCAGGTTCTGGCGTTTCGAGACCCGGGCCGGGTCGATGCCGGCGGCGTAGGAGACGAGAGCGGCGCGCTCGAAGTCGGTCGCGACCGCCCCTTCGCCCGGCCAGGTCGAGACGCCGACGAGCCCTTCGTACCAGCTGCGCGCGTCTTTGCCTTCTTTGCCGGTTTTGTTCACGTCGGCCGCGGCGACGCCGACGGCGGCAAATGAGGTCAGCGACCAATCGCCGCCGAAGCCGGGCATTTCCCCGCTTTCTTTTTGTTGGCCTTTGAGGTAGGTGACGCCTTTGTTCACGGCTTCTTCGATCTGTTTGGCGGTCGCGACGGCGGAGGCCGAGGCGGGCGCCAGCAGCAGTCCTAGTGCCGCTGCGATCAGCGCCAATCGGCAGATAGTGGGACGCATCTGATGGATCTCCTTCTGGTTTGGGGACGGCTATGGCTCCGCCCCTGACCCAGTGGGAGAGGGATGAAAGACCAGCCGTCCGTTCGCGAAACAGGGGTCCTTATGTGTGCGTCAGGCGGGGAGCATTCGGACTCGAGCTGGAGGCCGAATGCGACCCCGCTGCCCATCACCGTTGCGCGTCAGTCCCGGGTTCTCACCGAGTTCCCTCACCGCTTGACGAATCCCAAGCTAAAGGTGCGATCGGCGGCAAGGCAATCGCGATAGCCGGATCTCCGATAGGTTCCGCCTCACATAGTCACGGATCGGTGGACAGGGAAGTCCGGTGCAAAGCCGGCGCGGTCCCGCCACTGTGACCGAGCGAGAAGCCCGCCGCACGCCCCTCGGGCAGCCACTGGCGTAAAAGCCGGGAAGGCGCAGCGGGACAGGCTCGGAAAGCCAGGAGACCTCCCTCCGATCCCTTCCAACCTGCCCTCGAGGAAAGGGGTCAAGGATGCGAGCAGCACCCACCCAATCGTTGTCCGCGCTGTGCGCCCTGCTGGTGATATTGACCGCTCTGCCCGCCGTGGCGTCGGCGACGACCCAGAGCGAGATCGACAACGCGATCGTCAAAGGGCTCGACTACGCGCCGACCCAGCACAACCCCACTACCGGGGAACCGCCTGCCTACGACCGCACCAGCTTCTACAGCGGCGAATGGCTCGCCAGCGGCTATGCCGCCGCCGGGCTGAGCGCCGCCGACGTCAGGACCGCCGCCCATCCGAGCTTCCAAGATTTCCTCTTCACCGAAGCGGCGAGCTTCTGGGACTCGCCGGTTCCGCTCGCCCCCGAATACACCGGCCGGTTGATCCTCACCGCTCACGCCGCCGGCATCGACACCGCCCGCGTCTCCGCCAGCCAGAACCTGCCGGCGGAGCTGATCGCGGCGCTCGATCCGGTGGCCGGCGGCTTCGGCGAGCCCAACACCTTCAGCACCGCCTGGGGGACGCTCGCCCTCGAGGGCACGGCGCTTCCCAGGTGGGCGCTGGCCCCGATGCTCTCCTACCTGCGCGCAGATCAGCACGCCGACGGCGGCTGGAGCTTCTACCGCGTCGGTGAAGGCGAGGAAAGCAACCCCGACATCACCGCGGCGGCACTCGGCGCGCTCTGCACGGCTGGCGTCCCGCCCTATGACCCAACCGTCAGCGACGGGCTCGCCTACCTGCACGGCCTGCTCGTCAAAGAGACCGGCGCGATCGAACATCCCGAATTCGGCCCGAATCTCGACACCGCGGCCTTCGCCGCCAATGCGCTGAACGCCTGTGGCATCGATCCTCAGTCGAGCGCCTGGACTACCGCCGATGGCAAGAACCCGATCGACTTCATCCTCTCGCTACAGCTCGGCGACGGGGGCTTCCCCTTCTTCTCCGGCGAACCCTGGTTCCCGCCGTCGACCGGCCACGCGCTGCGTGCGCTCGCCGGGGATGGCTTCCTTGTCGGGGCGCCGGATCGAGAAGATCCCACCCAGCCGAGAGTTCGCCCGGTTCCACCCGTAGCCACGGGAACGCCGGTCCCGCATGTCCTCGCGATCGAATTCGCCCCTGGCAACGTGCGGCTGTGCAGCGTGACCGCGCCCATCGATGCGCCGCTGACCGAGGTCTTGACTGCCGCCCAGGCCGGCTCCCTGCCCGCCGACTGCGTGCTCTCCCTCTCGTTCAGCGGCGGGACGGTCGCTGAGATCAACGGTGTCGCCCCGGAGGCCAGCGATGAATCGTGGCTTGTGCGGCTCGATCGTGGCGTGGCTGCAGTCGCCGCGAATCAGCCGGTCGGCTTCGGCGACTTCGTCTCGTTGTGGCGTGGGCCGACGCCGCCGGCTCCCAATCCGACCAGTGTCCCCGCCAGCCCTACCGGTGGTCCGGCCGGTCCGGCTGGTGAGCCCGGCAAGCAAGGAAAACGCGGTCGCCGAGGTAGGCGGGGACGCGACGGAAGGTTCATGTGCAAGGTGCGCCACCGCCACCACCGTCGATCAGGCAAACGGAAGGCCCGCTGCTTCGGAAAGCACCGGGAAGCGTCAAAGCGAAAGATGGAGCTAGCCGGACTCGAACCGGCGACCTCCTGGGTGCGATGCGCGCTTGCCCATGAAAATGGACGCCTTGGAACTAATGGATTTGCAGGCGCTTCTGGAGCCGCGCCCAGTAAGGACGTGAACGATATATGCGGGGATAGGAAGCGATATGCAGCGATTCGGGCACTCTTGGCCAAGAGTGCCCGAAACGAAGGTGGGCCGGTTCGGCGCTGGAGGTCAACCGCTCGGCTCGGGTCCAGCGCACCGCTCTGTTCTTGGAGGGGGAGATCCCGCCCACCGTCGAGGAGGGCGCGCGTTCGTGTGGCACGGACGTTCTGGGATACGTCTCCGAGGGGCCGGGCCTGAGCGTGTACGCGCTGTCGGACGGGTCCGTCTACCGGACCTACGTGACGACCGCCCGCGGCCTCGAGCCCGCGATGGCCTACTACGGCCTGCTGGACCGGACGCCGAAGGGTCGCAACGAGGAGCGCCACGGAGCCATTGTGGGTGCGGCGCCACGACGAGTACAAGACCAGCTAATGGAGGCGGGGCACCCTCCCGGCTCAGCCCGGATATTCGTCCTTCCGCCAGGCCCTCGGCTCCTCCGGCTGGGGCTTCGGCGTGCGCTCGAGCAGGAAGTTGAAGTAAGGGGCGACGAAGGGGTCGGGCGCCCTCACCGTGTAGGTGTGGTACACGGTCCCGTTCTCGCGCGCGAAGCTGATCCAACTCGGCGCCTCACGGAGGCCGTCCTTCAGCTCGGCTCCGATCTGTCCCGACCACTCCTCTAGCCAGCCCGGCGGGCTGTCGATCATCTCCTTCACCTCGGGGACCTCCTCCACCTGCTCGGGGGTCATCGCCAGCCCGAAGTCGAACGGGAACTCGCTCCCGTAGGTAGAGACGTAGGGGAACTGCCAACCCATGCGCCGCTTGTAGGCGGCGAGCCGGTCGATCGGCGCCCGCGAGAAACAGATCAGCGTCACGTCGCGGTGCTGCATATGGATGAGCGTGCCATCGAGGCCGTCGGCGAGGCTGGAGCAGCCTGGGCAGGCACCGAGCTCGTAGTCGGGTCCGAACATGATGTTGTAGGCGAGGAGTTGCGAGCGGCCGTCGAACAGCTCGGCGAGCGTCTTCGTGCCCTCCTCGGTCTCGAGCTCATACTCTTTTTCCACCGGCACCCAGGGGAGGTCCAGCCGCTTCTGCCTGACCTCATCGTTCCGCTCGGCCTGCTCTTTCTCCAGCGTCGCGAGCTCGTCCCGCGCCGCCTGCCACTCCTCTCGGGTCCCGACCTTCTGCTCAGGCATCTCGTCTCCTTCCGGCTCAACCGAGTCGCTTCCATCCCGTCGACCAACACTGAAGGTACCCACCGAGCGCCCGCGGCGAGCGAGGCGATCACAGGTAGGCATCAACTCCCTGCAGGCGCGATAGGTTGCCATTCGATGGCGACGATGGAATCCGCTGCACCACGCCGAGCTCCGGCGCGACCGGGCCTGGTCCAGCTCGGGTTGGTGGGCCTGCTCCTGGGGCTGGCCGCGATCGCGTGGGTCGCCACTGGCGACCGGATGGCGGGGATGGATGCGGGGCCCGGGACTGATCTCGACACGCTCGGCTTCTATGTCACTTCCTGGGTCGTGATGATGGCCGCGATGATGTTCCCGTCGATCTGGCCAATGGTCACCATGTACAGCCGGATCCAGGAAGGGAAGCGGGCGAGGGGGCGAGATGTTCCGCTCGGCCCGACCGCGGCCTTCGTAGGCGGATACCTGCTTACCTGGACTGCATGGGGGCTTTTCGCGTATGCCCTGTATGAGATCGGCAGCTCGGCCTGGCCGGACCCCCTTGCCTGGGAGCGCGGCGGGCCTTACTTCGCGGGCGGGGTGGTCATTGCCGCAGCTCTTTATCAGCTCACCCCGCTGAAGAACGCCTGTCTGAAGAAATGCCGCAGCCCGATGATGTTTCTCATGAACGCCTGGCAGCCGGGACGGATCGGCGCGCTGCGGATGGGGCTCACCCACGGTGCCTGGTGCGTCGGCTGCTGCTGGGGACTGATGGCCGCGTTGTTCGCCCTCGGCGTTATGAGCGTCGGCTGGATGGTGTTCATCGCGGCGTTGATAGCGGCAGAGAAGCTGCTGCCTTGGAGAGCCCTCGTCAGCTACGGCATTGCGGGGCTGCTCCTGGCGATGGGCCTCCTCGTGGCCTTTATCCCGGCAAGCGTGCCCGGCCTGATCCTGCCGGACTCACCGGAGGCGGCGAGAGCCCACGAGATGCACCATGGCTCGATGGTCGGCGGGATGCAGCATCACGGCGTGCACTCAAAGCCCTCCGGATCGATGCACGACGAGGGCATGCCGGCCGGTCATATGCCCGGCCACTAGCGCGCTTCGCTCAGAGCTCGTCCTCGCTCGACCACTCGAACGGTATGTGCTTGGCCGAGCGCCCGGCCCAGTTCCACTTGTAGCCGTAGGCATCGACCTCGTTCTTGGTCGCGATCCCGTAGGTGGTTGGGCCGCTGTTGGGGCCGGCCTCCGAGCCGGGGATATTCGTGACCTCGACATTCTCTCCGGGGCGGGTCGTTGGCCCGGTCAGCACCTCAGCGGCGCCGCTGGCCTGACCGTTGATCTCGAGGCTCCAAGAGCTCGAGTCGTCGGCGATCTGGAGGTCGATCGAGGCGAACTCGATCCCCTTCACCTCGCCGAAGGCGCTCTCGGCGAGCGCCTGCGGCCAGCTGCCCGCCTGTCCGCCGAAGATGGCCTGTAGCGCCTCGCGTTGGGCGTCATCGGCGCTCTCATCGATGAACAGACCGGCGTCCATCTTGACGTCCTCGTCCCAGATGTTCCCCTCGAATTCGGAGACTCCGGCCACGGCCAGCCCGTCGAGTTTGACGCCGCCGTAGGTGCCTTCCCGGATCCGCCACGCGACAATCCCCTGGCAGTCACCATCAGTCGGTGGTTGTCCCCAAGAGCACGGACACGGCACCGCGCACTTGCAGAAGTCGATGAAGTTCCCGGACACACTCCAGTTTTCGGCCATCGCATCCTCCTCGACTCGACAGCGCGGATCCTACACCTCACCCGACGCGTCTGGGAGAAAAATAGCGGGGCGGGATTCGAACCTGCGGCGCCTTCGGGGGTTAGAGGTTCGACATACTGCGCGGCATCGGCAGCCCCCCACTCCCCGAGTCGCAGGGCCAGCCGGATTCCGCATCCCATGCATTGCAGGAGCCCTGGTCCCCGGGCATCGCGCTTCCCCGCTGCGCGAAAGGAGGCAGCGCAGGAGTCGGCTCTGTACTTCTGTCACTCAGGCCAGCCCGACCTCTCATCGAGTGGGAGAGCATCGTGACGGGGGCTTCGCCGGAATCGGGGTCGAGCAGGGAGGCGAACTGACTCGCTGCCATTCGCCGGCGGATTTCGCGAGTGTGGCGCGCATCCTCAAAAGAGGTGGGTGTAGACGTCGAGCGTGATCGTGATCCGGGCATGGCCGAGGATGCGGCTGACCTGGGCGGCGGCGCGCGTGAGCACGCGCCGGGCCGCGTTGCGGTGGCCATATGGGGTGCCGCGAGACGTGGCGAAGACCCAGTCGCCAGGGGCCGCGAAGGGCGATGCCTGTTTGCGCGGCTAGCCGGTGGGAGAGCTGCTCGACCAACGGCACGTCGCGCACCGAGGCCGGCGTCTTCGGCGCAACCCGCCGAGCCGGCTCGTCGTGGTGGGCGCGGGATAGCTGCGCCCGCACCCGGATCAGGCCCGCAGCGAAGTCGATGTCTTCCCAGATCAGCCCGAGCAGCTCGGAGATCCGCAGCCCGCTGTAGAGGGCGGTGGTGACGAGCAGCCGTCCCCGCGGCGGACAGGCGTCGAGCAGGCGCTCGATCTCCGGCCGGCCCAGCACCCGCTGGCGGCGCCGCGGGTGGCGCGGGCGCTCTTCGGGCTCCAGCAGCTCAACTGGATCGGTGAGGACCCAACCCCGACGCCGGGCGAAGCGAAGGATGCCCTGCAGCGTCCCGAGTGCGTTGGCTGTGCTCTTCGCCGAGCGCCTGTCCGCCCGCAGCTCGGTGATCAGCGCCGCCACGTCCTCGACTCCAAGCGCGGCAATACGCCGCGAGGCAAGGCGCGGCAGCAGGTTGTGATCGAGGTGGTAGCGATGGGTCTCGAGCGTGCGCGGGTGCCGCTCGCCGGCGGCGACCCTTCGCCTCAAAGCGCTCCAGCCACCAGCCGGCGACGGTGTCGAAGCGCAGCCGCGGCGAAGCCGGTACCCGCCCCGCTGCTAGCGCTGTGACCAGCTCCTCGCGAACGCGCCGGGCGGCCGCCAGGTCGCGGCCCACGGTGCGGAAGTGAAGGCGGCCGGCATGGCGGGCGCAGACCGCGTAGTTGCCGTTGGGCTGGCGGTAGACGCCGCGCTCCACGCGGGTGCGGCGCCGGTTCTTGGCTAGGGCCATTGGGCTCCTCCTCTGGCGCCCTCCCGATGCCCGGAAGTTGACCTGCGGTTGACTCGCGCCCCAGCCTTCATGCCGTCGGCCCTGTCGTCAAGCGAAAAGGACCCCTTATGCAGGAGCTTTCGATGGAGCTAGCCGGACTCGAACCGGCGACCTCCTGGGTGCGATCCAGGCGCTCTTCCAACTGAGCTATAGCCCCGCGTGCGTGGACTGGGAGGATCGTCCCAGACGCCTCGCAGGAGCAAGGATAACCGCATAGTCTTTAGGTTCCCGGGGAGCACGATGGGCATTCTCGACGAGGCGATCAAAGAGCATCTGGAGCTGAAGCGGCAGCACGGGGCCGGCGAGTCCGAGCTGAGGCAGCTCGAGGACGAGGCATTCGGCGCGGCGGAGCGGCCCGGGGACGAGGAGCCGGTCTCCGACGCGCTCGCCGAGGCGCCGACCGCCTTCATGGCGCAGCCCGACGTGGATACGGCCGACGCCGACGAGACCTCGTCGCGTCGCCGGCCGGCTCCCCAGATCGCCGACCTGCAGGAGGCCCCCGAACAGGAAGCGTCCTCCATCGAGGCGCCAGCCGAGGAGGGGCTGCCTGCCGAAGAGGAGGCGCCGGCGATGGAACACGAGGCGGTGGCCGAACCCGAGGCCGACGCCAGCCACTCGACCGAAGAGCGGCAGGCGATCGCCGAGCAGCCGACCGAGATGTACGACGTCGAGGAGGAGCTCGCGGCGCAGGAGCGCGAGGCTCCCTCCGAGGAGGAGCTGGTCGAGGAGGAGATGAGCGAGCCGCGGCTGGCCCCGGTCGACACACTCGCGGGCATCGAGGAAGCCGACGTCGCGCCAGAGGTCGAGGTGCCCGCTGCTCGCGCCGAGGACACCGACCTCGATGACGAATTCTGGGACGAGAAGCGTCTTTCCGATGAGCTGGACCAGGCGCTGGAGGCGCCGGCGGAGGCGGACGTGGAGGTCGAGGCCGCCGAGCCCGAGGCTAAGGAGGAGCCCGAGTCAGTTGCTGAGACTAAGGGCGAGTCGCAGAGCGGGTCGCCGCACGATCCCGACGAGGACGTGCTGGAGGAGACGCCGGACTTCCTCGAGGAGGCGCCCGAGGACGACCAGCTCTGGTTCGAGCAGAAGCCGCCGAAGGACTTCGACTTCGACGACTGAGCCGGCGCGCGCAGGCCGACTTTGTGTTGAACCTCGGGCGTCCTACACTTTCCGCCGAGGGGCCATAGCTCAGCTGGAAGAGCGTCGCGTTTGCAACGCGAAGGTCGCCGGTTCGAGCCCGGCTGGCTCCATCCTCTCGTCGGGCCCTCAATAGACGCTGAGCGCACAGTTTTTTTGCATGCCAAGCGAGGGTCGTTTAGGGTGCGGCCGATGGTGGCTGACTGGCATGCGCACTACCCGATGCGGGTCGTCACCGAGGTGACGCCGGAGACGTCGGCCGAACGGATGCGCGCTCGCGGGCAACCGACCCTCCGCGACCGTATCCGAGCCTTCGTCCTCAGGATCGCCAACAGGATCGGCAACTACCCCAGCTGGGACGGCAGCTACCGGGTTACCCCGGAGACGCTGCGGGAAGGCAATGTCGGCCTGGCGATGTCCGTCCTCCTGCGGCCGTTCGAGGAGATGGACCTGAGCAAGCCCTACGCGGCGGCGCCAGAGCCCGGCTACTTCCCGAAGCTGATCGAGGATCTGGAGGCGGTCGAGCGGGAGGTGAAAACGCAGGACCGCTCGCAGCTGCGCCTGGTGCACAACCGGGCCGAGCTGGACGAGTGCATCGCGGATGGCGCGACCGCCCTCGTCCACAGCGTCGAGGGCGGCTACCTCCTCGGTGACGGCGACGCCGAAATAGAAGCCAACTGCGCCGAGCTGGCGGCCAGGGGCGTCGGCTACGTCACCGTCGCGCACCTCTTCTTCCGCCAGGTCGCGACGAACGCGAACGCGGTGCCGTTCATCCCGGACCCCCTCTACAACCTCCTCTTCCCGCAACGGGGCAAAGACCGCCTCACCCCCCGTGGCGAGGCGGTCGTCCGCGGCCTCGTTCGCAACCGCATCCTCATCGACCTCAGCCACATGGACCCGCCGGGCATCCGCGAGACCCTGGCGCTGCTCGACCGGCTCGACCCCAATGGCGAGGTGCCGGTGATCTCCACCCACGCCGGCTACCGCTTCGGCAAGCAGCGGTACATGCACGACGAGGAGACCCTGCTGCAGATCAAACGCCGCAACGGCGTCGTCGGCCTGATCATGGCCCAGCACCAGCTCAACGACGGCATCCGCAAGAAGCACACCGAGACGCTCGACGAATCGCTCGAGGTGATCGGCAGGCACATCGACAAGATCGCCGAGGTGACCGGGGGCCACGAGCAGATCGCGATCGGCACCGACTTCGACGGTTTCATCAAACCGTCGATGGGGGGACTGGAAACGACGGCCGACCTGAGGCACCTCGAGGAGGCGCTGCGCCAGCGCTACGGAGACGAGGACGCCGAGCGGATGGTGTGGGGGAACTCTCTGCGCGTACTGCGGACGATGTGGCCGGCCTCCGGGCCGGCGGCGCCGGCGTGAACGACGCCGTCCCCGCGCCGGCCGCGGACGGCTTCCACCACCCCGCATCCGAGCAGGAGCTGGTCGAGCTGGTCCGAGCCGCGAACCGGGAAGGGCGACAGCTGCGGGTTCGCGGCGCCGCGCACTCGGTCTCCCACGCCATCTACACCGACCCGGCCGGGCCGCCGCCGGGCCGCGTCAGCGTGCAGACGCCGCCCTCCGGCTCGAACCTGAACCTGATGCTCGACCGCTACTGCGGCTGGCGGGTCCGCGACGAGGCGCGCAAGCTGGTCGAGGCCGACGCCGGCATCCACCTCGGGGCGGACCCCGGCGACCCGACCGGGACCGCGACCCTCGAGAAGGGGCTGCTCTGGCAGCTCGCCGAAGAGAAGGGCTGGTCGCTGCAGGAGACCGGCGGCATCACCCACCAGACCGTCAGCGGCTTCACCGCGACCGGCTCCTCCGGCGGCTCGGTCCAGTTCTCCGCCAACAACAACCTCTGGGGCTTCCGCATCGTCGACGGCCGCGGCGAGGTCCACGAGGTGACCCGCGAGGATGCCGACCCCGACCTCTTCTACGCGATGTGCCCCAACCTGGGGCTGCTGGGCGTCGTCTCGAAGATCGTCTTCGAGTGCGTCGACGCCTTCAACATCAGGGGCGAGGAGGCGACGACGACGATCGACGCCTGCCCCACCGACCTCTTCGGCGCCGGCGCGCCGGGCCGGCCGTCGCTCGAGCAGTACCTCCGCGACACGCAGTTCTCCCGCCTCGTCTGGTGGCCGCAGCGCGGCGCCGACCGGGTCCTGACCTGGCAGGCCGAGCGGATCCCCACTGAACCCGGCTTCGTCCCCAAGCCCTATACCCAGTTCGGCAACGACCCCCAGGCCCAGCAGCACCTGATCGGCATCCTCTACACGGTCATCGGCAACCTCGACGACCTCTCGCGGGCGAGGGCCAAGCTGGAGGACGACTTCGACCAGCTGCAGAGCGTGCTGGGGCTGCTCGGCAGCGAGGATCTCGGCGCCGTCGGCAAGCTGCTCGGCCGGGCGCTCGGGGCGGCGATCGAGTTCGGCGTCGACGCCGCGATAACCGTGCTCGAGCCGGCGGCGCCGCTGATCGAGCGCGAGCTGCCCGACTTCCTGCCGCGCCTGATCCGCCTCTTCGTCCCCCTCGACGCGGACAAGGACGGCGTCGAGCGGGGGCAGCCGCAACGATTCCAGGACTTCGGCTGGCACGGCCTGCCGATGGACAACCAGGCCGACGACGTGCTCGTCCCGACCGAGTTCACCGAGGCCTGGGTGCCGCTGCCGCGCACGGGGGAGACGATGCGATTGCTGCGCGACTATTTCGCCGCGCCGGGGGACGACAGCGAGGCGCTGCGACGCACCGGCACCTACGCCTGGGAGCTCTACGCGGCGATGCCGGAGCGCTTCTGGATGAACGCGGCGCACAGCAGCGGCGAGGACGAGTGGCGGCACGGGGTCTTCCGCATCGACCCCTACTGGTTCGCCGAGAACGCCGCCGACCCGGTCGAGGCGTTGTACGAGGGGCTCTGGTCGCTGCTGCGCGACGCCGGCGTCCCCTTCCGCCTGCACTGGGGGAAGTTCCAGCCCCGCTACCCCGCCGGCGACCGCGGCTGGGTCGACTTCTTCCGCGGCCAGTACCCGCGCTGGGACGACTTCCTGCGGCTGCGCGCCGAGCGCGACCCCAACAACATCTTCCTCACCGACTACTGGCGCCAGCGCTTCGGGCTCTGGGACGAGCCGGCGCCGCAGCCGCGCGAGCCTTAGGCGCTCAGCGCCGGCTCGGGCAGGTTCTGGTCGGCGTGGTAGCTGGAGCGGACCAGCGGCCCCGACGCCACCGACTCGAAGCCCAGCTCGTAGGCGGCCTCCTCCAGCGCCTCGAACTCCTCGGGGTGCCAGTAGCGCTCGACCGGGAGGTGGTTCTCGGTCGGGCGCAGGTACTGGCCGACGGTCAGCACCTGCACTCGGTGCTCGCGGAGGATCCCGAACGCCTCGACCATCTCCTCGAAGGACTCGCCGAGGCCGACCATCAGCCCCGACTTGGTGACGACCTCGGCGCCGCCCATCTCCTTTGCCATCCGCAGCACCCGGGCCGAGCGCAGGAATTTGGAGCCCCGGCGCGCCTTCGGGTAGAGCCGCGGCACCGTCTCGACGTTGTGGTTGAAGACGTCGGGCCGCTCGTGGATCACCTTGGCCAGCGGCATCTCCTGGCCGCGGAAGTCGGGCGTCAGGACCTCGACCTTGCAGCCGGGCGCCTGCATCCGGATCGAGCGGATCGTGCCGACGAAGGCGCTCGCCCCGTAGTCGGGCAGGTCGTCGCGGTCGACCGAGGTGACGACGGCGTGCCGCAGCCCCATCCGCTTCACCTGGTTGGCGACCCGCAGCGGCTCCAGCGGGTCGTTCCAGCTCGGCACGCCGGTCTTCACGTTGCAGAAGCCGCAGCGGCGGGTGCAGACGTCGCCGAGGATCATGAAGGTCGCGGTGCCGCGCTCCCAGCACTCGCCGACGTTGGGGCAGTTGGCCTCCTCGCAGACGGTGTGCAGCCCCTCGCCGCCGATCTCCGCCTTGAGCCGGCGGTAGGTCGGGCCGCCGGGCGCCGGCACCTTCAGCCAGGGCGGCTTGCGGGCGCGGCGGAAGGGGACGGCGCCCTCCGAGGCGGCGTCGACGCCGCCGGGCTTGGCGCGGGAACGGGTGACGTGGAGGCGCTCGGCCGTCTCGCTCATGCGATGCCGAGCCTAGCGCTGCCGAGCCCCAGCTTGGCGGGGGGCGTTGCGACCGGCGTCCTGTCGTAGACCTCCGCGAAGCGGGCGACGACGGTGTCGGCGAAGGCGTCGAGGTCCTGCTCGGCGCCCAGCTCGCGGCAGAGCGAGGTCACCCGGCAGCCCTCGATCCCGCACGGCACGACCCACTCGAAGGGCTGCAGGTCGTTGTTGACGTTGATCGCGACGCCGTGAGTGGTGACGCCGCGGCTGACGTGGACGCCGATCGAGGCGATCTTGCGCGCCTCGCCCTCCGCCCCCCCGGAACCCGGCGCCGTGCCTTTCGTCCAGACCCCGGTCAGGCCATCGATCGTGCCGGCCTCGACCCCGTGCGCGGCCAGCGAGGAGATCGCCACCCGCTCCAGCCGCCGCACGTACTCGTGCACGTCGTCGCCGTAGGGCTTCAGCGAGACGATCGGGTAGGCGACCAGCTGGCCCGGCCCGTGGTAGGTGACGCGCCCGCCGCGGTCGGTGTCGTGGACTTCGATGCCCTGCGCTTCGTACCACTCGACCGCCATCGGCAGCTCCTCGGCGGTGGAGCGACGGCCGCGCGTGTAGACGGGTGGATGCTCGAGCAGCAGCAGCACGTCCGGCATCTCACCCTCCTGCCGCGCCTCGACCAGCCAGCGCTGGGCGACTTTCGCCTCCTCGTAGGGGACGAGCCCGCAGCGCACAACCAGGATTTCCGCGCTCACGCTTGAAATCGTTGCACGGCGCCGCTCTATCCTTGGCGCCCCCGCCATGGTCCAAGGAAAGACGCTCCGACCCGACTGGCTTCCCGCCGTGGCGCTCTGCGCCGCGCTCGCCACCGCGATGCTCGCCTGGAACCCGCCGGTGGGCGACCTCGCCGCGCAGGTCTTCCGCACCGAGCTGTTCCAGCGCGGCGGCCTCGGGATCTGGAACGGCAGCTGGTACGGCGGCCATTACACGCTCACCTACAGCGTCCTCTTCCCGCCGCTGGCGGCGCTGCTCGGCCCGCGCCTGGTCGGGACGCTTGCCGTCGTCGCCTCCGCCTACCTCTTCGATCGCCTCGTGCGCGACCGCTGGGGCGAGGCCGCGCGCCCCGCGACCCTCTGGTTCGGCGCCGGCGTCGTCACCCTGCTCGCCGACGGCCAGCTCACCTTCGCCCTCGGCGTCGCCTTCGGCCTCGCCTCCCTCCGCGCCCTTCAGCTCAATTGGAGGGGAACGGCGCTGCTCGCCGCGGCGCTTTGCGCTCTTTCCAGCCCGGTGGCAGCCGTGTTCTTGGCGGGTGTGCTGTTGGCGGGTGTTTGGGGGCCGGCGATCGATCTCGACCGCTTCTCCCGCGGGCCGGAGCGGACGGTCTCGCTAGCCGCGGCCTGGGCTGCCGCAATTGCCCTCGCCCTGACCCTGATCCCCAACCTGGTCTTTCCAGGAGCCGGTCAGTTTCCATTCGCCTTCTCCTCCTATGTCGCGATCCCGCTCTGGTGCGGGTCGGCGCTCTACCTGACCCGCAACCTCGTCGGCGAGGAGCGGCAGCTCCGCCTTGTCCTCCTCGCCTACCTGCTGGCGGCGACGGCGATCTGGCTGGTGCCGAACGCGATGGGCGGCAACGCCGTCCGCCTCGGCGCCCTCTTCGGCGGCCCGGTGCTGGCCGCGGCGCTGCTGGCGCGGCGGCCGCAGGTGCCCATCTGGTTCCTGGCGCTGTTCCTCGCCGGCAGCCTCTACTGGCAGGTGACGGCGAGCGTCAGCCAGATCGCCCGCAGCGTCGGCGACCCCTCGACCGCGGCGGCCTACTTCGAGCCGCTGCAGCGGTGGCTGCAGGCGCACGGCGGCGACGGAGCCCGGGTCGAGGTGCCGCCCACGGCGAACCACTGGGAGTCGGCCTACCTGGCGCCGCAGGTCGATCTCGCTCGTGGCTGGCTGCGGCAGCTCGAGACGACCCGCGACGACATCTTCTACGCCGAGGAGGGCCACCTCACCGACCGCGCCTACAACGACTGGCTGCGCGACAACGCGGTCGGCTTCGTGGCCCTCCCCGACGCGCCGCTGGACTACTCCTCGGCCGCCGAGCGACGACTGATCCTGCGCCAGCCGCCCTACCTGGTGCCTCGCTGGAGCAGCGCCCACTGGCGCGTCTACGAGGTCCGCAACCCGGCGCCGCTGGTGCAACCGTTGGCCGGCGGCGCGGCGACGGTGCGCTGGGTCGGGCACGACGGCTTCGCCCTGCAGGTGACCCGCCCGGGCGAGTTCCTGGTGCGGGTTGCGTTCACCCCCTACTGGTCGATCGCCCGCGGCAGCGGCTGCCTGCTGCGCCGCGGCGACTGGACCCTCGCCCGCGCCAGCCACCCCGGCGTCTTCCGCGTCGCCGCCGACTTCTCGGTCGGCCGCGCCTGGAACGCGGTCACCGGCGCCGGCAAGACCTGCTGAGGCGATGCTCGCCGCGTTGTCCGCGCCGGAGGTCCTCTATCTGGCGTGCTTTGGGCCCTCTGCCTTGCACCGGCCGTCGTCACCGCGCTCAAGGGACACCTCGCCCTCTTCGTCGCCGGCTTCCTGACCATCGGGGCCGTCTGGTTGATCGCCGCTCTCCGCCTCGCCCGGCCCAATTCGCCCTGGGCACGCCGCCGGTACGACGAGGAGAAGACGCAACGCTCGCGAGAGCGCTATCCGGATGTCGTCGCCGCGCAACTCTGACCAGGCCGCGGTCGCACGTTCGTGGATGCCTTTTACCGCCTATAGGCGGTAAAAGGCATCAATCGTTAGAGCGCGAGCGAGAGCGGCTCTTCGAGCAGAGTGCGGATGCGGGCGAGGAACTCGGCCGCTGGGGCGCCGTAGAGGATGCGGTGGTCGCAGGCGAGGTCGACCTGCATCAGGTGGGCGGCGGTGAGCTCGCCGTCGCGGACCGCCGGGCGCTCCTCGATCGCGCCGACCGCGAGGATCGCCGCCTGGGGCGGGTTGATCACGGCGGAGAAGCCGACGATCCCGTACATGCCGAGGTTGGAGACGGTGAAGGTGGCGCCGGAGAGCTCGGGCGGCGTGATCGAGCCGTCGCGGACCCGCTGGGCGGCGGCGCGCGAGTCGGAGGCGATCTGCCGCAGGCCCTTGCGGTCGGCGTCGAAGATCGTCGGCACGACCAGGGCGTCGCGAGCGGCGACGGCGACGCCGACGTTGACCCGCGAGTAGAGCTCGAAGCGGCCGTCGCGGTAGGCGCCGTTGGCGCGAGGGTGCTCGCGCAGCGCCAGCCCGCAGGCCTTGACGACCATGTCGTTGAACGACGGCACGACCTCATCCTCGCCAGCCGCCGCTTTCAGCCGCGCCCGCGCCTCGACCGCCCGGCTCATGTCCACCTCGGCCCGCAGATAGAAGTGCGGCGCCGTCGCCTTCGACTCCGCCATCCGCCGCGCGATCGTGGCCTGGAGCTTGGACAGGTCCTCGTAGGCCACTTCGCCCTTGGCCGTTTCGGGACTCTCGGATGAGGGACCGGGGGCTCCGGCCGCGGGTCCTGCCGGGGCGGCCACGGCCCCGGGTGCGGGCGCGGGCTGACCGGTCCCCGGTTCAAATCCGGGCGCCCCGCCCGGCTCGGCTTGGGCCTTCTCGACGTCGGCCTTGACGATGCGGCCGCCCGGCCCGGAACCGTGCAGCTGGCTCAGGTCGAGCCTGCGCTCCTTGGCGAGCCGACGGGCGAGCGGCGAAGCTTTCGTCCGATGCCCATCGCCGTCTTCGGTAACCGGAAGCTCGGCAGCGGGAGCGGCCTCTCCCGCGGGTGGCGTGGGGCTGGGTTCCTCGCCCGCAGCCTGCGAGGACGAGGAGCCCTGCCCCGCGACAGGACCCGCGGGCCGGGGCGGCTCCGTCGCGCCCTCCCCCGCAGCCTGCGAGGAGGAGGTGCCCTCCCCGGCGACAGGCCCCGCGGGCCGATCGCCTGACCCCTCGCTGCTTCCCTCACCCACCCTGGCGATCACCGTCCCGATCGCCACCGTCTCACCCTCCTGCACGAGGATCTCGCTAAGCGTCCCCGCCACGTCGGCTTCGTAGGCCATGTTCGCCTTGTCGGTCTCGATTTCGACCAGCTCGTCACCCACCGCGATCTCGTCTCCGACCTTCTTCAGCCACTGCAGAACCGTCCCCTCCTCCATCGAGTCGGACAGCCTCGGCATCACGACCTCAGGCATTGGGACCTTTCTCTCGACGGTCGCTCGCGCAGAGGGTGCCGAGATGGAAATGCGACGCCCTCATTGAAGGGAGGGTCGGGGGTCCTGCCGGGGCGCGGCGTCCTGTTTTTCGCACCGCGGTCAAAGCGACCCCTCCACCGCGGCCAGTGCCGCCTTCACCACATGCTCCTCGTGCGGAATCGCCGCCTGCTCCAACCGCCGCGAGTACGGCATGTGGACGTCGGCGCCGGTCACCCGCTGCACCGGCGCGTCGAGGTGGTCGAAGGCCTGCTCGGTGATCAGCGTCGCCAGGTTGGCGCCGACGCCGCCATGGGGCCAGCCCTCCTCGACGATCACCGCCCGGTTCGTCTTCCGCACCGACTCGAGGATCGTGTCGAGGTCGAGCGGCCGCAGCGTGCGCGGGTCGATCACCTCGGCCTCGACCCCGTGCTCGTGCGAGAGCGACCGCGCCGCCTCCTCGGCCACGTGCGCCATTTTCAGCACCCCGACGATCGTCACGTCGCTGCCCTCGCGCCGCACCGCCGCCTGACCGAAGTGCAGCACCTCGTCGCCGTCCTCGGCGATCTCGCCACGGCTGCCGTAGAGGCTCTCGTGCTCGATGAAGACGACCGGGTTGTCGTCGCGGATCGCCGCCTTCAGCAGCGCCTTGCCGTCGGCCGCGGTCGAGGGGCAGGCGACCAGCAGGCCCGGCACCTGCAGGTAGAGCGCCTCGAAGCTGTGCGAGTGGGTCGGCCCGAGCTGGTGGCCGCCGCCGCCCGGCATCCGGATCACCAGCGGCACCCGCGCCTGGCCGTTGAACATGTAGGGGATCGCCGCCGCGTGGTTGACGATCTGGTCCAGCGCCAGCAGCGAGAAGTTGACCGTCATCAGCTCGACGATCGGCCGCAGGCCCGCCATCGCCGCCCCGACCCCGGTGCCGACGATCGTGTTCTCGGAGATCGGCGTGTCGCGCACCCGCCGCTCGCCGAACTCCTCCAGCAGCCCTTCGGTCACCTTGAAGGCTCCCTGGAAGACGCCGACGTCCTCGCCCATCACGAAGACCGACTCGTCGCGGCGCATCTCCTCCGCCATCGCGTCGCGCAGCGCCTCCCGCATCCGCAGCGTCGCCATCAGTCGCCGCCCTCCTCGTGCTCGGCGGCCGCCGGTTCCGGCTCGTCCTCCTCGCGCTCGGCCACCGCCGGCTCGGGCTCGCCGCCCTCCCGCTCGCCGGCGACCTCCGGCTCGGAGCCCTCCTGGACGTCGCCGTGCTCGGCGGGATTCGGCCTGGCCTGAGGGCGCGGCCCGTCGGGCTGGCCGGCGTAGGCGGCGCCCGCCTCGGCCAACTCGCGCGCCGCCTCCGGCATCGCCTGCTCGCGCTCGCCCCGGTGCGGCTCGGGACTGCGCTCGTCGACCGCGTACCAGCCGGCGTCGCTGTCGAGCACGTAGAGGTTCTCGTAGAGGGTGTCGAGCGGCGGCTCCGGCGAGGAGTCGGCGAGCTCGACCGCCGCCTTCACCCCCTCCTCCGCCTTGTCGCGCGTCTCCCCCACCTCGCGCTCGCCCAGCACACCCGCCTCGACGCAGCGCCTCGCGAAGGCCTCGATCGGGTCTTTGCGCTGCCACTCCTCGACCTCCTCGCGCTCGCGGTAGACCTCGGGGTCGGCGGCGGAGTGGCCGCGGTAGCGGTACATGGTGGCCTCGAGCAGCGTCGGCCGCCGCTCCTCGCGGGCGAGGCGGATTCCCTCGGCGACCGCCTCGCGCACCGCGATCACGTCCATCCCGTCGACCCGCTCGCCGGGCACGCCGTAGCCCTCCGCCTTCTTCGAGAGATCGGTCTGGGCGGAGTGGCGCTCGACCGAGGTCCCCATCCCGTAGAGGTTGTTCTCGACCAGGAAGAGGACGGGCAGCTTCCAGAGCGCCGCCAGGTTCATCGTCTCGCCGAAGTTGCCGGTGTTGGAGGCGCCGTCGCCGAACATGCAGACGGTGACGTTGTCTTCGCTGCGGTAGTCGGAGGCGAGCGCCAGGCCGGCCGCTATCGGCAGGCTGCCGCCGACGATCCCGTAGCCGCCCATGAAGCGGCGCTCGCGGTCGAAGACGTGCATCGAGCCGCCGCGGCCGCCGCTGGTCCCGTCGACCCGCCCGAACAGCTCCGCCATCACCCGCTTCGGGTCGGTGCCGCGGGCGATCGCGTGGCCGTGGGTGCGGTAGGCGCCGATCAGGTAGTCCTCGTCCCCCATCACCGAGGTCGTGCCGACGATCGTCGCCTCCTCGCCGATCCCGAGGTGCAGGAAGCCGCCGGCTTTGGCGCGCTGGTACTGGCGCCCGGCCTCCTCCTCGAAGCGCCGGATCAGCGTCATCCGCGCGAGCAGCTCGTAACAGGTGGCGGCGTCGGGCAGACCAGGCACGACCCTGACCTTAGCTCGCCGCGGAGACCGCCTCCTCGAGCCGGTCATCGCCCCAGAAGACCTCGCCGCCGACGACCAGCGAGGGAACGCCGATCACCCCCAGCTCGGCGGCCCGGCCGGTCGCCTCGCGCAGCGCGTTCTTGACGCCGGCGTTGCCGACAGCCTTCTCCAGCGCCTTGGGATGCAGCTCGCAGGCGGCGGCCGCGATCGCAACGTTGTCGGGCTCGGTCAGGTCTCGGCCAGCGGCGAACGCCTGGCGGAAGCCGGCAAGCGCGAAAGAGACGGTGCGCCCGGTCTGCTTGGCGAAGGTCGCCGCGCGCATCGCCAGCAGGGTGTTGCCCGGCCACGGCTCGGGCCAGACCAGCGGCGGCAGCCCGTACTCCGCCGCCCGCCGCTCGACCTCGGCGATGCCCTCGTCCCGGCCTGGCCCGTTCGCCCACGAGTCGCGACCGAAGCGCTGGAAGAGCCCGCCGAGCAGGATCGGCTGCCACTCCGGCTGCTCCAGCCCGGCCTCGGCAAACAGGCCGCTGATTCGCTCCGCGGTCAGGTACGCGTAGGGCGAGCCGAGGTCGAAATAAAAGACGGGGGGGAGAGATTGGGGCACGCAAAGACTCTATGCGGGCATGAACAGGCCATCGAGTGAGGTATCTCATGGTAATTTCCATGAAAATGAAAAAGCGCATGAAAATCAGCAAGGGCGGGCAAGTCTCGATTCCAGCGCCGATCCGCAAGCGCTGGGAGACCGGCACGGTGACGCTCGAGGACCAGGGGGACAAGATCGTCATCGCGCCCGCACCGGACGACCCGATCGAGGCCGCCGCTGGGGCCCTCGCCGAGGAGTTCGGGGATATCGACTTGGTGGAGCTTCGTCGTATCGCCCGAGAAGACGACCGCATCGCGATGGAAAGGCGCGAACGCCGGGAATTCCGGTGACCGTCCTCGATGCCTACGCCCTCGTCGCATATGTCGTGGGCGGGCCCGCTCAGGAGCAGGTCAAGACGCTTCTTCGCGATGGGAAGACGGCAGTTGCAGCGGCGAACCTCGTGGAGGTATTCGATGTGGCCGAGCGCGTGCACGGCCTTCCGGTGCCTCGTGTATCCGACGTGATCGAGGGCCTGTTCGCGGGCTCGCTGTCCGTCGTCCACCTCGACGAGCATCTGGCTCGCAAAGCGGCCGAGCTCCGCGTCGCACACTACCACCGCTCGCGCAGCCCTCTCTCCCTCGCCGACGTCATCCTCCTTGCCTCGGCCCAACGCGACGACCGCATCGCCACCGCCGACCCCGATGTCCTGGCAACCGCCGCAACCCTGGGAATCGCAACGGTCGAGCTGCCCGGTCAGGGCTGAGGCCGCTCGGCTCGCGCCTCAGCCGCTCAGGCGTGCGTCGCCCAGCCGTCGACCGCGCGGGCGGCGTCGAGGATCGCCTCGGAGATCGTCGGGTGGGGATGGACGATCCGGGCCAGCTCCTGGTAGCCGCCCTCCAGCGCCATCGTCGCGACCAGCTCGGCGATCATGTCGCAGGCGCGGTTGCCGACCACGTGGGCGCCGAGGATCTCGCCGTACTTGGAGTCGACGACGAGCTTGACCAGGCCGTCCTTGTCGTCGTAGACGGTGGCGGCGCCGACGCCGCCCAGTTTCAGCTTGCCGACCTTGACGTCGTGGCCGGCCTCCTTGGCCGCCGCCTCGGTGAGGCCGACGCTGGCCACCTGCGGCTGGCAGAAGGTGGCGCCGGCAACCAGGTTCTGGTCGACCGGGTGGGTCTCGGCGCCGGCCGCGTGCTCGACCGCGACGACGCCCTCCTCGGAGGCCTTGTGGGCGAGCGCCTTGGCGTGGACGAGGTCGCCGATCGCGTAGACCTTCTGGTTGGAGGTGCGACCGAACTCGTCGACCTCGACCTTGCCGTTCTCAGCCAGCTCGATCCCCGCCTCCTCCAGGCCCAGCCCCTCGATGTCGGGGGCGCGGCCGCCGGCGACGCAGAGGTAGTCGACCTCGGCCGACTCCTCGCCGTAGGTGAACTTGACCGACTTCTCGCCTGCCTCGACGTTCTCGACCGGCTTGCCGGTGGCGATCGTGATGTTTTGCTTCTTGAAGGCGCGCTCGACGACCCGCGCCATGTCCCTGTCCTCGACGGGCAGGATCTGGTCGAGCATCTCGATCAGCAGCACCTCGGTCCCGAAGCGCCCGTAGGCCGAGGCGATCTCGCAGCCCGAGGCGCCGGCCCCGACCACCGCGATCTTCTTCGGCTGCTCCGGCAGCGACCAGGCGCCCCAGGTGTCGAGGACGCGGCCGTCGAACTCCGTACCTGGGATCGGCAGCGCCACCGATCCGGTCGCCAGGACCACGGTGCCCGTCTCGTAGACGTCGTCGCCGACCTTGACATTGCCCTCGGCAGTGAGCGACCCCACGCCCTCGATCGTCGTCACCTTGTTTTTGTCCCACAGCATCTTCACCCCGCCGGAGAGTGAGTCAGAGACGGCGGCGCGGCGCTTGCCGAGCGCCTCCCAGTCGATCGAGGCGCCCTTGACCTGCAGGCCCAGCTCGGCGCTGTTGCGTGCCTGGTCGTACAGCTCCGCCGTGTGCAGCACGGTCTTCGCCGGGATGCAGGCGTAGTTGAGGCAGCGCCCGCCCGGCTTGTCGCGCTCGACCACCGCCGTCTTGCGGCCCAGCTGGGCCGAACGGATCGCGGCGACGTAACCGCCGGGGCCCCCGCCGATGACGATCACGTCGTAGGAATCGGGCACGGCCTGAGCCTATAGAAACTGGCTATCTCTTGAAGAGCCTCGGGTGGCAGGCCTGAATGGGGTGAAGGTAGGTAACCCAGCACTTGACCTTGAATCGGCGAATGGTGTAGCGATAGTTGTAGACGAAGCCTTCACGGGGAAGGGCGGCGTAGACCGTGATTCCGCCACGGTACAGGTCGATGCCCCTCAGCCACTGCACCCGGCATTTGAACTTCTCGCGATTGACCCGCCTGCACGCAATTTGGCGATACCGACCCCTCGAAAACCGGCGTCCGAAATCGGCTTCGAGGCCAAGCGACGCCAATAGTTCAGCCTCGCGGCGCGTCACCCCTGGGAGTTCGACCTTCGGAACCACCACACTCGGCGCTGGCGCTCCGAATTCGATGGCAGCCGTCCAAGCCGCAACCCACGAGGACACCCGATCGACCCGCGCAAGGACCTGCGGGGTTCGTGGGTCGCAATCGACCGAGGCCTTGAGGCTGATGACGCCGATCTGCACCGGGGTGCCATCGGGTCGTCTCGCGATGCCCGGGCCGCCGCTATCGCCGTTGCAGAGGCTGGCGCCAGGTCCAGTCTCAGATTTCACGCAGAGCTGGCTGCCGGATTCGTATACCGGGAGCACGCGTCCCACCTTGCGTTGGCAGTAGGCAGCGCTCTGAATGACCGATTGCGCCTGACGGAGAACCGCCGGCAGCCGAGGGGGGCTGTAGTCGGTCAAACCCCAGCCAGCGACGGTGATGGGCATTCCCCCCTCGAGCAGCGCCTCATCGGCCGCGGTTGCAAGTGGCAACGCTGGCGCCGCGACCGGCCCGGTCAACACAAGGAGCGCAGCGTCGTTCAACAATCGCGAAGGTCGATACCCGGGGAAGACGAGAACCTGCGAAACCCTGGATACGCGTTCCGGGGTTGCTTCTTCGAGGTTTCCCACGCCCGTCAAGACCGCGAAATTCGCCGCCACCGCGACCCTTCCGGTTCCCGTCAACACGCAGTGTGCCGCCGTCAAGATCAGTCGCGGCGATACAACCGTCCCGCCGCAGCTGAAATTGTCGATGGGACCTCGGTAGCGGATGTAGGCGAGCCACGGATAGGACGCAATCGAGGCAGTCTCTCCCCCGACGATCGATGCCCGGGCACTGCTCTCGATGTGACGTCGATCGTCGCTGGGGGGCGATGCAAAACCGCGACCTTGGTCAGGCCCGGCCAAGAGAATCAGTGCTGAGGCAACCGCGATAAGGACACTGTGCACCCTTAAGGGAACAGTGATAAGTCGACTGATCTTGTGCACGCCGCGGGCATGTTATTTGTCTCGCGGCCCAACAGGTGTGGCAGCCCTATTTTCTCTGCGGCATCTGGATCCGGGCCATCGCCTTGACCATGAAGTAGAAGAAGGTGCCGGAGACCGCCAGCAACCCGAGGGTGGCTGCCACCTGGGCGACGCTGGCAGCCTGGACGGCGAGGCCGAAGACGGCGCTGAAGATGAGGAAGGCAAGGATCAGCTGGAAGCCGAGCACCGCCCAGTAGCGGGCGCGCCACATGCCCCAGGCCATCATCCCCATCACCAGCGCCGGCCCCAGAACCTGCGTCAGCTCCGGTCGCTCGCCGTCGACCTCGGCGCCGACCAGGTAACCGATCGCGATCGAGACGACGATCAGCGTCGAGAGCACAGCGCCGATCGTGACCACCAGCGGCCGCTCCCCCTCGACCAGCGGCTCCAGCGCCTCACGGGCTTCGCGGTTGCGCTGCTCGGCGCGGGCGTAGCCGCGCTCCATCCGCTCGCGCGGGGTCGGGCCGGCGCCGCGATCCTTGCGCTTCCGCTTCTCCTCAGCCACCCGGGGCCGCCTCGCCGGCGACGGCCAGCGCCGCGCGCAGCCCGGCGGCCGCGCCGGCGGGATCCGCGGCGTCGCGAATCGCCCGCACGACGCCGAGCCGGCGGGCGCCGGCCGCGACGACCTGCTCCACGTTGGAGAGGTCGATGCCGCCGATCGCGAAGAAGGGCTGCGGAGCGGCGTCGGCGGCGTGCTCGACCAGCCCGAGCCCGACGCTGGGCCGACCCTCTTTGGTCGGCGTCTCCCAGATCGGGCCGACGCTGACGTAGTCGACGGGGGCGGCGGCCGCGGCCTCAAGCTGCTCCTCGGAGTGCGTCGAGAGGCCGACGATCGCCTCGGTCCCGAGGATCTCGCGCGCCTCCCGCGCCGGCATGTCGTCCTGACCGAGGTGGACGCCGTCGGCGTCGCAGGCCTGGGCCAGGTAGGGATCGTCATTGACGATGAAGAGGGCGCTGTAGGTGTCGCAGAGGCGGCGGTAGGTCTGGGCCGAGCGTTCGATCTGCTCGCGGTCCAACTCCTTCTCGCGCAGCTGGACGATGTCGACCCCCCCGCCGAGGGCCGCCTGCAGCAGCGCCTCCGGATTCTCGCCCCGCGGCAGCGCCTCGCAGACGAAGTAGAGCCGCGCCGTGCGCAGCCGCTCGCGGCGCAACGGGCCGTGGGACTCTGGGGGTGCCAGGCTCATGCCCCGGATTATCCCTGGCAGACGTGCCGGTAGTTAGCCGCCCATATGGGCGGCTAACTACCGGCACGTCCCCTCGGCGGAGCGGTTACGGGGGTACCATTTGAGTGAACGGGAGTCCGTAAGCCACGGGCTGAGAGGGCGGCTAGGGCGCCGCCGACCGTATGGACCTGATCCGGGTAATGCCGGCGGAGGCAAAAGTGAGCGGAAAGCGGAGTTACGACGCGGTAATCGTCGGCGGCGGGGTCGTCGGCCTCTCCTGCGCCTGGCGCCTGGCCCAGCGCGGAGCGACGGTCGCGGTCCTCGACGCGTCCGCCCCGCCCGCCGGGGCGACGCGGGTCGCGGCCGGGATGCTGGCACCGGTCGGCGAGTTGGCCTTCGGCGAGCCGCAGCTGCTGGAGATGACCCTGGCGGCGGCGGAGCTTTACCCCGACTTTGTCGCCGAGCTGGAGGCGGCGTCCGGTCGATCGACCGGCTACGCCCGCCACGGGGCCCTCCACATCGCGCTCGACCGCGACGAGGCGGCGGAGCTGCGGCGGGTCCACGAGCTGCAGCGCTCGCTCGGCCTCAGCGCCGAGTGGCTGCCGCCGGGCCGCTGCCGCGAGTTGGAGCCGGGCCTAACCCCGTCCTTTCACGGCGGCGTCCACGCACCGGGGGAGGCGGCGGTCGACCCGCGCGCTCTGCTCGGCGCTCTGACGCAAGCGCTCGCGTCCGAGGGCGCGAACCTGCTGTTCGGGACCGAGGCGGTGGGCGCCCTGCGCGAGAACGAGCGGCTGGCCGGCGTGCGCAGCGGCGACGGCGATGAGCTGCGCGCCGCGGCGACGATCCTCGCCACGGGCGCCTGGTCGGGACAGGCCAGCTGGCTGCCGCGGGAGGCGCGACCGCCGGTGCGGCCGGTCAAGGGCCAGGTCCTCGAGCTGCGCGCCCGGGACGGGTCGTCACCCTGCGACCGAATCGTCGCCTCCGAGCGGATCTACCTGGTGCCGCGGCCGGACGGACGCCTGATCGCCGGCGCCACGGTCGAGGAGCAGGGCTTCGACACCGCGGTCACCGCCGGCGGCGTGCACGAGCTGCTGCGCGAGGCCTACCGTCTGCTGCCCGACGTGGCGGAGATGGAGCTGGTTGAGGCCGCGGCTGGGCTGCGCCCGGCGACGCCGGACAACCTGCCGCGGGTCGGCCCCGCCCCGCTCGACGGCCTCTTCTGGGCCACCGGCCACTACCGCAATGGCATTCTGCTGGCGCCGCTGGCGGCGAAGACGCTGGCCGACCGGCTGGAGGGGGCGCCGGTATGAAGATCGAGCTGAACGGCAAGCCACGCGAGCTCCCCCCTGGGGCCACGCTGGCCGACGCGGTCCGAGAGAGCGGCGCCGCGGCGGCGGCGCGGGGCGTCGCCGTCGCCCTCGACGGCGAGGTGGTGCCACGCTCCGACTGGGACTCCACCGTTCTCGCCAACGGCCACAAGGTCGAGGTGCTGGCGGCGATCCAGGGCGGCGCCGAGACCTGGGAGCTGGGCGGTCGCGAGTGGTCCTCGCGGCTGATCGCCGGTACCGGCGGCTTCCGCTCGCTGGAGCAGATGGAGGCGGCGCTGACCGCCTCGGGGGCGGAGATCGTCACCGTCGCCCTGCGCCGAATCGACCCCGCGGTCCAGGGCTCGGTGCTCGACGTCCTCGACCGCCTCGGCCTCTTCGCCCTGCCCAACACCGCCGGCTGCTTCACCGCCCGCGACGCCGTCCGCACCGCCCGCCTCGCCCGCGAGGCGTTCGAGACCGACTGGATCAAGCTCGAGGTGATCGGCGACGACCGCACCCTCTACCCCGACGCCGTCGAGCTCCTGGGCGCCGCCGAGACGCTGGTCGGCGAGGGCTTCACCGTCCTCCCCTACACCAACGACGACCCGATCCTCGCCCGCCGCCTAGAGGAGAGCGGCTGCGCCGCGGTGATGCCGCTCGGCTCGCCGATCGGCTCCGGCGCCGGCGTCCGCAATCCGTACAACCTCGCGATCATCGCCGAACGCGCCGCGGTGCCGGTCGTCCTCGACGCCGGCATCGGCACCGCCTCCGACGCCGCCTTGGCGATGGAGCTGGGCTGCGACGCGGTGATGGCGGCCAGCTCGATCTTCGGCGCCGCCGACCCGGCCGCGATGGCCGGGGCCCTGCGCCAGGCGGTCGAGGCCGGGCTCGCCGCCCGCCGCGCCGGCCGCATCCCCCGCCGCACCCACGCCGAGGCCTCGACCCCCGAGGCGGACCTGCCCGAGCTTTCCTGATCGGACTACCATTGGCCGCGCGCCCCTGTAGCTCAGTTGGTTAGAGCGGCGGCCTTTTAAGCCGCGCGGCGCGGGTTCGAATCCCGCCGGGGGCACTGCGGCTGGCGCTGCCTACTCGGGCGGCAGCGGGAAGCACAGCTGCGAGCTCGAGCAGCGAACCGGTTCCTCGCCGCTCTCGCTGCACCGCTGGTTGCTCCTGGTCTGAATCTCGTAGGTCTCTTCGAACGTCCGCCTGTGCAGGTCGGTTAATTCGCTCCAGCCTTCCGCGTCCAGCGAGAGGGGAATTCGCGTCATGTGGTGATCCGGGTTGCCTTCGATCGTGCCGGCCTCGAAGCCCTCTTGGAGATCGCCCATCACCTTCTGAACCACCTGCCCGTTGAAGGCGCGTCGCGCCGGCAGTGTCATCCTCTCCATTTCCTCGACGTCGATCACCGGTCGCGAAGTGGCGCGGTAGAAGTGCTCGACCGCGCCGCGACGCGGTCGCGTCTCGACTGCTTCGGCGCAGCCGTACTTGACCAGCTGCTTCACGTGATGGCTGATGTCGCCCACGGGAGCGAGGAGCTCTCTCGACATCTCGACCGGACTCGCTTTCGTGCGTTCGGTGAGGTAAGTGAGGATTTCAACGCGCAATTGGTGTGAGAGCGCCTTGTGCAGGTCCAGCTGGGACTCGGGAACCTGCCTCGCTTTTTGCCGTCGCTTAGTCGCCATGGGTCTCGCCGCTTCCTCCGGGGTGGTTGAGCAGTAGATCGTATTTGTTCCAACCGCAATCGTCCAGCAAAAACTGGATTTTGGCATGCCGGTGTTGAATGGTGGAACTTCCTCCACTATTTCAGGGGTCTCACCCAGCGACGCCTCTAAACGAGCAGAAAGGAGGTGATCGTGGTGAAGATCTCCAGCATTGAGCCAACGATTCCAGCGCTCTCGCTGAGCAAGACCGCCTGAGCTGTTCCGGCGGCCGGTCCCTCAGCGCAGAGCGGGGGGCCGGCCGCCCCTGTCCGTTCCGGCTCGCGGGGCCGAGCCTCAGTGGCGGAAGTGGCGGTGCTTGGTGAAGACCATCGTCACCGTGGCGGCGTCGCAGGCCTCGATCACCTCGGCGTCGCGTTTGGAACCGCCCGGCTGGATCACCGCGGTGGCGCCGGCCTCGATCGCGGCCTGGGGGCCGTCGGCGAAGGGGAAGAAGGCGTCGGAGGCGACGGCGGAGTCGCCGAGCAGGGCATCGGCGGCCGATCCGTGCACGTCGCGGCACTTCTGCACCGCTAGCCGCACAGAGTCGACCCGGCTCATCTGGCCGGCGCCGATCCCGAGGGTGGCCCCGCCCTTGGCGATCACGATCGCATTGGAGCGGACGTGGCGGACGACGGTCCAGGCGAAGAGCATGTCGCCCCACTGCTCCTCACTCGGCTGCGCCGCGCTCACGACCTCCATCGTCTCGCGCGGCTCGGGATCGCCGTCGCGGTCCTGGATCAGGACGCCGCCGCTGACCCGTTTCATGTCGCGCTCGCTGGCGTCGGGCTGGCGCCGCTCCTCGTCGCAGAGGATTCGGATCGCCTCCTTTTGCTGCAGGATCTCCAGCGCCCCCTCCTCGAAGCCCGGCGCGATCAGCACCTCGACGAAGTTCTGGTGCAGGGCCTCGGCCAGCTCGACGCTGATCGGCCGGTTGATCGCGATCACACCGCCGAAGGCGGAGACCGGGTCGCAGGCGAGCGCGCTTTCGTAGGCGGCCAGCGCGCTCTCGCCGATCGCCACCCCGCAGGGGTTGTTGTGCTTGACGATCGTGCAGGCCGGCTGCTCGAAGTCGCCGGTCAGCCGCCGCGCCGCGTCGAGGTCGAGCACGTTGTTGAAGGAGAGCGCGCGGCCGTGCAGCTTCGCGACGCCGGAGAGGATGTGGCTGCGCAGCCCCGCTTCGGAGTAGAGCGCCGCGCGCTGGTGCGGGTTCTCCCCGTAGGCGAGGTCGAGCTCCTTCTCGTAGGCGACGGTCAGGTGCTCGGGGTACTCCTCGTACTCGGTCGAGAACCAGCGGCTGATCGCGGCGTCGTAGCGAGCCGTCTGCGCGAAGGCCTCGTTGGCCAGCCAGTGGCTGGTCGAGGCGGAGATCTCGCCGCCGGACTCCTCCAGCTCGGCGCCGACCGCGTCGTAGGACTCGGGCTTGACGACGACGGCGACGCCGCGGTGGTTCTTGGCGGCGGCGCGGATCATCGTCGGCCCGCCGATGTCGATGTTCTCGATCGCGACCCGCTCGTCGACTTCGTTGCCGGCCACGGTCTCCTCGAACGGGTAGAGGTTGACGCAGACCAGGTCGATCGGCTCGATCCCCTCGCGCTCCAGGATCGCCATGTGCTCGGGGTCGTCGCGCCGCGCCAGCAGCGCCGCGTGCAGGCGCGGATGCAGCGTCTTCACGCGGCCGCCGAGGATCTCCTCCTGGCCGGTGAACTCGGAGACGTCGGTCACCTCGATGCCGGCCTCGCGCAGCGCCGATGCGGTGCCGCCGGTCGAGAGGATCTCCACCCCCATCGCGGCCAGCGTCTTGCCGAACTCGGCGACACCGGTCTTGTCGGAGACCGAGAGCAGCGCCCGGCGCACCCGGATCGCCCCGTCGCTGACGGTCTCGGCCTGGGTGTTTGCTGGCGCCTCGCTCACGATCGGGTTCTCCGTGCCGAGGTCCTACTCATCGACGACGACGGTCCTCGGACTGTCCGCGTCGATCCTAACCCTGCCCTGCGCGATCATGCGGATCGCCTCCGGGTAGAGCTCGTGCTCGACCGCGTGGACCGCCGCCTCCAGCCGGGCCCGGTCGCGGTCGGCCGGGATCGGCACCTCGCGCTGGGCGATCGGCGGACCGGTATCGACTCCCTCGTCGACGAAGTGGACGGTGACGCCGGTCGTCTCGACACCGGCGTCGAGCGCCTGCCCGATCGCGTCGAGCCCCGGGAAGGCGGGCAGCAGCGCCGGGTGAACGTTGACGATGCGGTGGCGAAAGCGGGCGACGAAGTCCTCGCTCAGCAGCTGCATGTAGCCGGCGAGGACGACGAGGTTCGCCTCGCGGGCCTCGATCCAGTCGCCGAGCGCGTCGTCGCGCCGGGCCCGGTCGGGGAACTCGCCGCGCGGGAAGACCGCCGTCTCGATCCCCAGCCCTCGCGCCCGCTCCAGCGCCCGAGCCTCGGCCTTGTCGGAGCCGACCCCGACCACCTCGATCCCCTCGCGTCCGTGCAGCGTGTCGAGAATCGCCTGCAGATTCGTCCCGCTGCCGGAGGCGAGCACCACCAGCTTGAACATCTCAGCCACGGGCGCATATTGACGCAGCCTGGTACGAGTGCTCCGTTTGGGTTCCAATAAGCCCCTGACGGAGCACTCGCCGACCTAAGATCGCCTCGTGAACCCGCTCGAGCAACTCGGCCTCGCCGCTCCGATCGTCCAGGCGGGGATGGGCGGCGGCCTCAGCCGACATGAGCTGGCGGCGGCGGTCTCCGAGGCTGGCGGGCTGGGGACGATCGCGGTCGGCGGAGCGGAGTCGATCGGGCGCGAGCTCGCCGCCGCGCGGGCGCTGACCGATCGGCCGCTCGCCGTAAACCTGCTCCTCCCGTTCGCCCGGCGCGACTGGTTCGAGGCGGCCGCAAAGGCCGACGTCGTCGTCACCTTCTGGGGCACGCCGAAGCGGCGCGTCAGCGGCACCTGGCTGCACCAGTGCGGCTCGGTTGCAGAGGCGGAGGCCGCCTACGCGGCCGGGGCCGACGGCGCGATCCTCCAGGGCGTCGAGGCGGGCGGCCACGTGCGGGGCAGCCTGCCGGCGCTGGAGCTGCTCGCTCGCGCCAAGGCAACCCTGCCGCCCGACTACCCGCTGCTCCTCGCCGGCGGGATCGCCGAGCGTGCCGACGTCCAGCGCGCGCTCGAAGCGGGCGGCAGCGGGGTCGTCGCCGGCACCCGCTTCCTGCTGAGCGAGGAGAGCCGCGCCCACCCGGGATACAAGCGGCGCCTGCTCGACGCAGAGGAGACGCTCCTGACCGAGCTGTTCGGCACCGGCTGGCCGGCCCCGCACCGGGTCGTCGCCAACGCCGCCACCGAGCGCTGGCTCGCGGACGGCGCCGACATCCCCACCATCAACCGAGCGCTCAACAGCGCCTTCGCGGCCGGTGCCCGCTTTGCGCCCGCGGGAATGCAGCGGCGACTCGCCGTCGCCCAGCGCCCCAGCAGCCGCCTGCTGCTGCCGCTGGGCCCCACCGACGACGGCCCGCCCAACCTCGTCGACGCCGGTCCCCTCTACGCCGGCCAGACCGTCGCCCGCATCGACAAGGTCCGCCCCGCGGCCGAGATCGTCGAGGAGTTGACTCTCTAGTCCTTGACGGTTCCGAAAAGGTCAATCCCCAGCTATGCCACGAGGTAATGGCAACCTTTACAAACGCCCTACACGCTGAGCTTCGCCAGCGAGCACCACAAGAGAGACCGGAAAGGTCAACCTGAGCGACTAGAAACAGCTCAATGAGAAAAGTTTGAACTCAAGTTCAAACTTCCCGATATAGTTATTGCTGGATGTTCATCCAGCAATTGTTAGTGGTAAATGCTGGATGAACACCCGAAAAAAAGGAATCGGCGCCGACTCCTGTAGAGCCGACGCCGATGCGCTTCCGTTGCCCCGCTCTAGAACTGGGGCCTCCCGAGGTTCCGTGGCCGTTAACAGCGGCCCGGTTTCCTCGTTATGGGCGATTCTACCTGGATCCCGTGCTAGCCTTGACAAGGAACATCGAGATTCCCAAATAAACCGCTTAGAGGCTAGCCGCTCGCCGGGACCACGGCGATCTCCTCGAGGGCGAACTTGCCGTTCGCCTCGTCGGGGTCGCCGAGCGGGTAGCGGCCGGTGAAGCAGGCGTCGCAGTGGTCCTCGGGCGGGGTGCCGATCGCCTCGTAGACGCCCTCCAGCGAGAGGTAGGCGAGCGAGTCGGCGCCGAGCTCGTCGGCGACCTCCTCGATCGTCCGCTCGTGGGCGATCATCTCCTCGCGGCTCGACATGTCGACGCCGTAGTGACAGGGGTGGCGGATCGGCGGCGCCGAGATCCGCAGGTGCACCTCGCTCGCCCCGGCGTCGCGCAGCATGCCGACGATCTGGCGGGTCGTGTTGCCGCGCACGATCGAGTCGTCGACGACGACGATCCGCTTGCCGGCGACGATCTCCGGCAGCGGGTTGAACTTCAGCCGCAGGCCGTGCTTGCGCAGCTCCTGCCCGGGCTGGATGAAGGTGCGAGCGACGTAGCGGTTCTTGATCAGGCCGTCGTCGCGCGGCAGCCCCGAGGCGCGGGCGAAGCCGGCGGCGGCCGGGTTGCCCGAATCCGGCACCGAGATCACCAGGTCGGCCTCGACCGGCGCCTCGCGCCAGAGGATCTCCCCCATCCGGCCGCGCACCTGCTGCAGCACCTTGCCCTCGAGGCGGCTGTCTGGGCGGGAGAAGTAGATGTGCTCGAAGACGCAGTGCGCCGGGCGGCCCGCCTTCACCACCTGCCGCGTCTCCAGGCCGCGCTCGGTCAGCGAGACCATCTCCCCCGGCCGCACCTCGCGCAGCAGCTCGGCGCCGATGATGTCGAAGGCGCAGCTCTCCGAGGCGACGACGAAGCGGTCCTCGAGCCGGCCCAGCGAGAGCGGCCGCACCCCGTGCGGGTCGCGGAAGGCGACGATCGCGTGCTTTGTCATCGCCACCGTCGAGTAGGCCCCCTCCAGCTTCGGCATCACCTCGGCGACGACGTCCTCGATGAAGCGCCCCTCGCTGGCGGAGAGCAGGGCGGCGATGATCTCCGAGTCCGAGCTGCCGCGGAAGGAGATGCCGCGCCCCTTCAGCTCGTTCCAAAGCTCGACCGCGTTGGTCAGGTTGCCGTTGTGGGCGAGGGCGATCTCGCGGCCGTCGTCGCGCCAGACCGGCTGCGCGTTCTCCCAGGAGCCGCCGCCGGTGGTCGAGTAACGGACGTGGCCGATCGCCATGTCGCCCTCCAGCGCCCGCAGCTTCTCCTCGTCGAAGACCTGGGAGACGAGGCCGGCGTCGCGCAGGGTGGTGATGTGGCCGCCCTCGCAGGTGGCGATCCCGGCCGACTCCTGGCCGCGGTGCTGCAGCGCGTAGAGGCCGAAGTAGGCGAGGCGGGCGACGTCGTGGCCGGGCGCGTATACGCCGAAGACCCCGCATTCCTCGCGCGGGCCGTCGCGGTCTATCTGCCCCTGGGCCGGAGTCAAAAGCGCGTGCTTCCTCGCGTTTGAAGGACGAGACGCGCAGGCGGACTGCCTACCCCGGCAGGGTACCAACGGCGCCGGATCGGGCCGATGGGGACGTGCCGCGCTCTGGAGGGCTACGGTAGCGGCGGCGGCGCCGACCGCTTCGCCCGGCGATCCCGGTCGCGATCGTCGGCGACCCCCCGCACGCTCGCGGACGGCTATCGACTCGGGCCGCGTCGCTGCTTGCGTAGCCAGAGCTCGTCGAGAACCACGTGGAGGACGAGCATGGACACGAAGCAAACAAAGAGGAACGCGCCTTTGGCCTCGGGGTCATGCCTGAGAAGGACGATGCCGACCTGGGCCACCACCAAGCCTACGGCGAGAGCGATCCAAGCGTTGCGGAAGGGAGGTTCCCGCTCGTTCATATCCATGCAGCGTAAACGTTACATATGTCGAATAGCAAGAGACCGGCCCCGAAGGCGGCTCCGAGATAGCCCTCACGCAGGGCGCTGGCCTCGACCTGCTTGCGAGAGCGGTCCGCCACGAACCCGCGCGTGGCTCCGATGAAGGTCCCGACCACGGCTCCGGCGGCGAGGGCTGCGGCAGCCTGCTCGAGGATCGGCACGAAGACGTAGGGCGCATCGGCGGCAAGCACGGAGTGACGGTGCCAGACCGCGACGCACGCGTGGCGCGCCAAACGTAAAAAGAGCGCAAAGCCTTCTACTGAACTTGGTGACGCTCCGCCGTGGCTGGCGCCACGCCCTCGCCGTCGCCTCGGGCCAGGCGCTCGCCGCTCTCGGGGTCGAAGAGGTGGAGCTTCGAGGTGTCCGCCCACAGCTTCGCCCGCTCGCGGCGTTTGATCTTGCTCGCCGGGTCGAGGCGGGCGACCATCCGCTGTTCGCCTTCGCGGACGTCGGTGACACCGGTCTCCTCGAGGCTGTCGGCGACGACGTCGGCCAGCTGATCGGACTCGATCCCTTCCGCCTGCACGTGGAAGTAGGCGTAGAGGTCGGAGCCGAGCGACTCGACCAGATCGATCTCCGCCTCGAAGACGATCCCGCGCTCCTCGGCGAGATCGCCGACCAGGGAGGCATCCTCGAAGCGCTCCGGGCGCAGGCCGGCGATCACCGATCCCTCGCGGCCGCCCCGAGCCTCCTCGCCCGGCTCGGCCTCGCCGATCGGCAGCGCCACCCGGCCGGAAGATACTTCTGCCGGCATGAAGTTCATCGCCGGCGAGCCGATGAAGCCGGCGACGAAGAGGTTGCGCGGCGCTTCGTACAGTTCCGCCGGCGTCCCCACCTGCTGCAGGACGCCGGCCCGCATCACCGCCACCCGGTCGCCGAGCGTCATCGCCTCGGTCTGGTCGTGGGTGACGTAGACGGTGGTCGTCTCCAGCCGCGACTGCAGCTTCGCCACCTCGGTCCGCATCTGCACCCGCAGCTTGGCGTCGAGGTTGGAGAGCGGCTCGTCCATCAGGAAGGCCTTCGGGTCGCGGACGATCGCCCTGCCCATCGCCACCCGCTGACGCTGGCCGCCGGAGAGGTTGGCCGGGCGGCGGTCGAGGTGCTGGGTGAGGTCGAGCGTCCGCGCCGCCTCCTCGACCTTGCGGTCGATCTCGCTCCGCTCCGCGCCGGCCAGCTTCAGGGCGAAGCCCATGTTCTCGCGCACCGTCATGTGCGGATAGAGCGCGTAGTTCTGGAAGACCATCGCCACGTCGCGGTCCTTGGGCGGCCGGTCGTTGACGACCTCGCCGTCGATCTTCACCTCACCCCCCGAGATGTCCTCCAGGCCGGCGATCATCCGCAGCGCGGTCGACTTGCCGCAGCCGGAGGGGCCGACGAGGATCATGAACTCGCCGTCGCCGATGCCGAGGTCCATCTCCTTGACCGCCTCCGTCCCGTCGGCGAAGACCTTGGTGACTCCATCGAGGGTTATCTCTGCCATGTCCGGCTCAGGTCCTCCTCCCACGTCGCGCCGGACGGGCTGCGCCCGCAAAGGACGCGAACGTGCATCGATGAGGATGCCCGGATCGGGCCTTGTTTAAACAGTGGGGTGACGCCGGGTAGCCAGGGCGACAGGGCAAAGCCAACGGAGGAGGAGACGTGCTGATCGCCGCCGTAATCGGGATATGCGTACTGCTGCTGGTGCTGGGGTTCCTACTGCCGCGGCTCTCGAATCATGCCCGCCGGGGAACCGACAAGGGCTTCTCGATGGGCCAGCGGGCGGGCGGCAAGGCGCCGGGCCCGCTCGGCCGTCTGTTCAGCAAGTCGTTCGGCAAATCGCGACGAGCCGCCGACAAGAGCCACTCGACCGGCCAGCGAGCGCGCTCGAAGATGCCGTTTTAGCTGGACAGCCCGGACGGGGGTCCGCCCGGGCTGTGTGCACCTAGCCTTTGGCTTTGGGTTTCCCTTTGCCTTTTTTGCGGGGCGGTTTTTTCTGCCCTTTGAGTTTCGCCTTGACGCTGTCGCTGCTGACCCGCCCGATCAGGTCGGTCGCCGTCGCGGCGATATTCAGCCCCAGCGATCGTGTCGTGCTGAGTTCCTTCAATTTGTCTTTGAGCGCTTTCGGGAAGAAGAGCGTGAAGCGGGCGATCGTTCCCGGGGCGACGACCTGGGTGCCGCCGTTCAATCTGGCTGTTTTGCCTTTGCCCAGTTTGACCGTGCCCGCGACCGTCACCGGGGCCTGGGAGCTAGCGGCGACAAGCACCGATACCGACCCTTTCCTGGCTTTGACGGAGGCGTCTAGCGTGACTACGGGGCAGGGGGCCTGGAAGGCGACCAGCTGCGGGCACTGGTCCTGCGACTCGTCGCCGAAGCCGTCCCCATCTGCGTCGGGCTCGACGATGCCCGCGACGGGAATTCGCGCTTCCGCGGGTTCTTCGATCACCAGCGCGGTGGAGCCAGTCGTTCCACCACCGCCGAAGAAGCCGCCGATAAACGCCACTTCGCCCGGCACTCCACAGGCCACGGTGCCTTGCGGGCCGGGGCCGAAGATGGCGAGGCGGTCGCCCGGTTGAACCGGGATCCTGGTGTCGAAGCTATTCGGCCCTACGTTCAAATTCTCAGAGTCTTCACCGGTGATCAGGACGGTTTTCGGCCCGTTGGGGCGGAGGACTTTGAGGATCTGGGGGATCGAGAAGGCCGGGAAAGCGACGTTGACCTTCCATTTGGTGACCACCCCCGCGCTTGGCGCGGTCGTGGGCAGCGGATTGCCGGGGGCCCCGATCTCGAAAAGCGTCACCGGGCTGGCTTCGGTCGAAGCCGTTGCCGCGCAGTTGTCGCCGAATTCGGTCGCTGCCGAAGCGCCGGGGGCGCCGAGAGCCGCCGTCGCCAACAACGCCGCCATGGCAATGCCGATCTTCTTCCGCATTCTCGCTCCTAAATACCGTCGTGTTTACGACGGCAGCATATAGCCCCGGTGCGAAGCTGAATCAGCTGCGCCGCTCGAGCGCGTCCGGCAGCGAGCGCCAAGCCCTGGCAGCGCCCTCGAGATCGACCTCGAAGGTGTCGTCTCCAGTCTCGATGTCCATCTCCCCGCCGCCGACCTGGCCGAGGAGCAGACCGCCGAGCGATTCCAGCACCTCGCCCTTGCCGCTGAGGAGGAAGCCCCCCAGCCCCTCGCCGAACAGCGCCTCGTCCGGCGTGAGGCCCCGGTCGAGCAGTGGCGCCAGGTCGACCTTGCAGCCAAGCCCACCGCCGATCGCCGCCTCGGCCAGGGCGCAGGCGAGGCCGCCGTCGCTGACGTCGTGGGCGGAGGAGAGCACACCGGCGCGGACTGCTTTTCGAACGGTCGCGCAGGCAGCGGCGACCGCGGCGATGTCGGGCTTGGGCAGCCCGGGGGCCAGCTCGCCGCGCAGCTTCGCCAGCTCCGAGCCGGCAAGCGAGGGCCTGAAGGGGCCTACCAAGCCGATCGCGTCGCCGTCGCGAACGAATGCGCTGCCGGCCACCTGGAAGGGATCGGGCAGCTCGCCGACCATGCCGACCACCGGGGTCGGGTAGATCGGCCCTTCCGGCCCCTCGTTATAGAGGGAGACGTTGCCGCCGACGACGGGCACGCCGAGCGCTTCGCAGGCCTCGGCCAAGCCGCTGACCGCGCGGTCGAGCTGCCAGGCCGGCGCCGGCTTCTCGGGGTTGCCAAAGTTGAGGCAGTTGGTGAGGCCGAGCGGCTCGGCGCCGACGCAGGCCAGGTTCTGGGCGCACTCCAGCACCGCCTCGACCGTTCCGGCGTAGGGGTCGCAGGCGACGCGGCGCCCGTTGCCGTCGATCGAGATCGCGATCGCGTTGTCGGCCTCGGGGATCGCCAGGACCGCCGCGTCGGCCGACTCCGGCCGCCGCGCCGTGCGTGAGCCGACCACCGAGTCGTACTGCTCGAAGGCCCAGCGCTTGGAGGCGACGCTCGGCGAGGCGAGCAATGCGAGCAGCGTCTCCTCCGCCGAGGCGGCGGAGTCGAGCGTCGCCGTGTTGCCGTAGAGCCAACCGTCCGGCTCGACCGGGTCGAGGTCGTAGAGCGGGCAGCCGTCGACCAGCGCCTCGACCGGCATCTCACCGACGAGCGCCCCGTCGCGCAGCACCCGGATCCGGCCGCTGTCGGTGACGACCCCGATCCCGGCGGCGCCGGTCTGCCATTTCTCGCAGAGCGCCAGCACCTCGCCGACCTTCGCCGGCTCGACCACGGCGAGCATCCGCTCCTGCGACTCGGAGACCATGATCTCGAACGGCTCCATGTCGCCCTCGCGCAGCGGCACCCGGGCCACGTCGAGATCGATGCCGACGCCGCCGGCCGAGGCCATCTCCCCCGCGGAGGAGGTGAGGCCGGCGGCGCCGAGATCCTGCAACGAGACCAGCAATCCCTTCCCCAGCAGCTCCAGGCAGCACTCCAGCAGCTTCGACTCCTCGAAGGGGTCGCCGATCTGCACGGTCGGCCGCTTCGCGGCGTCGGCGTCGCCAAGCTCGGCCGAGGCCAGCACCGAGGCGCCGCCGATCCCGTCGCGACCGGTCGAGGCCCCCATCAGGACGACCGCGTTGCCAACACCGCTGGCCGCCGCGCGCACCATCTCCTCCGTCCGGGCCAGCCCGACGCACATCGCGTTGACCAGGCAGTTGTGCTCGTAGGGTCGCTCGAAGTAGATCTCGCCGCCCACCGTCGGCACACCGATCGAGTTGCCGTAGTGGCCGATCCCCCGCACCGCGCCATCGAGCAGGTAGCGCGAGCGCGCCGAGCCCAGCTCGCCGAAGCGGAGCGAGTCGAGGATCGCGATCGGCCGCGCGCCGAGCGCGAAGACGTCGCGGAGGATGCCGCCGACCCCCGTCGCCGCCCCCTCGAAAGGTTCGACCGCGCTCGGGTGGTTGTGCGACTCGACCTTGAAGGCGACCGCGTAGCCGCAGCCGATGTCGACGGCGCCGGCGTTCTCGCCCGGCCCCATCACCACCCGCTCGCCCTCGGTCGGCAGCCTCCGCAGCAGCTTGCGCGAGTGCTTGTAGGCGCAGTGCTCGGACCAGAGCAGGCTGAACATCGCCAGCTCGACGTCGTTCGGCTCGCGCCCGAGCTTCTCGACGATCAGCTCGTACTCGGCGTCCGTCAGCCCCAGCTCGCGGTGCTTGGCGGTCTCGACGGTCACGCCGCCACCGCCGCCATCCGCTCGAACACCTTCAGCCCGTCGGTCGATCCCGTCATCGCATCGACCGCGTGCTCGGGATGGGGCATCAGGCCGAGCACGTTGCCGGCCTCGTTCGTCACCCCGGCGATGTCGTGGACCGACCCGTTCGGGTTCTGCCCCGGCGCGTAACGGTAGGCGACCTGCCCGTTGGCCTCGATCGCGTCGAGCATCGCCGCCGGCGCCCAGTAGCGCCCTTCCCCGTGCTTGGCCGGAATCGACAGCACGCCCCCCCGCCGACGGGCCGATTCCGGACGTATATCGACCGGATTCGGCCCATCGGCCACGAGGTCGAGCTGGCGACAGATGAAGCGCAGGCTCTCGTTGCGCAGCAGCGCGCCCGGCAGCAGATCCGCTTCGCAGAGAACCTGGAAGCCGTTGCAGATGCCCAGCACCGGGCGGCCGGCGGCCGCCAGCTCGGCGACCGCCTCCATCGCCGGCGAGAAGCGGGCGATCGCGCCCGCGCGCAGGTAGTCGCCGTAGGAGAAGCCGCCGGGGACGACGATCGCGTCGAAGCCGTCGAGGTCGCGCTCCTCGTGCCAGACCAGCCGCGCCTCGCCGATCAGCGAGCAGGCGTGGAGCGCGTCCCGCTCGTCGCAGGAGCCGGGAAACTGGAGCACGCCCCAGCGCATCAGGCGCCGTCGACGCTCTCGATCTCGTAGTCCTCGATCAGCGGGTTGGCGAGCAGCTTCTCGCAGAGCTCCGCCAGGCGCGCGGGGTCGTCGGCTTCCAGCTCCACCATGCGGCCAACCCGCACGTGCCCGATCCCCTCGAAGCCGAGCGCCGGCAGCGCCCGCTCGACCGCCTTGCCCTGCGGGTCGAGGATTCCCTCCTTGGGCCGGATCAGGACCCGGGCCTTCAGAACGAGCGCTCCGTGATCCGCTCGTAGGCCTCGACGTACTTGGCCCGCGTCTGCTCGACCACGTCGGGTGGCAGCTCCGGCGCCGGCGGCTTGTGGTCCCAGCCCTCGGCGTCGGCCCAGTCGCGAACGAACTGCTTGTCGAAGGACGGCTGCGCCTGGCCGGGTTGGTAGCGGTCGGCCGGCCAGAAGCGCGAGGAGTCGGGCGTCAGCACCTCGTCGGCAAGGACTATCTCCGCGCCAGCGTGACGACCGAGCTCGAACTTGGTGTCGGCGAGGACGATCCCACGTTCGGCCGCGTGCTCGGCGCCGCGGGTGTAGACGTCGATCGAGATGCGGCGCAGCTCCTCCATCAGCGCCCGGTCGCCGACGATCTCCGCCGCCCGCTCGAAGTCGACGTTCTCGTCGTGGTCGCCGATCTCGGCCTTGGTCGCCGGCGTGAAGATCGGTTCGGGGAGCTTGTCGGACTCGAGCAGCCCGGCCGGCAGCTCGATCCCGCAGACCGCGCCGCTCGCCTTGTATTCCTTCCAGCCCGAACCGGAGAGGTAGCCGCGGACCACGCACTCGACCGGGTACATCTCCAGCCGCCGCACCCGCATCGCCCGTTCCGCGACCTCCTCCGGCACGTCCGCCGAGAGAAAATGGTTGGGGACGATGTCCTGCGTCAACTCGAACCAGAATTCGGATATCCGGTTGAGGACCTTCCCCTTGTCGGGAATCGGCGTCGGCATCACCACGTCGTAGATCGAGATCCGGTCCGAGGCGACCATCAGGAGATCGTCCTCCCACTCGTAGATCTCGCGAACCTTCCCCGAGGAGTGGAGCTTCAGATCGGCGACGGCGGTGGCCACTGGGGCCGATGCTAGCTACCCGCACGGCGCGGCCGTGGACTGGCTCGCTGGCCAGTTCTGCCAGACTGGTCCGCGTGAGTCTGCCGCCCGAACCAAATAGCCCGCCGCTGGTCCAGACCCTGCGGTGGGCGTTCCGGCCGCTGGCCTTCATGCACGGGTGCCGCCAGCGCTACGGCGACTCCTTCAGCGTCAAGTTCCTCGGCTTCGAGCGGCCGATGGTGATGGTCTCCGAGCCGGCTGCGATCAAGGCCCTGTACACCGAGCGTGAGCATGGCCTGCCTCCCGGCCGCGAGATCGTGCTGGAGCCGATCCTCGGCTCGCGCTCGCTGCTGTTGCTGGAGGGCGCCGATCACCTCGCCCACCGCAAGCTGATGCTGCCGCCCTTCCACGGCGAGCGGATGCGCTCCTACGAGCCGATCGTCGAGGAGCTGGTCGGTGCCGAGATCGACTCCTGGCCGCTCGGCGAGGAGTTCGCGATCCACCCGCGGATGCAGGCGATCACCCTGGAGGTGATCCTCCGCGTCGTCTTCGGCGTCGCCGAAGGCCAGCGCCTGGAACGGCTGCGCGAGCTGCTGACCACCGTGCTCGAGCAGACCGCCTCACCCGGCACCCAGCTGATCGGCCTCGCGACCCGCCGTTTCGGGGGGCGCGGGCCGTGGGCAAAATTCGAGGGCCAGCTGAAGGCGGTCGACGAGCTGCTCTACGCCGAGATCGCCGAGCATCGCCTCAAGGACGACCTGGAGGAGCGCGACGACATCCTCTCGGCCCTGATCCTGGCCCGGCACGAGGACGGCGGCGGGCTCAGCGACACCGACCTGCGCGACCAGCTGATGACCCTGCTGCTCGCCGGCCACGAGACGACCGCGACGGCGCTCGCCTGGACCTTCGACCTGCTGCTCCGCCACCCCCGCGAGCTGGGGCGGCTGCGCGACTCGCTGCAGGCCGGCGAGGACGACTACCTGCGGGCGACGATCACCGAGTCGCTGCGGCTGCGCCCTGTCGTGCCGCTCGCCGGCCGCCGCCTGGCCAAGGAGCTGAGCGTCGACGGCCTGACGCTGCCGGCGGGCACCGACGTGACGCCGGCGATCTGGCTCGCCCACACCCGCGCCGACGTCTACCCGGAGCCGTTCGCCTTCCGCCCGGAGCGCTTCCTCGAGGACGGCCCCGACACCTACGCCTGGGTCCCCTTCGGCGGCGGGGTCCGCCGCTGTATCGGCGCCGCCTTCGCCGAGTTCGAGATGCGGATCGTGCTGCGCGAGGTCCTCACCCGCTGCGACCTGCGCAAGGCCAGCCAGACTCCGGAGCGGATCGCCCGCCGCAACATCACCCTCTCGCCCAAGCACGGCACTCCCGTGGTCCTCACCGCCCGCCATCCGGCGCGCGACCGTGCGCTGCTCGCGGCCTGAGCCGAGAATTCGGACGTGCCGGGAGTTAGCCGCCCATATGGGCGGCTAATCACCGGCACGTGCCGGATGCTGCTCGGCCCAGCGGGCGATGGTGCTGGAGCCGGAGACGACCTCGCCGTCGTCGAGCACCAGGATCGGCACCTCGTTGGTGCCGCTCAGCTTCCTCACCTCGGCCCGGTCCTCGCTGCGACTGCTCCAGGTCCAGGCCACCAAGCGGTAGCCGCCGACCGTTTTGATCTCGTACTCGTACCCGGCGGCATCGAGCGCCTTGGCGGCCTTCGCGCAGGGGTGCACCGCCGCCGGCCCCCGTTTCTTCTGCCCGCAGGTGTAGAGGATCATGGGCGCAGCGTACCGAGCGACGCGAGTGCTACGCTCGTAGCACAATGGTGGAAGTAGCGATGAGGGAACTGAGGAACGAGACGGCGAAGGTGCTGCGACACGTGGAAGCGGGCGAGTCGGTCCTCCTCACCAAGCGGGGCAAGCCCGTGGCGGAAGTGGTCCCTCCCCGACCGCAGGAGCCGCGCTGGATGCCACGCGAGGAACTCGTCGAGCTGCTCAAGACGCACTCGGCAGATCCCGGCCTGAGAGACGACTTGGAGCGCCTTGCGGGTGAAACGACGGACGAAGACGGTCTCGATCAGCTATGGCAATAAGCAGCCAGGAAGACGCGCGTGGCCTCCTTGACACCTCTGTTCTGATCGCCATCGAGAGCGGCAGACCGCTTCGCACGGAAGCGCTACCCGAGACCACCGCGATCTCAGTGGTGACCAAGGCAGAGCTGCGTGTCGGCATCTTCGCTGCGAAGGACATCGAGACACGCGACCGGCGGTTGGAGACTTTCGAGCTCGCCAATCGCATCGTCTCACTTCCTGTCGACGAAGCCGTGTCGCGTGCGTGGGCGCAAATGCGCGCCTATGTGCGCGCTTCCGGACAGAAGGTCCGGGTCAACGACATGTGGATAGCGGCCACCGCCGCCGCGCACGAAATACCGGTCCTCACCCAGGACGGCGACTTCGACGCCCTCAACGGCGTCGCTGGCCTGACCGTGATCCCGGTCTGAGCGGGCCCACCGAGATTCTCCGCCTCGCCCGTCGCGGCAGCTAGTCGCGCAACGCTTCCAGGCGCTCGAAGATCTCGGGGACGTGCGTGAGGTAGGCGTCGTAGTCGAAGACGGCGTCGAGATCGAGGTCGGGGGCGGCCTCGGCGAGGAGGTCGCGGAACTCGGCGCCGGTGTCCCAGGCCCGCTGGGCGTTCTCCTGGACGACGCGGTAGGCGTCGTCGCGGCTCATGCCTGACTCGACCAGGGCGGTGAGGGCGCGCTGGCTGAAGAGGGCGCCGTGGGTGAGGCCGAGGTTCTCCCGCATGCGGTCGGCGTGGATCGTCATCCCGGTGACGACCTTGGTCGCCAGGTCCTGCATGTAGTCGAGGGCGATGGTCGAGTCGGGCAGGATCACCCGCTCGGCGCCGGAGTGGGAGATGTCGCGCTCGTGCCAGAGGGCGATGTTCTCGAGCCCGGCCTGGGCGTAGCCGCGCAGGACCCGGGCCAGGCCGGTGATCCGCTCGGTGCGAATCGGGTTGCGCTTGTGCGGCATCGCCGAGGACCCCTTCTGCCCGGCGGCGAACGGCTCCTCGACCTCGCGCACCTCGGTCCGCTGCAGGTTGCGGACCTCGGTCGCGAAGCGCTCCAGGCCGCCGGCGGCGATCGCGATCCGCGAGGTCAACACCGCGTGGCGGTCGCGCGGGATCACCTGCGTCGCGACGTCCTCGCGCTGCAGGCCGAGCCGCTCCATCACCCGCGCCTCGACCGCTGGCGGGACCGAAGCGTAGGTGCCGACGGCACCGGAGAGCTTGCCGAAGGCGAGCTGTTCGAAGGCGTTGTTGAGGCGGAAGACGTTGCGGTCCGCCTCGAAGGCGATGCCGGCGAGGCGGAGGCCGAAGGTGGTCGGCTCGGCGTGGACCCCGTGGGTGCGGCCGACGCAGAGGGTGTCGCGATGCTCCAGCGCCCGCTCGACCAGCGCGTCGCGGTAGGCCCGGGCGCTCGCCAGCAGCACCTCACCCGCCTGCCGCAGCTGCAACGCCAGCGCCGTGTCGAGCACGTCGGAGGAGGTGAGCCCGTAGTGGATCCAGCGGCCGTGCTCGCCGACCGACGCGGCGACGACGTCGACGAAGGCGGCGACGTCGTGGTCGGTCACCTTCTCGCGCTCGTTCACCGCCTCGACCGTGAAGGCGGCCTTGGCCCGCGCCGCCTCCGCGGCCTCCCGCGGCACCACCCCCTCCTCCGTCCAGGCCTCGGTGGCCGCCAGCTCGACCTCGAGCCAGGTCTCCAACTTGCGCTGCGGCGACCAGACAACCGCCATCTCCTCGCGGGTGTACCTCGGGATCATTCGCGAACCTTCTCAGCTAGCAGTTGATGATGCGCACGGCCAGGACGCCGGCGTTCTTGGCGCCGTCTATCGCCACGCAGGCCACCGGAATTCCCGGCGGCATCTGCACTGCCGAGAGCAGGGCGTCGAGGCCACCGAGCGCTTTGCCCAGGATCGGCACGCCGATAACCGGCAGGTCGGTGTGAGCGGCGGCGACGCCCGGCAGCGCCGCCGACATCCCGGCGCCGGCGATGATCACCTTCAGCCCCCGCATGCGGGCGTTGTGGCAATACTCGCGCACCAGCTCCGGGTCGCGGTGGGCGCTCATCACCCGCACCTCGTAGCTGATGCCGGCCTCGTGGAGGGCGGCTCCCGCCGGCTGCATCTTCGGCTTGTCGTTTTTCGAGCCCATGATGATCCCGACCAGCGGCTCGTCGACTTCGATCTCCTCGAATGCCTCCTCCACGGCGGGCATCGTGATCGCCTCGGTCGGCTGCGGCTCTGAGATCTCGCTCATCCCTTCCTCTCTAGCTTGGCACCCGCTCGACTGCGCGGGCGGCGATGTCGGTGCGCATCTGCATCCCCTCGAAGGAGATACGGCGAGCGGCATCGTATGCGCGATCGCGCGCCGCGGCGGGCGTCTCGCCGAGCGCGGTCACGTTGAGCACCCGGCCGCCGGCCGTGACGATCTTGCCGTCGCGCTCGGCGGTGCCGGCGTGGGTCACCTCGGCCAGCTCCGCCGCATCCGCCAGGCCGCTGATCGCGTCGCCCTTCGAGGAGGACTCCGGGTAGCCGGCGGAGGCGAGCACCAGGGTCACCGCCCAGTCCTCGCCGAACTCGGCGGCGGTCCCAGCGAGCCCGCCCGGCCCCCGCGCCGCCAGGCAGAGGTCGACCAGGTCGCTGCGCAACCGTGGCAGCACGGCCTGCGTCTCGGGATCGCCGAAGCGGGTGTTGAACTCGAGCACCTTCGGTCCGTCGGGACCGATCATCAGACCGGCGTAGAGGACCCCGTGGAAGGGCGCGCCGCGGCGTCTCATCGCCTCGACCACCGGCCGGTGCACGGTGTCGACGATCTCCTCAACCTCGGCCGCGCCGAACCCCGGCACCGGCGAGTAGCTCCCCATGCCGCCGGTGTTCGGCCCAAGGTCCCCGTCGAAGATCCGCTTGTAGTCCTGCGCCGGCGCCAGCGGCACGACGTTCTCGCCGTCGCAGAGCGCCAGCAGCGACAGCTCCTCGCCTTCGAGGAACTCCTCCAGCACGACCGTCGTCTCGCCGAAGCGGCGCTCGGTGAAGAAGACGTCGGCGGCCTCGCGCGCCTCGACCTCCGACGCGCAGACGATCACGCCCTTCCCCGCCGCCAGGCCGTCCGCCTTGAGGACCGCGGGGTAGGAAGCGCGGGCGAGCTGCTCGATCGCCTCCTCGCGGCTGCGCAGCAGCACGTGCGAGGCGGTCGGCACCCCGGCCTCCCTCATCAGCTCCTTGGCGAAGACCTTCGAGCCCTCCAGCTCAGCGGCCGCGGCACGCGGTCCGAAGGACGGCACGCCGGCGTCCTCCAGCGCGTCGACGGCGCCCGCGACCAGCGGCGCCTCCGGCCCGACCACCACGAGGTCGACGGCGCGCTCGCGCGCCGTCGCGACGATCGCCTCGACGTCCTCGCCCCCCACTCCCGGCAGGCACTCGGCATCGGCGGCGATGCCGGCGTTGCCGGGTGCGCAGAGCACCTCCGGGGCGTGAGCCGAGCGCCGCAGCGCCCGCACGATCGCGTGCTCGCGCCCGCCCCCACCGACGACGAGGATCTTCAAGCCGGTGCCCTCAGAGCGAGGAGGCGAGGTCTTCGGCCGGCATCGCCGCCAGCGTCTGGCTGGTCATAGTCCCGCGCGACCCCAGCTCGACAGACACCTTCGCCATCGTCTTCTCGTCCGGCGCTTCGACCACCGTCACGAAGTCGTACTGCCCGAGCGTCGCGTACTGGGCCACCACCTTCGCCCCAATCTGCTCGACCTCCTTGTTCACCTCCGCCACCCTTCCGGGGTTGTTCTTCAGGGTCCGAATTCCCTCGGCAGTCAAGTTCGTCAGCATCACGTAAGTAGGCATCGCAATCTCCTCTTGGCAGGGGTAGTTCGAGCCTACGCGAATTCCCCTGTTCGAGGAAGGGTGTCGGGGGTGTCCCTCCCGCGCAGCGGCGTCCTGTTTTTCGCCCCAACCACAACCTCGGATGGCCGCAACCTCAGAGGCGAAAAACCCAGCAAGCGGGAGGGGCACCCCCGACACCCTTTACCGCCCCGGGGTTCAGTCGTCGTAGCCGGCGTGTACGTGATCGCAATGATCCGACCGAGCGAACGCCGGCCCCGGGCCGTCGAGGTCGAAGCAGTAGATCAGCTCGGTCGGCAGCGCCGGCGCCGGCAGCGCGGCGAGCGTCCGGCCCAGCTCGGCGCAGGGCGCGGTCGGCGAGGTGTCGGTGCAGGAGACGCCGTCGACCGCGGCGATGTCCATCGCCCGGCCGTAGTAGTGGTTGGAGACGCCACCTTCGGCGGTGTACATGGAGTGGTCGGAGCGCAGCGAGGAGATGACCAGCTGGTGACCCTGCGTGATCGCCCCGATCAGGCCGACGATGCGCGGATCGATCCGGCCCTGCTCGAGGTCTTCGCGCGCGACCTCGTTGAGGATCGTCAGGTTCTGCCAGTTGATCGGCGCGATCACCACGTTCGGCAGGGCCAGCTCCCACTCGACCCGTTCCGCCCTGCAGCGGCCTTCGAGCAGGTCGGCCTGGGCAAGCACCGCCTCCACGTACCACTCGGCCTGATTGTGGGTGAAGAGACCGGCGGCGATGCCGCCGCGCGACCAGATCAGACGCGCCAGCGTCGCCGCCGAGTCGTCGGGGTCGGCGTGGACGAGTCGGCCGTCGCCGTCGCCGTCGACGGCAAAGCTCTGCCACTCGCTGGCGTCGACCCCAAGCGGTCCTGTCCGCTCCAGCATCGCCGGCTCCATGCCGCGACCGAAGTTCGACTCGAGCCGGGCGACGGCGGCCAGCACCCAGACGCCGCGGCGGCCGAGCTCGTAGCGGGCGGCGGCGCTCTCGAAGGCGTCGAGATACTCGGCCGGAATCCGTTTCTGCCAGCGCTTCGGGGCGCGGCAGCTGAGGACCAGCAGCTTCGGCGTCAGGTCGAAGGCGCCGGCGACCGCGTTGCCGAGCTGCCCGTAGCATTCGGCGTTGGCGAGCACGTCGGCGACGTACCAGTCGGCGTGGTTGTAGGCGAAGATGGCGCCGTACCAGTCGCCGGGCGCCCCCGAGGCGCTGAGGTAGTTGGCGGCGGCGAAGATCGCGTCTTCGGGGTCGTAGGGGTCGGCGACGCCGTCGCCGTTGGCGTCGACGCCGTAGCCGTCCCAGGTTTCCGGCATGAACTGCATCCAGCCGACGGCGCCGGCCGAGGAGACGTTGAGGTTGGTTCCGAAGGCGGTCTCGATCTCGTTGATCGCGGCGAGGATGCTCGGGCCCTGCGGACCGAGCCCGTAGTCCTCGGCGGCACGCTGGTAGATCGGGATCAGGACCGCCGGCACCGCCCCGGGGCCGCAGCTGGCGCTCGGCAGGACGGGAATCGAGAAGGCCGGCGGCTGCGGCGCGGCGGCTGCGGCGGAACCGCCGTCTTCAACATCGGGCTCGGGCTCAGCTTCTGGCGTCGGCTTGGGGGCCGGCTGAGGCTTGGCGGTCACTCCGCCGGCGGGCTGCTTCGGCTTCGGCGCGGGCGTCGGTGCCGGAGCGGTCAGCGAGTCCCCCTGCTGTACGGGAGGCGCCGGTTCGGGAGCGGGCGCCTGCGTCTGGCTTGCCGCCGGTTCTTCGACCGGAGCGGCCGGTGCCGTTTCAGCGCCGGCCAGCGGCGCGCTCATCGCCAAGGCCGAGACGGCGAGAAGGCCGACCCACAGGCAGAGCTTCTTCATCCGCGCACGTCCGTAACTCGCCAGGTTCCGGCCTGGTTTTTGATCTGCAGGCGCAGCTCGCTGACCGCGCCGACGCGCAGCAGCGAGGCGCTGACCGTGTAGGCCTTGCCGTGCCGCGGGCCCGGGACGAGGTTGAGGACGCGGGCCTTCGGGACCTCGGTCCCCTCCGGCAGCCGCGGGGGCCGTTCGGCGAGCGCCGTCGCGAGCCGAGGCGTCGCGGTTTCGGCGAAGACGGCCGAGGCGCGGGCGGGTCGCTCGCCGATCTCGTAGAGCACGAAGGCCTCCGAGAAGCGGCGCGCCACTTTCATCGCCGCCGGCCCGGCTGGCACGGGTTTCTCGCTCGAGCTGGTCGCGGCGGCGCCTTCTTCGTCCGCGCTCGCGGGAGCCGCTCCGGCGGCGGAAGCGGCGACATCGCTCGACTCGGCGGCCTCTTCGCTGCCGTCAGAGTCGGCGCCGGCAGCGACGCCGCCGGTGCCGAAGGAGGGGGCGATGCCTTCCAGCCTCGGGCCTTCGGGCTCCGCGGGCGGGACCTGCGCCGGCGAGGCCGCCGGCGCCAGCGCGACCGGCCGCTTGGCCTCCTCAGCGGAGTCGCCAGCGGTGAGCGAGAGGACGCCGACCGCAACCGCGAGCAGCGCGACCCCGGCCAGGGCGGCGGCGCCAGCGGCCCGGCCCGGTGCCGGTAGGCCGGCGGTCCGCTCCTGCAGCGGCCAGAGCAGCCGCTGCTCGACCGCCCACGCAACTCGTTCCAGCGGCCACCGGACGGCGTCGGCGACGGCCCGCAACCCGTCCACGATCCGCCACAGCACCCGCTCCTCGAGAACGCCCCCGAGGTCGCGGGCGCGGCTGCCAGCCGCAGCCAGCGGGGCCCGCATTCCGCGCCCCCCCGGCTTGGCGTTGATCTGGCGTCTCTTGGCTTGGCGTCGTCTCAACATCTGTTCGAAAGTCCGTAGACAGCTTACGTCGGCATCGACGTCCGATCTCTGAAGTCTTGCCCCCTGGAATGCGCATCCCAGGCCGCTCTGATTACCAGGCGATCCTCAGCGCCATCTAAATAACCCGCCGACACGGGCATCGATGTTGCAGAAATGTGACCTTGCTGTCCACCCTGGAGCGCTCAGGCCGCCGCGGTCGCCGCCGCCGCCTCGGCCCTGGCGAAGACCAGCTCGCCATGGGCGGCATCGATCCTGACCGTGTCGCCCTCGCCGAACTCGCCCTCGAGGATCTTCAGCGCCAGCTTGTCGACCAGTTGCTTCTGGATCACCCGCTTCAGCGGCCGGGCGCCGTAGGTCGGGTCGTAGCCGAGGTTGCCGAGCAGGGTCTTCGCGTCCTCGCTCAATTCGACCTCGATCCCGCGCTCGCGCACCCGGCCGACCAGCTGCTCGACCTGCAGCTCGACTATCCGCCCGATGTCGGCCTTGGAGAGACGATGGAAGATCACCGTGTCGTCGATCCGGTTGAGGAACTCCGGCTTGAAGGTTTCCGCCAGCACCTCTTCGATCTGCTCGCGGATCCGCTCGTCGACCGACTCGGAGACGATCCGGTCGCTGCCGACGTTGGAGGTCATGATCAGCACCGTGTTGGTGAAGCTGACGGTGCGGCCCTGGCCGTCGGTGAGCCGGCCGTCGTCCATGATCTGCAGCAGCGTGTTGAAGACGTCGGGGTGGGCCTTCTCGATCTCGTCGAGCAGCACCACCGCGTAGGGCCGACGCCGCACCGCCTCGGTCAGCTGCCCGCCCTCCTCGTAGCCGACGTACCCGGGCGGGGCGCCGATCAGCCGCGCCACCGTGTGTTTCTCCATGTACTCGGACATGTCGAGGCGGACCATCGCCTGCTCGGAGTCGAACATCAGCTCGGTCAATGCTTTTGCCAGCTCGGTCTTGCCGACCCCAGTCGGGCCGAGGAAGAGGAAGGAGCCGATCGGCCGGTGCGGGTCGGAAAGGCCGGCGCGGGAGCGGCGCAGCGCGTTGGAGACCGCCTCGATCGCCTCGTCCTGGCCGATCACCCGCTCGTGCAGCCGCTCCTCCATCTGGATCAGCTTTTCGACCTCGCCCTCCATCAGGCGGCTGACCGGGATGCCGGTCCATTTGGCGACGACCTGGGCGACGTCCTCCTCGGTCACTTCGTCGGCCAGCATCGAGCCGCCGTCGGCATGCAGCTCGGCCAGCCGCGCCTCCACCTCGGCGATCTTTTTCGACAGCTCCGGGATCTCGCCGTAGCGCAGCTTCGCCGCCCGCTCCAGGTCGGCGTCGCGCTCGGCCCGCTCGGCCTCACGGCTGGCCTCCTCGAGACGGATCCTGGCCGCCTTGATCGCCTCGATCGCCTCCTTCTCGTTCTGCCAGCGCGCCTTCATCTCGCCCGAGCGCTCGCGCAGCTCGGCCAGCTCGGACTCGAGCGCCTCCAGCCGCGCCTTCGAGGCATCGTCGCTCTCTTTCTTCAGCGCCTCGCGCTCGATCTCCAGCTGCTGCTCGCGGCGCTGCACCTCGTCGATCTCGGTCGGCACCGAGTCGATCTCGATCTTCAGCCGCGAGGCGGCCTCGTCGATCAGGTCGATCGCCTTGTCGGGGAGGAAGCGGTCGGCGATGTAGCGCTCCGAGAGGGTCGCGGCGGCGACGATCGCCGAGTCGGTGATCCGCACGCCGTGGTGCTCCTCGTAGCGGCCCTTGAGGCCGCGCAGGATCGCGATCGTGTCGCCGATGTCGGGCTCGTCGACGAAGACCGGCTGGAAGCGCCGCTCCAGCGCCGCGTCTTTCTCGATGTGCTTGCGGTACTCGTCGAGCGTGGTGGCGCCGACCGCGCGCAGCTCGCCGCGGGCCAGCATCGGCTTCAGGAGGTTGGCGGCGTCGACCGCCCCTTCGGCGGCGCCGGCGCCGACGATCGTGTGCAGCTCGTCGAGGAAGAGGACGATCTGCCCGGCCGCCTCCTGCACCTCGCTCAGCACCGCTTTCAGCCGCTCCTCGAACTCGCCGCGGTATTTGGCGCCGGCCAGCAGCGAGCCGATGTCGAGCGCGATCACGCGGCGGTCGCGCAGGCTCTCCGGCACGTCGCCGTCGACGATCCGCTGCGCCAGCCCCTCGACGATCGCCGTCTTGCCGACGCCGGGGTCGCCGATCAACACCGGGTTGTTCTTGGTGCGGCGGGAGAGGACCTGGATCACCCGGCGGATCTCCTCGTCGCGGCCGATCACCGGGTCGAGCTTGCCCGTCTCGGCCTCGGCGGTCAGGTCGCGGCCGAATTTCTCCAGCGCCTGCATCGTCTCCTCGGGGTTGGGCGAGGTGACCCTGTGCGAGCCGCGCACCTCGGCCACCGCCTTCTCCAGCGAGCCACGGTCGGGGAGGACGTCGGCGACGCCGGCGGCGCGGTCGGTCAGCGCCAGCAGGATGTGCTCGGTCGAGATGTACTCGTCGCCGAAGCGCGCCATCTCCTGCTCCGCCGCCTGCAGGGCCTTGACCAGGGTCGAGGACGGGCGCGCCTCCGGCGCCTCCTCGCCGCCCAGCTTCGGCAACGACTCGACCGCCTCGTTCGCCCGCGCCTTCACCGCGCCGACGTCGGCGCCGAGCTTCTGCAGGATCGGCACGACGAGGCCGCCCTCCTGATCGAGCAGCGCGACCAGCAGGTGGGCTGGCGCCACCTCCGGGTTGCGTCGCTGCGAGGCCAGCTGCTGCGCCGCCGCGACCGCTTCCTGGGACTTGACGGTGAAGCGATCCGGCTGCATCACAGCTCTCCCTTTGCCATCCTGCGCTCGAGCTCGGCCGCGTGGCGGCGCATGCGCTCGAGCTTGGCCCTCATCCTCTCCACTTCGGCTTCCATCTCCAAGACGATCTCGACCCCGGCCAGGTTGAGCCCCAGCTCCGAGGTCAGTCGCTGGATGTGCCGCAGTCGCTCCACGTCTCGTTGCGAGTAGAGGCGGGTGTTCTTGGGCGAGCGCTGCGGCTCGATCAGGCCGCGAGCCTCGTAGACGCGCAGGGTCTGGGGGTGCATATGGGCGAGCTCGGCGGCGACCGAGATCATGAAGACGCCGCGCTCGGCATCGACCGCGGCGGTGAGGGTTTCGCGCCGGGCGCTCACCGTGCCGCCCTCCGCAGCAGCTCGGCTCGCGGGTCGGCGCCGTTCAGCGCCTCGGCCAGCTTCTCGACCGCCTCCTCCTGCTCGGCGGTCAGCTCCTCCGGCAGCTCGATCTCGAGCCGGTAGCGGATGTCGCCGCGACCGTGGCCGCGCGGCCGCGGTGGGCCCTCGCCGCGCAGCCGCTGGATCGTGCCGTGCCTGGTCCCGACCGGGACCTTGATCTTCTTGGTCCCATCCAGGGTCGGCACCTCGATCGTCGCCCCGCGCAGCGCCTCGGCGACGCCGATCGGCACCGTCACCTCGAGGTTGCCGTCGTCGAGCCGCTTGAAGACGGGCGAGGCGGCGACCCGGGTGGTGACGAAGAGGTCGCCCGGCGGGCCACCGCGCGGCCCCGCCTCGCCCTTGCCGGCGAGCCGGATCCGGGCCCCGTCCTTGACCCCGGCCGGGATGTTCACCTTGTAGCGCTTGGTCTGCCGGGTCAGGCCGGAGCCGCCGCAGGTCGGGCAGGGGTCCTCGATGATCTGGCCTGCGCCGCCGCACTGCGGGCAGGGCTGGCTGATCGAGAAGAAGCCCTGGCTCTGCGCGTCGACGCCGCGACCTTCGCAGCGGGGACAGGTGACCGGGCTGGTCCCCGGTTTCGCGCCGCTGCCGTGGCAGGTCTGGCAGCGCTCGGCCTTCGGCACGCTGACGCTGACCTGGGCCCCGTTGACGGCCTGGTCGAAGCTGAGGCTGACCTCGGTTTCGAGGTCGCGGCCGCGCACCTGCTGCGGCTGGGTGCGGCCGCCGCCACGGTTGAAGATGCCGCCGAAGAGGTCGCCGAGGTCGCCGGCCCCGAAACCGCCGAAGCCGCCCTGGCCTCGTCCACCGCCGCCGGGCCCACCGAAGCCGGCGAACATCCCGCCGGAGTCGTACTCCTCTCGCTTCTCCGGATCGGAAAGCGTGTCGTAGGCGCCCTGGACTTCCTTGAACCGCTCCTCCGCCTGCGGATCGTCGGGGTTGCGGTCGGGGTGGTATTTGCGCGCCAGCTTGCGATAGGCCTTCTTGATCTCCTCGTCCGACGCCTTCTTGGAGACGCCCAGGACTTTGTAGAGGTCCTCAGCCAAGGCCCGCCCCTACTCCGCAACCACCACGCGCGCCGGCCGGATCAGCTGCTCGCCGAGGCGGTAGCCCTTCTGCATCGTCTCGATCACGGTCCCCGCCTCGGCCCCGTCCGCAGCCTGCGTCGAAAGCGCCTCGTGCAGGTTGGGATCGAACTTCTCCCCCTTCGGGTCGACCGCCTCGATCCCGTTCCGCCCCAGCGCATCGCGCAGGCTGCGAAAGACCAGCAGGACCCCGTGCGCCAGCCCATCGTCCGAATCCCCCTCGGGATCGAGCCCGGCAGCCTGAATGGCCCGCTCCAGATCGTCGAGCACAGGCAGCACCCCCAGGATCACCTCAGCTTTCCCCCGCACCAGCGCAGCCTGCGTCTCCGCAGTCATCCGCTTCCGGTAGTTCTCGAAATCCGCTTTGGTCCGCTTGGCCAGATCGAGGTACTCATCCCGCTCCCGCTGAGTATCGGCAAGCAACTTGTCGAGATCGGCCTCGACCTCCTCAGCAGCATCGGGGGATTGGCTCGTGTCCGACCCGCGGTCGCTCTGCTCGCCAGCCGATGACGCCGGCGCTGCTGGGCTTTTCCCAGAGGCCCCTCCCGCGGGTGGCATGGGATCTGGGGTCCCCTGCGCGCGCGCGGGGGACCCCTGTCCCATGACAGGACCCGCGGGCCGGGGCTCCTGCGAATCGCCGTCCTGAGCCAACGTCATTTGCTGCCGTCACCCTCATCCACGACCTCGGCATCGACGACCTCCTCATCGTCCTCTGAGGACTCACCCTCAGCCGAGGCCCCGTCGGCCGACGCCTGCTCCTGGGCAGCAGCGTAGATCTGCTCCGACACTTTCTGGAAGGCCGCGGTCAGCGCTTCGGTCTTGGCGTTGATCTCGCTCGGGTCCTCGGAGTCGAGCGACTCGCGCACCTCTTTGATCGCCGCCTCGATCTCCTCCTTGGCCGCCTCGTCGACTTTGTCGCCCAGCTCCTCGAGCTGTTTCTCGGACTGGTAGGCGGCGTTCTCGGCGAGGTTGCGGGTCTCCGCCAGCTCGCGCTGCACCCGGTCCTCCTCGGCATGCGCCTCGGCGTCCTTGACCATCCCCTCGATCTCCTCCTCGGAGAGGCCGGAGCCGGATTTGATCTCGATTTTCTGCTCTTTCTGGGTCCCCAGGTCTTTTGCGGTGACGTGGAGGATGCCGTTGGCGTCGATGTCGAAGGTGACCTCGATCTGCGGCAGCCCGCGCGGCGCCGGCGGGATCCCGGTCAACTGGAACTTGCCGAGGCTCTTGTTGCCGCTCGCCATCTCGCGCTCGCCCTGGAGGACGTGGATCTCGACCGAGGGCTGGTTGTCGTCGGCGGTCGAGAAGATCTCCGACTTCTTGGTCGGGATCGTCGTGTTGCGCTCGATCAGCTTCGTCATCACGCCACCTTTGGTCTCGATCCCGAGCGTCAGCGGGGTGACGTCGAGCAGCAGCACGTCCTTGACGTCGCCGGCCAGAACGCCGGCCTGGATCGCGGCGCCGACCGCCACCACCTCGTCGGGGTTGACGCCCTGGTGCGGGTCCTTGCCCGTCAGCTCCTTGACCCGCTCGCGAACCGCGGGCATCCGGGTCATGCCACCGACCAGGACCACGTGGTCGATCTCGGCCTCGGCGTCGCCGAGCGCCTGTTTCACCGGGCCGACGATCCGCTCCAGCAGCTCAGCCGTCAGCTCGTTCAGCTTCGAACGGGTCAGCTTCATGTCGAGGTGCTTGGGCTGACCCTCGACCGCGGTGATGAAGGGCAGGTTGATCTGCGTCTCCTGCGCCGAGGAGAGCTCGATCTTCGCCTTCTCGGCCGCCTCGTAGAGTCGCTGCAGCGAGTTCTTGTCGGCCGCCAGGTCGACTCCCTGGTCGCGTTTGAACTCGGTGACCAGCCACTCGACGATCGCTTTGTCCCAGTTGTCGCCGCCGAGGTGGTTGTCGCCGGCGGTCGCCTTCACCTCGAAGACGCCGTCGCCGATTTCCAGCACCGAGACGTCGAAGGTGCCGCCGCCGAGGTCGAAGACGAGGATCGTGTGGTCGGCTTTCTCTTTCTCCAGCCCGTAGGCGAGCGAGGCGGCGGTCGGCTCGTTGATGATCCGCTTGACGTCGAGACCGGCGATCTTGCCGGCGTCCTTGGTCGCCTGCCGCTGGTCGTCGTTGAAGTAGGCGGGGACGGTGATGACGACGCTGTCGACCGTTTCGCCCAGCTTCGCTTCGGCGTCGGCCTTCAGCTTCTGCAGGATCATCGCGCTGATCTCCGGCGGGCTGTACTGCTTGCCGCGCGCCTCGACCCGAACGTCGCCGTTCGGCCCCGGGACGACCTCGTAGGGGACGATCGTCTCCTCCTCTTTGACTTCGGCCTCCTTGCGGCCCATGAAGCGCTTGATCGAGAAGATCGTGTTCTCGGGGTTCATCACCGCCTGGCGTTTGGCGACGGTGCCGACGAGGCGGTCACCGGAGTCGGCGAAGGCGACGACCGAGGGGGTCGTCCGCCCACCCTCGGCGTTCTCGAGCACGGTCGGCTCGCCGCCCTCCATCACGGCGACACAGGAGTTGGTCGTGCCGAGGTCGATCCCGATCGTCTTTCCCACTTCGCTTACCTCCAGGAGTTGGTCGTTTGACTGGGACGTGCCGGCGATTGGCGGACCATATGGGTGCTCAACCACCGACGCGTACCTATTGACTGCGAAAATCTAAGTCGCAGTATGGCAAGTTTGCCGACAATTGCAAGTCCCTCCAATCGGCCGTTAGGCGACCGGCCTATTGCGGGTATTGCCAGTAGTGGCACCGAGCGATCAGCGCGCGAGCGACGCTCGGTGGGAGGCGCCTCAGCTCGAAGCGATCCCGTCGGGGTCACGGATGAGGAGGAATCGACTTGATTCACGCTCACGCACCGTCCCGCCGTCCGTTCACGCCGACGGCCGTCGTGCCGTTCGTCGTCGCGATGCTCGTGCTCGCTCTGCTCGTACCCGGTTGGGCGACCGCCAAGCAGAACGTCCATGGCCAGGTAGCCGTTGCCGGCGCCTCGGCAGCGCACGACCAGGGCAAAGGCAAGGTCGTCAACGTGATGACCCGCAACCTCTACCTCGGCGCTGACCTCAGTCCCGCGATCGCCGCCAAAAGCCTCGCCGACGTCGTCACGGCCAACGGCGTGATCCTGCGACAGGTGATCGAAAACGACTTCCCGACCCGGGCCGAGGGCCTGGCGGACGAGATCCTCGAACAGAGACCCGACCTAGTCGGCCTGCAGGAGGTGGCGCTGTGGCAGACGACCCCGATCACCCCGGCCGGCACCGCGCTGACGCTCGACTACCTCGACCTGCTGCTCAGCGAGCTCAACGAGGGCAAAGGCAAGCCCCAGTACAAAGTCGCCGTGATCCAGCAGGAGTTCGACCTGGAAGCCCCGGCTGACGCCAACGGGATCGCCGGCGACGGCCCGGGCGGCGAACTGGCAAACGCCGAGGTGTTGGGACACCTGACGATGCGCGACGTGATCTTGGTCAGGCACGGCGCCGGGATCCAGACCTCGAACGAGCAGGGCGGCAACTTCAAAACCCTGCTGCAACTGCCGGTCGCCGGTCAGCTGGTGCCGATCGCGCGCGGCTGGACCGCGGTCGACGCCAAGGTGCGCGGAAGCCACACGTTCCGCTTCGTCAACACCCACCTCGAGGCGTTCGACCCGTTCATCAGAGAGGCGCAGGCGAAAGAGCTGGTCGCCGCGGACGGCCCGGCCACCAGCTCGCTTCCGGTGATCCTGGTCGGCGACATCAACTCCGACGACGACACCGTCCTCGGAGCCAACCGGCTCGCCTACCAGGCGCTGCAGGCCGCGGGGATGGTCTCCCGCAGCACCAACAACCCGCTCAGCTGCTGCCTCAAATCGCCCCTGCTGACGGTGACCGGCGGTGGCGACGTCAGCGACTTCGACCACCAGGTCGACCACATCCTGACCCGCGACCCCGCCGTGGTGACGTTGCAGAGCTCAACCGTGACCGGGCTCCTCCCCGTCAACGGCTTCTGGAGCTCCGACCACGCAGGCGTCTTCAGCGCCCTGCGCTTCGAGCGTTAGGCAGAGCGCATCCGCCGATGGGCCGAATCCGGTCGCTATGCGTCCGTTTTCGGCCCGTCGGCGGGGTTAGCCCTCGCCGGCGGTGCGGGCTACGAACTCGGAGACTTCGTTGACCTGCTCGCCGCTGAGGATGCCGGGGGGCATCCGGCCCGAGACGGTGCTGCCGTCGACGCCTTCTTCGATCGCGTTGCGGACGCGATCTTCGGTCGATGCGATCGCATCGGAGCCTTCCGGCGGGCCGGTCGGGGCGAGCTGTTCGTCGAGGTCGGGGCCGAAGTTGCCGTCGGTCTCCGCCGCGTAGAGGGTGTGGCAGTTGCCGCAGTTGTTCTGGAAGAGGGCCTTGGCGTCCTCCAGGCCGCCGGGGACGCTGGCTTCCGGCGCCGAATCGCCGTCGGCGCGGAAGGCGAGCCAGGGGATCAGGACCGCGAGAAAAACGACCAGCAGCCCGAAGATGACGAAGGTCTTCTTGCTCATTTGCGCTCGGCACGGTACCAGGGGCACATGCGACGCAGCTCGCACTCCCCGCAGCGCGGCTTGGGCCGGCAGACGGCGCGCCCGTGGGCGATCAGGTTCATGTGCAGCTCGTAGGCATCGGCGGGGTCGACGACGGCCAGCATCTCGTCGTGGGCGCGCTCGAAAGAGGCGTTCGGAGGGAAGAGGCCGAGCCGCCCGCCGACCCGGTGGATGTGGACGTCGACGGGGATCTCTGGGATGCCCCAGGTGAAGATCAGAACGCAGGCGGCGGTTTTGCGGCCCACCCCGGGCAGCGAGAGCAGGAACTCCAGCGACTCCTCCCGCGGTGCGGTCTTCGTCCAGTCGAGGTCGGGATGCTCGCCGAGCCGCTCCAGGATCGCCTGGATGCGGGGCGCCTTCTGCCGCGCCAGGCCGCCGGGCCGGATCGCGTCTTCGAGCTCGTCAAGCGGCGCCTCCCGCACCTCCTCCCAGGTCGGGAAGCGCTCGCGCAGGCGGGCGAAGGAACGGTCGCGGTTGCGATCGTTGGTGTGCTGGGAGAGGATGGTCTTGATCAGCTCGGCGATCGGGTGGCCGTGCGGCTCGTTGAGCGGCTGCCCGTACATCTGCCGCAGGCGGTCCCGGATCGCCCGCACCCGGCGTTTGTCCGGTCGCTTCCACATCGCGCGGCGACCCTATAGAGCGGGCATATGCTGCGCCAGTGGCCGATGGGATCGAAGAGCGCGAGCTCGTGGTGGACGGGGTGCGGGTCTTCTACCGGCAGGTGGCCGGGGAAGGGACGCCGACGGTCTACTGCCACGGCAACCCGACCCACGGCGAGGACTGGCTGCCATTCATGCAGCGAGGCGGCCCGGCGGTGGCGATCGACATGCCCGGCTGGGGCCGGTCCGACCGCCCGGACCCGGGCCGCTTCGACTGCACCATGCACGGGCTCTCGGCTTTCCTCGAGCGCTGCCTGGACCAGCTCGGGGTCGGCCGCCGCAAGCTGGTCGTCCACGACTGGGGCAGCCTGGCGCTGATCGGAGCGCAGCGCCGGCCGGAGCTGGTCGAGAAGCTGGTCGTCATCAACGCCGTGCCGCTGCTGGCGGGCTATCGCTGGCACTGGGTCGCCCAGATCTGGCGCCGTCGCCTTCTCGGCGAGCTCGTCAACGCGACGACGACGAGGCGGTCCATGGCCCTGACGATGCGCCAGGCCCGCGGCGACCGCAGCCCGATGCCGCCCGAGTTCGTGGAGATGGTCTGGCGCCACTGGGACAGGGGAACGCAGCGCGCCGTCCTGCGGCTCTACCGCGACGCCGACCCCGACCGCCTCGCCGTTGCGGGCAAGGACCTCGGCAAGCTCACCTGCCCGTCCTTGGTCCTCTGGGGCGACCGCGACCCATACCTGCCGACCAAATTCGCCCGGGACTATGCATCCGTCCTTCCCAACGCCGAGCTCGGCATCATCCAGGGCGCCGGCCACTGGCCCTGGATCGACGACCCAGCTACCGCGGACCGGGTATTGCAATTCGTCTGCTAGCAGTATGTCTCGGGCGGGTGGCACGGGACAGGACCGCCCGCCGATCCCACTCCGTTAACAGGCGAATTACAATTGCGCGATGACTCGCGCATTTGCCGCCGTGACCGCCAGGCTGCCCCAGGGGTGGGGCGACTTCGGCCGCCAGATCGGCCTGCTGCTGATCGTCGATCTCGCCTACGAGACGGTCCGCGGCGTCGCCGACGGCCAGCGCGCCACCGCCTTCGCGCACGGCCAGCAGATCATCGACGTCGAGCGCGCCACCGGCACCCTCTTCGAGCCCGACCTGCAGGCGTTCTTGCTGCCCGCCAACTGGCTGATCGACTTCGCCAACCAGGTCTACATGAACAGCCAGTTCGCGGTGGTGCTGGGCTTCTTCTTCTGGCTCTACTTCTTCCGCAACGAGTCCTTCTACTTCGTCCGCAACATGTTCGCCGTCTCGATGGGCCTGGCGCTGATCGGCTACCTGCTCTACCCGACCGCGCCGCCGCGGCTCTACCCCGAGTACGGCTTCGTCGACACGATCAACGACTTCTCCAGCGTCAACCACGACTCGGCGCTGGCCAAGCTCTTCATCAACCCCTACGCGGCCGTGCCCAGCATGCACTGCGCCTTCGCGCTGATGATCGGCGCCACCGGCTTCCAGCTGGTCCGCAGCCACTTCATGAAGGCGGTCTGGGCGGCGTGGCCGCTGCTGGTCGCCTGGGTCGTGATCGTCACCGGCAACCACTACTGGATCGACATCGTGCTCGGCTGGATGGTCGCCATCGCCGCGGCCCTGATCGCCAGGGAGCTGCTCGCCCGCGCCCGGCCCGAAGCCTGGTCCTGGCGGGTCGGCGAAGCCCAAGAGGCCGAGGCGTAGCCGCCCGCTGGCGGATCGGTTAGCCTCGCCAGTGATGGATTCTTCGGCCCCTCCGCGGGCTCCGCGCGCTCGCCGCAACGGTCGCCAGCCCCGCAACGGCCAGGAGCTCCGCGCCTACGCCCGCGAGCGCCTGATCGAGTCGCGCCTGACCCCGAACGCGATCTCGATCGCCGGCCTGGTCGGCAACCTGGTCGCGGCGGCGCTCGTCACCCAGCGGCTCTTCTTCCTCGCCGGGGTCGCCTTCATCCTCGGCTCGGTGATGGACACGCTCGACGGGCGCTACTCGCGGATGTCGGGCAAGGGAACCCTCTTCGGCGCCTTCCTCGACTCCACCCTGGACCGGATCGAGGAGGGGATCGTGCTGGCCGCGGTCGCCGGCTACTTCGCCGCCACCGGCGACGACTTCGCGGCGGCGATGTGCGTGGTGGCCGTGCTCGGCTCGCTGATGGTCTCCTACACCAGGGCCCGGGCCGAGGCGCTGGGCGTCGAGTGCAAGGTGGGGTTGGCGACGCGACCGGTGCGGGTAGTCATACTCTCCATCGGCTTGGTCTTCGCCAAGGGCGCCGGGCTCGGCGATTTCGAGCTGCTGGCCCCAGCGATCTACGCGATCGCGGCCCTGACCACGATCACGGCGATCCAGCGCGTATGGCACGTCAAGAAACAGCTCTCGAGCGAGGCCCAAGGGGCGCCGCCGCTGTAACCAGTCAAGGCCGCGGGTGTGCTTTCCCACCCAGCCCGACCAGGAAGGAACTTCGAGCTTCATGAGCGAGACCAACGGAAGCAGCAACGGCGCCGCCCGCACCGACGAGAAGGTCCGCGTCGCGATCGTCGGCGTCGGCAACTGCGCCAACTCCTTCATCCAGGGCGTCCAGTACTACCAGGACGCCGACCCGGCGGAGGAAGTCCCGGGCCTGATGCACGTCGACCTCGGCGGCTACCACGTCCGCGACGTCGAGTTCGTCGCCGCCTTCGACATCGACGCCGAGAAGGTCGGCAAAGACCTCTCGGAGGCGATCTGGTCGGGACAGAACGACACGATCAAGTTCGCCGACGTGCCGCAGCTGGGGGTGAAGGTCAAGCGGGGGATGACCCACGACGGGCTCGGCAAGTACCTGAAAGAGAAGATCGTCAAAGCGCCGGGCGAAACCGCCGACGTGGTCGGGATCCTCAAAGAGACCAAGGCGGACGTGCTGGTCTGCTACCTGCCGGTCGGCTCCGAGGAGGCGACCAAGTGGTACGTCGAGCAGGCGCTGACGGCGGGCGTCGGCTTCGTCAACTGCCTGCCGGTCTTCATCGCCCGCGAGGACTACTGGGACAAGCGCTTCCGCGAGGCGGGGCTGCCGATCATCGGCGACGACATCAAGTCCCAGGTCGGGGCGACGATCGTCCACCGCCAGCTGGCCCGCCTCTTCCACGACCGCGGCGTGCGGGTCGAGCGCACCTCGCAGCTCAACGTCGGCGGCAACATGGACTTCTACAACATGCTCGAGCGCGAGCGGCTCGACTCGAAGAAGATCTCCAAGACCAACGCCGTCACCTCGATCATGGGCCACGAGCTGCCCGCCGAGGACGTCCACGTCGGCCCCTCCGACTACGTCGCCTGGCTGACCGACCGCAAGTGGGCTCACATTCGGCTCGAGGGCAAGTCGTTCGGCGACGTGCCGCTCAACGTCGAGCTGAAGCTCGAGGTCTGGGACTCCCCCAACTCGGCCGGGGTCGTGATCGACGCGGTGCGGATCATCAAGCTGGCGCTCAACAACGGCGTCGCCGGCCAGCTCGACGGTCCCTCCAGCTACCTGATGAAGTCGCCGCACACGCAGCGCCCCGACGACGAAGCGCGCGAGCAGACCGAGGAGTTCATCGGCGCCAACGCCCGCGGAAGCGCGCCCGCGGGCGGGGCGCCCGCGGCGTCGCCGGCCGAGGCCAAAGCCGACGCATAGCGAGGAGCCCGCCGGGCGGCGGGCTCCTATGCTTGCTTGCCTGTGCCGGACGAGCGCCTCTCGATAGCCCAGGTCTCGCCCCATCGGCGGAGCACCCGCAACGCGGTCAACGAGTTCGTCCAGCGGGTCTCCACGGAGCTGGAGCGGCGCGGGCACGAGGTGCTGCGGGTCGCCGCCGGCGACCCGGTCAAGAAGCTGCTGGGCGGGGGCTCGCCGGACATAGTCCACGTCCACGAGCCCTTCGCGCCCAGCGTCTCCTCGGCGGCGCTGCGCCACTCCCACTCGCTCAACGTCGCCAGCTTCCACAAACCGCAGGAGCGGGTCCTCTCGACCCAGGTGGCGCGTCCCTTGGTCGAGATCTTCTTCGGCCGGCTCGACGCCCGCACCGTCTCCTCGACGACGACGCAAACGCGGCTGGAGGGCTACTTCCCAGGCCCCTACGAGCTGGTCGAGCCCGCCCGTGGCCAGCGCGACTGGGGCGCCGTAGCGGACGAGCTGGAGGCGATCTACCGCCGCGTCCTCGCCCGCCGCCACGACCCCACCGGCAACCCGGAGCTGCGGCGGCGGATCGCCGAGCGGCCGCTGATCGAGGTCGACCTGCACATGCACACCGACCACTCGCCCGACTGTGCGACCCCGGTCGAGGTGCTGCTGCAGACCGCCCGCGACCGCGGTCTCGGCGCGATCGCGATCACCGACCACAACGAGGTCTCGGGGGCGCTGGAGGCGCGCCGGATCGCGGCGGAGATGGGCGGCATCGAGGTGATCGTCGCCGAGGAGGTGAAGACCGCCGAGCAGGGCGAGGTGATCGGCCTCTTCCTCGAGGAGAAGATCCCGCGGGGGATGACGATGGCGGAGACGATCGCCGAGATTCGCCGCCAGGGCGGCCTCGTCTACGTCCCCCACCCCTTCGACCGCTTCCACTCGGTGCCCGACTACGAGCACCTGCTCGACATCGTCGAGGAGATCGACATCCTCGAGGTCTTCAACCCGCGGGTGGCGCTGACCTCGTTCAACGAGGAGGCCGAGCGCTTCGCCCGCAAGTACCGGATCGTCCCCGGCGCCGGCTCCGACAGCCACGTCGCGCAGGGGCTGGGCAGCGTGCGGATTCGGGTCCACCAGTTCGACGGACCGCGGGAGTTCCTCGAGGCGATGCGGGACGCCGACATCACCCGCAAGCACAAGAACCTCGTCTACGTGCAGGCGCTGAAGCTCCTGCAAACCACGGGCCGGCCGAAAGCCGCCAAGCGCAGCGTCCCCAACGCGAAGCCGGTGCGGGGCGGGCGGCCGCGGCGCGACCGGCGGCGGGTCTCGTGACCGCCGCGCCGGCGAGCAAGAGCTGATGCAGGCGGGCCACGCGAAAGGAGCCGCGCCCGGTCCGTCAAAGAGATCGCCAAGCGTGCCCACGACCGACGACGAGATCAGAGAGAAGTACCTGGAGCGCGCGATCCGCGAGCTCAACCAGCTCACCCACGAGCTGCAGGACTGCCCCCACTGCCCGCGCGGCAAGCTGATGCCGGTGCTGGGCTCCGGCCACCCGCAGGCCGACGTCTTCATGCTCAAGCACGCGCCCGGCGTGGCGGAGATCGAAGAGGGGGTCGCCTTCTACGGCCGGCCCGGCAACGCCCTGATGAAAAGCTTCAAACGACTCGGGATCGACCCCCTGGTCGTCTACGGCACCCTCTGCGTCAAGTGCCCGATCGCCGAGCCCGACCTGGCCGCCGAGGAGTGCGTGCGGCGCCTGGTCGAGGAGCTGGCGATCGTGCAGCCGAAGATCCTCGTCATCATGGGCGAGCCCGCCCTGCGCGTCCTCAACGGCCTCGAAGTGCCGCTCTCACGCCCGGTCGAGCAGCGCGAGGGCGAGATCCAGGCCTTCACCCCCACCATCGACGCCCTCTACACCCCCGACATCGACGAATCCCTCGACGAAGAGGGCGCCAAGCAGCGCTTCTGGCGCGCCTTCAAGGTGCTCGGCGAGTGGTACGAGGACCTGCCGCCGTACTGAGGCGCCGCTGCGGACTTTGACCGTGCTCCAGCACGGGAAAAGTCGACCGCGCGGCCAATCGCCTACTCGCCCAGCGCTTGGCGCAGCTGGCGGACCTGCTCGCGCAGCTCGGTGAGCTCCTGTTCGAGGCCGGTCGAGGCGGTCGTCTGGCCGGGGCGCCGACTCCGCCCGCTCGTCTGCCTCCTCCTCCGCGTCGCCGAGGAGCTGGCGGTAGCGCTCCTCCTTCTGACCCGCACGCCGCTCGAGCCGGGCGACGTGACCCTTCTCGATCAGGCCCTCCAGCACCTCGCCCACCGCGGCGAGATCGGGGAAGGAATGCAGCCGATCGGCGCGCTGCTTCAGCTCGCCGGGGGTCTGCGGCCCGCGCAGCATCAGCACCGCCAAGAGCGACAGCTCGGCGTCGTCGAGGCCGAGCGCTTCGTCGAGCAGGTGCCGATACTTGCGAGCGCGGCTGCCGGCGCCGCTGGCGAGCCGCGTCCACTTCCGCAGCGCGGTGCGGCGCAAGGCCTCGACCACGGTCGCCTCGTCGTAATCGACGACGGGGTCGCGGTTGGTCGCCTGGTTGCAAGCCAGCAGCAGCGCCTTCAGCGAGAGCGGGTAGACATCCGGCGTCGTCCGCTGCTTCTCCAGCAGACAGCCGACCACGCGGATCTCGACGGCGTCGGGCTCCATGTCTAAACCCCGACTCAAATTCTCCAGACGTCTATGTTCTCGTCCCCGGCCGCTGGCCGGCTGAGGACGCGTTCAGTGCGACGGCGGCGCGAATGAGCGCCTTCAACGCCTTTTCATCGAACTCGTCGCCCTCAAGGAGATCGATGGCACGCCTGGTGTTGCCTTCGAGGCTGGAGTTGAAGAGGCCTGAGGGGTCCTCCAACGAGGCGCCCTTGGCGAAGGTCACACCGGAACCCCTCTCCACTTCCACTCCTCGACCACCTCGGGGTCGGCCTGCTTGATGAGAATCCGGACCCGAGCGAGCGTCTCGCCCCGCCAATCGCTCAGCTCCTTGATTCTCGCGTCTATCAGCTGAGAGGGAGAGTCCCCTCCTTTTCCTTCCTTCGAGCCGCTCTTCCCCTTCTTCATGGTTGTTGTCGCTTTCTTCATGGTTGTTTTCGCTCGCCCGTAACCTGAGTATCCTCGCCGACCGCCAAAGATTCGAGTCGCAATAGCAGCGCGGCAACGCCCCGGGCCGGAGTCGAACCGGCGACCTGCCGCTTAGGAGGCGGCTGCTCTGTCCTCTGAGCTACCGGGGCGGGGGACCGATTATCACGCAGATCGGGTAGGCACAAATCCCGCCCGCCAGAGTCCCCCAGCCGCGCGCCGAACGCACCAGCGCTACTCGCAAAGGGCCAGGCCCGCCTTAGTCAGAGCGCTCTCGTACCTAGGTCCTGCGTTCCGCCTAAAGATAGGAGTGATCCTCGGGTATCCGACCATGCGAGCGCCGACACTCGCGGCGTAAATCCTTCCCGCCCGGCGTCGTGAAAACCACTTCTCTGTTCGCGTACCGGCCTTTGGGCTCACAGCGCAAAATCCATACTGAACGCGAAGCGGCCATGGTGATAAGAGACCTCAGGATCTACGGACAGGCCATAGATGGTGCGGTCGAGTGCTACCAAGACAGCGAACGTACTGATACCTCCACGTCTGGCGATCCAGCTGTACTGGCAATCATTGCGGGAACCGGCTACGGATACACCCGCGAGGATGGGATTCAGGTTATTCCGGTCGGATGCCTTGGACCATAGGGTCACAGGGACGACTGCCAACCGGGGTAGGGATCGCGCCGGGGAAACTCCCTGGGAGCAGGACAACGATCCGCATCCGCTTCAGCTGTGGCCAGCTCGCTGCGATCGGTGGTGGAGACCTTGCCGCCTCACGGCCCCCTCCCCAGGCCACGGCGGCGGTGCCGGGCTCGGTGGCCCTTGCGAGCGCCGCGCCCTCGGTGCTCGAGGGGACGGTGGTGCCGGCGCCCCAGGCGAGCACCCACCCGCGACCTGGCGCCCGCGATCAGCGAATGCCTCGGGGCCACCAGCGGCCCCGAGGCCGCGCCGGGGGCGGGCTCCGCCTCCGCTCGGTCCCCTTCCGCCGCGAAGGACCCCGGCGCCGGCTCAAACTGGGCGCTCACCGCTCGATCGGCGCTCATCGTCACCTGACACTGCCCGGCGAGCTCGGTGTCGCAACCGCTCCAGCCACTGAGCTGGCTGCCGGGGTCGGGGATCGCTTTCAGCGAGACGCTGGCATCCTCGTCGAACTCTCCCACGCATTCGGGCCCGCAGCCCAGCCCCGGCGGGGAGCTCCTCACCGTGCCGGCGCCCGTCCCGCTCTTGGTCACGCTGAGCAGGTGCGTTTGCAGCGGCGGTGCGGGCCCGAAGACGAGGACCTTGGAGTCTTCTTGGTTGCCGCTGGAGACGTAGACGTTGCCGTTTGCCACCGCCACCGCCGATGGTTCGGCGGCAAAGAGCAGGTGGGGGCGCTGGCCTTCTACCAGCGGTCTCGGCACTTCGCCGCGGTAGTGGCCGGTGGCGCTGAGCTCATAGACGGTGGCTTCTGGTTTTTCGAAGTGAGGATCGAGGTTGTCGGCGAGGTAGAGGTGGCCGTCGAGCGGATCGACGGCGAGGTCTGAGTCGGTGAGGTGCTCGAAGGCGCCGGGCGGGGTGCCGGCGCCGTGGAAGACTTCGATCGGGTTGAGCGGGTCGAGCGCCGGGTCATAGACCTTGACCGTCCGATCGGCTGCCTCGGCCACGTAGAGGCGCCCCGCGGTGCCCGGATAGGCCGATATCGCGACCCCGTAGGCGTCGCTCAAGCTGCCGAGGCCGATTCGCAACGGCTCGCCCCCGGCCAGGACCGGCGCTCCGGAGGGGTCATAGACGGCGACGTGGGTGCGGGCGTTGACGTAGAGCTCGTCGCTGGCGGGGTCTACCGCCACCCCGGTGGGATCGGCGGTGCTGATCGTCACCGCGGGGCCGTAGGTGGTGGTGGGGGTCGGCGGGAACTCGGAGGGGGTGAGGCGAACCACGTCCTGGTGGTAGTTGTTGACGTAGAGGCGCCCGGCGGAGTCGACGGCGAGGTCGCAGGGGCCGTTGAGCGAGCCCGTCCCGCTGGGAGCGGGCGGGTTGATGTTGGTGATGTAGGCGATCAGCTGTTCGTCGGGGCTGAGGATCACGATCTGGTTTTGGTAGTAGTCGGCCAGGTAGACGTTTTCTTTGCTGTCGACGGCGACGCCGCAGACGTCGATCAGCTGCGCCCCCTCGTCGAGATCCTCCTTGGAGATCGTGCCGATCAGGGGGTGGTTGGTCGCCGCCTCAGCGGGCGCTGGGAGCCAGGCGGCGCTGAGCAGAGCCAGGGAGATGAGCAGCGCTCCCAACGAGCGCATCAGCGAGCGCCGCTTCTCATCGCCGCACATCCCGCCGCTTCCCGCAGCCGCGGTGTCCCAGCACAGGCGCCCGCAACAGCCGCTTGCCGTTGTGGGCGGCGAAGGCGACCTTGGCCCGCTGGCGGTGAGAGCAGAGGCTTTGGCTGTTGATCAGCAGGCCCTGGTGGTTGCCGCCCTTGAGCCTCGCGAGGACGCGCGAGATCGGCGCGTCGGGGAGCGAGTCGAAGCTGGCGCGAATGCGGCCGGCGATCGAGTCGACGTGGCCGACCGCGTGCACTTCGACCGGGAGGTTCTGCGGTCCCCGCAGCGCCGCCACCACGTCGGGGAAGCGGCGATCGGAGGAGCGCAGGTAGATCGGCCCGCGCAGGGGCTCGTCCAGCAACGGGCTCCAGACCTTGGCCGAGCCGTAGACCGATCCTCTCGGGCAGCTGCGCTCGGCGAACTGCACCCGGCTGCAGATCGTGCGGATCGAGGCCTGGTCGAGGAACTCCGAAGGGGGCAGGGAGATGCGCAGGGCGGAGAGGTTGGCGCCTTTGCCTGGCAGCTTGATCTGGGTGCGGAGCTGGGGATGGGCGCCGCGCTCGGTGCCGCCGTGGAGGCCCAGCTTGAGCTTTGGCTTGAAGGGGAGCTCCGCGCAACCGCCGAGCCCAAAGCGCCGCGAGAGGTTGAGGGGGGCGGTGCCGTAGCCGTGCACGGTGGCGCGGAGCGCCTGCTCTTTGCAGCTGCTCGGGGCCAGGGTGAAGCGGGGGCGGTCGAGGTTGACCCTGATCTCGCGCACGTCGAAGGAGACGCCGCCGATAAAGCGCGGGAAGGGATCGGATACGGCCCTCAGCTCGGCGCTCTGGGGATCGGCGTGCAGGGCGATGCGGTTGGTGACGATGCCGAGGTCAAGCGGCCCCCCCACGGCGGGGATCACCGCCAAGAAGGAGAGCGGGGCGCCTTTGTATGGGGGGGCCAGGTAGAGCTCGCCCCCTCCGAAGAAGGGGGTCGGGCCGGCGCCGGCGCCGATCGTGAGCGCTCCCACCCGCGAGGAGGGCGGGCAGGAGGGTTTCCTCTGCTCGCGGGCGCCACTGCCGGGACCGGAGTTGGCGGCCAGGGCGGCGATCGTCTGCTCGGGGCAGCTGGAGAGGCCGGCCAGCCTCGCCAGGAGGCCCTTCGGGGCGAGGGCGCTGAGGGCGCTGAACTCCCCGCTCCCATCGGGGCGGGCGAGGCGCAGGGCAAGCGGGCTGTAGGTGGCGGCGGTGGGGTCCTGCAGGCCGACGCTGAGGCTCGCCTGAAGGGCCCCGTCGGGGCAGGCGCCGGCGGGGCCGCCACTCACCGTGAAGGAATCGAAGGGGGTGGCGTCCGCTCCGGAGGCGGGGGCTGTGTGGGGGCGCAGGGCAGATGTGGTCGAGTAGGCGCCGCAGCCCGGGGGAGTGCGCAGCACCGCTCGCGGGCCGGCGAAGAACTCGAGCCTGAAATCGCTGAAGGGGATCTGGGGGGCCTCGGTGACGCTGACCGCGACCTGGCCGCTGGTTGGGTCGGGGCTGACCTCGGCGGCCAGCTTCACCACGACCCCGCTGAGGGGGTCCTCGACGACGATGTATATGGCTAAGAGGGAGCCCGGGGGGTTGTCTTGCTGGCTGGCGAGGTAGACCGAGCCGGGCAGGGTGTGGGCGAGCACCGGCGTATCGACTTCGACCCTGCCGATCTTGGAGGCATCGGGGCAAGCGGGCGCGGTCGGGGTGAATTCGGCCGGCTCAGAGGTGCCGGGCAGGTAGCCGATCTGCTGCGCGGAGCAGGCCTCCAGGCCACTCACGGCGGCGGGGTTGATGAACAGGCCCTCGGGCAGGGTGACGCCGGCATCGCGCAGGTCTGCCTCCCCCAGCCCCTCGGGGTCTTCGTGTGCGGCCTGGGGCAGGCGCAGGGAGAAGCGCAGCCCGCTCGGGGAGTCGGCGAGGTTGGTCGTCGGCCTGGATTCGATCGTCGGGCTGAAGTCGGGGCGATCGCAACCGCCTGGCGGGGGATCGAGGTCGCTGGCGAAGTAGAGGAGGCCGGGATGAAGCCAGGTGTCGATCCCCATCCGGGTCAGCAGGGACGAAGCGCAGGAGGTGGGCAGACGCAGGAGGGGGCGCTCGGGGCCCTCAGAGGGGCAGGAGCCCGCCTCGGTTTCCGCGCAGAAGCCGCGTTGGTGGTCGTGGGCGGGGTCGGCGGGGACCCCCCACAGGGTCAGGGAGGCGGCGGTCACCCGTTTCAGCTGGGAAGTGTTTCTGACCCTGGCGCTGATGCCGTAGTCGCCGCCGCTTCTCAGCTCGGTTTCCAGGTAGACGGGAATGCCGGCGATCTGGAAGCCGAAGAGCGCCGGCATCCCCGGCGGCGGCACGAGGTTGTAGACGGCGCCCGAGCCGAGGGTGAACGGCGCGATGCCCTCCAGCTGGGAGACCGTGATCGTGCCGACCGCCGCGGCGTCTGGGCATTCGTTGACGTAGTGGTCGCCGCCTTCGTTGCTCACCAGCTGCACCGCTACGAACTGCTTGGCGGCGCAGCGGGGCGCCGCCGTCAACCTGCCCATCAGGCCGGCGGGCAGATGGACCTCGACGTTGCGCAGATCGCCGCCGCTGCCCAGCACAAGGGCTTCGGAGGAGGGCGGGGCCAGCTTGGTGCTGATCGCCAGGCTGGCCCTGAAGGCGAAGGGATAGGAGGCGGCCTCAGAGAGCGGGGCGCCGTCGGGGCCGATCAGCTCGCTGTCGAAGGCAGAGAGGCCAGGGGGAGCGGTGCAATCGCAGGCCTCACCCTGCGACTGCGCTGCGGTCGATACCGCGCCGCCTCCCTGGACGCTGACCTGGTTGACCAGCGTGCCCGAGGCGCTCGGCGGGGTGGAGACATGGACGATCATCAGCACCCGTTCGCCCGGCCACAGCTGGGCCGGTTCGAAGGCCCCGGCGATCGATTCGTCGATCGTGCAGGTGACGGTGAGAGCGCCGCCGGCTTCGGTTTGTTTGCAGGCGCTGGCGCCGAAGTCGCCAAAGCCACCGCCGGGAGCGGTGCGCAAGCGCAGCTCCACGCTTGTGACCGTCAGCCCGGCGGGCAGGGTGTCGCTCAACACGATCGGGCTGCCGTCGGTCGGCTCGGCGCCGATGTTGGTCGCCTCCAGTTGGTAGTAGTCGTTACTGGCGTCGCCCGGTTTGAAGTTGGTCGGCGCCGCCAGCGAGGTCAGGCCCCAGGCGGGGGCGGGGGTCGCTGCCGCGGCGGCGGCAGGGAAACCGAACAGGGCGAGGGCAGCCGCGAGCGCGAAAGCCGCGCGTCTCATCGCTGCGCGCTCCCGTGGCGCGTTGCCTTACCCCGGCGGCCTTGCCCGCGGAGCTTGGCGCAGCGGGATTTGCGCCGGTGGTTCGATTGAGCTCGGCCCCTGGGGCAGCGGCGCCTCGGCTTGGTGGCCGGGCCTTCCGCGGCGAGAAAGCCTTCGCTGCTCGGCGAGCTCCAAGCCGGCGCCCCCTGCAGCGGCGGCTTGCAGGCTTCGCCTTCGCACTCGGGCGGCGGTGGGGGCGGTGGCGGCAAGCCGCCGACCCGGTAGTCGTAGAGGTCATAGCGCTCGTCCTGGTCTGTGCTGAGCAGCGCCCCGCGGGTGGAGAAGAAGACGTCGCGCCCGTCGGCGGAGGCGTCGATCAGGTGGGAGTCCTCCTCGCTCTTGCCGCCGGAGATCTGAAAGAGGCAGCCCTCTGTCTCCTCGACGAAGGCGCTGCTCTCGGCGCTGCAGGTGCCGGCGCCGGGGCGCTCGAACTCATAGACGTCCTGGACGCCGTTTTTATCTTCTGGCAAAAGGCCGTCGTAGGTGGTGAAGAAGAGGCGCTGGCCGTCGTCTGTGAGATAGCGCGGCCCTTCGAAGCGGTGCCGCCAGCCCGGCAGGTCCGAGGGGCCGGCGGGCCGCTGGCCGGTCGGGTGGCAGGAGGCGCAGGTGAGCATCTCCTCTTCGGCCTCATAGAGGTAGACCTGCGCGCAGCGGGGCTCTATCCCCACCAGCTCGCCTTTTTCGTCGATCTGGCAACCGGCGGCGCCCTCGACCCTGTTGTCGTACTCGCTCAGCTTCGCGATCGAGACGAAGGCCAGGTGGCGGCCGTCGGCGCTCACCCGGGCGCTGTGGTTGGCCGGGGTCGGGCTCCAGATGGTGCTGTCTTTGCTCGCGAGCGTGGCGATGAAGCGAATTCCCTCCCCCTCGTGCCAGAGGTAGAGGTTGGGCTGATCCGCCTGGGCTTTTTCGCCGTTTGCGTTTTGCGCTTCGCTGAGGACGCCCGCGGCGGCGAAGTAGAGGTAGGCGCCGTTCTCGCTCGCGCCCAGCACGCCGAGGACCGAGGCGGGGGCGGCGTCGGTGAGGTTCTCCAGCTCTTCGCCGGCGGCGGCGCCGAAGTCATAGCGGTAGAGGTCCTCGCCGGTGCTGTTGGCGGCGGGGGTGAGCCGGTTGGAGGTGGTGAAGAAGACCGCCGAGCCGTCGGAGCTCGCCGCCCAGAACCTGCCGCCTCCCCCCGGCCCGGCGCCGCCTTTGAGGGCGTCGAGCTGGATCGTTTTGACGCCGTCGATCCGCGCCATCAACCTCGGTCCGGTGGGCGTGGCGAAGGTCCAGAAGACCCGGTTGCCGTCGGCTGAGACCGCGTTGCGCAGGTTGCCGGCCAGATCGCAGAAGCCGGTGGTCCCACCGGACCCGAAGCCGGTCTGCTGGTTGGGCGGCGCCGCCGCTCCGTTGGGCAGTTTGCTGATCAGGCCGATGCCGGCCTCCTCAGACCACTCAAAGAGGCTGAACCCTTTGCCTTTGGGGGCACCGGCGTAGGCGCCCCTGGCGGCGAAGAAGACCTGGCTGCCGTCGGCCGAGGCGCCGGCGAAGGGCGCGCAGAATTCTTCCCCCGCAGCCACGCTCGGCACTTCGTCGGTCACGCAGCGCAACTCGCCGCTTTCGTTGTCGCGCCAGTAGAGGTTGGCGAAGCCCGCCGGGCAGTCTTCGCTCAGCGGCGGCTCCAGGGTGGAGGCGGCGGCGAAGCGCAGATCGGGGGTGAAGCCGAAGTAGGTGGTCCTGGCGAAGGCGGGACGGCCGAAGAGGTCGATGTTCTGCGTCGACCAGCCGCTCGGGCCGCGCCTGGACAGGTAGCGGCTGGCGAAGCTGGGTGCGCTCTGGGGCTCGCCGAAAGAGGTGAAGGAGGCGAAGGTGACCGCTTCCCCGTCGGGTGAGGCCGCCAGGATCGAGCGGCCGCCGCCGGCGTTGGCGGGGGTGGCGATTTCGGCGTTGTTCTTCTGGGGCGGGGAGACCATCTCATAGCGGCGCTCGTCGGGCGTCTGCTCGCAGCCGCTGCCTTCACAGGGGCGGGTGCGGAAGCCGCGCTCCTCGCCGTAGCGGATCGCCACCAGGTGGTTGTCGACGGCGAGGCGGTAGCGGTAGCGGGTGGCTGGTTTCAGACCGCTGACCAGGGCGCTGCCGAGCGCTGGAGCTTCGCCGGAGCCGAATTCGAATTCTTCGGTCAGTTCGGTGTTGGGGCTGGCGAAGCCACCTTCGGTTTCATAGCTCTGCTCCTCGACGTATTCGAACCAGCCCTCGGCCGGCGAGCCGAGCGGGTTGACCGAGGCGTTCAGGATCGCCGCTTCGGCGCCGACGCCGCTGGCCCAGCTGGCGAGGATCTCGAACGGCGCTTTGGTGGTGAAGGTCCCTTCTTTGCCGGTAACCCCGGCTTCGTTGTCTTCGTTCTTCGCCACCACCCGGCAGCGATAGGTGGTCTCGGGAGTGGTTTCGACCGTCTGGGAGGCCAGATGCAGGACGTGGTCGGAGCCGATCGGTTCGCTCTCGGGGCTGACTTTGGTTTTGGGACTCGCGAAGCCGCCTTCGGTTTGGAAGCTGTGCTCCTCGACGTATTGGTAGTGGAAGGTGGTCGGCTTGCCCGCCGGGTTGACGTGGGCTCTGAGGGTGGCTTTGGTGTTGCCGAGCGGGTTGGCCACGCAGGGGTCGGGGGCGAGGACCGGGCCCGGCGGCGGATAGGGGACGTGGCGAATCGTGTCGCCGACGATGACGTAGACGTCGCCGCTGGCGC
>Ga0207676_10000041_pt1 | contig 166172 bp, 135 predicted proteins | sample KBSSwiS72_FD_184307 | JGI IMG/M metagenome (GOLD analysis project Ga0207676, IMG submission 184307) | Switchgrass rhizosphere microbial communities from Kellogg Biological Station, Michigan, USA - KBS Switchgrass S7-2 (SPAdes) (version 2) | ecosystem: Host-associated > Plants > Roots >...
GGAACACCGACCGGGACATGTTGAAGCAGCCGGTCAGATTGGTGTCGAGGACGGCCTGCCAATTCTCGGGCGAAAGCTTCGCGAGGCTGGCGTCGCGGGTGATGCCAGCATTGTTGACCAATATGTCGATGGGGCCAAGCGCGGCCTCGACTTCGGCGACGCTCGCCGTGCAAGCTTCGTGATCCACCACCGACCAGCGCCATGTCCTGATGCCCGTCCGCTGGGTGAATGCGGCGGCGCGCTCTTCGGCACCGCAGAAATTGGCCGCCACCCGATAGCCGAGCGCCGCCAGGGTTTCACATGTCGCGGCGCCGATACCGGTCGTCCCGCCCGTCACCAGAGCAACGCGCGCCTGCGCCATTGTCATGAGCATGTCTCCGCACTGGATTGTCCGGAGCAGAGATGCCCTTGTCAGGACGCGCGGTCGTTAAGCAATGTCCCTGACCGATGAGCGTTCGTCGGTCGCATTGCCGGACGCCCGCAATTGGTCGCGGAACCCCTCGAGTCTGGCGCGATACCCTTCGGCGTCGCCATATTCGAGGAAGGAGATGTAGCGGTCGTGCGGCGCGGAAATGCGAATCGCGTGCTTGATCGGACACCAATATTGCTCGGTCCGGCTGGCGACTTCGCGCACATAGGCGATGACGCCGTTGCCATAACCGCAAAAGGAGCAGTTCAGCGCCTCGATCCAGTTGAGATAGCCGAGTTGTCCCCGGTCAAGCGCGATATAGTCCGAGCGCTTGACCCTCGGGATCGAATAGGCACGAAAGCAGATCGCCTGGTAGAGGCTCGTCCAGAGGTCGATCAACACCAGTGGAACGATCATCGAATAGATAACGGGCGCCGAGACGATTGACCCGATGGCAGATCGGGCAAGGAAATGAGCAACGCTGGTGCGCAGAGCGCGCTGCTCCGCGACGAGCCCCTGCTCGAACTGCACGAGTCTGCCCTTCACCGCCCAGCCGAACGCCTTGCGGCGATGCTCGATCTCGCGATCGAGTTCGGCCTGCAGTCGCACGATCTCGTGCGCCAGTTTCTCCATGCGTGCCGTCATTCTGGCATCCTCTTCCGTGGGACGGCATGCGCCCGCTTCAATTCAGGTGCCTGCGCGCCCATCGCCAACGGGAAGAGTATCAGCCAAGGCGATGCCCGGACGATCTGGCCAACGCCAGCGCCCCGCTTCATGGCGCTATGAGCACCTTCAACGCTTGCGTCTCGGCTGCGTGACTGAAAGCCTCATAGGCATCAAGGATGCCATCGAGCGTGAATCGATGGGTGACGAGTTGCAGGGGATCGAGCCTTTTCGCCGTCACGGACTTGAGGAGCATCGGCGTTGTCGCAGTGTCCACGAGCCGGGTCGTGATGGTGATGTTCCGCGACCAGAGCTTCTCGAGATGCAGGTCGACCTTCACGCCGTGCACGCCGACATTGGCGATGGTCCCGCCCGGCGCCACCAGGTCCTGGCATAGCTCAAAGGTCGCCGGCACGCCGACCGCTTCGATGACGGTATCGACGCCGCGGCCATCCGTGACGGCCATGATCGCGGCGACCGCATCCTCGGTCTTGCTGTTGACGATATGCGTGGCGCCGAACCGCTGCGCCGTCGCAAGCCGGTTGTCGTCGAGATCGACCATGATGATCTGTGCCGGCGCGTAAAATTGGGCGGTCAGCAGCGCCGCCAGTCCGATCGGACCCGAACCGACGATCGCGACGCTGCTTCCGGGCTGAACCTTGCCATTGAGGACGCCGCATTCGAAGCCCGTCGGCAGGATATCGCTCAGCATGACGAGGGCTTCTTCGTCCGCGCCCTGCGGGATCGGATGGAGGCTGGTATCGGCATGCGGAATGCGGACCCATTCCGCCTGGGTGCCATCGATCAGGTTGCCGAGGATCCATCCGCCGGTGGTGCAATGCGAATACATGCCGCGACGGCAATAGTCACAGCGGCCGCAGGCGGTGATGCAGGAGATCAGCACATGATCGCCCGGTTTGAAGGTCGAAACCGCGGCGCCCACGGCTTCGATGATACCCACGCCTTCGTGGCCCAGCACGCGCCCAAGCTGGCAGGTTGGCACATCGCCCTTGAGGATGTGGAGGTCGGTGCCGCAAATGGTGGTGTGCGTGACGCGGACGATCGCATCGCCGGCATCCTTGATGTCGGGCTTGGGATGGTCGTCGAGGCTTTTCTGCCCGGGGCCGTGATAGACCAGCGCTTTCATGTCGTGTCTCCGCATGCCGCCCGGTCGAGGGGCCATGCTCGCGGTGGTGGCTTCCGCGGCGTTCCGGGCAAATCAGTAGATTCACGGACGGCGACGCAATTTCGCCGGATCTATCATCACGCTCATCGATCAATTCCCGCGGGACAGGACCTCGTCATGACCACATACACCATGCGGCAGAATCGCGTACCGCCGACGATCGAAACAGGGGCGTGGGGCTGGTTCGTCGGCGTCGGGGCAGCGCTCGCGGTCTTGGGTATGATCGCCTCGACCAACCTCATTCTCGCAACGATGGTGGCGACCTATGCCGTGGGCGCGACGATGTTCGCCGGCGGGATCGTCCAGCTCGTCCACGCCTTCGGGGTATGGCGGCGGGGCTGGATCGCTTTCTGGATCGTCTCCGGCCTGCTCTATCTCGCGGCTGCGGCATCGGTGATCTACGATCCGCTGTTTGCCGCGGGCCTTCTCACCCTGTTTCTGGCAGTCTCCCTCGGAGTCTCCGGACTCGCGCGTATCGGAATCGCGCTGGGTTGGCGCGGCCACGGATGGGGCTGGATGCTGGCTTCCGGTATCGCGAGTATCGCCGCCGTACTGGTGGTCGCGCTCGGATGGCCGATCAATGCCGTCTGGATTTTGGGTCTGGTACTCGTCGTCGATCTGTCCTTCCAGGGCATCATGCTGATGCTCATCGGCTTTACCCTTCGCGAAGCGGGTTTCTGACGCATGATGTCAGCCATCGAGTCAGGCAGAATGACGACATGACGACGATGATTGCGATGCAGATCGACGCGCCGGGCACACCGCTCCGGCGGGTCGAACGCCCATTGCCGAACGCCGGACCCAATGAACTGCTGGTGGAGGTTGCCGCATGCGGCGTCTGTCGCACCGATCTCCACGTCCTGGACGGCGAGATCATGGCGCACTATCCGATCGTGCCCGGCCACGAGATCGTGGGCCGCGTCCGGGCGATCGGCGCGCAGGTCGAGGGCTTCGCACTCGGCCAGCGCATCGGCATTCCCTGGCTGGGCCATAGCTGCGGCCTTTGTCCCTATTGTGTCTCCCACCGCGAGAATCTCTGCGACCATCCCGAGTTCACCGGGGCGACGCGCGATGGCGGCTATGCGACCCATGTCATTGCCGATGCCCATTTCTGTTTCGCACTGCCCGACCGGTTCTCTGACGTCGAAGCGGCGCCGTTGCTGTGCGCCGGTCTGATCGGATGGCGCGCACTGCGGCTTGCCGGCGCCGGCACGCGGATCGGTCTCTATGGCTTCGGCGCTGCGGCGCATATCCTTGCGCAGATCGCCGTGGCGCAGGGCCGCCAGGTTCATGCCTTTACCAAAGAGGGCGACAGCGCGGGCCAGGCCTTCGCGCGATCACTCGGCTGTATCTGGGTGGGCGCTTCAACCGAGGCACCGCCTGAGCCGCTCGACGCCGCCCTGATCTTCGCGCCGGTCGGCAGCCTCGTGCCGCTTGCGCTCAAGGCGGTCGGCAAGGGTGGCAAGGTGGTCTGTGCCGGCATCCACATGAGCGATATCCCGGGTTTCCCTTATGCCGACCTCTGGGAAGAGCGGCAGATCCTGTCGGTCGCAAACCTGACGCGAGAGGATGGGCTGTCCTTCTTCGAGATGATCGGGAATTCGGCAATCAGGATCGTGACGGAAGAATTCCCGCTGGACGACGCGAACGTCGCGCTGGCGCGTCTCAGGTCCGGCGCACTGGTCGGGGCGGCGGTACTGGTCCCGCCCGCTCCTTAAGTATCATCACCGATACTGGCGGCTGCCACGGCATCCTAGTCTTGAGTCACGCGAGAGGGAGAAGACCATGGCCAGTGCAGTTTCTCACGATCCGGGTGCTTCGCCGCCCGAGGCCGGTTGGCTTGCGATTGAACGGTTTTGGCAGCTGCCGCTCATCATGACGACGAGCTGGTGCAACGCTTTGACCGACGCTCTTTGGCCGCCTCCCGAAGCCCATCAGCCCCACCCAGACGACCATGAACAGCTGGTCGTGCCCGAACCGTTCGAGGCGGAGGGCGAGCCCGGGCTTTTTGCCTGACGTTGTGAGTTTTCCTTGAAGATGGAGACGATGAAATGAACGAGATCACCAAGACCCCGCCAGCGCGGACTCCCGCCAACCGCTTGCCATTGACCGAAGGTGGCCCGATGGGCTGGCTGCGCGGCGAGATCGACCGGCTGTTCGACGATTTCGGCCGGCCGGGCCAGAGTATTTTCAGCTTCGCGCCGCGCATCGGCGGCCCCGTGCCGGCATTGGAACTGACGGATAACGGCAAGGCGTATCAGCTCACGGCGGAGCTTCCCGGTCTCACCGACAAGGACGTCAACATCGAAGTCGCGGACGGCGTGCTCACGATTTCCGGCGAGAAGAAGGAGGAAAGCGAGCGCAAGGACGAGGGCTTCCTGCTGAGCGAACGCCGCTACGGCAGCTTCAAGCGTCAGATTTCGCTTCCCGCGGATGTCGATGCCGACGCGATCAAGGCCACGTTCAAACATGGCGTGCTCTCGCTCATTCTCGGCAAGGACGAGAAGGCCGCAGACCGCTCGCGCAAGATCCCGATCGAGAGCTGATCCAGGATGGCGGCGACATCTCCTGATGCGCCTGTGATGGGCGAATCCGATGTCGCCGCCTGGCTCGCATCCGGTAAGCCGTTTGGGGCAGGCAGCCCGGTCCGCAGGATCGACACGCACGCGGCGAGCGTGTTTCTGACCGGCGACCGAGCCTGGAAGCTCAAGCGGCCGGTTCGCTACAACTATCTGGATTTCTCCACCGCCGATCGCCGGCGTGATGTTCTGGCGACCGAACTCCGCCTCAATCGCCGCACGGCGCCAAAGCTTTACCTGGCGGTGCATTCCATCACCCGTGACGCCCACGATCAGTTGGCGATCGATGGGGAAGGCGAGATCGTCGATTGGCTTCTGGAAATGCGGCGCTTTCCCGGCGCCGCGCTTTGGGACGATATTGCGCGGCACGGAAAGCTGGATGACAGAGCGCTGACCCATCTGACCGATCAGCTTGTCCAATTCTATCACGACGCTGACATCATGCGAACGGACAGGGGCGCCGAGCGCCTTGCAAGCGTGGTCGAAGGAAACGCCGTGAGTATGGCAGCATTTCCGGACGTGCTCGACACGCACCGCGTCAATGCGCTTTCGCGAGATCTTCGTGCCCAGATCGCGCGCCATGCGAGCCTCCTCGACGCGCGGGGGCGGGCGGGGCGGATACGCCATGTGCATGGTGATCTGCACCTCGCCAATATCGCGACCATCAATGGCGTCCCGACACCGTTCGACTGCCTTGAATTCGATGAGCAACTGGCGACGACCGACATACTCTACGACATCGCATTCCTGCTGATGGACCTATGGGACCGAGGCTTGCGGCATGAAGCGAACATCGTTTTCAATCGCTATCTCGATCGCTCGGGACCGGATGAGGACGGTATCGCCCTCTTCCCGCTGTTCATGGCCGTGCGGGCCTCTATTCGCGCGCATGTGCTGGCCGCCCAGGCGGCACGGGAATCGGGCGACGGCCAGGCGGCGACGCGCGCTGCAGAATATCTCGATCTGGCCAGCACCCTGATCAGCGGCGGCCCGGCACGCCTGATCGCTATTGGCGGGCTGTCAGGGACCGGCAAGTCCACGCTTGCGCGTGCCCTGGGTGGGGCCATTGGCGCACCGCCGGGTGCGCGGATCCTGCGGAGCGACGTGCTGCGCAAGCGGATGGCAGGGGTCGAGCCGGAGACCCGATTGCCGGTATCAGCCTATACAGCGTCGGCCAGTCATGCCGTGTATGAGGAGCTCGGTCGGCTGGCGGGGCAAGCCTTGGCCGCAGGGCGAGCGGTCATCGCCGACGCCATGTTCAGTCAGCCAGCCGAACGCGATGCCATAGCCGCCACATCGGCGCGCGCGGCGTGCCGCTTCGATGGCATATGGCTGGAACTGCCGGACGACGGACGGGTAGACCGCGTCCGCGCGCGGCCAGTCGACGCCTCGGATGCCGATGTGCAGGTGGCCATCGCCCAATCCGTCGCGCATGTCCGGCCCCCTGCGAACTGGAAGACGCTCGAGACGGCCGGCGAAACCACCGGAGTGGTCCGGAAGGCCTGTGACCTGCTGGGCCTGGCAGGGTTCTGATCATCAGCTCAAACGGTCGGCGCGATCTTTGATGCGGGCTGGGAGGGGATCGGCCGATTGTGGACAAACCGGCTGCAAATGAGCCGGGCCGCTTCTTCGACCTGAAAGAGATTCTCGTCCACGAACATCTTCTTCAACCCTTCGGTGATCGCGTCGAAATGGATGTGCTCGGTTGCCTTGAGCGAGAAGGCATTGCGCATATAGTTGTCATAGAGGCTTCTTAGCGAACCCAAAGCTCCTTGTTCGTCGAGCCACGCCCTTGTCGTTCCCGACGAGGTGAAGGACACCAGCCGCTTGCCAGCCATCAGGGGATGAAATCGCCTGTCGCGTACCGCTCCATAGGGGAAGCCCGCGCCAAGCACGCGGTCAATATACCCCTTGATCAGAGCCGGCGGCGATCCGAACCAGATGGGATAAACGAGGACGAACACGTCGGTTCCGGCAAGAAGTTCCAGTTCCTCGGCCACGTCGTCGGCAAGAACGTGCGACGCCGACATTGGACGTTCATCTTCCTTCAGAACGGGATCGAAGTCCATTCGATAGAGATCGCGAATCACGACCTGATGCCTCAGCGCTTCAACGGTTTCGCGATATCGTGTGGCGACGGACATCGTGAAACTATCCACTGCCGGATGGCAGACGATCACGGCATGCTTGGCCGGTCCTCGGTGAGTCATGGCGATGTCCTCTCGTGGGGCGCGAGAAGGATATCGCACCATCCCGGCCTCCGATTTCGGGAAGTCTACGTAGAGGTGCGCCACGGCTACCTACGCAACTTTCCGAATATGGGGCGGAAGGCAAAAGCCTAGGCTTGTCCCGACAAAGGGGAGACCGGCCATGCAGGCGATTAATAAGCAAGTGAATCCGCGGGACCACGACCAGCGGCTGCGCCTGCGGGTCGGTGCCACGCTCCTGTGTACGATTGTACTGATCCAGGCCCTGAGTGCTTTACTGGTGCTACACTGATACGGCGACCCCTGAACGCAGTCCGCCACGCAAGTAAACGCTCGAATCTATTTAGGAGCGGCACCGGCATGGGCCGGCTTTCCATCCAGGAGACCTGTCATGCTGCCATCCATCGGAGCAGATTTTGCCTATATGGTGATTGCCGCTATGTCGCTGTTTGCCGGTGCCATGCCTTTCGTCACAATCGTAGAGAGCATTTTCGCGCGGCGCGAGCGGCTCGCAGCAGCTCCCGGCCCTATCAAAATGGCATCGGAAGCGGCCGGAGCCAATCTCGTGAGAGCTATGTCACGGTGCAGCGCGTCGCCCGCTCGTCGCAGGCGCTTTCCTAGATCGCCGGCGCAGCACGAGCAGGAGTCTGGCGGACCCGCGGCCGGATCTCGATATTGCCTTGAAATGGGCGGCTATAGTTCAAATCGGGATCAGGCGTCGTTGGCGGCCGGACGGATCGCCGGGGAAACGACCTCCAGCTTCAGGCGCGTTCGAGCAATTGCGATCCAGATGGCTATGTTTTTCAGGGCCAGAAGCGCGGCATGCCGCTTTCGCAGATGTCGATGGTGCTGAGGCGAATGAAACTCGGCCAGCACACCGTTCACGGCATGCGCAGCAGCTTCCAAGCAGCTGAAGGCCCATCCCTCCAAAGCATCAGGTGGATGCTATTACCGCACTCATCTCGATTAGCTGACAACACACTTCTAGCGGACGTACTTGGCCCGCGAGAGCATTGCGGAAGGCGCCAGCTCACGGGTTTCATCAAGTCGTCCATGCAGCGTCAGCTTAGCATCGCACCACCATTATTATTGCCGCCCGAGGACGTGCGAGACCATATCAGAGGAAATATCCGCTCATCTGCGACGAGGTCGCCGCGCTTCAGCGTGGGATAAGGAAAATCTTTAGTCGATTTGAAGCGCTCCATAAAATGTGCGTGACTGTCATCCCAGCGTACGTCGTCGCCGATCCAGCGGGTTGCCAGCGCCCTGCGCTGGCATGTTTTCGAGCTGTTGCCTGGAGCGCCATGCACGACCAGTGGATGGTGAATGATCACATCCCCGGGCTCGATGTCCCATGTGAGGAAATCGTACAGTTCGGGTCTTTCGCGAATGTCTTCCAGATCCATCCGAGGGGTGGTCGATGATTTAGCGCCCAACGCTCCCAACCGAGGCCGATGAAGGCCGGCCTCTTCATCCTCGGTGAAGGCTTCGGGGGAGAATGTGCGACCCCAAAGATGCGATCCCCGAACATAGGTCACGACCCCGGAATCCGGTGTGGCGGCATCGAGCGGAACCCAGATCGATAGCATTTGATCGCCTGTCAGCGGCCAATAAGGAAGATCCTGGTGCCAGGGCGTAGGTTTCAGGGCGCGAGGCTCCTTGATGAGCAGCTGATCGGCAAAGAAGCGGATGGTCTGAGATCCCGTCATGGCTCCTGCTAGCTCGCCAAGACCGCTTTCTCGCACGAACGCCGCGAGCTCTGCACTGCGGAGCCACAAGAAGGAATCACCGAAAAAGCGCCCTTCTCCCTCCCTCCCCAGATTTCTCCCGGATCCACCGTGGGACATGATCGCATCAATCGCGGAGCTGGCCCGCTCGATCCAGTCGCTGCCAATGGCGCCCTTTATAAGCGTCGCCCCATCCCGTTCGAAGCTCGCTCTAGCATCGCCTATTTTCATCATAATCCATCCTCCCGAAGAAATGCAAATTGCAGGCGGACGGTTGCTCTAGGGGCTACATCGATCATGCGCCGCTCGCAGCCTGGTCATCTTCCGGCCTTTGGAGTTGCGTTCAGTCGATGATCCCGTTCAGCCAACACGCATCCCACGCCCGCAGGATGTCGCCGCAGCGTCATCGCCGGTGCGAAAGTTGACATAGTCGTCAAGCTTGGTTAGTCAATAGCTGACATAGTCGTCAAGCTCGGTTAGTCAATCCGCTAACGCCACCACAAAAAATAGATACTTAAAGGGAGAGAGAGCATGAAGACCCAGGTGGCGGCGCTAGGATTGCTTTGTATCGGCAGTTCTCCGGTCGTCGCAGCGCAAGTCGCTGGCCCTTCGAATCCCGAGTCGTCAGGCGCGAAGCAACTGGCGGCACAGGGTGCCGCGGATGCTGGCGGTCCACAATCCGGTGAAGCCTCTGCAGGCGATATCGTGGTCACCGCGCGCCGCCGCGAAGAACGTCTTCAGGAGGTGCCGGTATCGGTCACGGCGGTCGACGGAGGCACCCTCGCCAAGGCGGGTGTCAATAATACGGCTGACCTGCCCGCCGTCGTGCCGGGTCTCAGGTTTCCCCGCAGTGGCCAAAGCCAGCAGCCCACTATTCGCGGTGTCGGCAATCGTGCTTCCGGCACGGCGAATGAGTCCAGCATCGCGATTTACATCGACGGCTTTTATCAACCAGACTCGTATGCCTCGGCGTTTACACTGCTCCAGACGCAGCGAATTGAAGTGCTCCGCGGCCCGCAGGGCACGCTCTTCGGCCGCAATGCCACTGGCGGCCTTATCAATATCATTACAGCGGATCCCGGCGGCCGACTTGAAGGAAATGTCGAATTGCGGGCGGGTTCGTTCAACGAGTTGTCAGGGAAGGCGTATCTTTCGGGGCCGATCAGTGATTCGGTTGCGGCGGATATTGCGGTTTATGGGTACCGAAACGGCGGTTACATCAAAGACCTCGCCAATGGCGGGAATATCAATCCTCGCCGCGCGTTTGCGGCCCGCTCGAAATGGATTTTCGATCTGGGCGCCGACACCCGACTTGTCGTGTCCGGATCGCACATGAGTGACAAAGATCCCTCGACCTACAGTTACCAACCGCTGAACGGCAACACACGAGGGAAACTCTTCGGCGCCCTCATTCCACAGAAGCCCAGGCAGTCTGCGCTGAGCGATGCCACCCCGCCCGCGCTTATAGTCCGGCAGAGCTTGGGGACTGCCCGCCTAACCCATGATCTCGGTTGGGGGACACTGTTCGTGGAAGGCAGTTACGGCCACACAATGAACAGATATTCCGCAGACGGAGACGCCTCCACCGCGTTGATCGGAGCGTCCAGCGGACATTTCAAGATGGACTACCAGACCGCAGAGGCGAGGCTTGTCTCTTCGGGAACGGGCCCTTTCCAATGGATCATCGGAGCCTTTGGCTTCCACGCCAAAACGTTTATCGATCCCCTGCGTGTCCCGACATATACAAATCAGGTTCTTACATCGGAGTCCTTGCTGACAGGCACGGCGCCAGCACGTTCTGTGGCTGTATTCGCCGAGGTGAACTACGAGATCGCGCCGGCCCTTCGCGCGTCCCTGGGCGGTCGATATACTTATGAGAAGCGTAGCTATACCGCACGAAGTGACGTTACCAACTTCACGACTGGAGCGAAAAGTTTTCAGACGGTCGATCGGGACATCTCCTTCAAACGGTTCACGCCGCGCGCGATCCTCCAATATGTTTTCTCGCCGCGGGCGAATGTCTACGCCTCATTCAGCACAGGCTTTAAGAGTGGCGTTTTCAATGCTGGAAGCATTGCGGGGACCAGCGTAGAACCGGAAAAGATCAAAGCCTATGAAGCCGGGATCAAAACTGAGCCGGCTCGAGGATTGATCCTCAATGGCTCGCTATTTCACTACGATTACAACAATCTCCAGGTTTCTGCGCGCGATCCGCAAGGGGGGCCGTCGATATTTGCTAACGCGGCCCAAGCGAAGATCAGTGGCGGAGAAGTGGAAGCGATCGCATCGGTCGGCAGCGATACCAAGCTGCGGTTTGGGGCTGCATATCTGGATGCCAAATACAAGAGCTTCACCCGTGCCCAGGCCTTTGATCCCAACCCCACATTGACAGGGAACAACGCAGCGACGCGCGATGTAAGCGGCAATCGCATCCAGCAGTCACCGAAGCTGACCTTGAGTTCGACGATCGATCATATCGAGAAGTTCGATTCAGGTGATCTCGGTTCCTCCTTAAGTGTATATTACAGCGATGCATTTTACTGGGATGCTGCCAACAGAATTTCCCAGAAGTCATACGTTCTATTGAACGGGGAAATTTCCTGGCGGTTCAAGAACGGCCTGAGGCTGGCCGTGTGGGGCGAGAACCTGGCGAATGAAAATGTATTCCTCACCGTCGTGCCATCGGCCAACGGGGACTCGGTTGTCTATGACAGGCCGAGACGTGGCGGTGTTTCCGTGAGCTATTCGTTCTGAGCGCCGTCTGCTGGAACCCGCGCGTGCGGCTGCGCGCCTGTCCGCGCAGTTCTGCGCTCCTTGGCGTCCGCAGCTTTTTAGTCGCCCCTGAAGGAATCTTCCAATGACGCAGTCAAACGGCGCAAGGGCGCAAGCGCAGGAATGAGAACGATATCTACAGCCGCTGGGAGCGCCTGGTACACGGTTTTCGTCCTCGCTCTGGCGACATTCCTGTCTTACGTCGATCGCGGCGTAATCGCTGTCGTTGTGCCGAGCCTCAAAGCTGATCTACGCCTGACCGATCTGGAAATCAGTTTACTGCAAGGCCTGTCATTTTCCATTTTTTTCGCGCTCGCTGGCCTGCCGATGGGGAGACTGGCCGACCGGTGGCATCGCCGAAATCTGATCATCATAGGAATACTCCTGTGGAGCGGGATGATGATCTTTTCGGGCTATGCGCAAAGTTTCGGCCAGCTGCTGATTGCGCGGATGGGGGTCGGCTTCGGGGAGGCGGCATTGATCCCCGCTGCGGCTTCGATAATCGCCGACCTGTTCCCGCCAACATCCCGCGGGCGCCCGATGAGCGTCATCGTCGCGGCATCGTCGTTCGGCGCCGCCGGCGCAAGCCTGCTGGGCGGGGCGATGCTGATCTATCTCGCACATAATCCCGCCGATCTCCTGCCGTTCATCACACAGCCTCAGGATTGGCGGACAGCTTTCGTGTTGTTCGGGCTGCCCGGGCCTGTCATCGCGCTGCTTCTGCTGACGACGTCCGAGCCGCGGCGTGTCGTTCCGCCTATCGAGGTTGCTCCCAGTTTCTTCAAATTTCTTCGGGAAAATCGGTTCGCTCTCTCGTGCGCTTACGCCAGTTTCGCACTGAACTTCATGGTCGGATATGCGACCGCCCTCTGGTCCCCGACAGTGCTGTCACGGGTCTATGGAGTTTCCGCCGGGCATGCTGGTATCCAGTTCGGCTCGACATTGCTGTTCTCCAATGTGGCGGGCGGACTGATAAGCGGCTTCATCGGCGACAACCTTTCCAGGCGCGGCGTTGCGGGCGCTCGTCTCTGGATGCCTCTTGCGGCGGCGCCCTTGGTCGCCATAGGCGGAATCGTAATGCTGGCCGCATCTTCGGCGACGACCTATCTCACGGGTTACGGCATTGCCGGATTCGGTATCGGTGTTCTCATCGCCAGCAGCTACCCGCTGCTTTTCGAATTGGTGCCGAGCGCCATGCGAGGACAGGGTACGGCGATCTACATGATCGTCGGAAATATCATCGGAATGGGCGCGGGGCCGCTGTGTGTGGCGGTCCTCACGCAGCTGATTTTCCGGGACGATATGATGATTTACGCCTCCGTCGGGATATTAACGTTAGCCTGCTCAGCCTCGAGTTTTACGCTCATGATGATCCTTAGGCCCGGCTATCTGAAGTTGCGCGGCAAGGTCGCAGCGGAGGGCAATGGCACATCTGACGAAGCCTGACATTTTCGCCAAAGCGGTCGAGGTAGTAGGACTACTCACCTGGAACCTCTTATTCCACGAGCAAGGGTGATTGATGACCGAATCCAAGGGACCGCTGTCCGGAGTCCGCATTGTCGATGTGACGAATGTGGTGTTCGGAGCCTACGGTAGTTCGATCTTAGCAGACCTCGGGGCGGACGTGATAAAGATCGAAGCCCCGAGAACGCCACTGGGCGGAGCAGGCGGAGACGTGATGCGCTATCCCGGCCATCTGCCCGAAGGAGCGGCGCCCGCCATGGGGCCGATCTTCCTCACTATCAATCGCAACAAGAGATCGATCGTGGTCGATCTGCGAACCGATTCCGGCAAGGAAGTAATGACTGAACTGGTCAAGACGGCCGACATATTCGTATCGAACATGCGGATGGCGCCGCTTGCCGGTCATGGATTGGGGCCGGAAGATCTGCGCGCCCTCAAACCGGATCTTATCTATGTTCATTGCTCGGGTTATGGCCGTGGCGGCCCTGACGAAGGGAAGCCCGCTTATGACGACGTCATCCAAGCGCAGTCTGGGTTCGCCAGCTTGGCGGCGCGTATCGACAACGGTCCCCCACGCTTCGTTCCTTCGATTATCGGCGACAAAGTATCCGGCCTGTTCATGGCCTATGCGACGATCGCGGCTCTTTTCCATCGCGAACGTACGGGCGAGGGGCAGCTTGTGGAGGTGCCCATGCTGGAATGCCTCACCAGCTTCCTGCTGGTGGAACACCTGTTCGATCAAGCATTCGATCCGCCCACCGGTGACTGGACATATGGCAGGATCCTGACGGCTCATCGAAGACCTTATCGCACGCACGACAATTATATCTGCGTGATGCCCTATTCCGATCAGAACTGGCGGGATTTTTTTGAACTCGCCGATGCTCCGAAATCGTTTTTCGAAGATCCTCGCTTCACCAGCTACGAAAACAGAGCGCGAAATTACGTATCGATTTACGAAGCAGTCGAACCGCTCCTGCTATCGCGTAGTACGGACGAGTGGATAGAGGTTCTGACAGCCAAAGGCATTCCTTGCTCGAAGGTCAATGATTTGAATGATCTGAAATCCGATCCTCACTTGTCCGCGGTCGACTTTTTCCAGCGGAGAGTACATCCCGACGTCGGGCCCTACTTCGCGATCAAGCATCCCGTTCAGTTTTCAGCGACACCGGCGACGATAAGCCGCGACCCTCCCCTGTTGGGCCAACATACGGAGGAGGTTCTTGCCGAGTTGGGCTTGCGGTGAACGGCTTGGGTTGAACCTGATAACCGCCAAGTTACGACGGCGGCGATGGCCGCGGAGAAAGTTACAGCGAGTAATATATAACCCTAGCGGGTGATGACGCCGCGATCGGGTGAGAGAGGAGGGCAGCAGCAAGATCAGGTCCAGCGAGGTCGGCGCCCTGCCCGCGTTACCGGTCTTCCGCTGCCGGACAGTAAACAGACCAGAAGCCGGCTCAGTCGGCATAGGAGGGGGTTATGAAAGAGATGCAAGCGATCATTTTGCCGCAAATTGGCAAAGCGGCTTTCACCAGAGGGCTTCTTCTGATGTCCACGGCGCACTTATTGTGCATTGCGGCGGTCCCCGCGCACGCCGAGAGCCAGACGGACTCTGGGCCTGCTGGATTGGAACCCGTTGGGGCAGCGTCGAAAAACGTCAGCTCCGAGGGCGCCTATCAGGACCTCGGCGATGGTGAAATCATCGTGACGGCGCAGCGGCGCGAAGAGCGGCTGCAGGATGTTCCGGTGACAATCACCGCCCTGACAGGAGATCAACTCGATCGCGCGGGAATCACTTCGACCCAGCAGTTGACCCAAGTCACGCCCGGTCTCAACTTCACCCAATCATCCTTTTCACCGCAACCCACCATCCGTGGCATAGGCACCCGCGGCGTGACGGCAGGCGATGAGTCCGTTGTCCCGGTCTATGTCGACGGCGTGTATCAGCCCGCGCTCAATTCCACGGTAATCGAGCTGAACAGTATCGAGCGCATCGAAGTGCTCAAGGGGCCGCAAGGGGCTTTGCTCGGCCGCAACGCAACCGGCGGCGCGATCAACATCATCACGCGCACGCCCAAGGTCGATCCGGAAATGGCCTTCAGCCTGAGCTACGGCAGGTTCAATCAAGTGATCGGCAAGGCTTACGTCACTGGAGGGTCCGGCAACGTCGCAGCCGACCTCGCGGTGCTCTATAGCAACGATGACGGCTATATCCGCGACATCGCCAAAGGCGGGATGACCGGCAAGACCCGCAGCTATTCCCTGCGCTCCAAGATCGCGTGGCAGCCTGTTGAAGATCTCAAGTTCACCTTGATCGGGAGCAAGGCCGGGGCCAGCGAGTCCGTATCCTATGCGACCCAGGCGAGAAACCGGAACACGCTCGCACGCCGTTTCAACCCGGAAGTACTGATACCCGACGATCCGTTCGAAACTTCAGCGACGGACAGATCGCCGATCGACACGACGACCACGAACGCCGCGGTGCTCGCCAGCTGGGACGGTCCGGGTTTCTCGATCAATTCCGTGAGCGGATATCAGCGGACAACCTTCGACAGCCTCGCCGATTCGGACACGACGCCGCAGTTTGTCGGCACTTCGGCTGGTGTCCGCAAGACCCGGTCGTTCATCCAGGACCTTTACGCGATCTCGGCCGGCGGCGGTCCGCTGACGTGGATTGTGGGCGCAACATACTATCATGACCGATCGGGCAACCCGAGCGTCATTAATGTCAATAAATCCTCTCTTGCCGCCGCGCCCGTCACGACGAATCTCACGACATCTGTCGAAACGAGCTCGATCGCGCTGTGGGCGCAGCTGGACTATGACCTTTCGGATAAGCTAGATCTGACCATTGGTGGTCGATACACGCACGACAAGAAGCATTATCAAGCCCGGAACAACATCAATCTTGCTGTGCAGCCGATCGACACGAGCAAGAGTTGGGAAAAGTTCACGCCCACAGTGACTTTGAAGTATGAGTTATCACCCGATGCGAACGTATATCTCAAGGCCGGTCAAGCGTTCAAGGCCGGCATATATGCATCGTCCTCATTCTCGGCCAAACCGGTCGATCCCGAAACGGTCACCCAGTATGAGCTTGGCTTCAAAGGCGATCTCACGCCGTGGTTCCGGCTTAACCTGGCCGGCTATTATACCGACTACAAGAATGTCCAGGTCAATGTGCGCGATCCCATCACACTGCTGTCGGGTCTGGAGAATGCCGCGAGGGCGCGCATTTATGGCCTGGAAGGCGACATTCTCCTTCGCCCGGCACGGAATTTGAACATTCGCGGCGGGCTGTCGCTGCTCAACGCGAAATACCGCGACTATGTAAATGCGCAGATCTTCGTGCCGACGGGCCTCGGCGGCAACGCCAGCGCAACCATCGATGCGAGCGGCAACCGCCTCATCCGGACACCATCGTTCACGTTCAACGTCAGCGCCGACTACCGCGTGCCCCTCGCGAACGGCTCTGAACTGGCTGCAAGTGCCAATTTCTTTCACAGCGGCGTTTCTTATTGGGAAGCCAGTAACCGGGTGGTGCAACCGAGGATGGACGTGCTGAATGGCGAAGTCTCCTATCTGGAGCCATCGGGGCGGGTGCGGATCGCCTTATGGGGTCTCAACCTTCTCAACGACAAGTATCCCCGTTTCATCCTGTCCTCCACCACGGCGGACAGCCAGGTATATGCGCAGCCAAGAACATGGGGCGTGCGGGTTTCCGCGAACTTCTAACGGATCACCATCCAGAGACTTTGGCGGGCTCAGTTGGCCGCCAAAGCGTCAGGGAGAAGATAATGATGGTTGTCGAAGACCATTACCTGCCGCGTCGGCGCGCATGGAAAGCGGTGGCAACCCTTTCAGTCTTCTATGTCCTTGCGATCCTCGATCGCGTAATTCTTTCAATGATGATAAGTCCGATCAAGGCCGATCTCGGGATAAACGACTTTCAGGTTGGCCTGTTGATTGGGTTATCCTTTGCCCTCACTTACGTCATATGCGGCATCCCGTTCGGTTTCTTGGCCGATCGCTACCCGCGCAGACGAGTCATCTTGGCCGGGCTGCTTATCTGGTCGGCAGCGACCATAGGCTGCGGCTTGGTGGAAGGCTTCCTTTCGCTTTTCCTGATGCGTATGCTGGTGGGTGTGGGCGAAGCGGCGCTTTCGCCGGCGGCGATCCCGCTGATCGCGGACATCTTTCCGCCGGACAAGCGCAGCTTTCCACTTTCGCTCTATCAGGCAGCCACCCATGTCGGTTCGGCATTGGCGCTGATTGCCGGGGGCCTGCTGATCGATACGCTTTCCCATGCGAACGAGCGGGTCCAATTGTGGGGTCATGCCTTCTACGGCTGGCAGATGGTGTTCTTCGTTGTGGGCATCCCCGGGTGCCTGCTCGGGCTGCTGGCGTTCGGACTGCCTGAGCCGAGGAACCATGCGTCCGCGCCGAGGCGGTCCTCGCCGACGCGCATCTGGCCGTTTATCAGCAGGCATAAGCGCCTGTTCGTGTTCTTCCTGCTGGCGTTTGCCGCAAATATAACCTTGAACTACGCCTTTGCTTTCTGGAGCGCAGAGTATTTGTACCGCAAGCTTGGGTGGGCGAAGTCCGAGATAGGGTTAACACTGGGGTTATTGCTGCTCCTACCGCCGTTGATAAGCCATGTGATCACCGGCGCCCTCGTAGACAGGATGACGGCGCGTCGCATCGACGACGCCCCGCTTCGCCTCTACTTCTGGATGGCCTTGGTCTCGCTGCCCTTCGGGATTCTGGCCTATGCGACGGCGAGTCCTGCGGTCGCGATCTGCGGCCTGCTGGCATTGAAGCTGTTTTTGATTCCCACTCTCAGCTTTGCCACGACGTCGCTGCAGCTTTTCACGCCCAGAGAATTGCGGGGACGCGTGACCGGGCTGTTTCTTTCCGTCGTCAACTTCGCGGGTCTGGCGATCGGTCCCGCGCTGGTCGGTTTCCTCACTCACTATGTCTGGAAAGACGACGCGGCGCTTGGCGCGGTCCTTTCAACCATGATGGGGACCGGCATCTCCATTGTCATTATATGCGTGTTTTTCTCGCTCCGGCCGATGCGAGAAGCCGTCGCCGAAGCTCAGAAGGAAGCGCCGACCGGCGCGACTGGGCCTTTGTGACCAGACCAAAGAGGGAACACAGATGACTCTGGACGCCGGCCCGCGATCTGACTCGGTTACAGCCTGGAGCAGTGTTGGTCTGCTCTCGGTTCTATACGCTCTGGCGATGATGGATCGCATAATGCTTGCGATGATCATCAACCCGGTGAAAGCCGACTTTGGCATCGGTGATTTCCAGGTTGGGCTCCTCATGGGGCTTGCCTTCTCGCTTACCTATGTGATCCTCGGAGTGCCGCTTGGCCTGGTAGCGGACCGCGCGCCCCGAAAATTGGTAATTTTCGGCGGATTGCTTATCTGGTCGCTGGCGACCTTGGGGTCGGCATTCGCCGCGGGATTTCTCTCGCTTTTCATTTTGCGGATGGTGCTGGGCGTCGGTGAAGCCGCGTTGTCGCCCGCGGCCGTGCCCTTGATCAGCGCATTGTTCTCACCGGAACGAAGAAGTCTGCCACTGTCGCTCTACATGGCGTCCAGCAATATCGGGGCTGCTGTTGCGGCCGTATCGGTGGGCTTTCTCATTCACTGGATCACTCAGAATGGAAACGTGGTCCCGTTTATCGGCACAGAAATTCGCCCTTGGCAATTCGTGTTCCTGTGCATGGCGCTGCCCGGATTTTTCCTTCTGCCGCTGGTTCTGCTGCTGCCCGCCCCCCCCAGATCGCGTGAGGTCAGGCGTCCGCTCGGCTTAAAGCCGCTCTGGCGGTTTCTGGTATCGCGCAGGCGGCTGATTGCCCCCCTCTTCCTCACCTTCGCCTTGTCGGTGACCGTCAATTATTCGTTCAGCTACTGGAGCGCGGAGTATCTGATGAGGGTTCATGGCTGGACTAAAGCGCAGGCGGGCGCACTGATGGGGTTCATGTTCTTCGTGCCGCCTTTGTTAAGCCATCTTGTCTCGGGTATGCTGGTGGATAAGTTGGCGGCCAGGGGCATCCGGGACGCGCCGCTACGATTATTCCTGTTCATGGCTCTTCTATCTTTGCCGTTTAGTCTAGTCGCGTATTTAGCTGCGGATTCGACCCTGGCTGTAATTGGCATGTTCGTGATTGCCAGCCTATTCTATCCAAGCCTTAGCTTCGGAACCATCACGATTCAGCAGATCTCGCCGGACGACCTGAAGGGCCAGATGACAGGGGCCTTCCTGTCCTTCGCGAATTTCTTCGGGCTGGCTATCGGCCCGGCGCTCGTTGGCTTTCTGACCCAACATGCTTTCGATGGCAGCGCAGCTCTCGGGACGTCTTTGGCAATGATCGTCAGCGTCGGCATCATGCTCGTCTGCCTCTGCCTCAGACTTTGCCTCGGTCCGCTGAGAGCCGCGGTGAATGCGTCCGGACCATCCGGTGTCGGCGAGCCCCCTCGAACCTAACGCCGCCGTCCACCCCTGAGGAAACGAAAGGGTGCTGTCAGTCTACGTGTTTAGTCCCGTGGAGTGGTGATACGATTGATCGTCACCACTGGCGGGAGGAGCTATGGGGCAGGTTTTACACGGCAGCGCCCGCACGACTGAGGCGGTCCGTCGAGCGATACAGCGGAGTGAAGAGAGCATAAGAGCGCTGGCCAAGCGCCACGGCATCAGCCCGACCACGGTCCAGAAGTGGCGCAAACGGTCAAGTGTCAGCGATGCCGCCATGGGGCCGAAGGCCGTTCATTCCACTGTGCTCACGATCGAGGAGGAAGCGATGATCGTGGCCTTCCGCCGGCATACGCTGCTGCCGCTGGACGACTGCCTCTATGGCTTGCAGCCGACGATCCCGCATCTCACCCGTTCGGCACTCCACCGCTGCCTGCAGCGCCATGGCATCAGCCGGTTGCCAGAGATGGAGGGCGACAAGCCGGCGAAGAAGTTCAAAGCCTACCCGATCGGCTACTTCCATATCGACATCGCCGAGGTACGCACCGAGGAGGGCAAGCTCTGTCTCTTCGTCGCGATCGACCGCACATCGAAGCTCGCTTTCGCTAGGCTCGTCGACAAGTCCAACACCGTCACGGCCACCGCTTTTCTCGACGAGCTGGTTGAGGCCGTGCCCTACGACATCCACACCGTGCTGACCGACAACGGTATCCAGTTCGCCGACCTGCCCAAGAACCGCAACGGTCCGACCGCCCGCTGGCGCGGCCATCCCTTTGATCGTGCTTGTTGGCGCCACGAAATCGAACACCGGCTCACCAAGCCGAACCATCCATGGACCAACGGCCAGGTCGAGCGGATGAACCGCACCATCAAGGATGCCACCGTCAAGCGCTACCATTACGACAGCCATGATCAGCTCCGGCAGCACCTCCAGCTCTTCATCGACGCCTACAATCATGCCCGCAGGCTCAAGACGCTGCGCGGTCTCACCCCCTACGAGTATGTCGCGCGCAGCTGGACAGAAAAACCTGAACGATTCAAAATCGACCCGTATCACCACTCCACGGGACTAAACACATTTTGACCTCGCCGACACAAGTCGTCGGTTGAAGGCAGGTTTAATTCAGTTCGTGGGCAGTGCGGTGCAGTAGCCGCGAATCCGGCCGAAGACGTCGCTGAGCCTAGGTGGTGTGGACACTTATCGAAGCCAAGAACGGTGGCGGCGAGGGTGATGATGGCGAGGTAGTTTCGGGCGGTTTTCTCGAAGTGTGTAGCGACGCGGGCGGAACTGCTTGAGCTTTTCCAGCAGAAGGCGGATACATTACCCATCACATGGCGACGCCCGGACGATGGGCGATTGCGCCTGCGCTGGGCGGGGTCGACCGGAGGACCCTGTTCGCGATAAGCATGGAGCCGAGGGAAAAGCCGGATCACCGATCATCGATCGAGTGCGCGCAGATTATGGTTCTGGGTGCCGGTTGGTGACCGAATTGAAGACCCGGAAAACGTTATTAACCTGGCTTTGCAGACGCTTGTCCTCAATAAGATAACAGTCCACAAAGTCTCCCACTTCTTTTCGATAATGGCGAGGTCCTTAAGTGAGCTGGTTACGGAACGAGAACATAATCGCCGGGCTTCGCGACATACTAGCACGATGGGCGCAGGATTGCCTGGACGGGTCGCGGAGCCACGGTGTCACGGAAACCGCTCTGACCAACGCGAATGCCATCATGCCAACCCGGGTGCCGAACTGATGGGCGCCGCTTCGGGCGGCCGGCGCCCCTGCGCCGTGATCACTGGCGGTGCGGGACTGCTTGGCCGCGCAATGGCAATTGCTTTCGCACGTAAGGGCATGAACATCGTGCTCGCCGGCACCAATGCTGAAAACCTCGAGGCTGCGGCTGTTCGAGTGCGGCAGGAGGGGGTCGACGTGCTGACAGTCAGGACAGACGTGGCAAGTCCCGAGCAAATGGACGAGCTCGCTGCGCAATCCTTCGCGCGTTTCGGTCAGGTCAACCGGTTGTGCCTCAATGCGGGCAACGCCATTCTGAAGCCGTTCGAGGAGCTTACGCGAGACGATTGGAACAAGGTTCTGGGGGTTCATCTTTGCGGTGTGCTGAATGGCGTCACGGCATTTCTGCCGCAACTCATCCAGCAGGGCGGAGACCGCCACATCGTGCTCAGCTCATCCATGGCAGGGGTGGGGCTCGCTGAGATGCGGCTCATGAATGCGCCGTATGTCGTGTCCAAATTCGCCATGAACGGGTTGGGCGAGGTCATGGCGCCATCGCTTGAACCCCACGGCATCGGGGTTTCGATCTTGTGCCCGGGCATGACGGTCGCCGATCCGGCCGCGATGCGCGGAGTAAGCTGGCCGATGCCGAGTGCCGCCTGGTATCAGGACAATCTCCTGAATCCCGATCAGGTCGCGGCGGAGATGTTGTCCGGAATTGCCGAAAGGCGGCTTTACATTTTTTCTCATCGTCTCGGCCGCGACGAGGTAACTCAACGGAACGCGAAGGTCATGGAAGGCTTCGATCAAGCGGAACGCACGTCGCCACCGGCGACTCGCAACTGATCGCCGCTCTGCAGCCTTCTTGCCTGGGCGCCGGGTAAAGCGCATTGCACCCGGCGCGCTTGAATCTCGGATTCCATTTAGGAAGGTCTCAGGGCGTACTCTCATCCGGATATTCACCGGTAAAGTATAGCAGCGTCACGCCAATCAGTAACATTACGCCGACGAACACAAATGCGTATCTATAAGAACCGAAAATATCGAAAAACATTCCCGTAACAAACGGAAATGTGCCATAGCCAACGCTGAACAGGCCCAGTAAAAGACCGTATATCTGCCCGTAGTGGCGCACGCCAAAATAACGGCTAGTGAAATAGGCCAACATATCCCCCTCTGCACCGGCGGCAACCCCGGTGCAGAGCATGGCGATGACCGCGAGGGTCAGCGAGCCGTTGAAGGTCGCCAGGATGGCACAAGCCAAGGCTGGAAAGAGGAACACGCCCAAAATTACCTGGCGCGCGGTCAATCGATCGAGCATCCGCCCGGTCAGCAATCGCCCTGCCAAAAGGGCGGGCCCGAGCAGGCTCATGACCCAGGTGGCATCCTGGGGTGAAAGACCGCTATCGGTCATCAGCGAGTGGCCGTGGATGACGATGCTCGACACGGCGCCCGCAACAATCGGCATGCCGGCCGCGATCAACCAAAAGGCCCGCGTCCGTGTCGCCGCGCGCAAGGTCAAACCATCGGACCCGATCCCCGGCCGATTGCTTTCAATGGCTTTGATTGGCCGGAAACGGCTCCGGGTCAATGCTATGAGGGGCAGGGTTGTGACGAGCATGAATCCTGCGAACGCGATATAGGTGCCGCCGATTCCGAATAAACGATAGAGCCAAAGGGTCAGCCAGGGCATGGTTGCAGCGGCCAGGGCCGAACCGGACGTGGCTATCGCGAAGGCCAGGCCGCGCTGTCGCACAAAGCATTCTGCCAGGGCGTGGCTCCAGACAATCACCGTGGAAAACAGCTGCGCAAGCCCGAGGAGCCCCCATGAGGCATACCAGAGGGCGAGACTGGGACCACTGAAGCCGATGCACAACAGCGCAATGGCCGAACAGACGGTGCCGACGAAGGCAGTTCGATAAAGTCCGAAACGGCGCGCCACGGCGCCGGCCAGGTGCCCAAACAAAAGGGTTACGAATGCTTGGGATGAGAACATCAGCGTGGTTTCGCCGCGGCTCCACCCCCACGCCTGTTCGATCGGTTTGACGAGGACCCCTGTGGGGTAGACGATCAGGGACATCCAGTAGATCGCGGCGAATGCGGTTAAGAGGGTCGGTAGTCCATTGCGCCATTCGGACTGTGCCGTCACCGGGTCCCTCTCGGACATCTCCTGGGTCCGTTTGGAATGCGTCATTTGGCTGCCTTATGAGGGAGGTTCCGTCGGATCCGGAGGGCAAGATTGAATCCCAACGCGAACATCGTATTACTCCCGATCCCGTCCGGCGTTGGGGCCGCTCAATTCAATCTTCCGGAACACCGCGATTCCACCCGCCCGCGATTGCACCTGCCAAGGCCCGGCCCGCGAGCAACGGCGCCTTCCGAGGGTTTGACCGGCAGCCCCATGCCTTAGCCGTCAACAACCTCGATCGCATCGGACAGTTCGCTTTCCAGCCAGCCGATTTCGTCGAAGCCCGCCCCACCGGTGCGGTCGATCAGGTCGACCAGGATGCGCCCTTCGGTCGCTCGGACGATCTTGTCGTGCGGTGCGGCGGCAATGGCAATCTCGATCATATGCAAGGCCTTTTCGGGCTCTCCGAGCGCGCGCAACTCTTCTGCCTTCGCCGCAAGGACCGCGTGGCCCCCGGCCATCTCCGCCAGCATCGGCCAGACCGCGGCGGCTGGCGTCGCGTAAAGCTCCGAAGTCAGTTCGGCGCGGAACCAGCCGGTGTATTCCTCCCAGACCGAGCGCACATACCAACGGGTTGGCCCCCGACCGAGGTTCGAGAGCCGCAGGTCCGGCGGCAGTTCCACCGCGTCCATGATGGCCGAGAGAGACTCACCCGCGGCCATCCGGCGCACGGTCTCGTCGTGCATGTAGCGGACGGCATCGCGGATCCGGCTCAACGCTTCGCGGATGGCCGCGGCCCCGCGGAGCGGATCGCCGTGGCCCGTGATCAGGACCTCGGGCCCCAGATCGATGAGCTTTTGCAATTCCCGCAGGAAGGCCGGGACGCTGCGCAGGCGGTCACCGCGCAACGTGTAGAAATTGGGCATTGTGCCGAACACCGCGCTCATGAAATTGCCCGTGAACAGCGTCTTTGTGTGCGGCAGCCAGATGCAGATCGCGTCCAAAGCCTCGCCCGAGGGCGTGGAGATCAGTTCGAACTGGCGCCCACCGACAGTCAACGCGAGGCTGTCTGCGAACCGCGTGGTTAGCCGCACTTGCTTTGGCACGGTGGACGGAGGCTTGCCGGATTCGCGCGCCATCTTATCGAGGATCGCGCGAATGATCCGGGCATTGCGGCGGCTGAAAAAGGTCGCCAGCGCCGTCCGTTCGGCAACCAGCACCTCGAACTCGCGCTGCCCGACCAGATCGGCTTGCGGATCGGCGAATGCCTCCCAGCCCCCGGTGTGATCGACGTGGCTTTGGGTGAAGATGATCTTTTGAACGTTCAGCTTGCGCCCCAGCAGTTGCTCGAAGCGTTCGCGGTGGCGTGCGCCGTGTTCGGCCAGCCCGGTGTTGATCACCACGTCGCCGGCGTCGCTGGCGACGACGTAGCAATTGGTGACACTCTTCGACATCAGGATGCCGTCACCGAAATCCTGAGCGCTGTGATCGGGACGCCATTCGTTGACCTTGAGGCGGGGATGGTCGGCTTGGCGGTAGCGCGGTTCGGGGATGTTGGTTATGGTGAAAACTCCCAGGGTTAGATGCTCATCCTGGCATGCAGAGGTAAGTTGCCGAGCCTGTGCAGGTCACGTTCGGACCTCCGCGGGGACTGAGAACCGGTCGGTATAGAAGCGGAACCGTTCGCGCAGCGCCGCGACGTCGAGATTGAAGTCCCCGGCAAGGTCATAAGCGACCCGTCCGTCGCGGCCCCGGGGGTGGCTGGCCATGTAGTCGCGCATGTCGGCCACACTGTCCGCCGTGAATTCGAATCCGGCGAACTCCAGCACCCGCTGCGCCGACCCGACATCGTCCGCGATGATATCGGCAAATGCCAGCTCGAACAGCTGCCCGGGCGGAACGACCTCGCGATCACGCGTATAGGATCGCAGCATGCGTTCAATGCGATCGACCCAGTACGCAACGTGTCCGGCAATGTCCGGGCGCTTCTGGTCCTGCAGAACCGATAGCCCGCGCAAGGTCAGCACCGACTGCAGAATCGCCAGCGGATCGCGCAGAATCTGGACGAACCGGGCATCGGGATAATTGGCCATCAGCGCCGGCAGCTGCTCCGAATGCTGATTGCCCTTCAGAATCCACCTTCTCGGACTGGGATACTGGAACGCGATCGCCTTGAGGATCCGTTTCCCGTAGGCGAAGCTGGCCGTCTGGTCGTGGCTGAGCTGGTAGTCGCGCCAGCCCGGGATCTGGGCCATCCATTCCCACTGATAGGTCGCGAAATTGGGCATCTGCAATTCGTTCTCGCCACAGGCGTGGCCAGGCGAATGTTCGTGCATCGCCGCCACGATCGGATTTGTGGCCATATGCCGCCAGATTTCGTCAGCGCGCTGCCAGCGCGGGTCGAGATTTCCGGGCTGCGGTTCTTCGCCCGGGTCCGGCACGGCCTGCGCGCCCAGGTAAACCGGCAGGTGCCGCAGCCGACGATCGGCAGCGATGAGATTTTCGAGGTGGGTCGTGCCGGAACGCGGCGGGCCGACGATGATGATCGGACGATCGATGACAATGCCGTCGATCTCCGGGTGCCGCCCCAGGTAGTCCTCATTCATCAGGCGGTTGGCTGCAGCCTTGACACAGCCCGCGCGGAACTTGGCCTTGGCAAAGCGCCACAGATTGGGATCGGCCGCGACTTCATCGAGCATGGCTTCGAGCCTCTCGACGAAGTCCATCGATCCGAAATTGTCGAGTCCTGTCCTTCCGCGGGCTTCGGCCAGCACGCCCCGCGCCGACATGTCGATCGGTTCCGCATCGACGCTTTCCAGCTCGCGCCGCCGATCCTCCGGCAACGCGGGATCGCGGAACCGCTCAACGCGCAAAATCTTGGGCTCCAGCCCGGTGATGTTTGCTCCGCCCATTTCAGTAAACTCTCATCATGAGACCAGTTGCGCCGACAACGGCTGACAACCGGTACCGGCAACACTGCATCGAATTGCACTGAGCTGTGCAGCCCAAGAAGACCCCGTATTGCAGCCATTCAATTCGATTGCCCCCGCCTCCAAATGACAAAACATTGAGGCCATATGCCTTCTCTCCCATCCTGCCGCTTGGTCTTATTTGACATAGGTGCCAGCGTTGGCAATCCGAAAACCGACTGCCGGCGCCGCTTGGGCGATCATCGAAGCTTGGGCGCGGCGAAAGCTCCTCACCCTCTCGTGGTACACCTGGGCCATCTCGCCGGCGAGCGGCACGTCTTTCCCGGCGCGGCGCGAGCACTCATGGCACAAGCCCCGCATGCGGCTCACCCGCTAGCGCCCGATTCCGGCCTCTACCCAGCGGAATCGCGCCCTCTTATGGCGAGGATCGATGCCAGGCGCAGATAAGACGTGCTCTACCTACGCCAATACCGAGATGACATTGGGCTTGAATTTTGTATGATGCACGGACTAGTTGGCCCTCTCGAATTGGCCTCGAATCTACGCAGCGATTTCTTGGAGATTATTGTTTTCTTTCATTCGCCCAGGTCCTAAAATTTGACAACTTCGTCGAGGCCATGCCTTGACAGATTCGCAAAGATTGGTGTCTTTCCGGCAAATGATGGTCGGCGGCGCTAGCGCTTGGGAGAGACTATGCTGGCAGGTTCCAAGATTCTGCTGACCGGTGAAGCCGGACAAATCGGCCAGACGGTGGCACGGCGGTTTGCCGGAAGTTGCGAGATCTGGGGTGTTTCCCATTATACCCGCCCTGGATCACGGGAGGAGGCGGAGGCCCGGGGGGTAAGGCCGTTTGCGATCGGTCTTGCCGCCGATGGGCTCGAGCAGTTGCCCGCCAATTTCGACTATGTCCTGCATTTCGCCGAGGCGAGTGAACCGCACACCGTCGCCGAGGGGCTTGAAGGAAATTGCCATGCGGTCGCGCGGGTGATGAAGCATTGCCGCAAGGCCAAGGCCTTCCTGCACCTGTCTTCCGCGTGGGTCTACAAGCCGGCGTCCGATCCGCGCCAGGCCTTTTCGGAAACGGCGGATATCGGCAGGAATTTCGGGGACCAATATGCTGCGACCAAAATTACCGGCGAGGCCGCGGCGAGAGCGGGCAGCCTGATCCTCGGCCTGCCGACGGTGATCTGCCGGCAAATCTGGTCTATGGCCCAGCCGGCGGTGGCGCGCTTGACAGTGCGATCGATCATTTCGTCACGACCGGCGAAGTCCGGGTGATGACCGAAACCCCGGCTTGCTTTTCACCCCTTCACGAGGACGACGTGGCCGACCTTGTCGAGCCTTCGCTCGCGCTCGCTGCGGCGCCGCCAGCCGTGGTCAACTGGTGCGGAGATGAAACGGTCGCCTGGAGCGAGATTTTCCGCCACATCGGCAGCCTGATCGACGGGGTGCCGACTGAAAGGGGTCCGGCGGAATCCGTCCGGCCGAGTTGTGCCCAGGACCCCGCACTCCGCCGTTCGCTGGCAGGCCCCGCCGGGAGTTCGTGAAAGGACGGCGTGGCGGGGGTGCTGAAGGCCCGCCATCCGCGCATCACGTGCCGCGGTATCGCGTAAAGTGAAGGGTGATCGCACACAACTCCAGCGGGACGAGACACAATGCTGAAAGGGAAAAAGGTTCTGATCACCGGCCACACCGGTCGGATCGGGAGAGGGTCAGGGTGAGCATCGGGCAATTCGGCGGACGGGTCGCGGTCATAACCGGAGGTGCCAGCGGCATTGGCCTGGGGATTGCGCGCAGCCTGCTGCGCAAAGGGGCTCGGGTCGCCCTGGCCGACAACCGCGCCGATGCCATCGGCGCAGCACTGGCGGATCTCAACGAACACGGCGATAGCGTGGCGGGCTTTGAGGTCGATGTATCCGACCTCGACCAGATGCGCGCGCTGGCGGACCGCGTCTTCGAGCGTTTCGGCACCGTCCATATCCTCTGCAATAACGCCGGAATCACCATGCCCGGACGGCTCTGGGCGCTCACGGACGCGCAGTGGGACCGGATCCTCGGGGTCAACCTTCACGGTGTCATCAACGGCATTCGCGCGTTTGTACCACGCATGATCGAGCAGGGCCTGGGCGGCCATGTGGTCAACACGTCGTCGCTTTCCGGGCTGTTCAGCGTAGCCGGCAGCGGCGGTTACGCCATTACCAAGCACGCTGTGGTTGCGGTGTCCGAAACGCTTGCACTCGATTTCGCGGAACTCTCCATTCCGATCGGGGTCTCGGTCTATTTGCCCGGCATCGTGATGACCAATATCATGAACGCTGAACGCGAAGATGCGGCGCAATCGGCCGCGCTTGACAATATCCTGCTGGAAAGGCGCCGGAAAATCGGCGCCAATGGCGGTTTGGGGGCCGATGAGGCAGGCGAGGTGGTGACCGCGGCGATCGCCGAGAACCGCTTCTGGATTTTCAACGACGACGGATCGCTCGATGTGATCCGCAAACGCTTCCGCTCGGTCGCGGCGCTGGAAAATCCCCGCCTGCGGCGCTGATCATAATCGTCAGTGCCGCAGCCTTGGCGGCGGTTCTGGTAATATAGCTCGCGCGCATGGACCAGGCCGAACCCATGTCATCTAAGCATCAAGCCGCTTGCGCTTTCGCCCTGTGCATTCGCCCAGCCGGAAGGCTTACCTGAGCGCATTGCGGATGGAGCATCGAAGAGGCACGCCCGAGGGCTGGCCGGAACAGTGTTGACCGGCGCCACAGCTTCGTGCGCGACCAGCAGACGGGTGACGGCTTCGATCGGCTGCTTGACCAAATCGCGGTCGATCTCGGCCAGCAAGGCCTTGCGGACCTTCGGAGCGTAACGCCTCCGCAATTCGCCAAGGGCGTCGGGCGCAGCGATCACCACCACCCCGCTGGCCCCGTCGAGCGAGTTGGCCAGCGTCTCGGCCGCCTCGGCTAGGAAGCGTTGCTGGTTGGCCTTGTGCGGATCGGACTTGGCGAAGGTATCCCGACCGGGATAGCCGGCCGAGGCACTGACGCCGGGGGCATCGCTGAGCAGGTCGCGGTTGGGCGGATTGTCGTCCGCGCGGTGAGCCAGGACGTGCAGATCCGGATGCTTCGGACCCCCGGTGTTGCGCAACAGCATCATGCGAGAGCCGTTGGCGACCAGGACGACCAGATCGTGGGAGAGATTCATCGCACACCCTTTCATTGTTCGGGATGAATTCTGCTGCCATGACCGGCTTCCGATCGACTTGATTGCAGTCAAGTTGCTGAAAAATGATCGGTCTGATCGTGGGTAACCTAGGGAGCGCGGCGTCAACGCAGCGGGCCGAATGAGAAGCACAACGACAGCCCCGGCTAATCCCGGTAGCCTGCCCACGAACCGCCTGGCAACCTGGCCTGGCCGACTGGAGGAACTCTGCCGATGACCGTCATGCAAGCCTTGCAGCTCGATCGGCCCGGCACGCTGCTCCGTCTGGTCGAACGCACCTTGCCCACGCCGGTACCGGGTCAGGTGCTGATCGCGGTGGTCGCCTGCGGGGTATGCCGGACCGACCTCCATGCCGTGGACGGCGATCTCCATGGCCCGCTGCCGATCGTGCCCGGGCATCAGATCGTCGGCCGGATCGCCGGGTTCGGCCCGGGCGTAACGGGTCTAGCCATGACCGACCGGGTCGGCGTGCCATGGCTTGGCCATACCTGCGGCCATTACCTGTTTTGCCGCAGCCAGCGCGAGAACCTGTGCGACACGCCGGCCTTCACCGGCTTCAATCGCGACGGGGGATTTACGAGGCGTTGCATCGCCGGATGCTGACTATTGTTTGCTTTGCCGGACGGGTTCGATGACATCCATGCCGCGCCGTTGCTGTGTGCAGGGCTGATCGGATATCGGGCCTATCGTATGGCTAGTAGCGGCGAAGCAGTGGGGCTCTATGGGTTCGGCGCGGCCGCCCATATCCTGGCGCAGGTGGCCATTAGCCAAGGCCGCAGGGTCTTTGCCTTTATCCGCACCGGCGATGCCGAAGGGCAGGCCTTCGCCCGGCGGCGGGGTTGCGTCTGGGCCGGTGCCTTCACCGAGCCGGCGCCCGAGCAGCTCGACGCGGCGATCCTCTTCGCTCCGGTCGGCGCGCTGGTGCCGCTGGCGCTGATGGCGCTCCGCTGATGGGAGGACACTGAAATGGCTTATACTCCTTCATTGCGGACCAAATCCAAGCGGGCCGATTCACTGCGAGCCAGGACACTACAGGTCGCCCTCTTCTGCACCGTACTGGGCTTAAGCGGTTGCGCCTGGATGTGGCGCGCCGCCTCTTTACGCACGCCGTTGATCCAAGGCAGCGCGCCTGAACGTCCTGTCCAGGCCGATGCCGCGGCGACCACGCCCTACACCGACGCCGGTCGGGCCTACCTCAGTTGGGGAGAGACAGGCCTGGCGATCGAGGCTTTTCAACATGTTCTGGGCAAGGGGGAAGCAGCCGCTCCCGCGCTCAATGGCCTGGGCGTGGCTTATGCCCGGATCGAGCGTTACGACACGGCCCAGAACCTGTTCCAGCAGGCCATCGCGCTTGCGCCCGAGAGCGAACAATATGCCGCCAATATGACGCGCCTGCTGCGCGCTGCCGCGCTAGAGCATCGGCCCTGAAATAGGAATGCCAACCTTCGTGTTCCTGGCCAGCGAAGAGGCAGGATATATAAACGGGCAGATGATCGGCGTCGATGGCGGTTACCGACTATTCGCATAAGCGTCGCGGTTCAGGTGCGTGGTCTGGACGACAGGAGCCAATCCGCGTCATCATCGAGATCTACGCCAGGCGGAGCCCTTCGATCCCCTCCCCGCCGGGGAGGAACGGGGGGTGGCAGCGGCCCCGGCACGCGACCTGGCCCGTCGCGCCCGCAAGCCACTTGCCTGAAAACAGGTCTAGGCGGAATCGATCGCCGGCGCGGTGCGCTCTGCCTGATCGAAACCTTTCATCAGCAGTGCGTGGCGAGCGAGGACCTCCTCCCTTCCCTTGCGGTGCGGGAAGATGTGCAGGCGGCCTTCGCGCACGCCGTGGACAACCTCCTCCGCCACCTGCTCTGCCGAAAGCAGGTTGTCGGAGTAGAAGGCTGCGCTCGCCATCGGCCACTCGTGGCCGCGCAAGCTCTCCGGATCGGCCACGCTCATACCCGGACATACCACCGAGATGCCGATGCCTGCTTCGGCGAGAGGCGCGGCCAGCACCTCGACCAGGCCGGTCACCGCGAACTTGGCGGTAACATACGGCGCGTTGAGCGAGCGCAGGTCCGCACGGCCCACGCCCGACATGGACGAGGTGATCACAATGTGCCGCTCTCCCTCCTGCGCGGCCATCCGCTTCAGGAAGGAATGGATGCCGTTCAACACGCCATTGAACTGGGCACCGAGCACTTTGTCCCAATCCTCGCGGCGGAGCTCGAGCACAGGCTTGAGCACGGCCGTCCCGGCATTGAGGCAGAGCAGGTTGACCTGCCCGAACCGGGCGTAGGCAGCGTCGGCGAGCGCGTCCATGTCCTCGGCCCGCGAGACATCTGTATGCACCACAAGCGCCTGCCGGCCCAGGGCCACCACCTCGGCCACCACCGTGGCCATCGCCTCGCCGTTGATGTCGGCAATCACCACGTCCGTGCCCGCGCGCGCGAAGGCGCTGGCCATCGCACGCCCGAGCAATCCACTGCCCCCGGTAATGACCGCGCAGCCGCCTTCGAACCCCTCCAATCCGGCCTCCCTGTGCGTGTTTTCTCGCATCGCTCAGCCATCGAGCCCAAGCAGGCGTGCGGGATTGCGGGCAGCCATCGTCGATAGATCATCCTCGCTCAGGCCGTGCTGCCATAGCGCTTCGAGAAACGACATCATCCCCGGCGCGGGATTGGGCAATTCGCTCGTCCAGCCGTAATCGGTGGAGAGTACGCAACGCTCGCAGCCGATATGGCGTATCTGTTCGATCATCTGCTCGGGAGTCTTCGGTTCCATGCCCCACAAGGGCTGGCAGCACTGGGCGGTAAGTTCGACATAGGCTCCCATGTCCGCGAGCTCGCGTGCCTGTTGCGGCGTCAGGTGCGGACCGGCCAGACGCTCGCCGGCATGGGTAACCAGAACCTTGCCCTCGCGGGCGAAGGTCTTGCAGATTGCGTGGTGCTCTTCGGCAGTGGTATGGCCGGTCGCCAGCACCGCGTCGTATTGCCGACACAGGTCGAAGATCGCCCGAACTTCCGCGACGGGGCGGCTGTCTTGGTCGATGACCCTGATCCCCTCGCCGACCAAGCCCATCATTTCGGCTTTCCCGCTCAGCCATTCTTGGTGACTATGCACGGTCGGCAGCCAAACGATGCGGGCGCCCATGGCGAGCGCTATGGCCACGCCTTCGACATTGAGACCACCACTCGGTTGGTCGGTGCAGATTCCGCCGAATACGGCCAGCCCTTCGACTTCGTTGGCAAGGTTGGCCGCGATCTGCGGCGAGGCGAAGCTATGCGATTTGAGAACAAGCCCGCGATGGCCTGTATCGCGCGCCTCACGCGCGGCTTGCACGGCAGTTACGCCATAGTGCTCGATCGGCCCGCCCTTTATGGCGTCGGGGCCGAAATGGCAATGCATGTCTATAGCGTTCTCGATCCGTGGTCCGGTCATGGCGGGATCCTCTCCGGTGCGTTGCGGACGCCCTGCGCCGCGAGCGACTTCTGAAGCACCTTCGGCCAGTCTGCATCACCGGGGTTCGCGATGCAACCGCGCGAGGGCCTGATCACTCGAGCGGACTTGGCAGTCCGTGCGGCACCACGCGACGCGTGAGCAAGAACAGCAGGCCACTAGCCAGGGCGGCAATCCCCATGGTTGAAATGGCGAGCGGCAGTGCATCGGTGCGTCCAAGGTGACGGAGGATGTCGCTCACTGCGCCGACAAGCTGCGGACCGATCCCAGCCCCGATAAAATTGCAAAGAACAGATATGATCGCCAGAGTCCTTCCCCGCAGCGCAGGTGAAACTAGGCTCGATGCGAGGCTGAATGCGGGACCGATGTAAATAGGGCCGATCAAGGCCGCGGCCAGAAACCACACGAGTTCGAAATCACCGTGGGCCTTGAGCGTAATCGCCAATAGGGCCGGGATCCAGCAGATATTCGAAATCCCGCAAATCAGCAGAAGGCGTTCGGTTTGGCCCTTGGCGAGATAGTGTCCCGCAAGACCTCCTAGCAAGGACCCCAGCACGCCACACAGGCTGGCCAAGGCAGATATGAACCCCACCTCGCGCATCGGCATATGGTACGAGCGCAACAGCAAGGCCGGCATCCATGTGCTGCTGCCCAGGGTCGCCACCGAGCCCATCACCTGGGCCGTAACCAGCAGCCCAATGGCGCGATGTCGTCCGAACAATCGGAAGCTATCAGCAAGGGGCGGAGCATCAGTCGGCTGGGCAGAAGCCTTGGCGCCGGGCCGAGGATCGCGGAGGGTGAGCATCACAAGCATGCTCGCGAACAATCCGGGCAGCCCTGCGGCAAACAGCGCTACTCGCCAGCCATGGGCAGCCGTGATCGCTGCCGCAGCATAGAGGCCGACCAGGGATCCGATATACCCCCCTGCGTACAAGATGCTGGAGGCAACAGGTCGCAAGGCTGCACGAAAGAAATCGGCGATGAGAGCAAGAGATAGAGGTTGCGTCCCCGCCTCGGAAGCGCCGACCGCGGCACGGCTCAGCAGCAGCAACGAGAAGGTGCCGCACAGCCCGCCGAGCCCGGTCATCGCGCTCCAGGTGAATACGAGGCATGCAAGCAGGCGATCGCGGCGCACCCGGTCGATCAGAGCACCGATCGGGAGCGCAGCCAGGGCGAAGGGAATTGAATGCGCAGCACCGGTCAAAAATCCCAACGCGCTGTCTGACACCTCGAACTCCGCCCGGATTGGTTCGATCAGGACATTGATAACTGTGCGGTCAAGCGCGTGGATCGCGTATACCAAACTCAACAACGCGAGCGCATACCAACTATACGCTAAGCCCCGCTCTTCATCGGGACATGACGTCTCGCTCGCTTTCTTCACCTTTTCAGATGCCTCTCATAAAGTATCGTGACTGGCCCGAGGTACGTCGATCGAGCAGGCACCCGCGCTCACAGGCCGCTTGCCTTGGCGCCACGGTCGGTGGGCATGACCGGCTCGCCCAGGCGCTTGTCGAAGTCTTGCTCGCGCGCGTTGAGTTCTGCTTGGCGTTGCGCTGACGATACGTGTGCGGACTGCGGCACGATGGCAGTCAGCTTGGCCGCATCGACAACCTGATAGTTCTCAAGCAGTTCGCTTTCGCGGCTACCTTCGGGAAGTCCTTGCCAGCGAATGATGAACAAGCCGTCATGCATACCTCCAGTGCTCACCCAGTTGGCGTAGCCAGGATCGCGAGGCGCTATAATCAGTGTGACCCGGCCGTCCGGTGTTGGGCGCATCTGAGACGCATTGAGGCTGACGGTCGCCTTTCGAGCATCAACCGGCACGATGAACCATGGATTGGTGACTTGAATACCGTAATACTTTCCCAATCCAGTGCGAATATTCACGATCATTGCCTGGTTGTCATCCAGGTGGAAGCGGCCGCCAACCAGATAGCCCCACCCGCCGTCGCGGGCCACCGGTCCAATCAACGCGTTGTTCTGGATTCCGCCAAGCCAGTTCGTCTTGAATCCGGCCCAGAACCGAATGTAGTTCGGCAAGTGCGCGGCGATGTCTCGGATAATTTCCTGTTCCGTTCGCCGCGTGGCATTCGGCGGCCCCACGCGCTCGATCCGCAGCGCGGTCGGCTCTTGCGACCAATCCGAAAGAACGTCGCGTATGACGAGTTGGCCGCTCCCCGGCGGTGATTGGAGGTGGTTGGGATCGCCGGGCTTCGCATCTGGCCCCACGGTCAGTTCAAACGATCCGTTCGGTGCAAACTTGATCGTCCTACTGGTCACCATAGCGACCTGGTTGCCCAGGTCAGCGTGCTCCTTGTGCTGATTTATGGCTGGTGTGTCGCCTGGCGTCCCGCGATCCCACTCGATGCTAAATTGACTGACCGGCTTTCGTCCCAGTCGACCGTGAATGCGATAGGAGGACGATCCTTCGATGAAGGCGGTTCGGTAGATGTGATCGGGATTGTCACCGGAAATTGCGGAGCCAAGAAAAACATGCCCGAACCAGCAGCGTGGGCTATTATCGTTCCACCACAATATCTGTGGGAAGGACGTATCTCCCCCGATCTCCGCCAAGATGAGCGAGCGACTGAACAGATCGATCGCGCGCTCGATAGTTGCTGAACCGTCGGGCAGGCGCGCGGCGGGATCCTCTTCAAGGATCTTGCGCAGCGTTGGCCGAAGGCCCTTAATATCAGGACTGTCGGCAATTCTGGCGGCGACTCTCTCCGCGGAGATCTGCTCAGCGGTGGCTAGTGGCCCCCGATAACCGGGGCATAGATTTGTTTCCGCGGCTGAAGCTGAGTGGAATAGCCCGAGACCAATTAATGCCAGGATCGTTCCGGCCGAACGTTGAGCCTTACGCTTCATAACACCATCTCCCGGTATTCGAATGTCGCTAATTTCGATTCAGTTTCGGAATGAAATTCAATGTCTCCGGGCCGAAGTTTTCTTTGGGCCCAATTTTCGATTTCGTCGGAGACCTAGACCACTCGCCCATCAGAACGACCACAGAACCGAATGCCTGGGCAAGATGGCCACCGATGCCCGGCCCTGCCCTACGACTGGCACTGTCGGGCCGTCCAATCGACAACGATTTAGCGCGCCACGGGTCATCACCTAATCACCATGGTCCAACGCGGTCTGCACCTCACCGCTTCACACGTGCACAGGGCGAGAGTCAGCGCCGCCAACTTGACGGCGCTGACATCGCCAGTATCTGGCAAACTACCTGGAATGACGAGTGGAACGATCGAACCGGATTAGCGGGGAACGAGGCACGGCCCTGGCCATTCGGCCAACCGTCTGCCCAGCCCGCCCGGTATTATCGCCCTCACGGCATCCTTAGGGTGTTCCAAACTTCACTGTGGCGGTAACCCCGAAAGTTCGTGGCTCACGTTGGCCAGCGGCGGCAAAACCGAGCGCCGGCAGCGCGAAGGCGGCGACATAGTCCCGCTTGTTGGTCAGATTCCTTCCCCAAACTGCGAGATCCAACATGCCGTCCATGACAGTTATGGCCGCCCTCGCATTTACCAGCCAGTGAGCCTGGTCCGTGGCGCCACGCAGATAACCCGCCGCATCCACAGCGGAAACAGCCCGTCCGTTCTGCGCGTCGCGAAGCACGCCCGCCGAATCCGTGTAGAAAGCGACGGGTGAGATGTTCATGTCCGACTGATAGGAGAAGTCAGCCCGCAACAGGAGCTTTCCGAAGTCAAAATCACGTGTCCAGGACGGCGAGATGGAGGCGGTCCATTTCGGAACGCCGTAGAAGGCGTCGCGGCTGCGATCGAAGCCATTGTCGATGTATCTGACGTATTTTGGGTGGGTATAGCCCAGCGTACCGTCGAGCCGGAAGCCGCCAGGCAGGGCCGCGCTGGCTTCGAACTCGCCACCGTAGAAATCCGCCTGACCTGCATTGGTGATCACTGTTGCAATTCCGCCCGGAGAGACGACGGTAATTGTCCGCTGAATGTCCTTCAGGATCGAATAGTAGCCAGCAACGTTCACGCGCAGCCGGCGATCAAAGAATTCGGTCTTCAGACCGCCTTCATAGGAGTAATCGTTCTCCGGCTTGAATGGTATGAAGCCCGCCGCATTCGTCATGCGCAGATTCTGGCCACCCGAGCGATAACCCTTGGCCGTCTTTACATAGGCCAGGATGCCGTCGGAAACCCTATAATCGATACTGGCGGTATAGGAGATGCCGGTGAACGAATTGTGGCGCGTTGCTGGACAGACCGGAGCGACGACACAGGTCGTGTTGGCGGGGGTGGGCGGTCCCGGTGCAGGAAAAACGCCATTGTTTGATGTCAGCCGCCTGTCATCGATTGAGTATCGCAGTCCCCCAGTAAGCGACAACGCGTCCGTAAGGTGGTAGGTCGCCTGGCCGAAGACACTTTGACTGTCATTATCGATGTAACCATAGAATACGCGCCCGGTGGGCGTAATGGCCGCAAGCGACCTCGCCACACTTCCGTCGTTTCCGCTTTCATGGAAGTAGTATAGACCCGCAGCGAAATCCAACCGATCGTCAAAAGCTTTTCCGGTCGCAACCAATTCACCAGAGTATTGCGTCAGCGTGGCATCGTTACCAAAGTTGCCGGGGTAACCCAGACCCGGCCCCCTGTCGCTAAGTTGGAAGCGGGAGCCATCACCGTCGTTCAACGCGAATGATCGAACCTTGCGATATCCCCCGATCGCCTTGATCACACCGAAAAAGGTTTCGAGCGTAGCCGTCGCGCTGTAGGTCTGCGTCTTGACATAGCTGCGCGGAATGGTGTTCAGGTCTGCGTTATTGCCCTGATTTTTTGCGATACTGTCGTTGAACAAAGCCGATGCTCGCGCCTGGCACGCTGCCCCGACGCCGGGGCTGAAGCAGCCCAAAGCGGTCGCAGCAGCCAAACCATCGACCTCCGTGACGGCAGAAATCGCTGACGGGCTGGTCGGTGATGCGTAGACCAGGCGCTGCGGCTCATTCAGCGTTTTAGAGCGATACCACTCACCCGATGCAACGATGCTGAGGGTTTCTGTCGGTTTGAACAGTACCTTCGAGCGGAACGTGTAGCTGTTCAGATTGCCAAGCATAACGCCGTTGTTGATGTCGCGGATATAACCGTCGCGCTTGATCACCTGGCCTGCGACACGAACAGCGAGCTTGTCTTCGACCAGGGGCACGTTGAGCACCCCGGTGACGGTGCGATAATCGAAGCGCCCATAGGTGGCGGAAACCAGCCCCGAAACTCCGTCCGGGTCCGGATCATTGGTGGTGAGCAGGATCGCGCCGCCAGTCGTGTTGCGGCCGAACAGCGTTCCCTGCGGACCCTTCAACACCTGCACGCCGTTGACGTCCAGTAATTCGGCATTCGCGCCGTAAGCCCGCGCCCAATACAGACCATCAACATAGACACCGACCGAAGGATCCTGATTAGAGATTGGATCCTGCACGGTTTGGCCGCGAATCGTAAATATCGCGCCCGCCGGCGTGTTGGTGCTGTAATTTATCTGCAAGCCCGGGGTCAGGATCGCTATGTCCGAGACAGCGCGTGCATTCTGCTGCTGCAGCTGAGCGCCTGAAAATGCGGTAATCGCAACCGGAACGGATTGAAGATTTTCGCTGGTGCGCCGTGCCGTCACGACGATCTCGCCGAGGCCCTGCTCGTTGGACGCCGCATCTTCACCGGGAACCGGTTGAGCTGCGACCGGAGCTTCCTCAGTGGCCGCCGAAGACCCCACCGATTCAGGTCCCCTGACCTCCTGCGCCATTGCCGCGTGGCCTGACAGGCCCAGACCCAGCGCCCAGAGCGACACGGACAACCGCCCCAATTTTTGCATATCGCGTCCTCCCCTGCAGGACCGTCCCGGATTTTGGTCCGTCCCGGAGCTTTTGGATTTTCCAGAATCCTTATGGTATTCGAGGCTCTACGCTTTTCTTTCGATTGTCAACACCGTCAGTTGACGATGTAGTCAAAAACAAAAGGCTACGCGGATGGTCGGCCAGCCCTTTGCGAGATTACGCGAGGCGCTACGCTAGGGCTCCCCTCGCCTCTCGGCTGCGCCCTGGCCGACGTTCCGGCGGCGGCAAAACGCTTCGGCTAGGTGCCAGCTGAAATGTCTGGCTCATTCGCTGCAGGAACCAATCGGTGCGGCCGGATTCGAAAATCGGCGGAAAGGCCCCGACCGCGACAAGCGACACGCCTTCGCCAGCCATGTCCAGGGCAATCGCACGACCAATATTGGCCGTCGCACCAGTCACGATCACCTTTTTGCCCCGCAGTCCCAAATCCATCAGGCGCCCTGTCGAAGAAGGCGTGCTGACGCTGCGCGGTGAAAAGAAGTCCGAGACCGAGGACAAGGACCGCGGCTACACCGAGCGCAGCTACGGACGCTTCGAGCGGCGTATCGGCCTTCCCAAGGGTGTCGATCGTGGCCGGGCGAACGCGACATTCAAAAATGGCGTGCTCACCATCACCCTGCCGAAGACGGAGGCGGCAAGCGAAAATGTCCGCCGCATCCCGGTCAATGGCAAGGCGGCATGACGGGCAGGCCCGGGACTTCGGTCCCGGGCCGACCTCCGAAGCACCGAAGCTTTCGCCTCAGGCTGAGGTGATGGCCGCCAATGATAACCATTGGGCCGGCCTAAGCTATTCGAGCGCATTGCCTGCGGATGCCTTGGCGATGATCGAACCCGTGCCCATTGCAGTCAATCAGTCTGGCCGGGCTGCGGCGGGCAAATGGCGGCTACGATTTGCCGAGCGCTGGGGCTCGCGGCCTGATCCGCTTACTGGTTGGGCCGGCGGCGGCGATCCGCTCGAGCAAATCGAGTTTCGCTTTCCAGACGTGGAAGTGGCCGAGCGCTATTGCCGGCGCGAGGGCATCCGGTTCGAGCTTCGTGGCTCGACCTCTCGGGGTCGTTCGGTGATGCCGTGCCTGATCGGTGAAGCGCCGCGGCGGCTGTGCTGTTGGCCCACCGGACCTCATGCGATGTGCTGTGGGGCCACCCACCACCTGACACCTGACACCTGACGGGCTGAACCAAAGAGCCGGACAGGAGAGGTAGACCCGCTTCACTCCGATGCCGCCAAAGATATGATGCAGAATTCCGTCGACTGGCTTTTGATGGATAGCATCGGCGGCGCGCCCGGCTGGGCGTGGCTGCTCTTCCTCGGAATCGTGCTCGGTCTGCTCGTGCTCGATCTCGGCGTCTTGCATCGCGGCGTTCGCGCCATGAATATGCGGGACAGCCTGCGCGCCAGCCTGCTCTACATTCTTGCCGCGCTGCTGTTCGGAAGCTGGATATGGCACGAGTTCGGCTCTGACGCCGGTCTGCGTTTCCTGACCGGCTATGTCATCGAGAAAAGTCTGTCGCTCGACAATATCTTCGTTGATCTTTGGCTACCTCGCCATTCCGGCGGCGCTTCAGCACCGCGTGCTGTTCTGGGGTATCCTCGGAGTCCTCATCATGCGCGCGCTTCTCATTGGCGTGGGCACGGCGCTGGTCCACGAGTTCGCTTGGCTGCTGCCGATCTTCGGCCTGCTGCTCATCGTCGCCGCCATTCGCATGCTACGCAACGACGAGTCCACGCCTTCCCATGGCCAAGCGCATCTCCTGGCCACCCTGCGAAGGCGCTTTCCCGTAACGGAGGCGCTCCACGGCCGGGCCTTCCTCGTGCGCCTTCCCCATCCGAGCAAGCCGGGGTGCCTGAAGCTGTACGTCACGCCGCTTCTTCTTGCGCTGGTCTTGATCGAATGCGCCGACGCGCTGTTCGCGCTGGAGAGCGTGCCGGCGATCCTGGCGATCACCCAGGAACCCTATCTCGTCTACACCTCGAACATCTTCGCCGTGCTTGGGCTGCGTGCGCTCTACTTCGCGCTCGCCGCGATGGTGACGCGGCTTGCTTATCTCAAGCACACGTTGGCGCTGATCCTGATCTTCATTGGCGGCAAGATCCTGTTCCAGCAGTTCGGCGGCCATGTTCCGCCGTTTCTCTCGCTGTACGTGATCCTGTCGCTGCTGGCGGGGGGCGTCCTGCTCTCGTGGCAGGCCCGCCCGAGCAGTAGGGCGCATTGGCCAGGCTGGGCGGTGAAGGGCGGGCAAGGGCGACCTGAGACGGCCCTAGAGTAGTAGGAAAGGCGAAACAAATTCGTTATGTTTATCCTGCGCGGCGCGCCATTGAATTTCCACGGAAAAGTGGACCGAAGCCGGGTCAGAAATGATCCGGCTTTTTTGCTCTAGCAATCACCCGGTAATCACCGAGGCGATTTTCGGGCCGCAGGACGTGGCAGATCCGGCGTCAGTGCAGACTCTTGCCGAAGAGCGAGCTTCCAAGCGGTCACGCTGACACAAAGTCCCAAAAGGAACATGATCCCGTCGATCGCACTATGTCCGGTGGCGCGTAAAACCGCTTCCAGAGATTGCCCGACGGTCGACATGTCAGGGGAGAGCGTCGGCATAACAGCGGAGATCAAAGCCGCACCAGCCAATATCCAGCGATGACCGCGCGAGGCGCGCCAAATTAGCGGCAATGGTTTAGGATGTGCGGATACAGCCCGGGCGACGGGCCAAGCGGTCAATGGGGAAGCCAGAATCGCCCAGACAAACATGGGCAGATAGACGATGCTAGAATCGACATCGAAACCGCTTACGGCGGCCACCAGAACGCCCAACACAATAAATAAAATCAAACTCGCGATTAGCAGTAGGCAAGCGGTCGCAAAGCGAAATGCCCCTCTAACGGACCCCCGGTGGCGCAGCATTGCCATCATTATGAAATAGCTGGCAGCAAGATCTCCGATCATGAGGATAACGGGCGTTACCGCCCCCATGGCAGAGACCGATGGACCATTACGCCAGTCCAGCATGTCGGTCAGGAGGGTGAATAGACCCGTAAGCAGCGCGTAAACGAACCCCCAACGCGGCAATGCGCGAAGCTCGTACCAGAACTGATGGCGGAAGGAACCAGGGGGCATCTGCGAAACTTGGACCGGCTACCATCCTGCCGCAACCGCTAAAGGTTTCGCCGGATCGTCGGTCATCGCCATGGGCCTACCTATGTTGATCCATTTTGGTCATATCAGGCCAGCAGAGTCTCGACTCCTCGCTAGAATGCGGGCACTTTCCTCCGACGGAGGGGGCTCCTGTGAAACTGTTTCTGATTTTCACTGCGGTGGTTGCCGCATCGCCGACATCGATGTCTCTCGACAAACTGCCGAGGGTGAAGGCGCATGCTCCGATGAGTAAGGCAGCGTGCCACAAGCAGCTTGCCAGCGCGGCGCCTAAGGAAGGCGTGGTTGCTGCTCATGGCATGGTGGGCAATGCGGCTGCTCAGGTGGCCGGGTCACCTGTTGCGACGGCACAGTAAGTCCGAGCTGCGGATGTTAATGAGGCGCATCGGGCTACTGTTCACGGCCATTGGGTGCGTCTTGCTGGTGCCGAATGCGGCGGCTGTGGCACAGTTGGCGGACCCTGCGCAGCCTACGCTCGTGGCACCCGCTCATTCATGCTGCACGATCCCGCAGGGAACGACGGTAGCAATCGAGATCCGTGAAGCGATCGATTCGAAGTCAGCCCTAGCCGGCCATCGTTTTCCAATCGCCCTCAAGGAGCCGGTCACTATCGACGGCTCGATCGTGATTCCGGCCGGCACTATCGGTGGCGGCGAGATCGTCCATGTGGCCAAAGCACGCGCCATGGGCAAAGCGGGCGAGCTGATTCTAGCAGCCCGCTATCTTGAACTAAACGGTCACCAAATCCCCTTGCGCACTTTCCGGTTCGGCGGAGTGGGCAAGGACAATCGGAATGTCACCTTCGCGGCGACCGTATTTGTCGGCCTCCCAGGGTTGGCAATCAGCGGCGGCAACATTCGCGTGGAGGCCGGCACCGTAGCCAGCGCCAAGATCGCAGCAGATGTAGAAATTGTGTCCGAAAGGGTTAGCTCGAACCCGAACGTGAGCATCGCGAGTGAACCACCTACCAAGCAGGGAGAATGAGTTTCATGAGGAAATTGCTTTGCCTGATGGGCATCGGATTAGCAGTCAGCTCTTATACCGCCTTCGCGCAGGATGCGCAGGCACCTGCGCCCGCATCTCCTGATGCATCTGCCGCCGCGCCGGTGGCGGCGGCTGCTCCCAGCAGAATAGCAGACATGTTTGATGCACCGCCGCCAGATCGTGCCCTGGTCGTTTTCTACCGCCCGGGAGGAATGGGAGGCCTCGTTGGGTGCATGGTCCGCGAAGGCGAAGGCGCGGACGAACGCCACCTTTCGAAGCTTACGGGCAACCGCTACTTCGTCGAATATGCAAAGCCTGGGCGGCATGAATACTGGGTAAAGAGCGAAGCCACTGATCGTCTTGCGTTGGAAGTCGATGGTGGAGAGGCCTATTTCGTGCGCTGCAAAATCAATATGGGCCTCATGGTTGGGCGGCCCAACATCGGCCCATCCGATCTTGCCGAGTTTGAGAAATACAAGGCCAAGCTCAAGTTGATGAAGCCTGAGGAAATGGCCGATGACACGGCCCAAGCATCAACAGCGGCGGCGTCTAAATAGCGCACGTCTGGGCTGGCGCCTCGATATGGGAAGCGAGGGCAGCTAGCGCTCCCTCGTCTTTCGTCGCGCCTCCGTTAGGTCATCCACCGGCTCCAACACAAAAACGGGCGGGGAATATGGCCTGCGGTTTCAACATGGAGCCTCGCGGCAGGTCTCAATCGTTGTCATTTAGGCTCGCTACAATCGAGCCCCGACCGCAGAGCATTGATCAGGGCACGAAAAGCCTGATAGATTTATGCGACTCACTCCGGGGGCGGATATGAGATATAAATGGACCTTCGTATTCGTTCTCGGGGCGGGGCTTTCCCAATCGGCAATCGCCGCGAAATATCGTCTCGTTGTCCAGCCTACCGAGATGCAAATCGCTAGATTTGATCGAGGTTTGCGAACTGTCGACGACCTAGGCGAGGGGTCGGTTGTTCGGATCGTTGAAGGCGGAGAAGAAGTCGCAAAGCGCGGCAGCTTTGCGCTTTCAGCACTGAACCGTGGTGGCGTCCCTTTTGATCTGGGACCGCAGCACGTCACGGCCAAATTGGCTGACGGAACGCCGGTAGCCATAATCCCCTACGAACAGCTCGTTCGCGAGGAGAAGAGTAAGCAGAAATGGCGGGCCTTCGGTATGGCGCTGGCGGCGGGCGCAAACTCGATGGCTGCCAGTGACGCCGGCTACACCAGCGGCACGGTTCATTATTCCGGTCAGACCTACGGCGCATATGGGACCGGCTTCGGCGGGACCGCCACATACTCTGGCTATGACTCAGCGGCGGCTCAAGCTGCTCAAGCAAACGTCAACCGGGAAAATCGAGAGAATTTCGCTCGCCTGCGAGAGGCTAATAACGCCCGAATGGCAACCCTGGGCAACAACCTCCAGACAACGACGATTGACCCTGGCCAGGTGCAGTCCGGGATGATCGTTTATGAGTTACCTAAGGCGGCCCACGCCTCGAAGGACCCAATTGCAATAACCTTCATCGTTCGGAGGGGCTCGGAAGAGCATAGCTTTACGACGCAGTTGGTTCCTCGCTAGTTACTACAGGGTGCATATAAGACGCCAAAGCGGAAATCGCGCGAGGAATTCCGGATGGCCGATGACTGTTGCGCTGGCGCCTGCGGCACCAAGGAAACGATGAACGACCCGCGCTGGCGGCGAGTGCTCTGGATAGCGCTCGGCCTCAACGCGGCCATGTTCGCAGTGGAGATCGCGGCCGGCGTGATGGCGCATTCGCGTTCCCTCCAGGCCGACGCGCTCGATTTCCTCGGCGATGCCGCCAACTATGCCATCAGTCTTGGTGTAGCCGGCCTCGCTCTCCAATGGCGGGCGCGGTCCGCTCTGGTGAAGGGCCTGACTATCCTGCTGTTCGGTTTTGGGGTGTTGGCATCAGCGGTTTGGGGCTTGGTGCATGGCTCTTCGCCGGACCCGTTCGCCATGGGGATCGTCGGGTTCGTCGCCCTGCTGGTCAACATCTCGGTCGCACTGATGCTCTACCGCTACCGTGCCGGTGACGCGAATATGCGCTCGGTTTGGATCTGCTCGCGCAACGACGCGATCAACAACGTGCTCGTGATTGCCGCGGGCTTGGCCGTGCTCTGGTCAGGCAGCGGCCTCCCCGATTTGCTGGTCGCTTTCGTCATGGCGGCTCTGGGGATCAGCGGGGGATGGCAGATCGTGCGGCAGGCATCGGGTGAGTTGCGCTCGGACGAGCAGACGCCGAGCGTGCGCACCGCTGGTCGAACTGCGCGCGGCGATGCGTTCCGATCGGGCGATTGAACCAACTCAGATGCTTGGCTGGATGTCGTAACGCCGGTGGCGACGCCGATTTTGCGCACTCTTCGTCGCGTCCACAGCTCTGCTGGCCGCAGAAGTCCGCCTCGGTCCGCCTCAAAAACCCGGACGCGAACCCGGACGGCGACTGCCGGAAGCGGAAATTATCCAATAAAATCAATAGGTTTTGGCGGAGCGGGAGGGATTCGATCCTTCTGTGCGATTTGTGAGGAACCGCTGCTTTAAAGAACCTTTCGTGGTACGGATTTCCCTACCGTCTGCGTCATCGGCTTCGTTGGACGACTGCCAATAGCGAAATGGCAGGATATCAACCCCACACCAGAAGCGCTTGGGGTGGTCTGGATCAGACCGGTGTGCGTCGGAGCCCCTTGCCCCAGAAGCGAAGAGTCTTGATCTTCGCAAAAATAGACTGCCCAATGCGATACGCTACCATCAGGTACGCTGGAGCGAGGCTGGATGGTGGACCCGTCGTGGACCCGCAGGATCGGTCGAGCTATGAACTCGGCCACTCCATGCAAGGCAAGTTATTGATTTCCTGGCGGAAACTGGAGCGGGCGAAGGGATTCGAACCCTCGACCCCAACCTTGGCAAGATGTGAAAGGCCCTACTCTGGCCTACGCCTGACTGCGACCAACTTACTGATAAATATCTATAAAAATGATTCGACATTCGCTACAATGCGACCGTCAACGCCTCACTTTTCGGCCATGGTGCGGACCATGTGCGGACCATGTGCGGACCATTGGGATGCAGCGGAACACCCGGCCATGAGCACTGCGTCTATCCTAATCCTGACCAAGACTGTGGTCGAGAATGCCGTCAGGACCGGCAAACGCTACCACATCTGGGACGGCAAGCTCTCAGGGTTCGGCCTGCGGGTCGAGGCGAGCGGCACCAAGTCCTTCGTGATCCGCTATCGCGCTGATGGCGGTGGCCGAAACGCGCCAGAACGCTTCATGACAATTGGGCGTTTTGACCCGCTGACCGTGGGCCAAGCTCGAGCGCAGGCAGCAAAGCTATTGGGGGCTGTGGCCAACGGCGATGATCCCGCCAGCGCCCTTTCAACCAAGCGCAAGGAAATGAACGTTACCGCCCTTGTGGATCTCTATGAGGTCGAGGGTTGCTTCATTCAGCGTGGCAAGCGGATCGGCCAGCCCATGAAACCGCTGACCAAAAAATACACGATGAGTCGGCTGCGCCATCATGTCGTACCGCTGCTCGGAAGCAAACGGATCACCGAAGTGCGCCCACGCGACATCGAGAAATTCTGCCGCGACGTGGCTGACGGAAGGACCCGGACCGACACCAAGAAAGGGCCGCGCACTCGTGTTATCGTCAAGGGAGGCCAGGGCGCCGCGGTCAAGGCGGTCCGTGATCTTTCGGCCGTGTTCAGCTTTGCCGTCCATCAGGAATTGCTTGAATCCAACCCGGTGATGCGCGCCAGAGTCCGAAAGACCGACAATCAGCGCACGCGCTTCCTCACCCCCGCAGAGTTGAGGCGATTGGGGCGGGCGTTCGATAAGGTTGAACGCGACGGCGCCAACGCAAAGGCAATCATCATCTGCAAGCTTTGGGCGCTTACGGGCTGTCGCCGCAATGAAATCGCCGGGCTCAAATGGACCGAGGTTGATTTCGCGGAGGGCGTGTTTCGGTTTGAGGAAACGAAGAACGGCAAGTCTATCCGCCCGCTGCCGTTGAGCGCTCGAATCTTATTGCAGAATGTCGAGCGAACCCCGGGGACGGACTATGTTTTTCCGGCCGAGAACGGTGCTGGATTCTTCCAGGGCACCTCCAAGGTCTGGCCGGACGTCAAGAAGGCATCTGGGCTGGATGACATTACACCGCATACGTTGCGCCATACGATCGGTTCGCTGGCGGTGTCGCACGGCGAAAATCTGATCATGACTGGCGCGCTGCTCGGCCACGCCAATCCGCGATCGACCGCGATCTACGCGCATATCCAGCTCGAGCCGATGCGCCAAGCTTCCGAGCGCGTGGGCAAACGAGTGGCAAACGCGCTCGGCAACCTCGCGACTGTCGTTTGCCGGACGACCATTCAGGCCGCGAACGACGCCTAAGCCGACGGTTTTCCGGAAACTGCAGCGGTCACCTGACGAAAATTTGCGATGCGCCGCACAACCCGCGGTCCCGTTGTGCCGTCAGTGGCGGTGGACCGGACCCGCGCGATCCCGCCTTTCCTAACGGTTGCACGCTGGGGGCCGCCTTATGGAATCGCGTCGGAACGCTAACCGGTCTTGCCGATCCGCAGCCATGACTTTTCACTGGAGCGTGCCACGCTGGAGCGCACGTCATTGATTTCGATAAGACCATCATAGGTGATATGGTGACGCCGTCGCGGCGGGTGTGACCTTGATCAAGTAACTCATGCCCGTACCGAGATGGGGGAACAAGGGCATGTTGAGAGTCAACGAACCGGGCGTCGGCACGCACGTGCTCATGATCGGTATATCCTACAATCATACTGCTTCTCCTCATCGTCTCGACGGCTCGGTCGATGACGTGAACAGAATAAGCATCTGGTGGGAAAAGGAGTTCTCCAACGCCTCTTCCCCGTTACGCTCGCTCGAGGTTTTGACGACAGGCCGGTTCGATGATGACAACAGCGAGACCGACTTCGAACCACTCGCACGTTCCCTTGAGAAATGGCGGGCACGGGTCACGTCGCATCCCGAGAATATCGCTGTCTTCTACTTTGCCGGCCTGGGCGTCCCGACGCCGTCAGGCTATTGCCTTCTCACTGAGGCGTTCAACAATCAGCGGGAGGGAGCGAAACAAAGACCAGCGGATCAAGCCTTTCTTGTCGACGAACTTGTGGCAGCATTCCATGGCGGCCCATCGCGCCAACTCTGGATCTTCGATACATTTCTGGCTGAGCCCAGTGGGTTCTACGGGAACACAATCCCAAGACCCATCATCAATGTCGACACGAAAGCCTCGCCGCCGCCGCAACGGTTTAACCGTCATTGGCGGCACGATCTCCCTGATCATGGAGTCACTCGCCCCAGGAGTCGATCCGGTGGCGGAACGGATTGGCCTTGGACGTGGGGACCCGCTCGACCGCTTCCGCAGACATTTTCACAAGACATTGCACCGGCTCAAACGGCCAGTCCTTGTGATTGTCGATGATCTCGATCGATGCAAACCAACCGTCATCGTCGATCTCGTGCGCGGCATTCAGACGATTTTGCGCAGCCAGCGCGTGGTATTCCTGATCCTTGGCGATCGCAACTGGCTCGAATGCGCCTTTGAGACAGTGCACACCGACATGGCGAAAGTCGCCGGCGGGGTCGAGCAAACTGTTGGCGCTCGCTTCGTGGAAAAGGCGATCCAGCTGTCATTTCTGTTGCCAGGGCTCGATCGCAGCCAACAGACCGCTTATGTGGCCGGCCTGCTCAGGAGCTCGGTTGACGCCGAGGTACGGGGACAACCCGCAGGCCCTGCAGTCGAACTGCGCGCTGCGGCCCGCGCCGCCGCAAAAGCCGAACCTTCCGCAGCATTCGATTCAAGCGAGCTTCGCACCAACGTGCTCGATGCGCCAGAAGGACGGGACTTTGTTCTGAAACTGGAAGAAGCGATCAGCAAGGATACCCCTGGCTCGGGCGAGATCTCGATCAAACTGGAGGCTCGCCGACAAGCATCGCAGATCGTGAACGAGGAGATCGCGATCCAGGCAGCCGGTGCGGCATCAGTCGAAACCGAGACCGCCAAACGGCTCGAACCTTTGGCTCCCTGGCTCCCCAGCAATCCAAGGCAGATCAAGCGCATCCTCAACGGCATCGCGCTGTATCACGCGGCCGGCCTGCAGCATCCGACCTTCAGGACCGCGGAACGCTGGTTCCAGCTTGCCCTTTGGGTTGTGATTATGACCGAATGGCCGACGACCTGGCGACTGCTCGCGGCATGCCCCGAACTTGCCGACATTTTGAACGACACATTGCCGCTGAAGAAACTCGCCACGCTGGATGGCGCGATCCTGCCGGGGTCGACGAAGGCCACCGAGCGTGAGATTCAGCGCATTCTCAACGCCCCCGATCTGATGGCGTTGATAGCGGGCAAAGGCGACCGCGCAGGTGACAAGCTCGACACAGCGGCAGTGCGCGACCTACTCATCCTGACACCGCCCAACGCGAAGTTTCCGAGGTTGCCAGACGGCGAGAAGGAAAACGATGATGGCGGCGGCAGCGCAAAGCGGACAAAGAGCAGATTAAAATAGCGACTGGGATCACTGCCCCGCCCAGCGTTTGAAGATCGCGCTCGCAGATGGGAGCGGTGCTTCCGCTCGGGTTCGGCAACTAGTGAATTTCTCGTCCCAGGCGAAGGAGCCTGTCCAATTGGGTCGCGATTTCGCGCCAGCGCGAGACACCGCCAGCATCACCTGCAACCGCGAGCGCACCGATGCGCTCGGCCAGGACGACTGGCGCGCGTTCGCCGTGGATACGCTCGATCGCCAGCGCTTCGGCAAGGCGTTCCTGCTCTGGCGTCATATCAGAGTCGGAGCGTCCTCAATGGGAGCAACCGACTTTCGTTTCACCCACAGATCAGCCGTCCGCTCCATCTCGATCAATTCGTCAGGGAAGCAGCGTTCCTGGAAGGCAACGGCATCGTCGAAGCTTCCATTGAGCCAGCGGTCATATTCGTCGGCATGGAGTAGAACGGGCATGCGATCGTGCACCGGTCGGATCGCCTCGTTGCAATCGGTCATGACCCCGAATAAACCGGGCCCCACTCGTCGCTGATGCGCCAGAGGCCAGCCCAGGCGAAGATGGACTGGTCCTTCAAGCTGAACCATATACGGGTCTTGGCGCCCTTTGGCCCCTCGGCTTCCGCGAAGTGCGTGACCGGAATCAGACAACGCCATTGTGGCTTACGGGCTAAGCCAATCCACATCGGTTTCCTGAGATCGGCGATGTTGTTGACCGGCTTCGGCTTGGCTTCTGGCTTCATGCCCTTCAGGCGGAGAGGAAACCCCCACGCCATCACGTCGGAAGGCGACGGGGCGGTGGGGAGAGGGCTCGAAAGCGCCGAAGTGCAGGCGCTCTACAGCCGGGCTATTGACCCCTGGTGGAACGTCTTCGCCGGCGTACGCCAAGATTTTCGCCCCCAGCCCCAGCGCACCTATACCACGATCGGCGTCGAAGGCCTCGCGCCCTACTGGTTCGAGCTGGAAGCGCAGGTCTTTCTGTCCGACAAGGGCGACGTCCATCTGCGGCTGGAGGGAAGCTATGACCAGCGGATCACCCAGCGCCTGATCCTGCAACCTGCGGCCGAAGTGAATATCTCCACCCACGACGTTCCGGAACTCGGCATCGGCTCGGGCCTCTCCGGCATCGAACTGGGTCTGCGCCTGCGCTACGAATTCGCTCGCTTATTCGCGCCTTATGTCGGCGTGAACTGGGAACGCAAGCTGGGTGGCAGCGCCCGTTATGCCCGCGCCGCCGGGGAGAGGGCGTCGGCCATTAGCCTGGTCGTCGGCGTACGCTTCTGGTTTTGACCCTCACGGCACAAGCTGCCGCTGGTAAACAACAATTTGTCATCAAACTTTAGGGGCACGACGCGCTTCGCGCGATAGCGCCGACCCGCAGCCTTACTCTCTGGCCCGATACTGAAAAACGGAACAGGGTAGATGCTGCATTCGGCCTGTCTAGGCTTCCTCTTTTCGTGCGCGCTGCTGGCGGCGGCGCCCGCCGTCGCGACGGTGCCATGGACGCTCAGCGGTGGCTTCGACCTTCTTGAACTCCGGGCGGGCAAAGGCGATGACGTCCTTTTCTGGGACGCGACCTTTTCTCTGGGCAATTCCACCGATCAGCTGATGCTGGTGACGGCGGGCGGCGGCGCGCTGGGCAACCAGATCGACGAAGTGGAGGCCCGGCTCTTCTATGGCCGCACTGTCGGCAACACGACCCTGCTGGCGGGCATACGCAAGGATATCAAGCCGCATGCGCGTGACATCCATGCCACCGTCGGCCTGCAGGGCACCGTTGGCACCCGCTTCAATTTGGAAAGCTATGCCTTCCTGTCCGACAATGGATACCTGACCGGCGAGGCACAGATCATCTACCAGCTGCCGATTACCGACCGTCTATATCTCGAACCGCGCCTCGGGCTCGGCTGGTCTGCGCAAGGCGTGACGGCCGCAGCGACGCGCTCGGGCCTGACTAAAGGCGAGGCGACGTTGCGTCTGCGCTATAGGGTGACGAACAAGATCAACATCTATACGGCCGTCGTCCAGGAACGGCTGCTCGGCGGCACTCGCCGGCTCGGCCGCCAACAGGGGGAAGCGCTGCAATCGACGATGGCGGTGATCGGCATCGGCTTCGATCTCTGACGGTCAGGCCGCCAGATGGCGCTCCGCCAGGGCGACATGCAGCCGGATGCCCAGGCCCAGCACATCGTCGTTGAAATCATAATGCGGATTGTGCAGCGGCACAGACCCTTCGGCCTTTGCTTGGCCCAACCAGATATAGGCGCCCTTGCACGCCTGCAGCATGAAGGCGAAATCCTCTGACGTGAAAGCGGGGTTGGGCGCCAGCCTTGCCTCACCCACGCTCGCAGCTGCGCCCAGCGCCTCCTGCGCGGCCTCTGCGTCATTGATCGTCGCGGGATAATAGCGCTGATAATCGACTGTCGCGGTCAGTTCATTCGCCTGAGCCACGCCCGCCGCAATCTGTCGGATCGACGCCTCGATCCGATCCTGCACGACCGGGTCGAAGGTCCGCACCGTACCGGAGACGGTCACCCGCTCGGGGATGACGTTATGCGTGTGTCCACCATGGATCTGCGTGATTGATAACACTGCGGAAGCAGTCGCCGCGATCCGGCGGGAGATGATGGCGTTCAATTGCTGCACCAATGACGCTGCCGCCAGAATGGCGTCGGGCGTGTCCTGCGGGATCGCGGCATGGCCGCCACGTCCTTCCAGTGCGATCTCGAATTTGTCGGCTGCTCCCATGATCGGGCCAGGCCGCGTGGCAATCGTTCCGGCGGGAAGATCGGGCCAATTATGCAGCCCGAACACCCGATCGCATGGGAAGCGCTCGAATAGCCCCTCCTTTACCATCTCCCGTGCGCCGCCGTGCCCCTCTTCGGCCGGCTGGAAGAAGAAATTGATCGTCCCGTCGAAATTGCGCGTACGGCTGAGATGCTGCACGGCGCCTAGCAGCATGGCGACATGCCCATCATGGCCACAGCCATGGAAGCTGCCCGGCGTCGTGCTGGCGTAGGGCAGGTTGGTCTGCTCCTGGATGGGCAGCGCGTCCATGTCCGCCCGCAGCCCGATGCTGCGTACCGACGTGCCGTTGCGCAGCACGCCCACCACGCCGGTCCGGCCGATGCCCTCATGCACCTCCAACCCCAGCGCCCGCAGCTGCTCCGCAATCCGCCCGGCGGTGCGATGCTCGCAAAATCCCAGTTCGGGATGGGCATGGATGTCGCGGCGAAAGGCGACGAGTGGTTCGATCAGGTCAGCAATATCCGTCATGAGGACAGTCTAGGCCTATCGCTGCTCGCCGAATAGATCCTGGATAGGATAATGATGCTTGATGAAGGGCGACTTGATGACCACGTAGCTGAAATATTTCTCGATGCCATAGTCGCTTTCAAGCATTCCCTCGACGATGGACTGATAATGCGCCACGCCGCGCGTCACGAACTTCAGCAGATAGTCGTACCCGCCGCTCACCAGATGGCATTCGACAATCTCATCGAGCTTGCGAATGCGTGTCTCGAACCGCGAAAAGTCACCGGCGCGATGCTCGGTCAGCGTCACCTCGGTAAAGACGGTGAGATATTCGCCCAGCTTCTGCAGGTCGATGTGCGCGCCATAGCCGGTGATATAGCCTGCCTTCTCCAGCCGCTTGAGCCGGGTGAGGCAGGGGCTGGGGGACAGGCCGACCGCATCGGCCAGCTCCACATTGGTGATGCGGCCGGCTTGCTGAAGCTGCGTGAGGATCTTGAGGTCGATCCTGTCCAGTCTGGGTCCGCCCAACATATGCTTTCCCCCTATACTTAACCGACCGCCGCGCGAATATCCGTCTCTTCAAGCAGATCGTCCAGCGTTTTGCGGATGCGGGCGAAGATCATGTCCATCTCGTCTTCCGACGCGCACAGCGCCGGGGCGAGGCCGATGATATTGTCCGCGAAGGCGCGGAAGATCACGCCATTTCGATAGCCCCGCTCGAACAGCCGGTCGGGGAGTTTAAGGGTGGGATCGAAGCGCGCCTTGCTGCCCTTGTTCGTGACCAGCTCGATGGCGCCCAGCAAGCCGCGTCCGCGGGTGTCGCCCACCATCGGGTGATCGGCGATACCCGCCAGCCCCGCCTCGAACCGCGCGCTGACCATCTGTCCGTTCGCCAGAATCCCGCCTTCGGTATAAAGGCGCAGCACCTCGAGGCCCACGGCCGCGCTCACCGGATGGCCCGAATAGGTGGCGCCATGGCCGATCACGGCCTCGGGCGCCGCGCCATTGGCGATGCCCTGATACACAGTGTCCGACATCAGCACCGCGCCCATTGGCACATATCCTGCGGTCAAACCCTTGGCGAGCGTCATGAGGTCGGGCGTGACGTCTTCGGACTCGCACGCGAACATGGGACCGGTGCGACCAAAGCCGGTGATGACTTCATCCGTCACGAACAGGATGTCCAGTTCGGTGCAGGCCTCGCGCATCGCCTTCAGCCACCCGACCGGCGGCACGATCACGCCACCTGATCCCTGAACCGGTTCGCAGAAGAATGCGGCGACATTGTCCGCGCCCAATTCCGCCACCATGTCCTTCAGCTGCTTTACCGACCGGGCGATGATCGCGGCGGCGTCGCCTTCGAGTTCGCTACGATAGGGGTAGGGCGACGGGATATGATGCTGCCAGCGCAGCGGCAGGTCGAAGCCACGATGGAAATTGGCGAGCGCGGTCAGTCCTGCGCCGGTGCTGCTGGAGCCATGATAACCGCGGTCCAGCGCGATGCACTGTTTCTTGGCCGGCTTGCCGATCGCGTTGTAATAATGAGTAATGTAACGGATCGCGGAGTCGACCGCGTCCGACCCGCCCAGGGTGAAATAGACATGATCCAGCCCCTCGGGGCTGAGGTCGACCAGCCGCTGCGCCAGCCGCACCGCGGGCTCGCTGCCGAAATGGAAATAGCCTGTGGCGTAGGGCAGGCGGCGCATCTGATCGGCGGCCGCCTCGACGATGCTATCCTGTCCATAGCCCACATTGACACACCACAGCCCCGCAAAGGCGTCGAGCAGTTCCCTGCCGTCCATGTCCTTGAGCCACATACCCTTGCCGCTTTCCAGCAGCAGCGCGCCATGCGCCTCATGCCCGCGGAAGGAGGTGACGGGATGGATCAGGTGATCGCGATCGATGTCCAGCAGGGACCGGTTCGATTGCAGCGTCATCAGGGGGCTCGCTGTTGTGGTCATGGGGGGAACTTAACGGCATGCCGCGGAGCGAAAGCCCGATATGGGCCGGATGGCGACCCTGCGGGTATCTAATCGCGAACCCGTGCGGCATATTCTGCCGTGCAGGTTCCGCCGATCAGGAAAGCGCGTCCGCGACAGCCTTGCCGCACTGCTCGGTGCTGGCCTTGCCCTTGAGGTCACCAGTGCGCAGTCCCGGCTCGGCCAGCACCGTTTCAACCGCGCGCATGATCGCGGCGGCCGCCTCCGTTTCGCCCAGATGCTCCAGCATCATCGCCGCCGACCAAATCTGGCCGACCGGATTGGCAATCCCCTTGCCGGCAATGTCGGGAGCCGATCCATGGACTGGCTCGAACAGGGAGGGTGCGGTGCGGTCAGGGTTGATGTTGCCCGACGGTGCAACGCCGATGGTTCCGGTGCAGGCCGGGCCAAGGTCGGATAATATGTCGCCGAACAGATTTGACGCCACGACTACGTCGAACCGATCCGGGTTCAGCACGAACTGTGCAGTCAAAATGTCGATATGATATTTGTCATGGGTGACGGCCGGATAATTCTTCGCCATTTCCTCTACCCGCTCGTCCCACCAGGGCATGGTGATGGCGATGCCGTTCGACTTGGTGGCGGAGGTGACATGCTTGCGCTCCCGCGTCTGCGCCAGCTCGAAGGCGTAGCGCAGTACACGGTCGGTGCCGTGCCGGGTCATCACCGTTTCCTGGATCACGATCTCGCGCGGGGTGCCGGCGAACATCTTGCCGCCGACCGAGCTATACTCGCCCTCAGTGTTTTCGCGCACGACCCAAAAATCGATGTCGCCCGGCTCGCGCCCTGCGAGCGGGCAGGGTACGCCGGGCATCAGGCGGACCGGGCGCAGATTGACATATTGGTCATATTCGCGCCGGAACTGCAGCAGCGATCCCCAGAGCGAAACATGATCGGGCACCGTGTCAGGCCAGCCCACCGCGCCGAAGAAGATCGCGTCGGGATTGCCGATCCGCACCTTCCAGTCGTCGGGCATCATCTGGCCATGCCTGGTATAATAGTCGCAGCAGGCGAAATCCTGCCATGTCTGTTCGATGGTAAAGCCATAAAGGCTCACCGCGCGCTCCAGCACGCGAATCCCCTCCGGCATGACTTCCTTGCCGATGCCGTCGCCGGGGATGACGGAGATGCTGTAGTTGCGGTTGGTGGACATCAGTTCCTCCGTTTGCCCCGGGTCTGGCGAAGGGCTTCATTTTTCTTCAAGTAACGACAACAGGGCTTCGACAGTCTCAGCCAGCACGGCGCAAGGCTAAAGCTTCAGGCCCCCGATATGGAACGTCTTGGTCTCCAGATACTCATCGATCCCCGCATGCGCGCCTTCGCGGCCAAGGCCCGATTGTTTGACGCCGCCGAACGGCGCCATCTCCATTGCCATACCGCCCGTGTTGAGCACGACCATTCCCGCCTCCAGCTGCTCGCCGACGCGGAACGCGCGATGGAGATTTTCGGTGTAGAAGTAGCTGGCGAGACCGAAGCTGGTGTCGTTCGCCAAGGCGATTCCCTCCTCCTCGTCACCGAAGCGGAACAGCGGTGCGACCGGGCCGAACGTCTCCTCGCTCGCAAGGCGCATGTCGCGCGTCGCCCCGGTGAGGATGACCGGCGTGGCGAAGCGGTCTCCGGTTGCGCCTTCGGGCGCCCGCGCGAACAGCGTCGCGCCATGGGCCAGCGCATCCTCGACATGGGCTTCGACCTTCTCGACCGCGGCCCTGTTGATCAGAGGCCCGATGGTGCTGTCGTTCCGGTCGCCCGGTGCGACCTTCAACGCCGACACCGCCTTCGCCAGCTTCTGCGCGAACGCGTCATGGACGCCGTCCTGTACCAAGATGCGGTTGGCGCAGACGCAGGTCTGCCCAGCATTGCGGAACTTGCTTGCCATGGTTGCCGCGACGGCGAGGTCGAGATCGGCGTCGTCGAACACGATCAGCGGCGCGTTGCCGCCCAGTTCCAGGCTCAGCCGCTTGATGGTGTCCGCACTCTGCCGCATCAACAGCGCGCCGACACGCGTGGATCCGGTGAAGGACAGTTTGCGAACGGTCCCGCTGCCGGTCAGCACTTTGCCGATCGCCGCCGCCTGCCCGGTCACGATGCTGAACACGCCCTTGGGGATGCCCGCTTCTTCGGCCAGCTTCACCAGCGCCAGCGCGGTATAAGGGGTGAGCTCGGATGGCTTGACGACCACTGGGCATCCGGCCGCCAGCGCCGGCGCGCATTTGCGGGTGATCATCGCTGCCGGGAAGTTCCAGGGCGTGATCGCCGCCGAGACGCCGACCGGCTCCTTCATCACCAGGATGCGGCGATTGGCTTCGGGTGCGGGGATGATGCTGCCGTCGATCCGGCGGCCTTCTTCCGCGAACCATTTGATGAAGCTCGCTGCATAGCGGATTTCACCTTCCGCCTCGGCGATCGGCTTGCCCTGCTCGGCGGTCATGATCCGACCGAGATCGGCCAGATTGTCCGTCACCAGCGCATACCAGCGCTCCAGCAACGCCGCACGCTCCCCGGCGGTCCTGGCGCGCCATGCCGGCCATGCCGCTTGGGCCGCGTCGACGGCGGCTTGGGTCTCGGCCTTGCCGCAATCGGGGATGGTGCCGATCACGGCGCCGGTCGCGGGATTGTCGACATCGAGCGTCGCGCCTGACGCGGCACCGGTCCATTCGCCCCCGATGAAGGCCTGCTGGACGAAGAGAGAGGGATTCTTGAGGGAAAGTGTCATCCGAGAGCCTGCGTTGTCAGTGAAAAGGTAGTGATGGAGGGATCGACCGGCGGCCGGGTTCCGCGCACCATGCGCACCACCCGGCCGACACAGGGCAGGCCCAACTCATCGAGCCAGACGGAAAGACCGCTCTCCTCGGGCACGTCCAGGCGGCAGAACCTGCCACTGTTGGATCCCAGCCAGTGCGAGATCAGCGCCTTGGCCCCGCCTGTGTCGGGCGCGATCGTGGGCCCCACCACATAGCCACGGCCGAAGCGTCGGAAGAGAGCGAAGCCGACCGGCTCGTTTCTGCGGGTCAACACCACGCCCTGCGCGCCACGCACCAACGCGTCGAGCAGGGCGTCCCGGTCCATGCCGGTGGCCCGGCGCGCCAGTGATCGCAGGGTTGCCATATCCTTGGCGCCTAGCGGCCGGACACGCTCGTCGGGGATCAGCTTCGCCATCGGCACCGAAAAGGCTGCGCCCTGGTGCTGAAAGACCGGACCGGCCAGCTCGAAGCCCAGCTTGCGGTAAAGCGGCGCGCCTTCCTCGGTGGCGTTGAGCAGCACCGTACGATCGCCGAGATCGGCCAGCACCGCGTCCATCAATCGGCGACCCAGCCCCATGCCTTGCGCCTTGGGGGAGACGATGACCATGCCCAGCGTCGCGGCATCCACGCCATAGTGCCATGCCATAGCGGTGCCGATCACCTCACCGTCGCGTTCCACGACATATCCAAAGCCAAGGCTCAGCAGCATCTCCCAATCCTCGATGCGGTGCGGCCATTTCTGCTCGCTCGATAGCGTATGGGCGGCGGCCAGATCGAGCGGAGTCATCCGCCGCAGCTCTGCCATCGCCTCTATGCCTGTCGCCATGCCTCTGCTCCTTGGGCGGAAAAAAGGGCCGCCCGCCTTGCACTCTCTCGGAACCTGTTGCGGGATATTAGGCGGAGGGCCTTGGCATTGGCTGCCGCCTTCGCCCTGAATTTGGAAGATTATTGCGCGCATTTATGTGCGAGCAATAAATGCCGCCGGGTACCTCTATTCGGTGACAAGGCAGGAACAGGGAAGCGCTGTGGACGGCTTTCGCCTCTGACCGGATTGACCGGTCGGGGCAAGAACGGAATGTCCATCCTCAATAGCCCCGATCGCGCAGGACTTCGCCGTCCATCGGGACCCCGGCGTTATAGCGGCGAACATTGGCAATCAACGCGCGCGCAGCGCTGTCCGCGCGGGTCATGCTGGCGATATGCGGTGTCAAGAGGATACGCGGGTGGGTCCAGAAGGCATGGCCCGCCGGCAGCGGTTCGGGGTCCGTCACGTCGAGCACCGCACCGGAAAGATGGTGTTCGTCAAGCAACGACAGCAGATCCTGCTCCACCATATGGCCGCCGCGCCCGACATTGATCAGGCCCGCGCCGCGCGGCAGGCGCGACAGTGTATCCCGGCACAAAATACCGCGGGTCTCCTCGGTCAACGGCAGCAGGCAGATCAATATGTCGCTTCCCGCCAGGAAATCCGGCAGCGCGTCCTCGCCTGCGTGACAATCGACCCCCTCGATGCTGCGTGGTGACCTGCTCCAGCCCGACAAGGCGAAGCCGAAAGGCGCGAGCGCCCGCAACACCGCCTGGCCCAGATTGCCCAGCCCCATGACGCCGATCCGGCGCTCACCCGCAGGAACCAGCTTGATTGGCGTCCAGCGGCCTTCGCGTTGCGCCAGGCCATAGTCAATCAGGTTCCGGTGCAGCGCCAGCACCGCCATGGTCGTATATTCGACCATGCCCGCCGCGATGCCCGGCTCGATCATGCGCACGATCCGGACGTGATCGGGCAGCGTGGTCATGTCGAACTGGTCGATGCCCGCCCCGATCGAGAACAAGACCTCCAGCGCGGGCAACTGCGCAATGAGGTCGGCCGCGGGATTCCACGCGGCCAGATAGCGGATCGTCACCGGATCAGGCACGTCTGAGGGCTCCGCGAAGCCGATGTCGGGGCCTTCGTCGGAGAAAATCTCGCGCCAGACGCGGCCGCGTATCGGATCAGACGTATAGAGCAGGGTCATCTAGAATCCTTTCGGACGAAACGCCGTCGCTGCGCGCTGGCTTGCCACCACATGATCGGGCCGGAAAGGGCGAGCGCAGCGAGCGCCAGGGCGACCAGCAGCAGCAGGGCCGGGCCGATCGGACCGATCACGTTCCCCGCATGGATAGGCAGGACGGTCATCCACAAGGCTCCGCTCCGATCGGCGGGCGTCGCACTGACGATATGCGGCTCGCCGATCGTCACAATGACGCGATGGACAGCGCGGGCGTTGCGTTCTGGTGCGTGGAAATTGATGATCATCCGCCCGCCTTCGATACGCGCGTCCCGCAGGCTGCTGCCCGGAAACATCCTTTGCGCCAGCGCCAGGCCACGGTCGATCGCGGTGGCTGGGGCGACGACCGCCGGTGCCGGCCTGCTGCCGTCGGCCAGTTCCGGGAGGATCAGCAGCAGGCCGGTACTCGCCATGATGGTCAGGAAGGCCACCGCGACCACCCCCAGCGTGCGATGCGCCTGTCGCAGCACCAGGCGCGGCGCCACCGTCCAGCGGATCGCCAGCGCCCTGGCAGGATTGCGCTTGGGCCACCAATAGGAAAGGCCACTCACCGCCATGATCAGCAAAGCCAGGCCATTGAGCGCGACGACTGCCATCCCTGCCTTGCCTGCCGTCAGTTGATAATGAATCTGGAGTGCGGCCTCCACCGGAAAGTGGAACAGACCGCCCGCGCGCCGTACGGCGCCGCCCGCGGGATCGATCGAGGCATAGGCGGCTCGTCCTTCTTTGTCGCGCAGCTGCACGAACCAGGTCGCGCCCGTGCTCTCCGGCGCGAAGAGACGCATGACATGATAGCCGGGCAAGGCCCGACCGGCCCGCTCCACGGCGTCGCCGGCGGAGATGACTGGTCCGTCTGCCCGGCTCACCATGCCGGCGGGATCGATCCATCGAGCGACCGGGCCGCGATAGAGCAGCAACCCGCCGGTCAGCGCCTGGACAAGCAGGAAGACCGCCATGGTGAGGCCGAGGGCGCGGTGGATGCGAAGCCATTGCGCGCGGGTCATCGTGCGCCTCTCGTCGTTGAAAATAGGCCGCCGCGGTCCTCCAGCTTGGAGGAACGGATCGCGGCGGCCGGGCCGGGGCGGGGGGGCCCCGACGATGCTGTATCAGAAGTTGACGCTTGCCCGCACCGTGAACGACCGTGGCGTGCCTGGCTGGATCCACAGCGCCGCATAGGAACTGGCGTAATATTTCTTGTTGAACAGATTGTTCACGTCCGCTGATAGTTTGATCTGTTCGGTGATGTTGAACGATCCCAGAACCTTGGCGACCGTATAGCTTGGCAGGAAGAAGGTCGTCGCGGTTTCGCCGAGGCGACGGCCGACATGGCTGACGCCCGCGCCCAGCATCGCCTCATGATCGCCCATCGAGAAATTCTTGAACAACAATGCGTTGCCCTGATGCTTGGGAATGTTGATCAGCGGGTCGCCCTTGAGGATCTGGAAGCCGAAATTGGGGTCAAGCGCATTGGTGGCCCAGCCAGCGTCGGTATAAGCATAGGTCAGAAACAGCTCGAAACCGGCAGGCAGCTTGGCGTTGACGTCGAATTCGAAGCCCTTGCTCTCGGCCGACCCTACCGGCTTGGAAAAGCCCGCATTGGCCGGGTCGGTGGTCAGCACATTATCCTTCTTCATCTTGTAGAGTGAGAAGGTGCTGGTCAGGCGGCCGTTGGGCGTAACGAACTTTGCGCCGACCTCATAGGATTTGCTGATTTCTGGTTCAAATGGCTGGCCAGTGAAACCGACGCCGCTGTTCGGTCGAAAGCCCTTGCCGTAGCTGGCGTAGAAGGACAGGCTACGGCTGGGTTCGAACACGAGGCCGGCCATCGGGCTGAACTTAGTGTAGGATTTCTTGGGGTTGGTATTGTTCACGCGCAGGTCGATATCCTGGCTGAAATCATCGTAACGGCCGCCAAAGCGCACCTTGAACTGCTCGGTGATCTCGATCTGGTCCTGGGCGTAGATGCCCCAGGCCTTCTGGATTTCAGTCGAGTTCTGGATCACGACGGTGGGTATCGGGGCGGGGATGTTGTAGTTCGGATTGAAGATATCGATCGAATAGGACTGATCCGTCGCAATGGGCCGATAGCGGGTCTGCAAGGTCTTGATCTTGAACTTGTCCCAGTCGCCGCCGATGCGGATGTTGTGGATGATCGAACCGGTCTCCAGCTTGCCGCTGATTTCGCCGCGGAATACCATATGGTTGGTGCTATAGTCACGAAAACGGCGCTGGCGGGTCAGCGTACGCCCGTCATTGTCGAGCCGCTGGCGGCCCAATACCAGCTCGGGATCGCTGGAAAAACCCTTGAACGTCGTATGCTTGTATCCCGCGCCCAGCATCAGCGTCCAATCCTCGCTGAAGTCATGCTGATATTGCGCCTGATGGCCCAGCACCTCGACCTTGACCGGGCCGTCATTGGGATTGCCCAGGAAGCGCGAGTTGGGGATCGCGCCCAGATTATAGCTGATCGTCCCGTTGGTATTGACCGTCGGAATGGCGACCACGCCGCGCTCGAACGGCACTTCCTGGTTCACATATTCCGGCTCATAGGTGAAGATGTCGTTATCCGACAGCTTCGCCAGCAAGGACGGCGTCAGCGTATATTTGCGCGTGTCCACCGTATCGCGGAAGCTGCCGGCGTCTTCGAACGACCCGTTGACCCGGACCGCCACGCTATCGCTCAGCGGCAGGTTGAAGTCGCCCTCGGCCCGATAGGTTTCGAAGCTGCCGGCGCCAACGGAGAAGCTGCCGCCCTGCTCGAAGGTCGGCTTCTTGGTGACGATGTTGATCGTGCCGCCGGGCTCGCCGCGCCCGAACAGCGCGGAGTTCGGGCCCTTGAGCACTTCGATCCGCTCGACGTTCGACGCGTCGCGCGGACCGCCATAGCCGCGGCCGCCATTGAAACCGTTGACCAGGAAGCCGCTCGGGAAATTCTCGTCGCCGGCAAAGCCGCGAATAGCGAAGCTGTCCCAAAGGCCGCCGAAATTATTCTGTTTCGATACGCCGCTGGCCAGTTCCAGCGCGGTGTCGAGGCGGGTGATGTTGAGGTTGTCGAGCAGCTTGCCTTCCAGGAACTGGACCGCCTGCGGGATTTCCTTGACCGGCGCGTCGCCGAAATATTGGCGCTTCAGGCCGGTGACGACAATTTCGCCTTCCGCGGCGCCCGCCGCTGGCGCCTGTTGGGCCTGGGCGGCGGAAGAAAGGGCTATCGCGGCGGTGCTGGCGGCGAAGGCCAGACGAAGAGCTGATGCTGTGCGCATTATTGTACCCCTTATGAAGTCGTTGTTCCCGCATACCTGCAAAACGGGGACCGGCGGCTGTTGTTGTCTATCCCGCGCGGCCATCGCATCGTGTCGGCGGGTCCGGCCACCGGGTGTTTTCGTCACCTCTTCTTGGGATCGAGGCTATGCCTTGTTACGAATATATTACGTCAAACTTGGCATATCGAACGGCGAAAAATTGTGAATCGCGTGGCGCTACGGCATGAAAATGCTGCGTCGTTTTGCAGCGCCGATCCTTGAAAAAGGCGCCTCCCGCAGGAACCTACCCTGCGATGTGTTTTGCCCCCAGGAATATTTTGAGCCACCAGATGGTTGACCGTCTTGGGATTGACGGCGCCGCGTGTGCAACTGAGCGCGCGCGTCTCCCGCATCGCCATACTGGGCATCAGAAGCCGGTTTCCAGCCCGCTTACACCAGCGACTCGCCTCAAAATTCGGAAACCTCGATCTTTTCGCCGGGTGTGAAGCGCGCAAGCCGATACGGGCGCGGATCGACAAGGGGCTCCTGCCCGGTAGCGATGTCGGCGATAAGATGGCCGGAACCGGGTCCGATACCGAAGCCATGTCCGCTGAAACCTGCGGCCAGGATCAAGCCTGATATCGCCGGGACTTCGCTTATCACGGGTACGCCATCGGGCGTGCTATCGACGAAGCCCGCCCAGCTGGCGACCATCGGCACCGAGCCCAGTGCTGGTATCAGCCTCGCCGCACGTTTCAGCGTGAGACGCACCGTCGTCGGATCCGCGACGGGATCGAGGATGCGCATCGCTTCCATCGGAGTAGGTCGGTCGAGCCGCCAGCGCGAGAGGCCCTCGTGTCCCGCACGCGCACCGTGCAGCCCACCGGGGGAAAGATTGCGCCACCGACGCGCGAACATCGGTAGGAATTGGCGCTGGAACCGCAGGAATTGCGCCGTCGGATCCACCTTGGCCCGGCCACTGATCGCCAGCGTATGGCAGCCTTCACCACGACGCGTGATCGAGATCGACTTGCTGTAGAAGGCGTCGGGCAGCGCCAGCGGGCCGGTGCCGACCGCCAGGATGGTCTGGCGCACCGTCGCCTGGGGAAACCGGATGCCGAGCTGGCGGCAGAATGAAGAGGCCCAAGCGCCGCCGGCCTGGATGACCAGCCCCGTGCGGATCGTGCCTCTCTCCGTGATGACCGCGCTCACCGCGCCGCCCGTCGTCTCGATGCCGCGTGCCGCGCAAGCCTGATGGACGGTCCCGCCGAGCGCGATCAGCGCTTTCGCCACGGCGGGCACAGCCAACCCCGGATTGGCGATACCGTCCAATTGCGAATGCACGCCGCCCCTCCAGCGCTGGCCAGTGAAGCCTGCATGCTGCGTAGCCTCCTCGCCCGTCAGCATCCGCGTCGGGACGCCGACCGAGCGTGCGAACTGACCCCAGCGAGCCCAGGTGTCGAGTTCCTCCTCATTGTTGCTCACATAGAAGAGGCCACAACGGCGGAAGCCGGTATCCTCGCCGCTCTCAGCCCCGAACTGCTCCCACAGGTCGAGCGACTTCGTCGCGAGCGGCAGTTCGCGGGCGTCGCGGTTCTGTTGCCGACACCAGCCCCAATTGCGGCTCGACTGTTCGCCGGCAACCACGCCTTTCTCCACCAGCGCGACCTTCAGCCCGCGCTTGGACAGATAATAAGCCGTGAAGGTGCCGATGATGCCGCCGCCGATGATGACGGCGTCGGCTTCGGCTGGGAGGGTGGGCGAGGATTCGATGTACCGCAGCGGCGCAGGCATGATGACAGGTCTCCGTTGGGGGAAGGGTCAGGCGAAGCCCAGGATGGCCTTGACTTCGAGATATTCCTCGAAGCCGAAAGCCCCATATTCACGTCCGTTGCCCGAGCGCTTGTAGCCGCCGAACGGCGCGTGCGGATCCCAGGCCGGGTGATTGAGGTGGACCTGGCCCGTCCGGATCCGGCGCGCGACGTTGCGCGCCCGCTCCATGTCCACGCCCTGCACATGCCCGCCAAGCCCGAAGACGGTGTCGTTGGCGATCGCGACCGCTTCGTCGACATCGTCGTAAGGAAGAATGGCGAGCACCGGGCCGAATATCTCTTCCTGGGCGACGCGCATGCCGGTGGTAACGTCCGAGAAGATCGTCGGGCGAATGAAGAAGCCGCGTTCCATGCCCTCCGGTCGGCCGGGGCCGCCGCAGACGAGCTTCGCTCCCTCCTCGATGCCGGCCGCGATCATCACCTGCACGCGCTGAAACTGCGCGCGGTTTGCGATCGGGCCAAGCTCGGTCTCGTCTTTGCTGGGATCGCCGATCACGATCGCGTCGACGGTCGAGCGGGCGATCGCCTCGACCTCGACGAGCTTCGCTCGCGGCACGATCATGCGCGTGGGCGCGCTGCACGATTGGCCGACATTGCGGAAGGCCGCCATCACGCCGAGCGGTACCACCCGCTCGAAATCGGCGTCGGGCAGAAGCACGTTGGGTGATTTTCCACCCAGTTCCTGCGTTACCCGCTTGACGCTCGGCGCGGCCGCCTGCGCGACGAGCACGCCAGCCCGGTTCGAGCCGGTGATCGAAATCATGTCGACGTCGGGGTGCGCGGCCATGGCGGCGCCGATCTCCGGGCCGGTGCCGTTGACGAGGTTGAACACGCCCGCTGGCGCGCCGGCATCATGTACGATCTCGGCGAACATCAGAGCACTTAGCGGCGAGAGTTCGCTGGGCTTCAGTACAACCGTGCAGCCCACCGCCAGCGCTGGCGCGACCTTGGCCGTGATCTGATAAAGCGGCCAGTTCCACGGGGTGATGAGCGCGCACACGCCGATCGGCTCACGCACGATGGCGGTAGTTCCGCGCATCGTGAGAAAGTCATAGTTCCGCAACACGTCGATCGCCGCGCGGACATGCGTGGCCGCCAGCGGGACATGCGCGGCGCGCGCATGGCTGATCGCTGCTCCCATCTCGAGCGTCAGCGTGCGGGCAAGTGGCTCGGCGCGTTCGAGGATCAGTGCATGGATCCGTTCCAGCAGCGCGATCCGCTCGGCCACGGGGGACGTCGCAAATACAGGGAAAGCCGCACGCGCAGCGGCCACCGCCCGGTCCAGGTCGGCCGCAGTCCCCGCCGCTACCTCGGCGATGATCTCACCGCATGATGGATTGATGACGGGCAGCATCTCGTTACCCGAAACCGGCGTCCAGCCGCCATCGATATAGGCGCAATTCCGCTTATCGGTGGCGGCGCGTGTCGCCTCGGCAATCTCTGTCGTCATTTCACGAGATCCTGAAAGCGATAATATGCCCCGACGATCGGCAGAAACCACGGCTTACCGAAATACCCCGGAATGGCGGGCCAGTCGAAATCACGCCACGGATTGAGATCGGCGCGACCGTCGAGCACCTCGGCCATGATCGCCCCCATATAGGTAGCCATGTGGGTGCCGTGACCGCTGTAGCCCATCGAGTAGAACAGACCGTCACGTTCGCCCGCACGCGGCAGGCGGTCGTGGGTCATGTCGACCATTCCACCCCAGCAATAGTCGATGCGGGTGTCGGCGAGCTCCGGGAACAGGTCCAGCAGCGAACGACGCAGCACGACGCCGCTCTTGGCATCGGAAGCTGGATCGGAGCGCCCTGAAAAGCGGGCGCGGCCACCGAACAGAAGGCGGTTGTCGGGCGAAGTCCGAAAATAGTTAACGAAGTTGCGCGTATCGACGGTGTTGCGGCGACGCGGCGTCAGCCGGTCCAGCTGCGCGGCCGGCAGCGGCTCGGTGGCGATGATGAAGGCGCCCACCGGCACGATACGGCGCCGGAACCAGCCCAGCGGCCCGACCGCCGAGGTGCCGGTGGCCAGCAGCACCTGATTGGTGCGCACGGTACCGTGCGGGGTCGTCAATTCATGAACTTGCCCGGCCATGCGCCGCATACGGAGGAGGGGGTTATGCTCATAGATCGTTGCGCCATGCCTGGCGGCGGCTTCTGCGAGGCCCTGGCCGTACATGCCCATGTGCATGCTCGCGCTCTTTTCATAGAGCATGCCGCCGAAATGACGATCGGAGCCGATCTCCGCATGCATCTCGGAACGGGGCACCATCCGCGTTTCTGGATCTACCTCGCACGCAAGCAGAGCCTGGGATCGCGCGAGCTTTTCATAATGCTCGGGCTTGGCGGCGAGCTTCAGCTTGCCCACCCGGCAGAAATGGCAATCGATGCCTTCCTCGGCAACGATCGATTCGACCTTGTCCACGCCGGCATCGAAGGCGCGATAAAGCATGTTGGCGCGCTCGCGACCGAGCTGCGAGGAGAGGGCGCCGTAATCCTGCGCGAAGCCGTTGTTGCACATGCCGCCATTGCGGCCCGATGCCGCGCCCGCCACACGGTCCGCCTCCAGGACCACGACTTTCGCGCCCTTCTTGGCGAGCGCGAGTGCTGCCGACAGACCGGTGAAGCCCGCGCCGACCACCGCCACGTCTGCGGTGCCTTCCGGCCCACCCGACGCACCGGAGGCGAACGGCGCAGCCGTATCGAGCCAGTAGGACATCATCTTCATGCGAGGTTCTCCGCGATCGGCCAGAGGATCATTGTCACCAGCCGCGCATGCGCGGCCAGGTTGCGGCGATCGCGCGGCTACCGCTCTCGACGACCTTATAGGCTTCGTGCTGCGCGCCCGTGGCGCACGCATGGTTGGGCAGGATGCGGACCCGCGTACCAAGCGGCAATTCGGGGAGCGCCGCGCCGCTGCCCGGCCGCACCTTGATGATGCCATGTTCCTGGCTTGCGTCCTCGACGATCAGGTCCGCGAAGGGCGTGCCGTCGATGTCACAGACAAGGCCATAGCCCTGGTCGACCGGATGCCGCTGGGTGCCTCGATCGCGCGACATCGCCATCCAGCCGGCGTCGGTGAGGATCCAGCCCTTCTCCGGCCGGTGCCCGATCACGGTCGCTACCACCGAAAGGGCGATATCGTCGAGCTCACAGACGCCGATACCGTGCATGACAAGATCGAAGAACATGAATACGCCAGCGCGGACCTCGGTCACGCCGTCAAGGTTCCGTGCGAAATGCGCGGTCGGCGTCGATCCGACACTCACCACGGGAGACACGTGCCCCGCTCGGCGCAGCATCTGCGCCGCGGCGACCGCCGCTGCCCGTTCGCCTTCAGCCGCTTCGGGCAGGCCCGCGCCGCCGCGTGCGCCATAGGACTCACCAGCGTGGGTCAGCACGCCCCGTAATTCCACCCCGGCATCCTTCAGGATGCCGGCGATGGCGACGATCATCGGATCGTCAGGCAGCAGGCCACCTCTATGACCGTCACAGTCGATCTCGATGAGGACGGCGGGCATCCCACCACCACCCTGCGCCGCCTCGGCAAGCGCCCGCGCCTGTTCGGGCGAGTCGATCAGGACCGACAAGTCGATGCCCCGCGCGACCAGCTCACGCGCGCGCCGGATCTTCTCGAGCCCGAGCCCGACCGCATAGGTGATATCGGTGAAGCCCCCGGCGGCGAAATAATTCGCCTCGGCAAGCGTCGAAACGGTGATTGGCCCATTCCCTCCCGAAAACAGACGTCGGGCCACTTCGATCGACTTGGCACTTTTCACATGCGGCCGGAAGGCAACGCCGAGCGAGATAAGGTGCGCGCGCAACCGCGCAACATTCCTGTCAACCTTCGCCACGTTGAGCACGAGCGCGGGCGTCTCGATCGTGTCGAGGCTCTCGGTGGCATCCGTCTCGGGGGTCTGGAGCAGGGTCTGAGTCATAAGAACTACCTTCTGGAGCCGCCGTCGCGGCTCAACCGAGTGATTGATTGGACAGGGCGTACAGCGTCGCCCCTGGATCGGTATGCGGCGCCTCGCCGAGCGACATCGAGACGACCTGATCCACCTGCGGCAAGCCGATGGTTTCCAGCCATGGGCTAAGCCCGCTGGCCACCGTCACGTCGATCCGTACGAATTCACCGACATGCCGCGCGGCAAGCGTCGCGACCAACGCCTGCGCATCCGTCGCATCGTGGGCGACTACGGGGCCGATCACGACCCCTCGGCCCCAACGGCGCAGGCAAGCATAGCCCGTGATGCGGCCATCGCGTACCACGACCAGCACGTCAGCGATCACGCAGATCGCGTCCAGCAGCGCGGCGCGGTCCATCCCGGATGCAGCTTGATCGAGGGTTTGCAGCGCAGCCCGATCACCGGGTTCCGCAGCGCGCAGCGACACCGAAGTATCGATCGCTGGCGTCGCTTCGAGTACCGCCTGATGCTGGTTCACCGCGCCATATGGCGTAAAGCCGAGCCGGGTGTAGAGCGCCTCACCCTCGCGCGTCGAATTGAGGATGATCGTGCGGCCGGCGGCGTCGGCCAGCAGCGCTGCCATCAACCGGGCGCCGATACCTTGCCGCTGGGCCTCCGCCGCGACGATGATCATGCCGGCAGACGCATGATCTGCGCCATAAGGCCACCATAATGCCGTCCCGACGAGCCGGCCGTCGGTTTCGATGGCGAAGCCACGTCCCAGGCTGAAAGCAAAGGCCCAATCCTCAGCGCGGTACGGCCAATTGAGCGCCTGGGATAGCGTCAGCGCCTGAGCAAGATGATCCGCGTCAAGCTGGATCGCATCGCCTCGAGCAGGCTTGGCGACGGCGTGCGCGAGAGGGGGGTTATGCATTGAAGGCATCTTTCCAATCGGCGGTGGGCATCCATCCATCATTAAGCCGGTTTCTGCTGGCACCACCTCCCGAAAGTTGTGCCGGCGCAACATTGTCGTGCGGCGATGACCCCCTCTCGCGACAGATGCTGCCGCCATCGAGAGCGACGTGGCGCCAAGCAGGATTCGGGGCAAAAATGCGTCGGCCGTCGTCAGCAGACATTGTTCGCCGGACGCGACGGGATAGGGTGGACACAGTTCCGCGCACCACATCTGGCGCGAGGATAGCGAGAAAAGGGTCGCGGCCTCCGGAGCGGCCGCGCTTTCGTCCGCCGCGCGGTCAACTTACCAGGCGTTGGGTGGCGTACATCTTTTTCACATATTCCTCACTGAGCCATGCGCAGCCATCGCCGCGAACGAACATGCAAACATCGCCCGCCGCGAAGCTCACGCTGCCTTGATCGTCCGTGAAGGTAACCGCCCCTTCCAACAGGAACATCAACTCGACCTGCCGAAAAGGAATCTGGCGGCGGTGATAGGGTGTGGAGTCCCAAATGCCGCAGGCGAACTCGGTACTGGCAGACAAATAATCGGTATGATTGCGGCATGACGGTGTCGGGCCGATCAGATTCTCGGGCAGCGGTGGGTTAGACGGTGCGAGCGGCGCATCCTGATCGATCAGGAGCGGTGCGGTCGCGCCTCCCGGTGCTTTGGTCGGGGCGGCATAGACGATTGCCAGCAGATCCTCGGAAGAGCGCCAACTGAAGCTTGAGCCGACCGGCAGAACGCCGCCGGTCTTCGGCTCAATCACCAGCGTGCCGTCATCGCTCGCAATCTCGAGGCGACCTTCGAGGACGAGCACAAATTCGTCCGTTGGAAGCGTTTCGACCCGGCCCTCGCCCCGTAGGGCGAGCGCCGCCACCTGCGCGTCAGGATCGGCGAAAGCGGGCGCGGCCCGACCGTTCAGCCAGTCGTTCGAGACCGCTGTCCCAGCTGCATATGCCCGGACATCGATGACGGCGCTGACCTTATGGTCCATAGCAGCGATCACAATCCAACGAGCCCCGGAAGGCCGCCGAGATTTGGGATATCATGTACCTCGTAATAGCTGTTGAGAGGTTCATGCCCGCGATTGACGAACGCCTTCATCTTGATGCCGAGATCATAAGCGGTCATCTGATCGTAGCGGAAGCTGGACGAGCAATGCAGCACGTCCTCGGGCCCGCAGCCCAGCGTATCGAACATGAACTCGAAAGCTCGCATGCGCGGCTTGTAGGCCTGGGCCTCCTCCGCAGTGCACACGGTATGAAATGGCGCTTCGAGCTTTTCCACGCTGTGCGGGATCAAATCGACCATCGAATTGGACAGGATGACGAGCGGGATCTTCTTGGCGATCCGCTTCAGCGGCTCGACCACGTCGGGATGCGGCCGCCAGGTAGGGATGGCTCCGTAGTGGGCTTCGCCGTCGCCATCGCGATATTCGATGCCCGATCGTTTGCAGGCGCGCTGGAGCGCCTCGGTTACGACATCGAGATAGGGGCGCCACTCGCCGAGCACGCCATCAAGCCGGTAGGCCGAGAAATATCGGCAAAAATCTTCCAGCGCTTCTCCGGACAGGCGATCAGCATAAACCTCGCGGGCGACGGGCGCCATTTCGAAGTTGATGAGCGTGCCGTAGCAATCGAAGGTGATGAACTTGGGCTTGAGTATCGACATGTGAACCCCTGCATGGTGGCACTGTCCGAAAAGGTTAGCCGTGTTTTTCCGTTGAATTACGCTATTGTTGTCCGACAACTTGGCATAGCCGAGCCAATGATCGCGCGCCGACGGCATAATCTACCGTGATAGCTGATGCTTGATGGGCTAACCCGATGGCTCAGTTCCGCGCGGCCACCAGCCGCCGGGCGATAGTGAGATCCTGTAGCGCGATGCCGGAGCTGTCGAATACGGTAATCTTTTCGGGCGAGACGCGGCCTGGTGCCCGCCCCTGCAAAACGTCGCCGATCGCGACGATCGATCCGCGGTCGCCGTCAAAATGTTGCAGGTCGCCCATCACGACGGCTTGCGAGGGAAGATCGCAGAACAGCGCCGCCCGATCGAACAATGCCGGCGGGAGCTCCTGCTTGCCGGCGGCGTCCGATCCCATGCTGGCGACATGTGTGCCGGGTCGGATCCAGTCGGCCTCGAACAGCGGCGCGCGCGACGGCGTGGCCGTCACGACGATATCCGCCCGCGCGCAGGCCTCGCGCGCTTCGGCGGTAGCAGCCTCCAGCCCCTCGTTATCAAGTGCCGCGACGAACGCATCGCCCTTCGCTGCGTCGCGTGCGACCACCAGAATCTGTCTGATCGGACGGATGCGCGCGATCGCGATACATTCGTAGAGCGCCTGGTTCCCGGCACCGAAGATCGCCAGCACCGAGGCGTCGGGACGAGCGAGCACATCCACCGCGACGGCGTCGGCCGCAGCGGTGCGGTAGGCGTTCACCTTGCCCGCCTCGATCACCCATTCGACCCGGCCGACACTCTGGTCGAACAACAGGATCACGGAATTATGCCGGGGCAAGCCGCGATCGCTGTTGCCGGGCCAGAATGATCCGACCTTCAGCCCGGCGAAGTCAGCCGTCGACGCAGATTTGATCGAGAAGCGGTTCGTGGCTGACGAGCCATGCGCGATCACCGCCGGAAAGATGACGGCACCGCCAGCGGCGGCGACCAGCGCATCGCGCGCAGCCTCGTACGCCATTTCGTGCGAAACGAGCGAAGCGGACTCCTCCTCGGACATGAAGTTCATTGTTGCCCCTTCGGCGCTGGTGGAGATTTGGTAAAGGCGCCGGCGATCCGCAGGCCTATCCTAGACATAATATTGAGCTTGGCGCCGCCTGTCTACCGGTGCGCTGTTCCGCGCGATGATCCTCACCATGAGAAGGGCGAAACTCGACTTGGGCCCACCCTGGTGCGGCATTTCCGGGAGATGTCGATTCAAAAACCGACGATCAATTTCTGACGCCCACGCTCTATTCGGCACAAAAACTCTCTCCCGCGGCGTACAAAGCTGTGCAGTCAACAGCTGGAACTGCTTGCCCTTGCGAGCGAAATTACCGGTCCCGATGCGGACCGGCCACGTGTCCGGGAGGCAGTGAAGATTATGCGATATATTAGCACTCGGGGACAGGCAGCCATTCTGGGCTTTGAAGGCGCGACTCTGACCGGGCTTGCGTCCGATGGCGGCCTGTATGTGCCCGAAGCATGGCCAGTTCTAAGCGAAGTTGAAATATTGGCGCTTTCGGGGCTTTCCTTTGCGGAAACGGCGGTCTGCGTGCTGGAGCCATTTCTGGCCGGTTCGATGACCTGTGCGGAGCTGAGTGCCCTGTGCGAAAAGGCCTGGGGTCGCTTCAGTCATCCCGCCGTCACGCCCGTCGTTCAACTCGATCAGCGTCAATATCTGCTTGAGCTGTTCCACGGACCGACTCTGGCGTTCAAGGATGTCGCGCTCCAGTTCCTGGGGCTGCTGTTCGAGCGCTTCCTTGCCAAGGGGGACCAGCATCTTACGATCGTTGGAGCGACGTCCGGCGACACTGGATCAGCCGCGATCGAAGCCATGGCGGATCGCGCCCATGTCGATATTTTCATGCTCCATCCGCAAGGTCGTGTATCGGACGTGCAGCGACGGCAGATGACGACCGTGCTGGCGCCGAACGTGTATAATATCGCGATCGAGGGCGATTTCGACACGGCCCAGGCGTTGGTCAAGGCTATGTTCAATGACACGTCTTTTTCCACTCGTTTCCAGCTCGCCGCTGTAAATTCGATCAACTGGGCGCGTCTGGCCGCACAGGTCGTTTACTATTTCTACGCGGCGGTGCGTCTGGGTGCGCCGTATCGCGAGCTGGCCTTTTCCGTTCCGACCGGGAATTTCGGCGACGTCTACGCGGGCTATGTGGCCAAGAAGATGGGGTTGCCGATTGCTCGGTTGATCGTCGCCACCAACGTGAACGACATTCTCCATCGGGCCCTGGCTGACGGTGACTATTCCACCTGCGCCGTAACGCCGACGGCGACGCCTTCGATGGACATCCAGGTGAGCTCCAATTTCGAACGCCTGTTGTTCGACGTTCACGGGAGGGATTCCACGACACTGAGGCGAGCGATGCAGGGCTTCGAAACCGATGGCCGCATGAGCCTGCCCAAAGAGGTGCGCGATCTCGTCGCAGCCGACTTCACGAGCGCGCGCATCGATCATGTTGCCATGACCGACGCGATGCGCTGGGCCCATAGATGCGGTCAGATCATCGATCCGCACACCGCGATAGGCCTCGCCGCGGCACGACGATCCGACCTGCCGGAGAGCGTCCCGATCGTAACCCTCGCCACCGCGCATCCGGCGAAGTTCGGGGATGCCGTCGCGGCGGCGCTGGGCGTCGAAGCAGCGCTTCCGGTTTCGATGGCAGGATTGATGGAAAAGGAAGAGCGCAGCGTCACGCTCGCTGCGACCTTCGATGCCGTCGTCGATTTCATCGGCGCTCACGCCAAGCCCCGGCAACCAGCACCGACCCTCTGAAAGAACCGGTAAATGGACTCGCACTTCTACCAGCGCGTCGAGAGCGAACTTCAAGCTCTTGGGCATCACCGGGGGCACCATACGCGGCGTCTATGGCAGGGAAATGTTCGGTACATGGCGCAAGATGCTCGGCCTCATTCACGGGGGGCTCGACATGTCGCCGCTCATCACGCACCGGCTGCCTTTCCGCGAATATCAGGCCGGGTTCGACGCGATGCGGTCGGGGCAGTCGGGCAAGGTGGTGTTGAACTGGTAGCAGGTTCGTGCCTGGGGCTCAGCGACAACCGACCGTGCGGGCAGTCCGGGACAATCGGCCATCCGTCACACACAAGCGTCGCATTCAAGCCTCCTTCCCCAAGGGTGATTCACAAACTATCGTCAATGCGATCCTGAATCTCAACAGCCCCCAGACCGGGTCCGCCGACATGAAACTTGACCAAATCGACATAAAGATCTTGGCAGAACTCCAAAAGAATGGGCGGCTCACCAATAACGATCTTGCCGACCGGGTTCATCTGTCGGCCAGTCCTTGCCTCATGCGGTTGAAGAGGCTGCGGAGCGCGGGTTTCATAAGGGGTTTTGCGGCCGAGATCGACCTGGCTCGGTTGGCTGATGTGCTGACGGTATTTACCGAGGTGACGCTGGCGCGGCACCGGCCGCAAGATCTTGCGCGCTTTGTCACGATCCTCGCTGACATCGACAATGTGGTGGAATGCCATCTCGTATCCAGTGGATACGACTATCTGGTGAAATTCAACACCTGCGGAATATCCGAATATCAGGAAATAGTGGAACGTCTTCTGGATATGGACGTGGGGCTGAAGAAATACTTCAGCTACGTGGTGTTCAAGACGCCGATCATGCCACGCCAGCTTCCGGTGTCAGCAGTATTTCGAAATTCCGTTTAATGGCCGGCGCGCAGCGACAAGATGACAGACGGGTTATAGATATGCCTAGCGAGACATTTCTCCTTGATACGTTCACGGTGACGGCGCGTGACATCGCCGACGCCGATGTCAGATCGTTGCTTGCATTGTCCGTCAGCGTGGGTTGGTCCCACCGCGCGGAAGACTGGGAGTTCATGCGTGGGGTCGGGTGCGGACGGGTTGCGATGGATGAGACGGGGCGAGTGCATGGGTCTGCCATGTGGTTCCCGTTTGGAGATCAGTCCGCCACCATCGGTATGGTAATCACGACGCCTCGACTGCAAACGCACGGCGGAGGGCAGTGGCTGATGCGTCACGTTTTGGAGCAGACGCAGGGACGCGCGCTTGGCCTGCACGCCACCCAACAGTCGCATCGATTGTTTCTATCGCTTGGGTTTATGGACGAAGGAACCGTTTACCAGCACGAGGGCCACGTGGGCACGCCTCCAGAGTTAGCGCCGGCGCCTGATGTGGAGATCCGAGAGTTCAGTCATTCAGACCTGTCGGCTATCAGAGAACTGGACCGGGCGGCCACCGGATCGGAGCGTCCCACGCTGATCGACGCATTGGTCACGCGTTCGCGCGGGACGGTGCTTATCCGGAGCGGCAGATTGGAAGCGTGCGCCCTGAGGCGGCCCTTCGGTCGTGGCACGGTGATTGGACCGATCATCGCAGGAAGTGAGGACGACGCGCTCAGGGTGCTTCACCCATTGATTGTCGATCAACAAGGCAGCTTTGTACGCATAGACATCTGGGATGAGACAAGCCGCCTCGCCGGTTTTGCCGAGCAATGCGGTCTTCCGGTTCGCGAGAAAGTCACCCGCATGTCGCTTGGCAAGCCATGGCCGTTTTCAGCGGGGGGCGTGTCTTCCCTGTTTGCACTCGCATCGCAAGCGACCGGATGATGCTTGGGAAGCCTGGGGTCGGCTAGCTTCACGGCATGAATGAAAGAGGGTGTCGATGAAAACAGAGACATCTGCTGTTTGATCCCGAAACTCGATATTTCCCCGGTCGATCGCAGTGCGACGTTTGCGGAGCCAGGCGATGGCAGTGATGCGGTCGCGCTCAGGTGCCTCTGAAAAGCACCGGCGAAGTAAATAAAGGGGTCATATGGGTAATCTTCGAATTGTGCTTTGTTCGAGCGTTCTGAGCGCATCTCTCGCAAGCGCGGCGGCGCTGGCGCAAACCGCATCGACGACACCTGCGCTGGCGGAAGCCGCGTCCGACACGTCGGCGGAGGGGAACGAGACGATCATCGTCACCGGCACGCGGCGTGATAACCGCACGGTTACGCAATCGGCCATTCCCATCGACGTGTTCACCTCCCAGGATCTGATCCGACAGGGCACTTCGGACACGACCGCCCTGTTTCAGAACGTTATACCGTCGTTCAGCCTTCCGCAGAGCGCCATATCGGGTGGCTCCTCCTTCGTTCGACCGCCTAATATGCGCGGCCTGCCGCCGGATCAGACCCTTGTTCTGGTAAACAGTAAGCGACGGCACCGGTCGGCGGTCGTGAATGTCGATGTCAGCGCTCTCTCGCTGCTGAGCCAGGCGGTGGATCTCTCGCAGATACCGGCTATCGCGATCGATCGTGTCGAGGTGTTGCGCGACGGCGCATCGGCCCAATACGGGTCTGACGCCATCGCGGGCGTCATTAACATCGGGCTGAAAAAGGGCGATGCAGACTTTACCGGCACTGCGCGCTATGGCCAGTACTACGCCGGAGATGGCAAGGATTATCAGCTTGCCTTGAACAAGGGCTTTGCGCTCGGCGAAAACGGCTTCGTCAATTTCAGCGCGGAGTATGTGAATAGCGGCGACACGAGCCGCGGCACGCAGCGCCCCGGTGCCTTGCAGCTCAGCCGCGAGCAGCCCAACCTGAACATCCCCGACCCCGTGCAGAAGTGGGGCAAGCCTGCACAGGAAACGGTCCGCTTCTTCGTTAACAGCGGTATCGATTTCGGCGACGGCGAATTATATTTCTTCGGAAATTATGGCCACAATGATGGTGAGCTGAATTTCAACTATCGCCAGCCGTTCAATACGACGAACTTCGGCAGAACGGCGTTGTTTGGCGTAACCTATTATCTCGATCAACTGGCGAACGGAAACCGTAATGCCGCCGGGCGAACTTTCACGTTCGCGGAGCTATTCCCCGCCGGCTTCACACCGATCCTTAACGCCAAGATCGATGATCTCGCCGGCGTGCTCGGTTATCGCGGTGGCCTGGACGACCTGAAGTATGATCTCTCCGCCAGTTACGGGCAGAACCAGATCCGCTATGTCCTCCGTGATACAGTCAACCCGTCCTTCGGGCCCCAAAGCCCGACGAGCTTCTACCTCGGCCAGCTTAAGCAGAGCGAGACCAACTTCAACGCCGACTTCAGCTACCCGGTCGATCTTAACCTCGCCAGTCCGCTGAACGTGGCATGGGGCTTGGAATACCGTCGCGAAGCTTATGAGGTGAGCCTCGGTGACAGGGCGTCCTGGGATTCCGGCCCCTTTGCCCGGCAGGTCGTCCAGAGACCCGATGGCACAACCACGATCGTCACCAGTTCGGTCGGTGCCAATGGCATGGCCGGCTATGGCCCGGCAGCCGCTGGTCTCAGCGCGCGGCGCAGCTATGCCGGGTATCTCGATCTGGAAGCTGACATCGTCGACGCCCTGACGCTGGGGGCAGCCGTGCGCTACGAGCATTTCAGCACCTTCGGTAGCACGACCAACTTCAAGGGATCGGCGCGCTACGAATTCTCGCCCGTGATTGCGGTGCGCGGTGCGGCCAGCACGGGCTTTCACGGTCCGTCGCCTGGCCAGACCAACGTCAACAACGTGACGCTGAACTTCATCGCCGGCAGCACGAGCCCGGTGCAGACGGGCACCTTCGCCGTAACGAATCCGGCCTCGATCTATTACGGTGCAGTGGCCGTAAAGCCCGAAAAGTCGGTGAACCTGACGACCGGAATCGTCATCACGCCGGGTTCCGGCATCAACCTGACAGTTGATTATTACAATATCCGTATCCGGGACCGCCTCGGGCTGTCGCAGTCCTTCGTGGTAACCGCAGCCGATCAAGCCGCGCTGGCGGCGCTCGGCGTGCCCAACGCGAACGAGCTGAACCGCCTCCAATATCTGACCAACGCGTTCAAGACCCGAACGCAGGGTGTGGACGCCGTGCTGAGCAGCGTTATCCGCGCGGACGAAGCCGGCACGTTCAACACTGCTCTCAGCGTCAATTACAACCAGACGAAGGTAATCGACCGCAATCCGCTGATCGTCACCAACGACCGTGTAGCTAATCTTGAAAAGACGCTGCCGAAGTTACGGGTGAATTTTTCCGAAACCTGGTCGAAGGGGCGGTTTTCGCTGCTGGGGCGCCTGAACTACTACAGCAAGTTCACCGTGACATCGAGCACGAACGCCGCGCAGACGTTTGGCGCCGAAATGATTGCCGACGTGGAAGCGACCTATGCGTTCAACGATCACTTCAGCCTGTCCGCCGGCGTCCAGAACTTGTTCAATAATTATCCGGACAAGGACGTGCGATCGATTGATCCGTTCACCGGTCTGCCTGGGAACGGCAACCAGTATATCGATGCCTCCCCGTTCGGCTATAATGGTGGCTTCTGGTATGTAAGAGCGGGCGTGAAGTTCTAGCCGTCGTGCCCCGGGTCGGTGCGGACCGCCCCGGGGCACGTATTCCGCGTCTTCGGGTTCGACCTCACGGTGACCTTCGCCGCCGAGGGAGGGCAATTGCAGCTCAATCCCTTCGAGCCGGTGATCTACTGGTCGATCGACGAGGGAGTGAAGCTGCTGGTGCGCGGCATGGACATGCTGGCCGAACATTGTGTCGCCGGCATCGAAGCGCATGAAGGGAATTGCCACGCAAATCTGCAGCAGAGCACTGCGCTCGCGACCGAGCTGGTGCCGCAGATCGGCTATGGCCGCGCGGCCGCGGTGGCTGTCCGGGCACAGGAGATGGGCACTCTTCTGGGGGCCGTCGAGGCGCTCGAACCTGAGCTTGCCGATCACATTCGCCAGAGGATTATGGAGTAGACCATTGCAACAACCATTGATTGCCCAACCTTCATCGACCTGCACGCCTTGGAGTTCCCGTACCATTTTCGCCGAAAGTAGCAGTACGATTATCTAAGGTGTGTACGCAGCGTTCGTAGCGGGTATGGATGCGGCGCCAGTCCTTGAGCCTGCCTCGCGTCGAGCCGCGCCTCATAACCTGCGATTACTCCCGCTTCCTCGAGTATCTTTTGGCGCCGCGCGATCTCCGAGGGAGATCGGCTGATAGCCTCACCAAGCCCAAAATGGCTTGCTCGGCAATTGTCGGAAAGCTCCCGAAGGAGCCGGCGATCGAACATGTCGAGATGGATGATGGTTTCGGTCATTATTTCAGAGTTTCACAAGAATCTCCGTAAATTAAAAGTTCTTCCTGCCTTCGATTTATGAATGGACGCGTGCCGTTGCAATCGTCGATAATTGAGATGGCCCCCCCCGTGCCGACACCTGAAGTATTAAATGGTGCGCCAATTGGTGCCCCCTCGATCGCAAAAAATGGCGACGTTATAAACCGGACTTAAACCGGAACGGCGGTTCGGTAGACCACCGGGCGTAGCGCGAAACTGGTGGTGACTTGCGAAACCCCTTTGATCCGAGTGAGTTTATGGCGCAGAAAGTCTTCAAACTCGCCGAGAGAGCCCACGAGGACGCGTAGCTGATAGTCCGCCTCGCCGGTCATAAGATAGCATTCCATTACTTCAGGGAAGCCCGCGACCGCAGCCTCGAACAATGCGAGATGACTGTCGTCCTGCTGATCGAGGCGAATGCGGACGAAGGCGCTGACCGACAGTCCGATAGGCTCCGGATTCACGAGCGCGACGTAGCCGGTGATGACGCCGCTGTGCTCCAGAGCGCGGACGCGGCGCAGGCAGGGGCTGGGAGAGAGCCCGACCTGCTCGGACAAATGCTGATTGGTCATCCGGCCATCGTCCTGAAGATTTTTCAAGATATTGCGATCGATGTCATCAAATGAAGTAATTGGCATTATGTGCCCCATTGTCGATAATTTATGAAGATTTATGCCAAGATAATAGGGTTAAAACGCAATATCCGCAAGGACATGCTTTGCTGGTTCAGGCTAGCATATGCGCTAACTTGGAGGGAATTTATGGAGACCGTCGTTTCTGGTCCTGGGCAGGACGTCCTGCATGCACTTGAGAAGCTGGACACGCAGTTGCGTTGGCTATCCTCCTGGATTGTGCATAACGCCAACCACGTGCGCGAGAAGCGAGATGGCATGAAGGTGGGCGGGCACCAGGCGAGCTGCGCGTCGATGACCGCGATCATGGCCGCGCTTTATTTCCACGCGCTCCGCCCGCAGGACAAGGTGGCCGTCAAGCCGCATGCCGGGCCGGTGCTCCATGCCATCCATTATATGCTGGGCAACCAGAGCCTCGACCAATTGCAGCGCTTTCGTGGCCTGGGCGGCATGCAAAGCTATCCCTCGCGCACCAAGGACCAGATACCGGTCGATTTCTCGACCGGATCGGTCGGACTGGGCGTCGCGATCACGGCGTTCGTCAGCCTGGTGCAGGATTATCTGATCGCGCACGGTCAGATAGCGGAAGCGGACGCGGGGCGGATGATCGCGCTGATGGGCGATGCGGAGTTGGACGAGGGCAATATCTACGAATGCCTGATCGAAGGTTACAAGCACGACATCCGCAATTGCTGGTGGATCGTCGACTATAACCGCCAGTCGCTCGACCATACGACCGCCGACCGCATGTTCCGTCGCTTCGACGATATTTTCGAGACCTGCGGCTGGCGCGTGCTGACGCTGAAATATGGCAAGTTGCAGCGCGCCGCGTTCAAGCGCCCCGGCGGCAAGAGCTTGGAGGAGTGGATCGACAATTGCTCCAACGTCGATTTCGCCGCGCTGACCTATCAGGGCGGGGCGGCTTGGCGGTCGCGGCTTATGGCGGATGTCGGCGACAAGCCGCATGTCGCCAAGCTGCTTGACGGATTCGACGATGTCGCGCTGGCCGCGCTAATGACCAACCTCGGTGGCCATTGTGTCGAGACACTGACCGAAGCGTTCGACAGCGCCAGCAGCGACGATGTTCCGACCATGTTCATCGCCTACACGATCAAGGGCTATGGCCTCCCGCTGGCGGGGCATAAGGACAACCATTCAGGCATGATGAACCCGCCGCAGATCGCCGAACTGCGCGCCAGCCTCGGTATCCCCGAGGGTGACGAGTGGAACCCCTATGCGGGTTTGGACGACAATGTAGCGGCAGAACTGGATGCCTTTATCAAGGCGAGCCCCTTTGCAGCAACTCCTGCTGAACACCAGAGCGAAGCGGTGGCGATCCCGTCGCGCCTGCCGGTGCCCGAAGGCGCGGAGCAGTCGACACAGTCGGCGTTCGGCCGCATCCTGATGGACCTGGCCAAACCCGGCGATCCGATAGGCGACCGCATCGTCACGACCGCGCCCGACGTGACCCAGACCACCAATCTCGGCGGTTTCGTCAACCGACGGGGGCTGTTCCGGCGGCAGGAACTGGCCGACGTGTTCCATGCGGCGAAAATCCCCTCGGCACAGAAATGGTCTGGCCATGCGGCGGGTCAGCATATCGAACTGGGCATCGCGGAGAATAATTTCTTCCTAATGCTCGCCGCGCTCGGCCTGGCCGCGCCACAATTCGGCACGCGGCTGCTGCCGGTCGGCACCGTCTATGATCCGTTCATTTCGCGCGGGCTCGATGCGCTCAACTATGGCTGTTACCAGGACGCCCGTTTCCTTCTTGTCGGCACGCCCTCGGGCCTGACGCTCGGCGCGGAGGGCGGCGCGCACCAGTCGATCAACACGCCGTTGATCGGCATGGGCCAGCCCAACCTCACTTATTTCGAACCGGCCTTCGCCGACGAAGTGGCGCTGACCATGGCCTATGCATTCGACCATATGCAGAAGCCCGACGGTAGCTCCGTTTACCTGCGTCTCTCCACGCGTACGATCGCGCAGGCCGAGCGCGCAAATGCCGATTGGGAAGATGATGCGCTGAAGGGGGGCTACTGGCTGCGCCCGCCCGGCCCGGATGCCGAGGCGGCAATCGTTTTTACCGGCGCAATCGCGCCCGAGGCGATGGCGGCATGGGAGGAGCTGGTCGAGGATATAGCGGGGCTGGGCCTGCTCAACGTCACTTCGCCCGACCTCTTGCATCGCGGCTGGTCGGCGCAACGCGCCGCGCGCTGGACCGGCGATGCCTATGCCCCTTGCCATGCCGAGGCACTGCTGTCGGTACTCTCGCCCGGCGCCGCGCTGGTGACGGTGATCGACGGATCGCCGGGCGCGCTGTCGTGGCTCGGCGGGGTCAAGGGCATGCGGGTCAGTCCGCTCGGCATCGACCGCTTCGGCCAGACCGGCGACCTGCCCGACCTCTATCGCACCTACCGGCTGGATGCCGACGCCATCGTCGAGGCCGCCGCCGAACTTTTCGTTGGGAACTGATCATGGCAATCGAACTGAAAATGCCCGCCCTCTCGCCGACCATGGAGAAGGGCACGCTGGCCAAATGGCTGGTGAAGGAAGGCGATGCGGTCAAGCTCGGCGACCTGCTCGCGGAGATCGAGACCGACAAGGCGACGATGGAGTTCGAGGCGATCGACGAGGGCCTAATCACGTGGATCGCGGTGCCGGCGGGGACCGAGGACGTCGCGGTCGGCACGGTCATCGCGCTGATCGCCGAAACGGGAGAAGCGGTCGCGCCGCGCGTGCTCGAAATGGCCGAAGCCGCGTCCGCCACGCCCGCCGTGGCAGCGCCCGAACCGGTCGCACCGCCTGTCAAGGTCGAGGCGCCCGCGCCCCAACCCGCCGCCATCGTCGATAATCGCGACGTCAGCGCGACGCCATTAGCCCGCCGCATCGCCACGGTCAAAGGCTTGTCGCTGCTGGGCATCTCCGGCACTGGCGCGCGCGGCCGGATCGTCAAGGCCGACCTCGGTCTCCAGTCCTTGATCGCCGCACCCGTGACGGCGCAGGCCTTTGCCGCTGCACCGGTGGCAGCCGCCGTCCAGGTGCCTCCCGCAGGCGTGCCCATGGAAACGATCAAGCTGAACGGCATGCGCAAGACGATCGCGCGCCGCCTGAGCGAATCCAAGCGGACGGTGCCGCATTTTTACCTGACCACGCATTGCCGCGTCGACGCGCTGCTGAAGCTGCGCGGCGAGATGAACGCCAGCCTGTCCGCGCGGGGCGTCAAGCTGTCCGTCAACGATCTGGTGATCAAGGCGCTGGCGCTGGCGATGGTGCGCGAGCCGGACACCAATGTGCAGTTTGCGGGCGAGGAGATGTACCGCTTCAATCGCGTCGATATCGGGATGGCGGTGGCGATCGAAGGTGGATTGATCACGCCGGTGATCCGCGACGTCGCCAGCCTGTCGCTATCGGCGGTGGCCGAACAGAGCAAGCAGCTTGCAGCCAAAGCGCGCGACGGCAAGCTGCTGCCCGAAGACTATCAGGGGGGCACCGCGTCTATCTCCAACCTCGGTATGTATGGCATCGACGAGATGATCCCGGTGATCAATCCGCCGCAGGCGCTGATCCTGGGTATCGGGTCGGGCATCGAAAAGCCGTGGAAGGTCGATGGTCAGATCGCGCTGGCGACGATGGTGACCGCCACCGCCAGCTTCGATCATCGCGTGATCGACGGCGCGGCGGCGGCCCGCTTCATGGTAGCGTTCCGCGATCTGATTGAACAGCCGATACATATAATCTGCTGATGGAGTAAAGTAGACGGCCCGCAAATGGACATGTGATAATTGCAGTATTTCTGGTACAGAGACCGGGAAGATGTGCCAGGTTGCGACCATCTCAACGCCTCATTGTTGCTGCGCTTTTGGGCCGGTAGCCGCCTCTGCCACAGCCTTGTCCGCCTTGAGCACCAATGCTTGGGCACGAGCCTTGGTCGCGAGGTACGGTGTCCAAGAGGGATAAGAAACAAGGACAACTTCGGTGATGTCAATTATCGGCTTGCGGTCGTCACCGGCCATAATGGGGTTCTGGTATGTCAGGGCGGGCATGAAGTTCTAGCTGTTTATTCCCGGCTCTTGATGGTGCATTATTCGACCAGCGATGGAAGGATGCGCTATGGGACAGGTTCTTCACGGGAGCGCCACAACGACAGAGGCGATAATTGTGCTTTACAGTGGCAAGCGCAACATCGCGCGTGAAAAATCAGGAGTTCCTGCTCAGGCGCCGAGCAGTTCTTTAGGCTGCGCTCTGGCGTAGAAATCCAGGCGGCGCATGAAGGCCAGCGGATCCTTATTCGTCACTAGCGCATCGGGCGGCGTGTTGATCCAATCATAGGCGCGCGTTAGCGCGAAGCGCAGCGCAGCGCCTCGGCATAGTGTGGGGAAGGCTTCCCGCTCCTGGCTGGTCAGGCCAAAAGTGTCCTCATATCCGTCAACCAGCGCAGCTCCTCGGTCGGCATGATAAGTGCTGCCGTCGAAATCGAAGCACCACGCGCTGTGGGTGACTGCCAGATCATAAGCGCGAATTTCCGTGCAGCTGAAATAGAAGTCGATCAGGCCAGTAACCTCGGCCTCCTGCATCAACACGTTGTCGGGAAAGAGGTCGGCGTGGATCACCGCGGTTGGAAGCGCCGTTGGCCAGTGCGCATCAAGGAAGGCAAGCTCGTCCGCTATGCGCCTGCCGAGGCCGGGCCCGATCTCGTCGAAATGCCCGCCGCACTTGCCGGCAAGATCATGCCAAGCCAGAAGGTCCATTGCATTCCTGCGGCTACCTGTAAAATCGGCCGCGGCGGCGTGCATTGTGCCAAGGGTGCGTCCGATCGAACGGCTCTGCGCCTCGGTCGGCTCGATGACTGAAATCCCCGTCAGGAACTCGATCAGGCATGCCGGTCGGCCACCCAATTGCTGAAGCCGCTGCCCGTTTCTGTCCGCGAGGAAGCGCGGTACGCGGCAACCACGCGCCGCGAGATGGTCGAGCAAATTCGTAAAGAAGGGCAGATCAGCGTCATCCACTCGCTTCTCGTACAATGTCAGGATGAACCGGCCGGTGGTCGTTTCGACAAGATAATTACTGTTCTCCACCCCCTCGGCTATGCCCTTTGCGGAGAGCAAGTCGCCGACGTCATAGCGAGTGAGGAACTCGGCCATCTCTTGAGTGGCAATATGGGTATAGACAGCCATCGCGAGTGCCTCTTCTGCCACATTGTCGTTCATGATATATGGGCTGCATCTCCAGTGGCTTAGGCGATTGCACCGCGTAGAAGAGGCCGTTCCTACCGCACCTTGCAGCATTCCCTTGGGCAAAGCGTGGGCTCTGCATCACATTCGTCCGGCCTCTCGGCGGCCACGGCGGCGGGCGATTGCAGGGGGGAGCAGAAGAGTAGCGGGACACGTGCAGCGGGGACGAGACAGGGTGTTATCCCAGCTTGATCATTTCCGCTCGAATAGGCTTTCGTAAAAGCCATCCGTCCTCACTTTGATGGTTACAGGCACGTCCTCTCGATTCTTCCAATACCAGCCATGGGTGCCGGCGAAGGGCGCGGTGAAGCTGCCCTGCGACGTTGTGACGTCCTTCTGCTTCCAATAGTCGGTGAACTCGTCCTCCTTGCCGCCGGTCGGCTCACCGTGCATGTCGGCGCGAACCGGACCGGTGGACGTCCAGCGGAAATTGAATGTGTCGCCGGCCCTCATCCGCGCCTTGATCTCGATGCCGTTATGCGGCGCGAGCGTCACCATCTTCTCGTCACTGCGGTAAGCGGTCGCCTTCTCGATGCTGGTTTGGGTCTGTGCCGGAACAGCGTAGTCAGGCGGGGTCGCCGCCGACGGCGGCGTTTCGACCGGCTCGACCGCATTTTCGCCGCCCGCCATCCGTGTCAGCCCGACTGCGCCACCGATGCCCGTCGGATCGATCCCGTACTCGGCAGGGAGCACGAACAGCACCAGGATGGCGGCTCCCGCTCCAACGGCTGCGATCGAAGCACGGGCGAGGGTTCGCGGCGGTGCCTGGTACGGTGTGACGGTCGAGGTGGTAACGGTCATATGGTTTGCTCCGTCATGAACCCGGCAAGCTGGTACCCGGTCAGCACCACCCCTGCGCACATCAGCGCGGCATTGGCGACGACAACGTTGCGCGTGAAGGTGGGCGAGCGCCGCCACAGGGTCATCAGGATCAGGATGACGCTGAGCGCCATGAACTGGCCGATCTCCACGCCCACGTTGAAGCTGACAAGGTTGGGGATCAGCCCGTCGCGTGAGGCGATCAGGTCCTGCAGCTTGGTGGCGAGGCCGAACCCGTGGAATAAGCCGAAGATCAGGACGGCGGCTTTCTGATTAGGCTGGAATCCAAGGAGTGTCGGGAATGCACCAAGATTGTCGAGCGCTTTGTAAACTACCGACAATCCGATGATCGCGTCGATCAGGAAAGGATTGGCGTGGACTATGAAGAAAACGCCGGCAAGCAACGTCATACTATGCCCCAGCGCGAAGAGCGTAACGTAGGTGCCGACATCCCTCAGCCGATAAAGGAAAAAGATGACGCCGAACAGGAACAGTAGGTGATCGTAGCCAGTCACCATATGCTTCGCGCCGAGATAGAGATAGGGAACGACGTTCACGCCAGGATTATTCTGGATGAACGCCTTGTCCCCTTCAGCAACGCCGTGCGCCGCAGCGATCCCGTGGAGGCCGGCCGCGAGCGCGACGCCGACCAACGGCAGTACGACGTGGCGCAGCGCTTTCACTTGATGGCGAACGTCGCCGATTGGCGCGCTTGCGTCTGCTTGTTGATGACGAGGACTCCGACGCGCGAGCCGCTAGGGATATTGGCTCCCTTCGCGACGAATTGGTTGCCCTTGGCCGCGACCAGCGGAATCTCGCTCTTTTGAGAACCGGTGGTCACGACCAGCTTGCCCGTCATCGACGCGGACGGCACTTCGTCACCGTCCTCCATCATGTAGAGCGAAACGCCGGCGGGCGCGCGGACCAGCTCGAAGACCGTCTCGCCGACTTCGACGACCTGGCCGCCGTGCCGCGGCTTGTCGTCCCCATGGGCGTATGCGGGGACGGCGGCGATGGCCAACGCGGCGGCGAAAAGCGTAAACTTCATGAGCGTTCTCCGATTTTGGACTGTCACTGCTCAGGCGCGTGGGGCAGCGTGAAGGCAAGCGTGGCAGTGTGCTCGTAACGGTCGATCTTGGTCGGGTTGTCGGTGGGCGAAATATACACTGCGCGGATGACGTTAAGCCCCTGGTTGCGGACCGGGAAGGTCACCGTGCCATCCGCTTTGGTCGCTACTTCCTTCGCGTCTGGATCGTTGACCATGTCGTTGATCACAGTAGCGCCAGCGACCGGCTTGCCCTTGAACGTCACACGATAGGTCAGCGGTGTGCCTAGCATCGCCGGGATCGCGCCGACGGGCACGATCTGCAGCGTCTGTGCTGGGATCAGCGGCACTGGTTTGGTCAAAGGCCCCTGAATCGAGACGGCATATTTGATCGTCGTCTCGCTCCTGACCGAGTTCGGCACCTCGTCCTTGGGCTTCTTGACGAATTCGCCGTCGGGCAGCTTCGACCAGGTGCCGTTCTGCAGCACCGCGCTGACGATCGTCGGCGGTGCATCCGTATCGACGATCACGAGCGAACCGTCCGTGCGCAGTTGCGCACCGACCGGGTTGAGGTCGGCATCCCAAGCCTGGACGCTTTCCATGTTGGGCTGGCGCTTGACCGACTGTAGGTCATCCGCGCCGACGCCGTAGATGATTGCGATCTGTTTGGCGCGCTGCGCGAACCAGATGCCATGCGCATCCGCCAGGGCGGGAGTAAGGATGCCAGTCGCGACTACGGTCGACCATGCGAGCGTCTTCATCTTCGCCACTTGACCACTCCATTGCTATTGTGGAACCGAGCCTATGCTGTCGCCTCAGCAGGATTTACCATTTTCTCTCTGCTTCCAGCACTATCCGCTATAGTGCCTCTCGCTGGAAGCATATCCGTCACACACTCGGAAGTCTGGAAACGCGGCTCAGGCGGCCAGTTCCGCCTCGGATCGATGACAGAGCACCACATTGCCCGCCGCCATCGTGCGAAGCGGAGGCGGGGCGACGTCGCACCGATCGGAAATCGCGACGGGACAGCGTGGCAGGAAGCGACAGAGATCGGGCCGCTCGGCGAGATGCGCGAGCGGCGCCGCGACATGCGCTGTCTCGTCAGCCAGCCAGCCGGGCCTAAGCTCGGGCACCGAGGCGATCAGCAGGTCGGTGTAGGGATGGAAGGGCGGTGCGGCATAGCTTTTGCACAGGCCGCTTTCGACGCGGGTACCCTTATAGAGCACGACGATCTCGTCGCACAGCGCCTTCACCGTCGCGATGTCATGGCTGATGAAGAGATAGGCGACGCCAAGGTCCCGCCGGAGCTCGGCCAGAAGATCAAGGATCGCGCCACGCACGACAGTGTCGAGCGCCGAAGTCACCTCGTCGCACAGGATTATGTCGGGCTCGGCAGCCAGAGCGCGCGCAAGGTTGACGCGCTGTTTCTGCCCGCCCGACAGTTCATCGCAGCGGCGCTCGGCCACCGCGGCTGGCAGCCGGATGAGATCGAGCAGCTCGGCGACGCGGCGCTGCGCCTCGGCGCCGCGCATCCCATGATAGAAGCGCAGCACGCGGCCGAGGATATCGCCGACGCTGTGCGCCGGGTTGAGCGCGACGTCGGCATTCTGGAATACGATCTGGACGCGCCGCAGCTGCTCACGCGTGCGGCCGGTGACAGTGGAGGCGAGGGGCGTGCCCGCGAGCGAGATGGTGCCAGCCGTGGGAGCGAGCAGGCCAGCGACGACGCGTGCCACCGTGGACTTGCCCGATCCTGATTCACCGATCACGCCTACCGCCGCACCGCGTCCGATGGTTAGACTCACGTCGCTCAACACCGGATTGGCCGGACGACCCGCGCGATCGACCGGCCCGTATCCGGCAAAGATGCCCGCGATCGACAGCAGCGGTTCGGGCTGGATCGCGATCGGCGCCTGAGCCTTCACCACCGGGTGCGCCGCCGCCATGAGCATGCGCGTATAGTCGTCGGCGGGCGCCTCCAGTAGCGCGCCCACTTCATTTTGCTCGCGCACCTGGCCACGGTTGAGGACGAGAATCTGGTCGGCCATTTGCGCGACCACGGCGAGATCGTGCGATACATAAACACCGGTCGCGCCCTGTTCGCGAAAGACACGGCGAAAGGCCTGCAGCACTTCGACCTGGGTCGTCACGTCCAGCGCGGTGGTCGGCTCGTCGAATATGACGAGGTCGGGCTTGGTGATAAGCGCCATCGCAGCCATCAGCCGCTGGAGTTGCCCGCCCGACAACTCGTGCGGATAGCGGCTGCCGATCGTATCGGGACTGGGCAGCGCGAGGGCGCGGAACAACTCGATCGCACGTGCCCGCGCCGCCGTGACGGATGCGGTGCGGTGGATCAGCGCGGGCTCGATCACCTGGTCGATGACGCGACGCGACGGGTTGAACGCCGCCGCTGCGCTCTGCGCGACATAGGTTATGCGATGGCCACGTTGCGCCTCCAGGGTCGCGCCAGTGCCCCCCTCCAGCGTGGCGTCGCCGACACGGATCTGTCCGCTGATCACCGCACCGCCGCGGCCATAGCCCATGAGCGCGAGCGCGATAGTCGTCTTGCCTGAGCCCGACTCGCCGATCAGCGCCAGCACCTCACCGCGCGCCACATCGAACGACACGTCGTCAACGATGTTCAGCGGTGCGCCAGCGCGTCCGCGCACGGTGACGCAGAGGTTGCGGACCTCGATATGGGGTGTCTCGTTCATCGCGCTTTTCCCTGCGTCGCGGCGTCGATCAGCAGGTTTGCGCCGACCGTAAGACTGGCAATCGCCACGGCCGGAACGAGGATCGCAAGCGCACTTTCTCCCAACCCGGACACATTCTCGCGCACCAGCGAACCCAGATCGGCGTGAGGCGGCTGGAGGCCCAGACCGAGAAAGCTCAGCCCCGACAACAGCAGCACGATGAACACGAAACGCAAGCCGATATCGGCGAACAGCGGACGGATCATGTTGGGCAGCATTTCGACCAGCGCGAGGTGCAGCCGCCCCTCGCCCCGAGCGCGCGCTACCTCGACATAATCGAGCTGATTCAGCCCGACCGCGAGCGACCGGGCGATGCGGAAGTTCCCGGGAACATAGGTGATCGACACGATCAGCGTCAGCAGCAGCAGCGACGAGCCGAAGGCGGCGACCAGCACCAGCGCGAAGATCTTGCTAGGAATTGAGATCAGTGTGTCCATAGTACGCGACAGAAGCTCGTCGAGCCAGCGCGGGCCGACTGCGGCAGTTAGGGCGAGACCGGTGCCGGTGACCGAGGCAAGCGTGACCGCCACGGCAGACAAGCCCACGGTAAATCGCGCGCCCACCAGCAACCGGCTCAGCACGTCGCGACCGAGGAAGTCGCTGCCGAACCAGAACCGACTGCTCGCGCCCGCGAAGACCTCCTGGCTGACGAATGCGCCGGGCGAGTAAGGCGCGATGAGCGGACCGATCAGCGCGATGACAATCCAGAAGCTGACGAGCGCCAGCCCGAGCTTGCCCGACAACGGCAAGACGCGGGCGGCGTGGATGAGGCCGCGGCCACTCATCCGTGACGCAACCGCGGATTGGCGAGGATCGCGACCGTGTCGGCGATCAGCACGAGCAGCAGATAGGCCGCACAGAAGATCATGGCGCAGGCCTGCAGCAGCGGCATGTCGCGGGAGGTGACGGCATTGACCATCAGGCTGGCAAGGCCGGGATAGCTGAAAATTGTTTCCACGATGATCGCACCTCCGAAAAGATAGGACAGGCTCAGCGCCATCGCATTGACGATGGGTCCGATCGCGTTTGGCAGGACGTGGCGGAAGATCAGTCGCGTCGGCAACACGCCCTTCAGCCGCGCCATTTCGACATAGGGACGGTCGAGCTCGGCGATGATCGCGGCGCGGATCATCCGCCCCAGCTGCGCGATCACCCCTACTCCCAGCACTATTACGGGCATCGCATAGACACGCACGAACTGGAGGGGCGTCGGATCCTCCGGCACGAGCGCGATCGATGGCAGCCACAGCAACTGCACCGCGAAGATCAGCACCGCGATCGTCGCCACCAGGAATTCGGGGAGCGCGACCATCGACAGCGTCAGGACATTGAGCCAGCGATCGAGCTTGCGCCCACGCGCAACGGCGCTGCTGATGCCGATCAGGAAAGCGAATGGCACCGCAACAAACGTCGTCAGCGCCGCCAGGGTCAGCGTGTTGGGCAGTCGCTCGGAGATTATGTCGGCGACGGGCTTGTTGGCGACCATCGATTGGCCGGGATTACCTGTGACGATCCCGCCAAGCCAGCGAAAGTAGCGGACCGGACCAGGCTGATCGAGGCCCATCTCATGGCGAAGCGCTGCGACCTGCGCGGGCGTCGCGCTCTGGCCCAGCACCTCCTGGGCGGCATCGCCGGGTAGCAGGCCGCTGATCGTGAAGATCACCGCGGACACGAGGAGCAGCGTGACGAACGCCAGTCCAATACGTTTGACGATCAGCCGCGCCGGCCCCCCCCAGCGGGATGTGGTGGCGACCGCGCTCATGCGTCCCACCACGCATATTCACCGAAATTGTAACCCATGAAGCCCCCCAGCGGGATCGGGAACATTCCCCGCAGCCGGCGGTCGAAGCCATCGAGCAGGCTGATGAAGACAGGGATGGCGACACCGCCATGTTGGTGGACCAACCACTGCATGTCGCCATAGATGGCCTTGCGCCGCGTCGGGTCAGTAGCGTGACGTGCCTCCAGTAGCAGGCGGTCGAACCGCGGGCTGTTCCAACCCGACTCGTTCTGCGAGGCCTTCGATTGGAAGAACAGGCTGAACGTGAGGTCGGCTGTCGGCCGCGGGTTGGTGTTACCGAAGGTCAGTGGATGCTTCATCCAGTGGGTCGACCAGTAGCCATCGGCGGGCACGCGGTTGATCGCGAGGTTCAAGCCGATTTGGGCGGCATGCTCCTGCAGAACCGATCCCATGTCGACAGAGAGGTTCGCTGCGGGCGAAGCATAGACCGGCAAACGCGTGCCCAGCAGCCCTGCGCGCTTCAATAGAAAGCGTGACCGCTCCGGATCGAAGGCGCGTTGCGGGATATCCGGGTTGAAGTTGGGGTCGTATGGCGGGATCGGCTGATCGTTGGCGATTGTCGCGTACCCGCGGAACAGCGTGCGCTTGATGAGCTCGCGATCCATCAGATGCTTCATCGCGAGGACGAAGTCCGGGTTGCCCGTCGCCGGATGATCCCTGCGCATGATCAAGTCGGTGAACAGGCCCGATTTGGTCTCCATGATCGCGTGGGTCGGGGAGGCGCGCACTCGCTTGACCGAGCCGGGACTGACCGCGTTGACCATCTGCACGTCGCCCGAAAGCAACGCGTTCACTCGCGACATCTCGTCGCCAATCGCGATGACCTCGATCTCATCGAGATAGGGCCGGCCCGGTTTCCAATAATTGGGATTGCGGCGAACGATGGTGCGGATGCCCGGCGCGAAGGCGCGGCAGATGAACGGCCCCGTGCCGTTTGCGATGCTGAAGTCGCGACGCCCGTTTTCGACGATCAGGAATTGCGGCTGTGCGAGGATGACGGGTAGATCGGGATTGGGTCCGGTAAGCCGCAATTCGAGGTCGAGCGGGCCGGTGCGGCGGGCGCCGGCAAACTGTTCCGCGACCGCCTGGACCTTCGATCCGGTCGCGGGATCGCGATGTCGCATCAGCGAATAGACCACGTCGTCCGCGGTCAACGCCTTTCCGTTGTGGAAGTGCACCCCACGACGCAGGCGGATATGCCAGACGATGTTGTCCCGAGTCTCCATCCGCTCGGCCAAGCCCGGCCTGGCGCGGAGCTGCCCGTCATATTGGGTCAGGCCGCTATAGAGCAGATAATGCCGGAGGTAATCGGTGGACAGGCCGCCCTTGGCGGGATCCAGTGTGTCAGCGGTGGAGGCGTTGGTGCTGGCGACCCGGATGCGCCCGCCTCTCCGCGGTCGCTCCACTACTACTGCACCCGCGCCACTGGCGAGCGCCCCGCCAGCGAGCCCGCCGAGTAGCATTCGCCTGGAGATATCGCTGGAGATGACGTCGGCCAAAACGGTGTCCTCGTTCCTTGCTTGCCTACGCGGCGGTGCTTCTCGCCATTGCTACCACCGACAGTAGCGCCTTTATCCGGATTACTCTGCCGTTTAGCCTAGGCGACGCCCGCATATCGCGACATCTCATACGATCGACCGGCAGTTTATGCGGCGATCACCCGGCCATCGGAAGCCTCTATTGAGCGTCATTTCATTCCAATTCGGTAACCGGCGCATACCGCGCGTCAGAAATATTTGAGCCAGGTGATGTCGCGCCGGCGTCGCTTGAGCCGCGAGAACCAGACCGTCGGCAGGTACAGCGGCACGAGCAGTGCGACATACCAGACCAGCACCCAGTTATAATTGTCGAACCCGTAATAGTCGCCGTGGCTCGGCCCCCAGATCGCCAGCGCGCTGTGATAAAGGACACGCAGCACGGCGAGGTGGAGCAGGTAGAAGAACATCGGCGCAGCCCCGAACACCGCGAGTGCTGCGACCAGCCCGGAGGTCCTGATCCGCTCGAACAGCGCGAGCAGCAGCGCACCACCACCGAGCGTCGGCAACAGGAACAGCAGCGACGGCGGATATTTGGTCATCGAGATAAAGCTGATGAGGCTGCGCACCGGATCGCCCTCGACCATATACCAGGGCTTGTCGCCATAGACGTCGAGGAGGCGCAGCATCACGAACGTGGCGATCATGCCGAAGCCCAGCATCAGCAACCGCCGCTGCCGCGTCTCGGGCTCGACCTCCGGCCGGAACCACGGCCCGATGCCGAAGCCGAGCGAGATGACGCCGAGCCAGGGCAGGATCGGATAGGTTGTCTTGGCGATGAAGCCGAGGGGCAGCGCGAACGCATCGCGCTGGTGCAAGACCGCCCAGAGTGGGAACAGCGCGTCATCCTGTGTGAGCCGGATCGGGTCGAGCAGGTTGTGGAAGCAGACGAGCACCAGGCCCAACCCGATCAGCGCCGTTCGCGGCAGCCGCATCAGTGCGGCCAGCGCGATCATGCACACGCCGATGCACCAGATAACCTGCAACCATAAGGTAGGCTGCGGCACGACACCCCAGTAAAGCGGCGAGAGAAAAAACAGCTCAATCACGATCAGCAGCAATCCGCGCTTCAGCAAGTAAGCTGTAGTCTCCTTGGGCGTATGGTTGATGCTGAAGAGGTAGACGCCCAGACCGGTGAGGCCAACGAAGATCGGCGCGCAGAAGCTCACGGCAAATCGGGCAAAGCCGAGCGCGGGCAAGACGGCGTGCGCATCCAGTGGATCGGCCACCGGCACATAAAGAAACCAGGTTTCGCGCAGATGGTCGAGCAACATCAGCACCATCACGAAGCCGCGCAGCGCGTCAATATTCTCCAGCCGGGTGCGCGCGACGGGCGTCGGTCTGCTCTGCGCATCAGATTGGAGGATTGATCCGGATGTAATCGAAACGTGTCCCGCCATCTGCTATCCCCAGATCACCGGCCTCTGTCTGCCATCTTAAAGGATGATCGCGTTCGCCGAGCGATAGATGTCGAGTTCCAACTGAATGCGGCGCCTTCATGCCGCGCCTCGTGGCCCTTATGGAAGAAAATGCCGCTCTTCTTCCAGCTGACCGGCGCCGCAGCATGGCCGTCCGCGATGTCCGCGTCCATGATCTTGGCGCCGTGAATCGGTCTGCAATATGACCCTCTGGACATGGACGGATCAGGCTCCTGCGCTCTGCGGTCGGGAAGACGGTGGTTGTGGAGACGGTGGCGCGAATCCGGCGCGGGTTTTTCGTCAAGGAGAAGTCGATCAAGGAGGGTGAAGCGGCAAGCGGCGCAAATATCAATGACACGCGCCCAACAACAGCCCCGCACGCCCGCGCGTTGATCGACGCTCGCCGCCGCGCGCAAGAAAAGCGGCCGCAATCAGAGACCGAGCCTGCCCGATCATGGTGCAAAGCTTCCGGCCACATCCCCCTCCGCGCCGGCGTCGGTCGCAAAGAGTTATGACAATGCGGCATTCCTCAAATTCTTCGGTCAGGGCACCGATCGTTTTCCCCGAAGCGCACGGATCGCTGATCTTGTCGCGGATTCGGGATGCAATTGGGCGTGTACCTATCCGACGGCGCGGCGGCCGCGCCGGATTCAGGACGGCGATATTCTCTACATGGCACGAATCGCTGCGCCCGATGATCTACTGATCTTCGGTAGCGCGATCGGCTGGCGCCATCGCGACGACGAGGATGTGATGCTCTCGCTTGATCGCGTCCGTCGTTTGAGACCGCGGATACGCTCAGCATTTGGGCTTTAACGATGCCCTGCCGTTCCAGGGCGGTATCACGGATTGAAAAGGCAGGAATGTGACCAGCGCAGTCCAGATCTATCTCGATTACAAGGCTAGCACGCCGATAGACCCGGCGGTGGTGGCCGCCATGCGGCCCCTGCTGGAAAACAACTTCGGTAACCCGTCGAGCGGACATTGGGCCAGCCATTCAGCCAAGGCCGCGCTTGATCATGCGCGCGGCGAGGTTGCAGCGCTGCTCGGAGCCGAGGCGGATGAGATTGTCTTCACCAGCGGCGGCAGCGAGGCCAACAACCTCGCGCTCAAAGGCAGCTTCTTCGCCCTTCGCGACAAGGGCGATCACATCATCACTCAGGTCACCGAGCACCCGGCGACGCTGAACCCGCTTCGATTCCTCGAACAGCTGGGCGCAAAGATTACCTATCTGCCGGTAGATGGCTGCGGCAGGATCGATCCCCAACAGGTTCGTCATGCGATCACCCCTCGCACGATCCAGCCAATCGAGGGGATCGGCGCGATTGCGCGCGAATACGGTGTTCGTCTCCACACCGACGCCGCACAATCACTCGGCAAGATCTCCGCCAGGGTCAATGATCTGGGCAGCGATCAATGCTGTGCATCCAAGTCGGGCAAGACCGCCTTGTCCGATCCGCGCTGGCGCCGCGTCCTGTGGATCGCCCTGATCGTCAACGCCATCATGTTCGCGGTCGAGATCGTAGCCGCTCTCTCAGCCGGCTCGCGGGCGTTGCAGGCCGATGCGGTCGATTTCCTGGGCGATGCGGCGAACTATGCGATCAGCCTCGGCGTGGCGGGCCTTGCTTTGCGCTGGCGCGGCCGCGCGGCGCTGGCCAAGGGCGCAACCATGTTCGCCTTCGGACTATGGGTCTTCGCCTCCGCCCTGTGGGGCTTCCTCACGACCGCATCTCCCCACGCCGAGACGATGGGCATTGTCGGGGTCGTCGCGCTGGCGGTGAATGTCGGTGTCGCACTCGCGCTGTATCGCTATCGTACCGGCGACGCGAACATGCGGTCGGTCTGGATCTGCTCGCGCAACGACGTGATCGGCAATATCGCGGTTCTCGCGGCGGCGCTGGGCGTCTTCGGGACCGGCTTGGCTTGGCCCGATCTGTTGGTTGCGGGCATCATGGCAGCACTGGCGATCTGGGGCGGTTGGCAGGTCATCGCACAGGCACGCTCGGAACTGCGGACGGCGACCGCATGATGCGGTTCAAATTGCGGCATCGCAGCGCGGCTGCTATCGCCCCAGGGATGGGCGCACGCGTCATCAGGATGTTGTTGGTCATGGCCATGCTGCTCGGCAGCATGATGTCGCCCGCCATCCTGCATGCCGCCGGCCCGGATGCTGCGCATCTACTTGAAAGCGCCCATGTCGAGCTGGATTTCGACCATATCGCCCTGGATGCTGACGAAGACCGCGACCAATCCTCTCCCGATGGACAGGAGAAAACCCTTCCTCACCATCATTGCGCCAGCAGTCTTGCGCTGATCTCGCCATATTTGATGCCGACCCTCCTGGCGGGTCGCGTCCACCTGTTCGGGCCGCGCCTGTCCGCCGCCATGGCCTCCTGGAAGGCGGTTCCGCCAACGCAGCCCCCGTCCGCCTGAACCGTGCCGCCCGCGCGCGAGTCGCGCGCCGTGACATCGATTCAGGAGACCATCCATGCGCAATTCCATGCGCGCCGCCTTGCTGGCGGCCGCGCTTTCCATGGCGGCACCGGCACATGCCGGAACGTTGACGATCCAGCAGGCGATCGAACGGGCCATGGCGGCCGCACCCGCACTCCGCGCGAACCAGGCAGGGATCGATGCCGCCCGCGCCGGCCGCGTGCAAGCAGGGCTTCGGCCCAATCCAAGTGTGACCGTCGAAGCGGAGAACTTCGTCGGCACCGGCAATTACAACGTGCTCGAACAAGCCGAGATCACGGCAACCTACAATCATGTGCTCGAGCGGGGCGGCAAGCGCGCCGCACGCATGGCGCTGGCCGACAGCGATATCGCGGTGGCACAAGCCGCTGTCGCCGTGACACGGCTCGAGCTCGCCGCCCAGGTGCAGCGGGCGTTCCTCGACGTCTTGCTGGCCAATGAGGGCGTCCGAATCGCCGAAGACACACTGGTCCTCGCCCGGGGGCTGCAAAGCGAAGCGACCCGCCGGGTTCGATCGGCCAAGGACCCGCTCTTTGTCGGCACGGCGGCGGACGCACGCATCGCCAATGCCCGCGTCAATCTCGACCAGGCAAAACGGCGGCAAGGCGCGGCGCGCGCATTGCTCGCGTCCTTCTGGGGCGGGAGCGGTGATGATATCGAAGTCCAGGGCGATTTGATCGCGGTGGCCGACGCGATCGGAACCGCGCCCTTGGCAGGAGCGGACGCCGCGCTCGCGCAGGCCGAGATCGCGCGAGCCGACCGGCAGGTCGCCTATGAGCGCACCCGCGCGGTGCAGGATTATACGCTGAGCGGCGGCACACGCTTCCTGCGCGGGACCAACGACGTGGCCATCGTCGGGAGCATCACCATCCCGATCGGCCGTTTCGATCGCAACCAGGGCAATATCGCCCGCGCACAGGCCGAGAAGCAGCGGCTCGAATGGGCGGCGGAAGCCGACAGGCTCGAACGGCTGCGCACACTGGCCGCGCTGCACCGCGATGCCGATGCCGCGATGGCTCGGGCCACCGCCATCCGCACCGAGGTCTATCCGCGCGTCACGCGAGTCATGGCGCAGGTACAGGCCGGCTATGCCCGTGGCGGCTTCAGCTTCCGCGACATGCAGGATGCCGCCGACGGCATCTTCGCCGCGCAGGCCGATTATCTCGATGCCCTGGCCAGCCTGCGCGCCGCGTTGGCGCAGATCGATCGCCTGACGGGCCGGTTCGACACCCCAAATTCCGCGGAGATATCGCAATGATCCGTTCCTTCTTGAAAGGCCGCATGATCGCGACCGCCCTCCTGTTCGCGCTACCGCTCGCCGGATGCGGCGGAACCGTCGAGCCGACCGAAGAGCATGGCGAAGGGGAAGCCGCCGAGGCGCCCAAGGGGCCACACAATGGTCGCTTGCTGAGCGACGGCGATTTCGCGGTCGAAATGACGATCTTCGAGGACGGGCAGGAACCGCAGTTCCGCGTCTACGCGACGCGCGACGGCAAGGCGGTCGACCCGAAGACCGTCAACATCACCGTCACGCTCAGGCGCCTGGGCGGCCAGGTCGATCGCTTCGCCTTCAAGCCGGAGGGCGACTATCTCGCGGGGCAAGGCGTTGTCGAGGAACCTCACAGCTTCGATGTCGAGGTCATCGCCAGCGAAAACGGCAAGCGCCATCGCTGGACCTACGCCAGCCCCGAAGGACGCACGCGCATCTCGGCGCAGGCCGCCCGGTCGGGTGGCATCGTCATCGAGCGCGCCGGACCGGCCATCATCAGCGAGGTTCGCGAACTGGTCGGCACGGTCCAGCTTGCCACCACGGCCCGATCGGAAGTGCGGGCGCGCTTTCCCGGCAAGGTCATGGCGGTTATGAAGAAGGTCGGCGACCGGGTACGCGCCGGCGAGGTGATCGCGCGCGTCGAATCCAATGAGAGCTTGCAGGTCTATGCGGTGACCGCGCCGGTCGGCGGCGTGATCGCCGAGCGCAACACCAATGTCGGTGATGTCGCCTATGACAGCCCAATGTTCGTCATCACCGATCCAGGGCGAACGACGGTGGTGTTCAACATCTTCCCGCGCGACCTCGAGGCGGTGCGCCCCGGCCAAGGCGTAACGATCGAGACGCTCGACGGTGTGGCCGTAGCAACCGCGCGGCTTGGCGACTATCTGCCCGAAGGCAATGTCCAGGCGGGCACCGCGCTGGTGCGCGCCGACCTCCCCAACCCGACCGGCCAGTGGCGGCCCGGCATGGCGCTCAGGGGCAAGGTCGCGGTCAACGCCGTGCAGGTGCCGCTCGCCGTGCGCACCGACGCGCTGCAACGCTTTCGCGACTTCACCGTGGTCTTCGCCAATTTCGGCGAGGAGTATGAGGTGCGGATGCTCCAGATCGGGCGCCAGACGCCTGAATGGACCGAGGTGAAATCGGGCATCGCACCGGGCACATCCTATGCCGCCAAGGGCGCCTTCCTCATCCGTGCGGACATCGAGAAGTCGGGGGCGAGCCATGACCATTGAGCTGGCTCATGGCGGGCCGCTCGCCCGTGTCATCGGCTTTTCGATCCGCCAGCGCTGGTTCGTGCTGGCCATCGTCCTCGCCTTGTCCGCGCTGGGCGTGTGGAGTTTCAGCAAACTCCCCATCGACGCCGTGCCCGACATCACCAACGTCCAGGTCCAGATCAACACCGAGGCGGAAGGCTTCTCGCCGCTCGAAGCCGAGCAGCGCATCACCTATCCGGTCGAGACCGCCATCGCCGGACTGCCGGGTCTCGATTACACCCGCTCGATCTCGCGCTATGGCCTCAGCCAGGTGACGGTGGTCTTCAAGGACGGCACCGACATCTATTTCGCGCGCCAGCTCGTCAACGAGCGCATCCAGGTCGCCAAGAACCAGCTTCCGCCCGGCATCGAGCCCGAAATGGGGCCAATCGCGACCGGCCTCGGCGAGATCTTCACCTATGCAGTGGAAGTCAGGCCGGGCGCCCGCAAGCCTGACCGATCAGCATGGACGGCGACCGAGTTGCGCACGCTGCACGACTGGGTCATTCGCCCGCAGCTCCGCACGGTGCCGGGCGTGGCCGAGGTCAACACCGTCGGCGGTTACACCAAGCAATATCATGTGACGCCCAATTCCGAGCGTCTTGCAGCGCTTGGCCTGTCGCTCACCGACGTAGTCACCGCGCTCGAGCGCAATAACGCCAATGTCGGCGCCGGCTATGTCGAGCGGGGCGGCGAGCAGATTCTTGTGCGCGTGCCCGGCCAGGCGAGCGGCACCCAGGACCTGTCGCAGATCATCGTCGCCACGCGCGGGGGCGTCCCGATCCGCGTCATGGATGTGGCGGATGTCGTGATCGGCAGCGCGCTCAGGACCGGCGCTGCGACCGAGAATGGCCGCGAGATCGTCACGGGGACGATCTTCATGCTGACCGGCGAGAACCCCCGCATCGTCGCCCAGGCGGTCGCGGCACGGCTGATCGAGGCGTCAAGGGCATTGCCGGCCGGCGTGATCGCCCATCCGATCTACGACCGCACCGCCCTGGTCGATCGCACCATCTGGACGGTCGAGAAGAACTTGGCTGAAGGCGCACTGCTGGTGATCGTCGTGCTGTTCCTGCTGCTCGGCAATTTCCGCGCCGCGCTGATCACCGCCGCCGTCATCCCGATCTCCATGCTGATGACCTTGACCGGCATGGTCCAGGGCCGCGTCTCGGGCAACCTCATGAGCCTTGGCGCGCTCGATTTCGGGCTGATCGTCGACGGCGCGGTCATCATCGTCGAGAATTGCCTGCGGCGTCTCGGCGAAGCGCAGCACCGCATGGGGCGACTGCTCGACAAACAGGAACGGTTCGGCATGGTCGCCGCCGCCAGCGCCGAGGTCATCCGTCCGAGCATCTTCGGCATGGTCATCATCGCGATCGTCTATCTACCGATCTTCGCGCTCGAAGGCATCGAGGGCAAGACCTTCCACCCGATGGCGATCACCGTGGTGCTGGCGCTGACCGCCGCGCTCATCCTCTCGCTGACCTTCGTGCCCGCCGCGATTGCCACCTTCGTGACCGGCAAGGTCGATGAAAAGGAGAATCGCATCATCGGCTGGACCAGGGCGCGCTATGAGCCGCTGCTCGACCGCGTGCTGACGCACGGCAAGTTGGCGGTCAGCCTCGCGGTCGCGCTCGTCTTCGCCAGCGGCCTGCTCGCGACCCGGTTGGGATCGGAGTTCATCCCCAATCTCGACGAAGGCGATGTCGTGACCCACGCGCTCCGGATACCGGGCACGAGCCTGACCCAGGCAGTCGGGATGCAGGTGGTGCTCGAAAAGCGGCTGGCCCGGCTGCCCGAGGTGGAGCGGGTGTTCAGCAAGATCGGCACCCCCGACGTCGCGACCGATCCCATGCCGCCCTCGGTCGCCGACACGTATATCATGCTCAAGGACCGCAAGGACTGGCCCGATCCGCGCAAGCCCAAGGCGCAACTCGTCGCTGAGTTAAACGCGGCTGCGGACGAGGTGCCCGGCAACAATTACGAGTTCACCCAGCCCGTGCAGATGCGGATGAACGAGCTGATCGCCGGCGTGCGATCCGATGTCGCGATCAAGGTGTTCGGGGACGATCTGGATCAACTGCTCAAGACCGGAGAAAGCATCGAAGCGGTGGTGAGCGGGATTCCCGGCGCCGAGGACGCCAAGGTGGAGCAGGTGACGGGCCTGCCCGTCCTGTCGGTCACGCCGCGACGCGATCTGCTCGCGCGCTACGGCATCAATGTCGCCGATATTCAGGATGCGGTGTCCGCCGCGATCGGCGGCAAGACTGCGGGCCAAGTGTTCGAGGGCGATCGGCGGTTCGATGTCGTCGTGCGCCTGCCCGAGACGCTCCGCACCAATCTCGATGCCCTGAAACGACTGCCGATCCCGGTGACCGGGGGGGGTACGGGCGCATCCTATGTGCCGCTCGGCGAGGTGGCGGCGATCGAACTCGCAACCGGTCCCAACCAGGTCAGCCGCGAGAATGGCAAGCGCGCCGCGGTCGTCACCGTGAATGTCCGCGGTCGCGATCTCGGCTCGTTCATCGCCGAGGCGCGCGAGAAGATCGCTGCCGGAGTCGAACTGCCCGTAGGCTATTATGTCGAATATGGCGGGACGTTCGAGCAGCTCCAGTCGGCCGCGAACCGCCTGCAGATCGTTGTCCCGCTCGCGCTGCTGCTGATCTTCGGGCTGCTGTTCACGCTGTTCGGCTCCGCCAAGGATGCAGCGGTCGTGTTTTCGGGCGTGCCACTCGCCCTGACCGGCGGCGTCGCGGCCTTGGCGCTCAGGGGCATACCTCTCTCGATTTCGGCCGGCGTCGGCTTTATCGCCCTGTCAGGCGTGGCGGTTCTGAACGGCGTCGTGATGCTTTCCTTCATCCGTGACCTGCGGACACGCGGTATAGGGCTGGACGCCGCGATCCGCGAAGGCGCGCTGACCCGGCTCCGCCCCGTGCTGATGACCGCGCTGGTCGCCTCGCTCGGGTTCGTGCCGATGGCGCTCAATGTTGGTGCCGGCTCGGAGGTGCAGCGACCACTGGCAACCGTCGTCATCGGCGGGATCATCTCGTCGACCATCCTGACCTTGCTGATCCTTCCGGTGCTGTATCGCCTCGTGCATCGCCGATCGGCGGTTCGGGAGGAAGGGATGGATGACTCGCCGGTCAGGTCGGCGCCGGCGTCGTAGGGAGGAGCGACGCGGAATTACATCCGTTTTGGAGAAGGTCTTGAGCCCAACCGGTTAGTGTTGCTTCTTCGAGTCAGGGCGTTAGTCTGGTCATGCGTCGCGAGGGCGGCGCCGAGGCTTGAGAACCTCGCTTGGGAAAAATTGACCTGTCATCGACGCGGCCGGGTGGCCGATGCGCATGTCCAAGCCGTTCGCGGCCAAAGGCGTCGGCGCATGTCTCAAGTCGGTTTTCACACATGGACGCTGCTCAAGGGCGTTGCGATTTCGACCCTGCTGGGCGTGGGTGCGAACCTGACCTTCTCCGGCGAGAGTGATCTCGTCCAGGCGATCCGTGAATCCACCCAGCAGAATGTCGCGCGCGCGGGCGACCAGATCACATCGCGTAATCTACAGATACAGCCGACCATCACGGTCCGGCCCGGCGCGCCGGTTCGGTTGGTCGTCCACCGCGATCTCATTCTCGCACCCTGGCACGGCTAGGAGAAGACAATGCCAGAACTCAAGCTTGCTCGCATTCCCGACCGAACCCCGGTGAAGCTCACGATCACGGTGCTGCAAAGGCGAAGAGTTTTGACCGCCGGAAAAAAATGGACTGTCTAACGCGATACGCTACGATCAGGTACGCTGGAGCGAGGCTTGATGGTGGACCCGTCGTGGACCCGCAGGACCGGTTGAGTTATAAACTCAGCGCCTCCATCTAAGGCAAGTCATTGACTTCCTGGCGAAAACTGGAGCCCCACGCTGGATAAACATAACGAATATGTGTCGCCGTTTGTACTACTATAGAACCGCCACTTGGCGCCGGCTACCGACTTGCCCCGCACCGCGGTGACGCTGGTCCTATGAAGGGCAAAGATTGGCCGATAAAGGACCGCCCGGCTTTGGCGGCACGCGGGCAGTAAACGACCGTCAGCTGACAAGCCACGGTCAAGCGGCGACGACGGCAGATGGAAAGCGGATATTGCGCTTCGCCATGTCGACACACCTCGACCAAGAGCCGAAACGCTGGCGAGGTATCACGACGACTTGCAGGTGGAGGTCGCGGCCGGCCGCTAAATCAGACTTCCATCGCTGACGTTCACCAGCACGACTTGCTTATCGTTGCCGCCATCGACGACCTCGGCGCGAATGAATTTGGTCTTCGCCGCGGCATCGATTTGCGTACTACTGGCAAAGCTGTTTTCGCTTTCCCTACTACTACTGTAATGGAGTAGATATCGAAACTTGCTCGGATGAGTCGTGGCAGGGCCCATGCGCCCGCAGGGGGAGTTCGTGCCGACATCGGTAGCATCCGAGCGCAATGGTACGGCGGAGAGCTCGATTTCCGCGCCGGAGATTACGCTGCCCAGAGGTGGTGGCGCCATACGTGGCATCGGCGAAAAATTTGCGGCCAACCCCGTCACTGGCACGGGGTCGATGTCAGTGCCGATCGCGTTGAGTCCCGGACGATCTGGCTTTGGACCACAGCTTTCCCTTCGCTATGATTCTGGGTCGGGCAACGGCCCGTTCGGATACGGCTGGTCGCTGTCGCTGCCGTCGATCACCCGCAAGACCGATAAGGGGGTGCCGCAATACTGCGAACGAGCGGAGCCGGACATCTTCATCCTCTCGGACGCGGAGGATCTGGTGCCTGTCCTAGAGGCGGACGGTACGCCATTCGAGGACCGCACGACGGCGCCCGGGCAAGTCATCCATCGCTATCGGCCGCGCATCGAAGCCCTGTTCGCGCGTATCGAGCGCTGGACCGATCTGGCCAGCGGGCAGACCCACTGGCGGACGATCAGCCGTGACAACATCACCACCCTGTACGGGAAGGACGACACCTCCCGCATTGCCGATCCGGCGGACCCTGCGCCTCCCGGCCCGAAGCGAACCTTCAGTTGGCTGCCCTGCGAAAGCTACGACGATAAAGGCAATGCGCTGGTCTATGTGTATACCGGTGAGGATGCGGAGAATGTCGATCTCCGCCAATCCAACGAGCGAAATCGCGATCGCACGGCCCAGCGCTACCTCAAGCGAATCCTCTACGGCAACCGGGTCTCGCGACTGGTCGATCCCGACCTGTCCGACGCGTCCTGGCTGTTCGAGGCGGTCCTTGACTATGACGAAGGCCATTATGAGGAACTCGCCCTCAGTCCGGCAGTGAAGCCCGACGATCAGCATCAGCTAATTCTCGCTTCGCCGACCGCGGGTCAACCCTGGACCTCCCGGCCCGACCCGTTCTCAACCTATCGCGCCGGTTTCGAGGTGCGCAGCTACCGTCGCTGCCGGCGCATCTTGATGTTCCATCGCATCCCGAAGCTGGACAGCGGCGAAGCAGGCTATGACGGCCTGGTCCGCTCGATCGCCTTCGATTATGGGGATCTTGCCCTGGATCAGCCCGTCACGATCGAGGACGAGCTGGCCCATCACGGCAGCACGCGCTTCGGGTCTTTCCTCTGTGCGATCACCCAATCCGGCTATGCGCCCGCGGGCCGCCCGCCAGTGACGCGCAATGGGGTCCAATATGCGACCTACATCCGCAAGCCGTTGCCTCCGCTCGAGTTCGAATACAGCAAAGCCACCATCGCCGATGAGGTTCGCGAGCTGGACAAGGACAGCTACGAGAACCTGCCGGCCGGCGTCGACAATTCGCTATGGCAGCTGGTCGATCTCGACGGCGAGGGCGTGTCGGGGATTCTGACCGAACAGTCAGGGGCCTGGTATTATAAACCCAACCTCGGCGATGGACGCTTCGGCGCGTTGGAGACGATCGCCGCCAGGCCGGCGCTGTCGGCGCTGGACGGCAACCATCAGCTACTCGACCTCGCCGGCGACGGACAGCTCGATCTTGTGGCATTCGACGGTCCCGCGCCGGGATTCTACGAGCGCACTGCGGATGCCGACTGGCTTCCCTTCCGGCCGTTCCGAGCCATTCCCAATCTTGGCTGGAGCGATCCCAATCTGCGCTTCATCGACCTCAACGGCGATGGCCATGCCGACGTCCTGATCAGCGAGGATGACGCCTTCACTTGGCATGAATCGCTGAGCGAGGAGGGCTTCGGGCCTGCCCGACGCGCGCCGCAGCCGCGCAACGAAGAGCAGGGACCGCATCTGCTGTTCGCCGACGGGACGCAATCCGTCTTCCTTGCCGACATGTCCGGCGATGGTCTCACCGATCTCGTTCGGATCAGGAACCATGACGTCTGCTACTGGCCGAACCTTGGCTACGGCCGGTTCGGTGCAAAAGTCGCCATGGACAATCCGCCATGGTTCGATTGCGTCGACCGGTTTGACCAACTCCGCATTCGCCTCGCCGACATTGACGGGTCCGGCACCGTCGACATCATCTATCTCCACCCCGAAGGCGCGCGCCTCTACTTCAACCAGGCGGGGAACCGGCTGAGCGACGCGCGCCGGCTGGCGCCTTTCCCGCAGGCCGGTGACATGGCGAACGTGACCACGGCCGACCTACTGGGTAACGGCACCGCCTGCCTGGTCTGGTCGTCCCCGCTGCCGGCTGATGCCCGACGGCCGCTGCGCTACATTGACCTGATGGGCGGCACCAAGCCGCACCTGCTGGTCCGGGCCGTCAACAATCTCGGCGCCGAGACTGACGTCGAATATGTGCCGTCGACCCGTTTCTACCTGGCGGACAAGCGCGGCGGCCGGCCGTGGGTCACACGTCTGCCGTTCCCCGTTCATGTCGTCGAGCGCGTTGTCACGCGCGATCACGTAAGCCGGAATCGGTTCGTTACGCGCTATGCCTATCACCACGGCTATTTCGACGGCGTTGAGCGCGAGTTCAGAGGATTCGGCTTGGTCGAACAGTGGGACAGCGAGGCAATCGGCGCATTGGGGGATCTCCCGCCGGATGGACCAGTCGACCCTGCGTCTCACGTTCCGCCGGTCCATACGAAGAGCTGGTATCATACCGGCGTCTATCTCGGCCGCGAGCACGTCTCCGAATTTTTCGCCGGCCTCCTCGATGCGCGAGATACCGGGGAATATTACCGGGAGCCGGGACTGACCGATTCCCAGGCGCGGGACCTACTGCTCGACGACACCGTGCTTCCGGAGGGCCTGACAGTCGATGTGGTGCGCGAGGCTTGCCGAGCGCTCAAAGGCTCGCTGCTGCGCCAGGAAATCTACGGACTCGACGGGACCACCGCCGAGCAACATCCCTATCTGGTCACCGAGCAGAACTTCACCGTCCAGCGACTTCAATCGCGCGGCGCCAATCGTTCGAGCGTTTTCTTCACCTGCCCGCGCGAGACGATCAGCTATCATTATGAGCGCGACCCGACCAAGCCGCGCATCGGTCACAGCCTTACGTTGGAAGTCGACGAATTCGGCAACGTTCTGCGCTCCGCCGCGATCGCATACGGCCGGCAAGCGCCCGACCCGGACCTCTCACCCAACGACCAACTGCTCCAGGGTCGGACCTTCGTCACCTGTGCCGAAAGCCGCTTCACAGAGATGGTCGAGGAGACGGACAGCCATCGCGCGCCGCTTCCCTGCGAGGCGCGCACCTACGAACTTACCGGCCTTTCGCTCATCCCCGGCGCCCGCCGCTTTTCCTTCGATGCCGTGCTCGGCGCGGCGACGAGCGCGATCGCGATCCCCTACGAAAAGGTGCCGGGCGCTAGCGGAAAGCACAAACGCCTGATTGAACATGTGCGCACCTATTACCGGCGAGACGACCTGACAGGCCGGTTGCCGCTTGGGAAACTGGAATCGCTGGCGCTGCCTTCGGAAAGTTTCAAGCTGGCGCTGTCAGCGGGCCTCGTCTCCGCAGCCTATGGCAGCCGGGCCGATGCCGCGATGATCGGCGCCGAGGCACGCTACGTAAACAGCGAGGGCGACTCCGACTGGTGGATTCCCTCCGGGCAGATGTCCTTCTCGCCGGGGGCCGCGGATAACGCGGCGCAGGAGCGGTTCTATGCCCGGGAGCATTTCTTCCTACCGCAACGGTACCGCGATCCGTTCCACTCCGCGGCGGCCAGCACCGAGAGCTTCGTGCGCTATGACGGCCACGACCTCCTGGTGCTGGAGACGCGCGATCCGCTCGACAATCGGGTGACCGCGGGGGAGCGGGACGTAGACCCCGACAAGCCCCTTGTCCGCTGCAGCCTTGACTACCGGGTCCTTCAGCCCGCGGAGATCATGGATCCCAATCGCAATCGCTCGGTAGCTTCGTTCGACGCGCTCGGCATGGTCGCCGGCATTGCGGCGATGGGCAAGCCGGAGGATCTCCCGCAGGTCGGCGACCGGCTTGCAGCGACGTTTCAGGCGGATCTGACGCAGGGCCAAATCAGCCGGTTCCTGGCAAACCCGAAGGGGCCGCTGGCCGAAGAGTTGCTCGACCAGGCGAGTACCCGCACCGTCTATGACCTGACCGCCTACTGGCGTGAACCCGATCCGGCGAAGAAGGCGCCGGCAGTCGCGGCATTGCTGGCGCGCGAAGTTCACGTGAGCGACCTCGCGGCGGGCAGCCTTTCGTCCATTCACGTCAGCCTGTCCTATTCGGACGGCTTCGGGCGCGAGATCCAGAAGAAGGTCCAGGCGGAGCCCGGCCCGGTCCCCGAGCGCAACCCCGACGGAACGATCGTTGTGGGCGGTGATGGCCAGCCGGCGATGACCGCTAGCGCGGTCGCGCCACGCTGGGTCGGGAGCGGCTGGACCGTGTTCAACAACAAGGGCGCCCCGATCCGCCAGTTCGAGCCGTTCTTCACCGACAAGCATCACTTCGAATTCAACGTGCGCGTCGGCGTCAGCCCGATCCTGTTCTATGACCCCGTCGGGCGGGTCGTCGCGACCCTGCACCCCGATCACAGCTGGCAGAAGACGGTGTTCGATCCCTGGCGCCAGGCGCAATGGGACGTCAACGACACGATCCTCGTCGCCAATCCTGCCACCGACCCGGAGGTCGGCGATCATTTCGGCCGGCTCGCGGACAGCGGCGCCTATCTTCCGAGCTGGCATGACTTGCGCACGGACCCGATGAACGCGGCACAAGCCGCGCTGCGCTGGCCGGATCCACAGGCGCGGGACGCGGAGAAACGTGCGGCGCTCGAAGCTGCCGTTCATGCCGCGACGCCAACGGTCACCCAGCTCGACGCGCTCGGCCGTCCCTTCCTCACCGTGGCGCACAATCGCTTGCGCTTCTCCGACATGCCCGCCGGCGCCCCGGCGCTAGTGTCCTTCCATCGCGTCCGCACGCTGCTGGACATCGAGGGCAATGAGCGCGCCGTGATCGATGCCGCGGACCGCATCGTCATGCGCTCCGACTACGACATGCTCGGCGGCCGGATCCGCCAGGACAGCATGGAAGCCGGCACCCGCTGGACGCTCGACGACGTCGCCGGCAAGCCGCTCTACGGCTGGGACAGCCGCGATCATCGCTTCCGCAGCGCATACGATCGGCTGCGGAGGCCGACCCGATCCTTTTTGACCGAGGGCGCCGGCGCCGAGCGTACGATCGGCCGAATTGCCTATGGCGAGGACGAGCCGACGCCCGAGGCGGCCAACCTTCGCGGCCGGATCGTGCGGCAGGACGACCAGGCGGGCGTCGCCCTCAACGACATGTACGACTTCAAGGGCAACCTGGTGCGCAGCCGGCGCCGGCTCGCGTCGGTCCATGACACGGTGCTGGACTGGTCGGTCGCGGTGCCGCTCGCTTCCGAGACCTTTGCCCGCGCCACCCGTTACGACGCGCTCAACCGGCCGGTCCAACTAGTCGCGCCGCATTCCGATCAACCCGGAACGCCGATCAACGTCGTCCGGCCGGTCTATAACGAGGCCGGCTTGCTCGACTCGGTCCATGCCTGGCTCGGGCAGGCGGCCGAGCCCACGACCTTGCTCGCGACCGCCACGGCCGACTTCCACCCGGTCACCAACATCGACTACGATGCCAAAGCCCAGCGCACCCTGATCGGCTACGGCAACGGCGCGAGCACGCGCTACACGCACGATCGCTGGACCTATCGCCTGACGAACCTCGCCACCCAGCGCGGCACCGACACCTTCCAGGATCTGCACTACTGCTATGATCCGGCAGGCAATGTTGCCGCGATCCGCGACGATGCCCAGCAGACCCTATATTTCAAGAACAAGAAGGTCGAGCCCAGCGCCGAGTTTCGCTACGACGCGCTCTACCGGCTGATCGAGGCCACCGGCCGCGAGCATCTCGGCCAGATCGGCGGGGCGCCGATTCCCCATTGTTATGACGATGCGCGTCGGACCCGCTTGCCGCACCCCGGCGATGGCCAGGCCATGGGGCGTTATCTCGAGCGCTACGTCTACGACGCGGTCGGCAATTTCGAGAAGATGAAGCACGTCGGCACCGACCCGACGCAGCCGGGCTGGACGCGCGCGTTCGTGTGTGCCGAGGCGAGCCAGATCGAGCCGGGCCGGTACAACAATCGGCTCACCAGCACTTCAATGGGGTCGCTCGGTGCCGAAGCCTTCAGCGTCGGCGGTGACGGATACGATGCCCACGGCAACCTCCTGCGCATGCCGCAGCTGGAGGAGATGATCTGGGACTTCGAGGACCGCCTGCGGATGACGCGGCGCCAGAAGGTCAACGCCGACGACACCGACGGCGCGCTGCATCACGGTGAACGCACCTGGTACGTCTATGACGCGGCCGGCGAACGCGTGCGCAAGGTCACCGAGGGGGCTGACGGAACGGTCAAGGACGAACGGATCTATCTCGGCGGCTTCGAAATCTATCGCCGGCACGGCGCGAGCCCGCTGGTGCGCGAAACGCTGCACATCACCGACGACAAACAGCGCATCGCCCTCATCGAAACGCGCACCTCAGGGAGCGAGCCGGGGGTCTCGCCACAGCTCGTGCGCTATCAGTTCGGCAACCTGCTCGGCTCGGCCTGCCTCGAGCTCGACGACCAGGCGCGGATCATCTCCTACGAGGAATATACGCCCTACGGCAGCACCTCCTACCAGGCGGCCAGCGACGTCACCCAGACGCCCAAGCGCTACCGCTTCACCGGCAAGGAACGCGATGAGGAAAGCGGGCTCTATTACCATGGGGCGCGATATTATGCGCCGTGGCTGGGGCGGTGGGTGAGTTGTGATCCGAGCCTGAGCGATGGACCTAATCGATATGCATTCACGCAGCTCAACCCGGTGACATTTCGGGATTCAAACGGGGAAGAAACCTCATCACCGGATCAGACGACGGCCTGGGACAAAGCCAAGGTCGCAGCCGGAGTTGCGTGGTCGCTTCTCGAGCTAAAAGCCACCCAAATGGCCCCGAAGAACTTCTTCGTTTTCGGACCCGCGCGACAAGGTTTCGTAGCGAACACTTTTCCCGTACCAATTCCGCCCCCCACCGATCCACAAGACAGGAAAGAGTGGGAACGAGGCGAACAAACGGCTGCAGTTGTTGCCGGCGCCGAGATGCTGGCCAGTGGGGTTCCGATGGGGCCTGGCCCAGGGGGGCCTCCAAGGCAACTCGCCGGCGCCGGTCCGCATGGACCAGCTGTTCGTGTTGCGGAACGCCCCGCGGCCTTTCCACACCTAGCAGCGGCCAGCGGCCAGGAACCGAAAAAGGCCCAAGCTGAACCCACAGCAGAGCGGTCCGCGGGAGCGTCTGCCGCTGCTGCGCCAGAACCAGAGGGCGACCCACAGCGAAAGTTCACACCTGCGCCGAAGCCCAGCAATGCTTGGACGCCAGATCCTCGAACGACAAAGACTTCGAATGCTCAGATCGAAGCGGATCGACAACGATTCTTTGACCAAGGCGGAAAAAAGGAGGTAATTACAAAGTCAACCCAAGAACATCATGTCGCAAGCGATAAAGATCCTGAGTATAAGTCGCTCTTCGAAGAACTGTTCGAAAGAGCCGGCCTTTCGTTGCAAGATAGACGTAATCTTATATCGATCGAAGGCCACGGCGGCAAACATGGAAAAGAATACAACAAATTGGTTTACGACCGGCTGTCAAAGGCTGTCGAAGGGAAGAATGATTCTCAAAGTTATAGAGAAGCGCTTCTTGGAGAATTGAAATTATTGAAACAGGATCTTAAAAAGAATGACAGTACAATCGGAAGAATGGTTCGGACGAAATAGAGCTAATATTGGGAAAGGCAATTTTCATGGAATTGCTTTCTGTTTCAGGCACAATTAGATTCGTGGGCGGAATTCCCGCTGCGGGGTTCAGGGCGATTGCCTTCGACCGCGACCTGCGGTCGGAGCAATTGCTTGGCGAGGCGCGGACCGAGCGGGATGGCGCCTATCGTGTCGACTATGACACCCGCGACTTTCTCAATCGCGAACGAGGGACGGCCGACGTTGTCGTCAGGGCCTTCGATGATGCTGGCAATCTCCTCGCTGAATCCAGAATCTTTCAGAATGCCCCGCGCGACTTGGGCGGCGTTGATCTGCTCATTTCCCCGGAACGCTGTCTCCCGCCGTCGCTGTTCGAGCGCATCGCCGCCGCCGTCGCGCCGCTGCGCGGGGAGATCGCGGTTGAAGACTTGGAGGAGGACGAGAAGCACCGCGACCTCAGCTTTCTCGCCGCCGAGACCGGGTTCGACACCGCAGTCCTTGCCCGCTTCGTGCTCGCGCACCGGATGGCGGCGCGCGGGATCGCGGCGGAGTTCTGGTTCGCACTGCTCGGCGGCGGACATTTTGCCTGGAGCGGAGACAAGAGCGTCGCGGAAAGCCTGGCCGCCATCGAACCGCGGCTGCTCGCGTTCAACCAAACCGCGGTGCGCAAGCGGCTCGGCGCCAGCTTCGGCAGCCGCGACCTCAACGAACAGCTGCGCGACCGTACCGACGTCTGGATCAAGGCCCATCTCGATCTCGCCGCGCGGCAGTTGCTCGGTGAAGGCGAGGCGCGTTGCTTCCTCGGGCAGGCGCTCGACCACGCTGGGATCGAAGACCCGACCAAGCAGCTTGCCGTGGCGCGGCTGGTCGGACCGCAACGCATCCTCACGCCCGACTTGATCAAGGCCCTTCGGTCAAGCCGGGCGCTACGCAAGGAGCAAGTCGCCGACCTCGAAACCTCATTCCAGCTGGCTGACCTCACCAATGGTGAATTTCCGCTGGTGAGACTGCTGAAGGATGAATTCGAGATCCGCAGCCCGGACCGCGTCCACGTGCTTGCGCGGCAGAGCGAACGGGACTGGATCGCACTCATCGAGCGGGCACAGCGGTCGAAGAAAGTCGACCTGCCGTTCGATCCGGGCGAAGTTGCTCACATGCTCGGCTTCCCGCATGCCGAAGCCTATGCGACGATGCTGGAGCGGCGCTTCCGCGAAGCATTTCCAACCGCCGCGTTCGCGGGCGGGCTGGAGCGGGCCTCCGCCAACGGCGGCGTGAACGGCATTCGCCATGCCCCCGAGCTCGGCCGGATCATCGAGCGCCACCCTGAATTCGACCTGTTGCACACGCCGATCGATGAATTCCTGTCCGGCAAGGCTCGCTCAAAGCTAGGCGCACTGGCTGACGATCCCGCATTCCGGCTCGAGCTCAAGGCCGTGCAACGCGTGTTCAAGGTGGCGCCGACCTTCGCCGCGACCGATGCCCTGCTCGCCGACGGCATCCATTCGGCGCAAATGGTCTATCGGCTCGGCGAGAGCGAATTCGTGCGCCGGTACGCCGGAAAGACCGGGTTGTCGGAATCCGATGCCCGGATGACCTGGAACCGCGCGGCCGACACGCATGCCGCCGTGCTCACCATCGTCGGCGACCTGACCGAGTTCGCGTCCGGCGTCCTGCCCGGCGTACTCAACAGCGCCCATCCGGACCTCAGCAAGTTTCCGAATTGGGAAAATCTCTTCCAGTCCGGCGACATGTGCCACTGCGAGCACTGCCGCTCGGTCCTCAGCCCAGCCGCCTATTTCACGGATCTGCTGATGTTCCTGCGCGATCGCCGCAGCAACAAGCCCAAGCTCGGCGGTGGCTTCTATTCGGCAAAGGATATCCTGTTCGAGCGCCGGCCGGACCTCGGCTATCTCGAGCTCAACTGCGAGAACGCGCTGACCACGCTGCCCTACGTCGACCTGGTCTGCGAGGTCCTCGAGCGGGCCGTCGATGCGGATGGCGCCAACGACCTGGTGTTGACCGGCTTCGCGGCAATGCCAGCGACCGGGCGCGAGACGGCGGTTGTCGCGGCCTTCGCCGCCGCCTTCGCCGACACGGCCAACGATGGGAAAACATGCATCGCCCTGGGCGACGATTTTACCTTGTCCCAGGTGGACCCCGCGGATCCCGATCGCTGGGTCGTGCACGGGGAAGACGCCACCTACCTGTTGAAGAAGAAAAGCGGCGCCGACTTTTACGCCGAGCTCATCCCGAACACCAAGGCCAGTGCCGAGGAGCTGCGGGCCTATCCGGCATATGTGAACCCGAAGGCGTATGAGCGGCTGAGCCAACCGCCATTCCCATGGGTGCTGCCGTTCAGCCTGTTCGCGGAGGAAGTCAGGGCCGCGTTCCGAAAGAGCGGGCTCGAACGGTGGAAGCTGATGCAGGCGTTGCGCTCCGCAGCGGCGCCGAACAACCCGACCGAAGTCCAGATCGCAGCGGAATATTTCGGCATCAACGTCGATGAGACGGGGCTGATCTGCATCGCCGATCCGCTGGTCGCAACACAGCAAAAGATCTGGGACGAAATTGGCAATTCGGGCTGGCTCGCAGTGCGTTCCTATCCGCCGTCCGCTCCGCCTTCAGTGGCGAACGTCAAGACCTTCCTGGCCAAGACAGGCCTCGACTATGGCGAGATGCTCGCACTCTTCGATCTCAAGTTCATCAATCCGGCCCGCGACATCGACATCCAGCATTTCGACCCGTCATGTGACACCGACAAGAAGGCCATCCAGGGCCTGGACCTGCTCAAGCTCGATCGCATCCATCGCTTTCTTCGCCTGTGGCGCAAGCTCGGCACGTGGAAGATGTGGGAGCTCGACCTCGTCATCGATTGTCCCGGAATCGGGAAGGGCGCCCTCGACGAGGCCTGTCTCGTCAATCTTTGCCAATTCGATCGGCTTCGGTCCCGGCTCGGACGCAAGGCAAGCGTCGAGGCGCTGTGCGGATTGTTCGGCCACCTCGGCGTCGAAAGCCGCTTTGTCGGTCCGGATGTGAAGCGCGGCGATGGCTATTATGCCAGCCTGTTCCTCAACCGGAAGCTGGTTCAGCCGATCGACGATGCGCTGGGGATCGCGAAGGTGACCAGCCCAACCGCCGAAAAAATCTCCGGTCATCGCCCGGCAATCCTGGCGGCGCTCGGAGTCAGCGAAGCGGAGCTCGATATCCTCGCCGGCCTGACTCGTCCGAGCACTGGCCTCCCCTACATCGACGACGGTCTGAGCCTTTCGAACCTCTCCTTCCTCTGGCGGCATGCTTGGCTGGCGCGCCAGCTGAAGGTGAAGACGGAAGACTGGCGGACCTTATTGCGACTGTTCCAGCAGGACTATGCCGAGTTTTCCGATCCGAAAGCGGCGCTCGATCTGGTTGAGCAAATCGATCGTTTGCGGGCAGCCGAGTTCACTCCTGACGAACTGGCCTGGTTGTTGGCCGCCGACCGCACGGTCAAGGCCGCGATCAAGGAGACCGACGCTGCCCGGTTCCTGACCGGCCTGCGCGGCGAATTGCAGGCCATCACCGCCGAATATGATCCGTCGCAATATCCGTTCCTGGCCTTGCCATCCGACCCCGAACAACTGACGCTGCTGCTCGCCACCCTGCTGCCGCAGCTCAATCGCGACGAAGCCGCCGCGCAGGACTTCATCGCAATCCTGCGTGACGAGCTGGTTCAGGAGGTCAAGGTCGCGGGCCTTCCGGCCGGCTTCGTCTTCCCGGCCGCAATCACCGCAACGCCTAACCACATTCGAATCGACTGCGACTCCGGCAAAGGCGTGATCCGCTTTACGGGCCTGATGACCAGCGCCCAGCAAACGACTCTGCTGACCGATCTGGCGCTCGGGCCGCTGCTCACCAACGCAAGCTACAAGGAGGCGATCGACCAGATGTTCGAAGCGCCTCGGCTGGCGCTCAAATTCCTCGACCCGATCTTCGCGGCGCCGCTTACCGGCCTGCCCGCAGCCGTCGACTTCAAGTCGCTTCCCGACGCGGCGCTTGCCGCGAGGATGACGTATGATTCGGAGGCGCGCGAACTGCGCGTCGTCGGCATCCTCTCGAAGGATGACACCGAGGCGCTCGACAATCTCTCGGCTCCGACCGACCTTGCCTATCGCAACGCCGTGCAGGTGCTCTTCACGACGCCGCGGACCTATCCCTTCCTGGCCGACGCGCTGTGGCTCAAGGAATCCGACCTCAAATTCCCGCTGCGCGACCCGACCGTGACCCCGGGCAATCCGGGAAAGGAGGATTTCACCAACCTCAACGCCAACCTCGCCGAGGCCGCCAAGCGGGCGCTTAGCTGGCTGTCGCGAACGTTGAGCGAGCGCAGCGTCGTTCGCGCGTTGAGCGGGCAGCTGGGCATCACGGAGGCGCTGACCCGCCGGCTGGTCACGGATTATGCCCCACTTCCGGAGACGGTGCTTGAGGTCCTGACGGGTCCGTTTGCCGGATCACAGGGCGTCATCGACTATGCCGCCGCGAAGAAACCCCTGGACTCCTACTTCTGGGCCGCGCGCGTTGGCACGTTGTGGAAGAAATGGAGCCTGACTCTAACCGAACAGGCGCAATTGCGCGACCTCGCCGCCACCGCCCAACTGCTCGATTTCGGCAACATCCCGCCGGACTCGACCGCTCCCGTGGCGCCGATCGACCGGCTCATTCGAACGGCACGGCTGGTCGCGTTCCGCGAGCATCTGCCCGAATCCCGCATGACCCTGCTGGACCTACTAACAAAGCTCAGCGCCGGGGCTTACGTCGCGCCCGACTACAGCGATTTCGCGGCGGATGTGGCCCTGATCAACGAGAGCTGGACTGCCGGGGATGTCGCCGCAATGGTCGGAGCCCTCGATCTCGCTTTCCCCGCCAGTTATCTGTTGGTTGAGAGCTGGGAGCGCATCGCCCGGGTCTTTGGGTTCGTCTCGGCCCTGAATGCCGGCGTTGAGACTGTCGGCAGCTTCGCCACGGCGGCGATGCAGGCGACACACGCCGGCACCCTCAAGGGGTTGCTGCGCGCCAGGTTCGGCAACGAGGCCTGGCTGGGCCTCGCCGCTGAGATCCAGGACAGCTTGCGCGAGCGCAAGCGTGATGCCTTGGCGGCCTATCTTCTGGCGCAGCCGATGCCGAAGGATGCGCCGTCGGGCAAATGGCAGAATCCCAACGACCTTTATGCTTACTATCTGCTGGATTGTGAAATGTGCGCGTGCGCACTCACCAGTCGCCTCGTCCAGGCGTCCGGTTCGGTGCAGTTGTTCGTGCAGCGCGCGCATCTCGGCCTCGAGTATCAGATCACCGTTCAAGCCGCTGGCGCTGACGGTGACTCGGCCTGGCGCTGGTGGCCGTGGATGCGCAAGTACCGCCTGTGGGAAGCCAACCGCAAAGTCTTTTGCTGGACGGAGAACTTTTGCGAGCCCGAGCTGAGGGCCGACCGCTCGCCCTTCTTCAAGGATCTGGAGGACGAGCTTCTCCAGAGCGAGATCGACACTTATTCCGTCGAGGCGGCCTTCGCCGGATATCTGGAGAAGCTCGACGCCGTCTCGCAGCTCGAGATTGCCGGCTTCTACCAGGAGGATCGCGCCGACGACGCCATCCTGCACCTGTTCGGCCGGAGCAAGGGTGCAGAGCCCCATGAATATTACTATCGGCGGTTCGACTACCGACAGTGGACGCCATGGGAGAAGGTCGATCTCGACATTCCCGGGAACTATCTCATCCCCGCCGTCGTCGCCGAACGGCTGCATCTCTTCTGGCCGGTGCTCTCGGAAGTCCAGGACGATTCGAGGAACAAGTCGGCCAAAATGCCGACCGGGAGCAACCCGGATTTGCCCGAGACCTGGAAACGGTTCGAACTCAGGCTAGCTGTCAGCGACTATCGTCGGAATCGGTGGACGCCCAAGCGAACTTCCAAGGATTCCACCTTCAGCCTGCCCTATAAGGAGGAGGTCGTCCCGAACGAGTATATTTCCATCGCTGTGGACGCGACTGGATTTGAAGACAGATTCTACATTCGGTTCGATGGAAACAGCTCGACTCCTCTCCCGCCGACCGTTCACGCGGAATTCCAGCAGGTCGGATTCACTGTCTCGGGCTGCCGCGGGGTTCCCGAGCGTATCGACGACAATCTCGTGTTTGCCTCGGCGCTGACCTTCGACTGGGGCGAGGTATTGGAGCATCCCCGGAATCAGAAATGGGTCGAGCGCGCGCCGCGCGCTGTGCCGACCGACGACGATCTCACCGTGCATAGCCACAACACGGCCGATCCGTCCGCCGGAATGGTGTCGGTGGATATTCTGGAAGCGACTCCGGGCCGTTTCCGGATCGCCCCGCCCTGGCATCTCTCCTATTTCGATACCCTCACCTTCAACGGCATCCTGATCACGAGGGCAGAGCGTCTCCAGCCGACGTTCGGAACGTGGCTGCCATTCTTTTATAACGACAGGAATCGCACTTTCTTCGTGCAGCCGGTCGTCCGGCAGCGGCCACTTCGGGGCGCGATTCTCGATACGGGCGGCGAGATCATCTTTCATTATCCGGCGATCAAGGGCGTCGCGCGAGCGATCGAGCAACATTTCGAGGGCATCGTCCAAGCCTGGGTCAATAGCCTCAATATCTCGGCCCTGTCGGCGCCGGTGCGGCAAGCCATTGAAACCATTCTCCACCAGAACTTTCCCGAATTGCGGTTTCCGGACGAGTCCCCGCCGCCTTATTCCGATCGCAAGATCGCTGAGTTGACGGACCGTTTCATCATGCGGTTTGTCCGCTTCGGCCTCGGAGCGCTGTCCTCGACCTGGTTCCAGCAGTGCGCATTCGAGTTCCGGAACTTCTACCACCCGTTCGTCTGCGATTTCGCCAAGCTTGTCCACAATCCGCTCAAGGGCATCCCGTCACTAATGAGCCGCGAGACGCAGCTCAGGGATTCGGGCTTCAGTTTCGATGAAACTTATGGGCCGACGGGTGCGGTCATTAAGGCGCCGACGAAGCCGACCCAGGTCGACTCCTATCCGGACGAGGTCGTCGATTTCGATCCTGACGGCGCATATGCCGGATACAACTGGGAACTGTTCTTTCACGTCCCATTGCTCATTGCAGACGCGTTGAGCCGGAACCAGCGCTTCGAGGAAGCGCGCAACTGGTATCACTATATCTTCAATCCGATCGGCGTCGAAAGCGCGATGCCGGGCGGGTCGCCGGTCAGCAAATATTGGATCACCAAGCCCTTCTTCAACACGACCAACCCGCAATATTTGCAGCAGCGGATCGAGAATATCCTGCGCCTGCTGGCCGGCGACACCAGCGCGCCGGGCTATTCGGTGCAGGCGCGGCAGGCGCTCGAGGAGCAGGTGCGCGACTGGCGCACGCACCCCTACGACCCGCATCGCATCGCCACCTATCGGACCGTCGCCTACCAGAAGTCGGTAGTGATGAAATATTGCGACAATCTGATCGCCTGGGGGGATTTTCTTTTCCGCCAAGACAGTTTGGAGAGCATCAACGAGGCGACGCAGATCTACGTTCTCGCCGCCGAGATCCTCGGGCCGAAGCCGCGCATGATTCCGCCTCAAGCGAAGCCGCCGGTTGAAAGTTACAACGAGCTGGAGTTGCAGCTCGACGCGTTCGGCAATGCGCTCGTCCAGGTCGAGAACCTGGTTCCGCCGATGCCGGGCACGACGCCGTCGGGCGCGAACCCGGCGCCCTTGCCGACGCTCTATTTCTGCATCCCGCACAACGAGAAGTTGCTGGGCTATTGGGACGTCGTGGCCGATCGCCTGTACAAGATCCGCCATTGCCAGAACATCGACGGCGTCCAGCGGCAGCTGGCCCTGTTCGAACCGCCGATCGATCCGGCCTTGCTCGTCAAGGCCGCCGCGGCGGGGCTCGATATCGCCTCGGCGCTTGCCGAGATCAATGCTCCCCTGCCGCCGTATCGCTTCAACATCCTATTGCAGAAGGCGAATGAGGTCTGTGGCGACCTCACCGCACTTGGCGCGGCCTTGCTGACGGCCCTCGAAAAGAAGGACGCCGAAGCGCTGGCTTTGCTGCGTCAGGGACACGAAATCCACCTGCTCCAAGCGGTAACCGCGGTGAGGCAGCTGCAGATCGACGAGGCTTCCGCCAATCTGGAAAGCCTACAGCGATCCCGCGCGACGGTGGAAGAGCGGCGGAAATACTACGCCGAAATCGAAAAGCTGAGCGACTGGGAGGAAGCGTCGATGATTACTCACGGTCTCGGCATCGTTTCCGAGATCGTCGCCACCGTCTTGAACGCCACGTCGGGCACGGCCGCGTTGGTGCCGAGCTTCACGGTCGGCATGGCGGGTTTCGGCGGCAGCCCGGTCTTCACGGTCACGCAGGGCGGACCTCCGATAGCACAGTCCGCATTTAGCTGGGGCACGTTCTTCAGCGGCCTGGGCGGAATTCTCCATTCCGGCGCCAACCTGATGTCGACCCAGGCGGGCAACGAGCGGCGCTGGGAGGAATGGAAGCTCCAGGAACGGCTGGCCGATCGTGAACTGGCGCAGATCGACAAGTCGATCGCCGCCGCCGATCTACGCGTCGGGATCGCGCAGGCCGAGTTCGCCAATCACCTGAAGCAGATCGACGACGCGAAGGCCGTCGATACGTTCATGCGGTCCAAATACACGAACCAGGAGCTCTACCAGTGGCAGATCGGCCAGATCTCCTCGGTCTACTTTCAGACCTACCGGCTCGCTCATGACCTGGCTCGGCGCTGCGAGCGCAGCTTTCGCTTCGAGCTGGGACTGCAGGACAGCAATTTCATCGGCTTCGCCTATTGGGACAGCTTGAAGAAGGGTCTGCAGTCCGGCGAGCGGCTGCGCTTGGACCTGCGCCGCTTGGAATCCGCCTGGCTGGAGCAGAACCGGCGCGAGTTCGAGCTGACCAAGCAGGTCTCGCTCCTCCAGCTCGATCCGCTTGCGCTCGTGAGGCTCAGGGCCACCGGCCGCTGCTTCTTCCGGCTCCCCGAGGAGATCTTCGACCTCGATTTTCCGGGGCATTATTTCCGCCGGATCAAATCGGTGAGCCTAACCCTGCCGTGCGTGGCCGGGCCGCATACGACGATCGCCGGAACCTTGCGCCTGCTCAAGAACAGCATCCGGACGAGTGCCGCCACCGGCGCCGGCGGCGCGGACTATCCGCGCAACACCGACGATTCAGGTCTGCCTGTCGATGACTCTCGGTTCGTGGAGAGCAACATTCCGGTCAAGGCGGTCGCCACGAGCAGCGGCCAGAACGACAGCGGGTTGTTCGAGCTCAACTTCCGCGATGATCGCTACCTGCCATTTGAAGGAGCGGGGTGCATCAGCGACTGGTCACTCGAACTGTTCGGCGATCCGGCAAGCGACGATTTCGCCGCACCGCTGCGTCAATTCGATTACCGGACTCTCGCCGACGCGATGCTGCACATCAAATATACGGCACGGGAAGACGCTGGCCCCTTGCGACACGCGGCGGCGGATCACCTTCGGACCTATTTGACCGACGACAGTTCGCCCACGACCGTGGTGCTGGATTTGCGCCAGGCCTTCCGTGCGGAGTGGGACCGCTTTCTCGACCCTGTGAATCCCGCCAGTGGCAACCTCCTCGAGTTCGACCTAACCCCGGCACTCATCAGGACTCGCGACGCCGGCAAGACACTCACGGTCACGTCCGCGCACCTGTTCGCACGATGCATGGATCCCGGGGTCTACATCGCCACATTGATCCCGCCGGTGCCTACGGCCCCCGTAAGTCTGAGCCTCAACGCGGACAAAGCCTATGGCGGCCTGCATCAAGCCAACAAGAAGATTGCGGTCGACCTAACGCCAACCGATACGGCAACGCGCTGGAGCATCCGGCTGAAGGCTCCGTCAGGAGGCAATCTGGCCGTCGACCCACCCGAGATTGAGAATGCTGTTCTGATTCTCAATTATCACTGGCAATGATGGCCGGGACGATGGATTAGCCCAACGTCGAAAATTTCAGCGTCAGTTGGTCCGGTTGGGTCGTGGCGTGCGGCTGTTGTCGCTGTGCAGCCCTCAAGGCAGTGATGGGTTGACCCAATGGCGAACTCCAAGGTCTGCTTTCCGCTTGTGCGACAATCGAAGTGGATGACCCTTTTGGTCGCGAAGCGGTCGCCGCCTGGATGATTCCAACTGCTACTCCGCCTGTGGCCGCCCGACCTACTACGTCGGCGCAACAGGGGCGGCGCTAGGATAGGAAACGGCGGCTGACGGCGGTATCTGGCGCGGGCGAAGGGATTCGAACCCTCGACCCCAACCTTGGCAAATTGCCCCCTGCCACATCCCTAGCTATCCGGAACTACGATTTTGCTCTACTCCTTCAATATCTTAGTTGATCTACGCCGAAACCCGTAGCACAACGTATCCGCATATTTCCGGTCGCCGTGGTGGCTATGGTGGTGGCTGAACCGGTTGCATCCAAGGAGGCAACCTGTGTCCAAATACAGTCGAGACAAGCTAACAGTTTCCGTCTGCACGTCCGCCAACAAACAAGCCAAGTGATATCATATCTGGGACAGCGAACTTACTGGATTTGGTTTGCGGGTCGAACCGAGCGGTACGAAGACATTCATTGCGAAATATCGTGCAAACGGGGGTGGCCGCCGCGCCGAACAAAAGGTGGTGACAATCGGCAGGTTGGGACCGCTTACCCCTGAGATCGCCAGGCGCAAGGCGAAAACCATCCTGGGCAGCGTTGCGATCGGGCACGACCCAGCCGCCGACCTCAGGGCGCAGCGCAAGCAAATGAAGATGGCCGAACTCATCGATCTCTATGAGCAGGAAGGCTGTGTCATCCAGCGCGGAAAACGGCAGGGCTTCCCGATGAAGGAGCGAACCAAGGCTTATACGGTGGCACGGCTTCGCCACCATGTCGTGCCGTTGCTGGGGCGCCGTATCGTCGCTCAGATCACCGCCGGCGATATCGAACGCTTCGTCAAGGACGTGGGCGAAGGCAAGACGGCTCGGCGCGAGCATGTCGCCCCGCGAAAGGTCATCAACGTGCGCGGCGGTGAAGGCGCTGCCCGAAAGGTCTTCCGCGACCTTTCCGCTGTGCTGAGCTTCGCGATTCGCCATGAAGTCATAGAGCGCAATCCCTGTGAACACGCGGCCGTTCGCAAGACCGATAATCAGAAAGAGCGCTATCTGACGCTTGCCGAAGTCCAGAGACTGGGAAAGGCGCTCGACGAACTGGAGTCCGAGGGCATCAACCGGAAGGCGCTCGACATCATGCGGTTATGGGCGCTGACGGGATGCCGCCGCGACGAAATCGCGGCTTTGAAGTGGGTGGAAGTCGATCTCGAGCATGGCTGTCTTCGGTTTGCCGATAGCAAGACCGGCAAGTCGGTTCGCCCCCTCGGCATGGCCGCGGTCGCGCTGTTGAAAGCGATCACGCACGACGCCGATCAGACCTACGTCTTTCCAGCCGAACGGGGCAACGGCCATTTCCAAGGCTATAAGACGCCGTGGATGCATGCCATCAAGAAAGCGGGTCTGCACGGCGTTTCTCCCCATACCCTCCGCCATACAATGGGCTCGACGACGATATCAGCGGGGGAAGCAATGGCCTTCGCCGGTGCGATCCTCGGTCACTCCAATCCCCGTTCCACCGCGATTTATGCGCATGTCCAGCATGAACCGGCACGCGAGGTCGCCGATCGGATCAGCAGTAAGATCGCGGCAGCCCTTGCGGGCCTTGATCTCGGTCCAAAGCCCGACGCGATCGACGAGGACGATGACACGCTGCTCAAAAAGGCTGCAGAGCTTTTGCTCCAGGGAGGTGCGCGGGCGACGAGTTTGCGTGTCGTGCTCGGCGCCATGCTGGAAGAATCGTGCGAGTAAGCTTATCCGAGCACGATCGCGACCTAGCCTCACGCCGATCACATCACAGACCAGCTTCTCCACAGCATGTAGATGGCAACACCAAGAATCAGCACCGCGAAAACACTGTTGAGAAGGCCCTTGCGGGCCGACAACCGCCGGGATGCGGCGGCCCCCGTGACACCGCCGATGATACCGCCGCCGATGAAGGTCGCGGCCAGGCCCCAATCGACCAGCCCGGAAAGGGCGTAGTTGAGCGCCGTCGTGAGGCCGAAGGCTGTCACCGCAACGAGCGAGGAGCCAACCGCATTGATCATCGGCATGCCGGTAGAGGCCATAAGGCCCGGTACGATAAGAAAGCCGCCGCCAATGCCGAAAAAACCTGAAAACAGACCTGTCGCGCTGCCATAGGCGATGACCTTGGGGCCATTTTCGCGCCGGCACTGCACGTCCGGATTTCCCAGGTTGCCGCGATTGCGCAGCATCAGCGCACCGACCACCAGCATGAGCATCGCGAACAGAAAGAGGAGATGTTGGCCATCAAATGCCTTGCCCAGCGTCGACCCGCCATAGGCGCCGAGCACACCGGCAAAGGCATACATGCCGGCGCAGCGCCATTTGATCGTCCCCTGACGCGCATGGGGAACGAGGTTCGCGCCGGCATTGGCAGCGACGGCGAGCGCGCTGGTGCCGATCGCGACGTGCGGCGAAGTTACACCCACAAAATAGACGATGAGGGGCACGGCCAAGATCGAGCCGCCACCTCCGACCAGTCCCAGCGTGAAACCGACAAGCGAGCCAGAAGCGGCACCCAGCAGATATTGGACCGGCTCGAGCATGCGCGCGTTACAGCCTGTTCAAGGGAAGCTTGAGATAGCGGGTGCCGTTTTCCTCGGGCTCGGGGAGGTTTCCGCCGCGCATGTTGACCTGGATCGAGGGCAGGATCAGGCGCGGCATGCCGAGCGTGGCGTCGCGTGCTTCGCGCATCGCCACAAATGCCTCTTCTGTGACGCCTGGATGGACATGGCCGCTCGTCGACCACGGTCGTCTCCCAGACAAACTTGTCGCGCCCCGGCGCCTTATAGTCATGGCACAAAAACAGTCGGGTCCGATCGGGGAGTCCCAGCAGGCGGTGGATCGACTGAAACAATGTCCGGGCGTTGCCGCCCGGAAAATCGGCGCGGGCGGTGCCGTAGTCCGGCATGAACAACGTGTCGCCGACGAAGGCAGCGTCTCCAATGATATAGGCCATGTCGGCCGGGGTGTGGCCCGGGACATGGAGTGCGATCGCATCGACCGATCCGAGCCGGAAGCGTTCGCCATCCTCGAACAGGCGATCGAATTGCGATCCGTCCCGCCGGAACTGCGACCCTTCGTTGAAGATCGTCCCGAAGACCGACTGGACCGTCAGAATATCCCGGCCGATGGCGAGCGTACGCGAGGGCCGCCCAAGCGAAGCGCGCTCCGTGCTCGAATCGGTGTGCGACAAATTCGTCAACCAAGTCGAATTCTCCGACCTGCGCATTGCGAGAGAACTTGTGGGTACACTTTCTCAGTCAATTTGCAGATGCATTCCGTTTCTGTCCGAAGGCCCTCTGCCGGGCTATGCTTTCATATAGCCAAAACGCTCAAACTGAAGTCTTTGGTCAGGGCGACCCGCTTTACAGCAATGCGTGGATCAAGGTCCAAGGTTGGATCGCGGTTTCATCCACCGTCACTGTTTTTTTGGGACAGCTTATTGGAACGTGTGCAAATCCAGAACACCAGACTCCCAAGGGCGATGACCAGGCCCGCAATCACGAAGTTCTCGGCCGTTGAATGGGCGATCAGCCAGATGGTGAGCAGAAACCCGGCAACCGGAATCGTCATTCCACCAAGAAGGCGAAACTGTTTCTTTTCGGCAGGAATCGTTCTTTCGATGACGGGCAAGGACGCGATGCATAATGCGTACGTCACAAGCCGGACAAACGTACTGAGCGTGACAAGCCATACAAATTGCTGGCCCAGGGCCATTGTGATGCTGAAAAGGCCACAGAACAGAATGGAGTTCACAGGCGCCCGGGTCTTTTCGTTCACCTTGCCGAACCAGGCCGGCAAGCTGCCATCGCGGGAAAGGGCGAACGTCAGTCGCGGTGCCGTGAGCAGGGACGTTAAACTTCCACCACCGGTCGAGAACACGACGCCTAGCCCCAAAACTAGAGCGCCGCCTGGCCCCATCAATCTCCTTGCGATCTCGACAAGGGGGGCGTCACTGTTTCCAAGGTCGGGGCCGACCGACACGGTGACGAGTTGGATTAGGGTGTAGCAGAACGCGATCGAGAGGACCGTAGCTACCAGCGTCTTTGGGATTTCCGATTTCGCGTTGCGGGTTTCGCCTGCATTGATGAGACTGAACTCGAAACCGATGAAGGCGTACATCATGATCAGCATTGTCTGTCCGAGCGGGCCTGGTGTCAGGAAATCTGCACCAGCCACCTGATCCCACTTAATTGAAGGCATGCCGACCAGGATCAGGATAAGAAGCGGCGCCAGCTTAAGGATGCTGATGACATAGACCGCCGCCATGCCCGCACGCACACCGGCCGCGTTCAATATCGTCGCGATACAAACGTATCCGGTGATCGCAGTGAATCGGGGACCACCCGCCGCAAGCGGATTCCAGATTGCAGCGGCGTAGCTGACAATGAGGTTAGCGCTCGCGGCGATCGCGGCGACTCGGCTCACGTAGATCAGCAACCCGGTCTGAAATCCAACGAATCGACCGAAGGCGTGGGTCGTATAGACGATGGGGCCGCCCGTAATGTCAAAGAAGCTCGCGGCTCGCGCAAGGGTGAGCGCGACGGACAGGATCAGGAATCCACAAAGAACGAAGACCCACGGGCTGAAATATCCTGACTGCGCGATGGCGACGGCCGGCAATGCAAAGATGCCGGAACCGATCACGCCGTTCATGGCGATCGTAGCGACGCCGAGCTTGCCGATTTCGCGACGGAGCAGTGTATCAGGCGCTATCGAACGCATCACTGACCGACCTCGGCTTCCGGTAGATCCTTGTAGCCGTTGGACGTGGCGATTAGGACGACCGAGTCCCGGCTTGAAATCCTGCCTTCTTTCAGCAGCAATTCCAGCCCGGACAAGGCCGCTGCCGAAGAGAGCTCGGCATGGCAGCCGTGACGGGCGAGCCGGACTTGGTCGCTGGCGACGCTCGCATCATCCACCACTACGGCGCCTCCGCCGGTCGCGCGCGTTGCTTCGACAGCCTGGTAAGTGACCGTCGAGCCGCCAATGGACGCCAGTCTCGTCGTGCCCGGAAACGAACCGTTCAGCGCTTCTCCGCCGAGCACCCGTGTGATCCTTGGAAACGGCTCCACCGCGAACAGCCGCGGGATCGAATCGATCAGGCCGATCGTCTTGAGCAGGCCGAAGCCCTCATAGAGGCCCCAGATCAAATCGCCTCTCGACGTCGGGACAAGCACGGCATCGACCGTGTGCAAGCCAAGTTCTTCAAAAATTTCGAAGGCGATGGTCTGCAGACCATCGATACCGAAGTGATTGCTGCCCACCGGTGGATTGAGATAGTTGGTCGCCGGGAACCACCCTTGCTCGCCAGCCATCCGGGCAACGAGTTGCCATCGATCCAGGCTTTCCGGCACTGTGACGAGTTCGGCGCCGGTTAGGGTGATGGCGCGTCGGTAGATCGACGACAATGCCGGTGTCGCGACGATACTGCACTGCAATCCGGCTGCTGCTGCATAGAGCGCGATAGACGCGCCGCCATTGCCACTGGACGCCGCGACGATCTTTGTAGCGCCGATATCAAGCGCGCGCGTCACAGCCAGGCAGCTTACTCGATCCTTATGCGATCCGCTCGGGTTCTGCCCTTCGTTTTTGATCAGGATGGTCGCTGCGCCAACCTCGTCGGCCAACGCCGGAAAGCTGACGCATGGCGTTCCGCCTTCGCCCAACGAGACCCACGATGTGTAGGGCATCCAGGGAGCGTAGCGCGCCATCCCGCGTTTGCAGGAGTCGGCCAATTCGGTTGGACGGCTTTGAAATCTGGACCTGACCGTCGACGGCTCATTTTGGCCGAGACAACTGGGACAGCCTTCGAAATAGTCGCCGATTGGCAGCTCCAACTGGCATCGGATGCACGCGAATCCCGACAAATCGGGGTTGAGAATGTGCGGCCTTTCCGCACGCGAGGTCGGTGCGTCACCGATAGTGTTCATGGCCGGTCATGCTCTTTCGACGTACCGACCAAGCCTGCAGGTCTTGGGGCCGCAGGATTTCGAAACTGCTGAGGCGCGCTGTTCATGCGGGCCGAGCGGAGTCGGGCAAAGGCGGCTTCAAGGTCGCAGATCAGGTCCGCGCTCGCCTCGAGGCCGGCGTGGACACGAATGAGTGTTCCCTCCTCCAGCCGCGAGCAGCTTCGCACGGGCAGCGGCCAAGCCGGGACCATGAGGCTTTCAAAGCCGCCCCAGCTGGCGCCCATCTTGAACAATTGAAGCCCATTGAAAAAGGAAGAGCTCTCGGGCTCGGACATTGGGGTAAGCAACACACCGAACAATCCAGACGCACCATCGAAGTCTCGCTTCCAAATCTCATAACCGGGGTCTGAGGGAAGGGCAGGATAGAGTACCTTCTGCACTTCGGGCTGCCTTGCAAACCAAGAAGTCAGCTCCAGGGCGGTTCGCTGATGACGCTCCAGTCTGACGTCAAGCGTGCGCAGGCCGCGCTGAACGAGATAGCAGTCGTCGGCGCTGGTAGAGTTCCCCCATCGCGCGGCGGTGTCCTTCAGGCGCTTGTAGATATCCTCGCTCGCGGCAGTCATCGCGCCGAGCATCACGTCGGAATGGCCCGACAGGTATTTGGTGGCTGCTGCGATCGAGATGTCCACGCCATGTTCGATCGGGCGAAAGTGCATTGGCGTCGCCCACGTGTTGTCGAGCGCGGTGATGACGCCGCGCTCGCGCGTCACCGATGTGATCGCGCGAATGTCGGCCAGCTCGAAGGTCAACGACCCCGGCGTCTCGAGGAACACCATCCGCGTGTTGGGCTGAAGCAGAGAAGCAATTTCGCCACCAACATCCGGCGAGAAATAAGAGACCGCGACTCCATGGCCTGCGAGAACCTCATCGCAGAACCGACGGGTCGAGCGATAGGCTGTATCGATCACAAGGATGTGGTCGCCAGCCTTCGCGAACGCCGACAGGCTCAACGAAATCGCTGCGGTCCCGGATGAGGTGATCACCGACTGATACCCCCGCTCGAGCTTGGCGATTGCTGATGCGAGCGCGAAAGTCGTCTCGGTGCCGTAAAGACCGTAGATCACGCCGTCATAGAGCCGGCTGTGGCGATCGACATAGTCTTCGACAGTGTCATAGACGATTGTCGATGCGCGGTGGATCGGTGGATTCAGGAGGCCCGCCTTGCTCGCCGATGGCGATGATGAATGCACGAGCTGTGTTGTCGGAGACATCTCGCGGTACTCGCCGTGATCCTCACTGCGGTCGGCGTTCACGTCATTCATTGCAGATCGTCCTTGTGAGGAGCCCGATGGACGTCGTTGGTCGTGACGCTCGGGTATGAGGGAGAAGAAACGAAGCGTTCCCGTATGAATGTTTGCCGAGTCTCACCCTTCGACCGCGTTGGCGCGCCGCCAAGTCATTCCTTGCTGCTCCCATTTTATTTTGGGGTATAGCAAAGGTTGATAAGCTAGGAGCGTGTAGATGAACCTGCGCCAATTGGAGGCATTTAGGGCGGTCATGCTGACCGGATCGGTTACGCGTGCTGCTCATTCGATGCATCTGTCGCAGCCTGCGGTGAGCAAGCTCATTGCGGACCTCGAATACGCCATCGGCTTCAAGCTCTTCGTGCGCTCCAAGGGCAGCACCCTCGTCATAACCCCAGAGGCCGGCTACTTTTTCCATGAGGTCGAGCGCAGTTTCATTGGTATTGACGCGCTCAAGAAGACCGCGACCGACATTCGAAACCTCTCGACCGGTAATCTCCACATCGCTTCGTTGCCGGCACTTTCTTTCAGCTTCCTCCCACAGGTGGTGCGCGAATTCCGCGCTGATCACCCCGGAGTTTCTATCCACCTCGATACGCATAGCTCGTCCACTGTCCGGCAACTGGTTGCAAACCAGCAATTCGACATGGGCCTTGCCACGCGCGCGCATGAAGTGTCGGGCGTGGCCGCTACCACCTTCCTGCGCTCGGTTGGTGCATGCATTCTCCCTCCGGGACATAGGCTCGCTGCCCGACCCTATATCCAACCGGCGGACCTTGCCGGCGAACCGTTCATTTCGCTCATGCACGGTGACCAGACGCGGCGACGGATCGATCGGATCTTCGAGGATGCAGGGGTTGAGCGCGACCTCGTGGTAGAGACCCAATATGCGATCACGCATTGCAACCTGGTGACGCTTGGCGTCGGATGCTCGATTGTCAATCCAGCCACCGCAATAGACTTCATCGCCCAAGGGCTCGCAATCGTTCCGTTTCGTCCCCGGATCGAATTCGAGTATATGCTCTTTACGCCCGAGCTGCGCCCGCTCCCGGAGATCGCGCTGCGGTTCATCGAAGTGATGACTCGTGTGCGCGACCGGATGGTCGCCGAGGGAGCCTTCGGTGAGCCTCCTGCGTCTTCTAACGCCGGCTGAGTCACGCCTTTTGGTTGCCCTAGCAGTCGAGGGGCGAGAGCCACGACCTGAATTGTTGAACACGATTTGGGCATCACTTCCTCCGCAGAATGGGAAGATAGAAGAGTTGCGCGCGCGCGCCGTCAGGCGGAGCATGGAGCGTCCTTTCGTTCGGCTCGGTGAGGCTAGAGCATCGCGCTCGAAATCGGGTTCGGTCGCGCTGCTCCAGATATTTGGCATCACATCGATTTTCGTTGGAAGTCAGTTCCCGCTTTTCAGCACGATGATCTAGCGTGCGCCGGATCGGCGCGGCGCCAACATCTCAAAATTTCGCGGTCCCGCGAACGTACCAGAAGCCGCCATTGAAGCCGATCGGCGAGAACCGCAGATATTTGAAACCGTTGATCAGTTGCGATGGGCGGATCTCGCGGTCCGGATAATTGTCGAAGATGTTGCTTCCCCCCACCGCGAGTGTGAACGTCTTGTCGAGACGGTAGGAGATTTCCGCATCGACGAGAATCTCGGCGCTGCCGGTCTGGTCATTGGCGAGGTTGGGCCCGTAGTCCGTCCATTTCCCGTAGTAGCTGGCTGTTGTAGTTAGTCCGATACGGTCGCCCTGATAGTTGAATGAGAGATTGCCCTTCCAGTCGGGAACAAAATTCTCAAGTTCCAGAAGACGCTCTCGGTCGCCCGCGATGAGGGCCCCTGCGCGGACGACTTTATTGCTGGTATAGTTGACATTCGCATGCAGCGTGCCCCGGCCCCCGAGGAGACCGAAATGATAGGTGAGCACGGCATCTATGCCTTGCGTTCGGCTGTCGAACGCATTGCCAAAAAATTGAATGGTTCGGAAATCGCCGCCGCCCGGAATACCGGCTGCAATGAGCTGATTTTTCTGAGCCTGCGTCAGAATAAAGCCGCCCGACAGACCAATCCTGTTATCGACCTTGATATTGAAGTAATCGATCGTAAACGTGATATTATTCATTGGCGTGAGCACAACACCGGCCGAAATATTGAAGGATTTCTCTGGTCTCAACGGCTTTGACCCAAACAGCAGCGCCACCGGATTGCTTGGTGAGACGATGCCAGTGATGAACGGTTGGCCGGTGATCGCATCGATGTTCGCAAAGGTTGAGGACACATTCGACTGGCCGGGTGTGGGTGCCCGGAAACCCGTATTGACCGCCCCGCGGATCGCGATCGCGTCCGAGAACTCGACCCTGCCGTTCACCTTCCAGGTGAACGTCGAGCCGAAGTCGGAAAAATCCTCGTAGCGGCCAGCAACTCCGCCGCTCAGCCAGGTCGCCAGCTCGCCCTCAAGTGCTGCATAGGCGGCCCAGTTGTAGCGCGAAAATGTTCCGGCCTGCAGCGGACCGAGCCCGGGAAATCCGCTAGATCCGGCTGGTAGCCCTATTCTGTCGGCCGGGTCGGGCGTGTCCGGGTCAAGGACGGACGCGAACGGCCCGACTTGGTAGGATTCCAATTGACCGGGCGTGACTTCCCATGTTTCTCGCCGATATTCGAGACCGCCAGCAACATTCAGAGGCTGGGCGAGACCGAGTTCCAGCGGATAGTTCAGATCCAAGTTGAAGTTGAGTTCGCGCTGTTCGAGTTCGCCGGCGCGGAACGCAGTCGGCGAATTCGGCCCGAGCGAGGGATTGACGGTGTTGGTGATGCGATAGACCACGTCGTTGCGTCCGTAGGAGCTACTGAGGTCATATGTGAGATCGCCGAGGAGGTTGCCGCGCAATCCCCCGACGAGCGAGGCGTCGCGGATCGTCGCGTGAAAGTCTGGAGAGAAACCGCCCGGAAAGATGCTTCGAAACGTGAAGCGAGATCCGCCGGGCGTCTGCGTAAGGGGGACGCTGGCGAATAGTGGATTCGTCACCGGATTCCGGTAAAAGAACGCAGTTGTTCCTTGGCTCCAGCTATAATTGCCAAAGGAGTAGAAGCTCATCGTATCGCTGAGATCCATTCCGGCATTGACGAACAGTCGAACCGCCTCAGCCTTCGGATTTCCGGTGCGTTGCGCCGGGACCGGGACACCCTGCACGCCCTCATCGATCAGGGCCTGCGCGTCGGGCCGCTGATTCTGGCGCGAGGTGGTGCCGGCATTGGTATATTCTCCGCTGATGTTGACGAAGCCATTGGCCGAAAGGGGCAGGCCGACGTTTCCCTGCAACAGATAGTCGTCGCCATCGCCCTGATAGAATTGGCCATAGCGAGCAATTAGCGTGGCACCTTCGCGTTCCGTCCTAAGTCTGAAATTGAGGACGCCGGCAATCGCGTCTGATCCGTAGTTCGCCGACGCCCCGTCCCGGAGAACCTCGAGTTGGCCGATGGCGATCGAAGGAATGGTGGAGAGGTCTGGACCCTGAGAACCCCGAATGTACGGGATGTTCGACAATTGCACTGTAGCACCGCGGTGAAACCGTTTGCCGTTGATGAGCACCAGAGTTTGATCCGGTGGCAGCCCGCGCAGGCTAAAAGGCCTCGTGAAGACAGAACCATCGTTGCTGGTGAATCTCTGGACGTTCAAAGCAGGCACTTGCGCCCGCAGGATGTCGTTCACGTCCGAGGCGCCCTGACTGAGCAACTCTTTCGAACCAATAATATCGATGGGTGTCGGTGAGCGGGCGGCGGTCAGGTCGGTGCGGCGTGTTCCGGTAACGATGATGTTGTCGAAAGATTCGGTATCGTTCGTCGGAAATCCTTGGGCGTCCATCGGTGTCACGCCGACGGATGGAGTCTCTTGCGTACTCGCTGCCGCCGGCGTCGAAAGCGCCAAAACCGATGCTGTCGCCAGCGCTGACGCGATTCGAGCGTTCCTCGATACCATGACGGCCCTTTCTGAATACGACCCCGACGGTTGCCCAAGGTCTCCCAAGCCGGTGGTAGAGCCAGTATCGGCGAGACTCTAGAATAAATCGATTGTCATCGTAGGTTTCGAGAAGGTCATCAGTAAACGTTATGAGTGTACTGGAATCGAGAGCTTTGAAATCCCTGTGCGCATCCGTCATGACTGGCGCCTTCGGCCGGCATCATGGTGTTTCATCAATACGCGCACGTTTCTTCTCGGCACGACGTTGACGTCCGCATTCGCGGTCTCTGTTCTCGCATTGGCCTATTGGCAATAGTGTCTATATAGAAAAGATCGAATATTACTGCGGAGTAGGACGGTTGGGGAAATTAAGTAGGGAGTGATTTAAGATTAGATAGTATTCCTCTAGCTACGACTAGCTTTCCATTACTACCGCACATAGGAGTTGTTCTACTTCTTCATCCCGCTCGACCGCGTCGAGCGGGACAGGTTCTTCACCAGCAATGACTTGCTGGCGGTGACGTCGTTTTATGATGACCTCGATCTGGCCAACACGGGCGCGCATAGGTTGGCCGGGCTGCCCCCGGGCGGCGCGCAGCACCCGGTGGTTCTACTGAGGTGATTGATCTCTGACATGACCGTCCTGAGTGCCCGGTCTTGGCATATGCCTGTATCGGCAAATGATGGCGCCCATGCATCCGAAGCTCACCAAAATTACTGCGATGGACTCAATCGATACGTCAGGCTGGCGCTCAGGGATGGATGGCCGTCGCCCGGTTCCCGTGCCGCCTGGGCGGCCAGCACATGCGCGCGAATAGAGGCCCGCACGGCCATGAACAGCGGGAAGAGGGCGATACCGTCCTTATCCGGTCCCGAGCGATCGAGATAGCGATTGAAAACGACGTTCGCTTCGTGCCGCAGGCCTCGATCCCATAGATCCATCAGCAGGAATGCTATGTCGCAAAGTATGTCGGTGGTCGCCAGCTGCTCATCGAATTCAAGGCAGTCGAACGGTGTCGGGACGCCATTGACGGTCGCGATATTGGCGAGGTGCAGATCACCATGCACATGGCGTATGCGCGGGCGCTCGACCTGCTGACATCGGGCAAGGCATTGGCGGCGATGGAACGACTGATCGCGGCGCAAGGCGCGCAGGCCGAGACATTCCGTCCGGGCGCGCCGATGGACAAGGGTGCGGGCATCGATCTGCTGCGCAAGATCGATGCCCGGGTTCGCAGAGGTGAGCCGCTTTACCGGATCCACGCGCAGTCGGAGACCGGCCTGCGCTTTGCGTGCGATCTGGCGGCCGAGGGCTCGGGCTATCGGCTGCTGTCATGATCACGACGATCCATCATTTCGCGGAATCCCTTCACGCGGCGCACCGCGTGGCCGACCTGCTGGGTATCGACTGCCGGGCGGTCAACGTCCGCCGCTTTCCCGATGGGAAAGCCTCGTCCAGGTTGCAGAGACGGACCGCACCGCAATCCTCTATCGCTCGCTCGACGATCCCAACGAGAAACTGGTCGAGCTGCTGCTGGCGGCCTCGGCCCTGCGGGACCGAGGCGCGAGCCGCATCGTCCTGGTTGCACCCTATCTCGGCTATCCGGCATCGTCGAGCGGGAGCCGTCGGGTCGCTGGATCATCGCGCCGGACCATCTGACACGCGTCGCAGCCCATGAGGCGGCGAGGCTGCGGGACCGTCCTGTTGCGATCACCATACTGTCGGTGCAGCCGCTCGATCGACTGGTCGAGGCCGATGCCGCCACCTGGATCGACCGCGAGCTGGTATCGGGAGCACCCATGCCCATCCGCGACGCAGGGTTCGGCCATGATCTGCGCGATGCCCATGTGTCTTCGATGCGCTGTGTTTCAGCAGAGCATGATCCGCACCCCGCCATGTCGCCTCGCTTCCGTTGAGTCGACCGCCTATATGCACCCTGTAGCAACTACAGGGTCGAGCGATGAAAATCGGTGAAATGGCATCGGCGACCGCGACCAATATCGAGACGGTCCGCTATTACGAAAGATCGGGCTGCTGCCTGCCCCTGCACGTAACGCCGCCAACTATCGCAGCTATGGCAAAGAGCATCTGGCACGGCTCTCGTTCATTCGGCGCGCACGCGATCTCGGCTTCACGCTCGATCAGGTCCGCGAACTGCTCGGCCTCGCCGATGATCGGGCGCAGTCCTGTGCGGCCGTAGATGCCATCGCGACCGCGCATCTGACCGAAATCGACCGCAAGATCGCCGACCTCCAGGCACTGCGCGGCGAGCTCAGCCGACTGATCGGCGACTGCCGTCAGGGAACGAGCGACGAGTGCCTGATCATCGATTCCCTGGGCCCGGCCAGGGTGACGCAATGACGACGGCCCTTGTCTATATCCTCGCCGCATTTGCCGAGATCGCTGGGTGCTTCAGCTTCTGGGCGTGGCTGCGGCTGGACAAGTCGCCGATCTGGCTTGCGCCCGGCATGATTTCGCTGGCTGCCTTTGCCTGGCTGCTCACCCGCGTCGACGGCGACGCCGCAGGCCGCGCCTATGCGGCCTATGGTGCCGTCTACATCTGTGCATCACTTGGCTGGCTGTGGGCCGTCGAAGGCACGTGACCCGATCGCTGGGATTTCTTGGGCGCGGTGGTCTGCCTCGCGGGTGCCGGCATCATATTGTTGGGACGCGCAACCTCGCGGCCTGAAGCCATTGGTCAATGCGAATGGCCGTGCCGGTGATGCAGGTCGGGAAAATGGGCGTGGCGATGGACCATCGGCGCATGACGATGCCAGTGACTGTGCGGTTCGGTCACGACCGTGCCGTGCGCATGATCATGCTGGTGGTGGGCGTCGTGGACATGGCGATGCTCATGCTCAAGCGTTTCGTGGGCGTGCTCATGACCATGCGATTCGGTCAGGTGCAGCCAGAGTCCGATCGCCATGAGTATTCCAGCCACGACCAGCGCCGCGGTGACCGGTTCGCTGAACATCGCCACCGCGAGCAGCGCACCAATGAACGGCGCGGTCGAGAAATAGGCGCCTGAGCGGGCGGTGCCGAGATGCCGCAGGGCGAGCACGAACATGACGAGGCTGACGCCATAGCCGAGGAAGCCGATCAGCGCCGCGCCCGCTACGACCGGCAGCGCCGGAAGCGATGCGCCAAGCGTCAATGCCAGCACGAGATTGACGGTCCCCGCAGCCAGCCCTTTCAGCATCGCGATCTGTACGGGATCGGCGCTGCTGATCTTGCGGGTGAGATTGTTGTCGATGCCCCAAGCGAGGCAGGCCCCGGCGATCGCCAGCATGCCAAGGCCACCGCCAGCGGGACCGCCGCGCCAGGACAGCAATACCGCGCCACCGAGAATTGCGGCCGCGCCAACCAGCAGGCGACGATCGACATTCTCCCGAAACACCAGCCAAGCGATGGCAAGGGTCGCAAGCCCCTCGAGGTTGAGCAGCAGCGATGCGGTGGATGCGGGCGTCGTCGCGAGGCCCGCCATGAGCAGGACCGGCGCGACCGCGCCCCCGCACAGGATGACGAGCGCCAGCCAGGGCAGGTCGGCGCGAACGAGCGGAGCTTCCGCCTCGCCGCGCCCGATCATTCTGCGAACGCCATGAACAATCGCGAGACCAATACCCGAGCCCAGATAGAGGAGGCTCGCGAGCAGCCACGGGCTGACTCCGTTGCCCAGCACCAGCTTGGCCAAAGGCGTGCTCGCGCCGAACAAGATGGCCGACAGGATCGCCAGCAACACGCCCGGTGGGGGGATATTCGGATATCGACTCACGGAATTGACCCTGAATTTGCAATGCTTGATCATAACGCCGGACCAGCGGGCGCCCTAATCGGGCGGTCAGGCTGCTTGTGGGTTTGGCTACTTAGCTCGCATTGTCGTTCAGTGAGATCGAAATCGACCTTGCCCCCGCGCTTCCCCATTGGTGATGGCCGGCGCCTGTTTTTGCTGCCGTAGTCGCTGAGAAAACTCTCTCGTCAGAACCAGGTCCTGATGCCGAACACCAAGCTGGTGGCTTGCGTTCGCTCGCCATCCGCGCGCGCATAACGCGCGGTGGCTCCCACCTTTCGGTCATAGGAAATGCCGATATAGGGCGCGAACTCGCGCCGGATCTCGTAGCGCAGGCGCAATCCCAATTCGGCATTGGAGAGTCCTGACCCGATCCGGTTCTCGGGTATGTCCTGCGCTGCGAAGTTGAGTTCGACGCGCGGCTGGAGGATCAACCTTTGGGTTATGCGCTGGTCGATGTCGCCTTCGAGGCGCGCGAGCAGGTCGCCTTTGGAGGAGACGAAGGCCGATGCGCCAAGCTCGAACCAGTAGGGCGCGAGACCTTCAATCCCGATACTGGCATAGGTTCGGTCCGGTCTCTTGCCGAAATCCTGCCGGATGCCGCCCTGCACATTCCAGTACGGATCGAGCGCATGCGACCAGAGCGCTTGCACCTCGCCATGCTCAACAGGCGCGCCGAAACTGCCTTCACCTTCGGATTTGAGCGCCAGCCGGTCAATATCGCCGCCGAACCACGCGCTCGCATCCCAGCGATAGCCATCGCGACCCTCGCGGGCCTGATATTCCGCGAGATTGAACAGGATCTTGTGGAAGCTCATCCCGCCATGTTCGCCCAGCAGATTGGCCTGGGCGGCCGCCATGGCCCGTGAATCGAAAAAGCGGTCCGCGGGCCGGTCGGTAGCCACGGGTGGCGACGATTTGCTGCCGGGTTTGAGGTCCGTTCCCGACACGGCGCCCCTTGCCTCCGTCGTCGCGGCGGGCATCGGCATGTCGCCCATGCCCTGCATGTCGTGGTCGGCATGGGGAGCGGGCGGAGCGGGCGTTGGCGCAGGCGTGGCCGTCGGCATCGTCATGCCCGACATGTCGTGCCCCTGATGCCCTGCATGCTCCCCCGACTGAGGCGTCGTCTGGGCCGATACGGATGCAGCGAACAGGAGCGGCGACAGCCCCAGAAGCCTGAGCGCGTTCATGCCGCGCCTCCCGCATCGCGCACTTGAACGACGCGGATCATTCCGGCGTGCATGTGGAGGAACATATGGCAGTGGAAGGCCCAATCGCCGTAAATCCCGGTTACATCGAAGCTGACCTTGCCGCCGGGCGGCACGTTCACCGTGTGCTTGCGCGGAGAATGATCGCCATGCCCGGTCACCAGCTCGAAGAAATGACCGTGCAGGTGAATCGGGTGGTTCATCATCGTGTCGTTGATCAGCGTCATGCGCACCCGCTCGCCAGTACGGAGAGGGATCGGCGTTCGCGCTTGCGACAGCGTTTGCCCGTCGATGGACCACATATAGCGTTCCATATTGCCGGTGAGGTGCAGTTCGATCTCGCGCGCGGCTGCGCGGACATCCGGATTCGGCTCAAGTGCGACCAAGTCACGATAGACCAGCACCTTATGCCCGACATTTTCGAGGCCGACGCCGGGCTCGCCGGTGCGGTCCATCGGCATTGGTGCAATGGTCTGGACGCCGGGGCCCATCACGACTTGCGGTGCATTCTTTGGATCGCGCATCTTCATGCTCATCGCACCCGGCGTCGCGCCGCCGGCCGCACCATGGTCCATCCCCGTCGTGGCGGCATCGGGCTTGCTAAGGTCGATCGTCCCGCCGCCGCTGCCCGACATGTCCATGCCGGCCATATCCATGCCCATGTCCGCCATGGTCAGCAGCGGCCGCTCGCGAAGTGGGGGCACCTCGCCGACCATGCCTTCGCGCGGCGCGAGGGTAGCGCGCGCCATGCCGGAACGGTCGATCGCCTCGCCGACGATCGTATAGGCACGATCTTCGGCCGGCGTGACGATGACGTCGTAGGTTTCGGCGATTGTCATCTGCAACTCGTCGACGGCGACCGGACGGATCGGATGACCATCGGCGGCAACCACGGTCATAGTCAGGCCCGGAATGCGGATGTTGAAGATGGTCATGGCGGCGGCATTGATCAGCCGCAGCCGCACGCGCTCGCCCGGTTTGAACAACGCGGTCCAATTGTCCCGAGGTCCGTAGCCGTTGACGACATAGGTGTAGGCGGCACCGGTCACATCGAGGATGTCGGTCGGATCCATGCGCATCCGCGCCCAGGCCAGACGATCGGCGTGCTTCTGGTCCCTGCCGGCGAGCAGACCCGCGAGCGTCTGCTTCTGCCGGTTATAATAGCCGGGATCCTGCTTGAGCTTGGCGAACAGCGTGTGCGGATGGACGAAGCTGTGGTCGGAAAACATCACCACATGTTCGCGGTCGCACGCGATCGGATCGGCGTCCCTGGGATCGATCACGATCGGGCCGTAATGCCCCATCGCCTCCTGCAGACCCGAATGGCTGTGGTACCAATAGGTGCCCGACTGCCTGATCGGAAACTCGTAGGTGAAGGACGAACGCGCGGGAATGCCCGGAAAACTCAGGCCCGGCACGCCATCCATTTGAAACGGCACCAGCAGGCCATGCCAGTGCAGCGACGTTTCCTCGTCGAGCGCGTTGTCGATAGTGATCCTGACCGTCTGTCCCTCGCGCAGGCGCAGCAAGGGCGCGGGAACGGTGCCATTCATGGCGATCACATGCGCCTGCCTCCCGTCGACACTCACCATTTCCTGCGCGACGCGCAGCGAGATCGTGTCGCCCGAGAGTTCCGGGATAGGTTTGGCGATGCCGCGCGAAACCGGCTGTGCCCAGGCCGGATACCAGTTGGCGACAGCAAGCCCCGCTCCGCCAAGCGCCACGCCGCGCAGCAGTGATCGGCGATCAAGAAGCGAGGAACGCATGACGGAAAGACCCCTGCTGGCACTGTTGCCGATGAATACGCGAGGGGCTGGTCAACCCCTCAGATATTCCGCCAGTTTGGCGCGGGCACGGTAGAGCCGGGTTTCGACGGCCTTTTCATTGACGCTGAGCAAATGGGCGGTCTCGGCCTGCGAAAACCCTTCGATGGTCCGCAGTACGATCACGTCCCGCAATCTTGTCGGGAGGGCCGCGATCGCCCGCATCGTGCGGCGCAATTCCTCGGCGTCGGCGGCCTGCGTTTCGGGAGACGCCTGCGGGTCGGCGACATCACCGGCGGCGGCGATCGGCAGCGCGAAGGACAGCATGCGCCGAACGGCGCGCCGGCGCGCCCAGTCATGGCACTTGTTGATGGCGATCCGCGCGATCCACAGGCGGAAGGGGCGTGCCTGATCGTAGCGGGCGAGCGCGGCAAAGGCCGCGACGAAGCAGGCCTGGGTCACGTCGAGTGCCGTGTCGGCATCGCCGATCTGTCCGCGCACCTGCCGATAGACCGGTTCTCGGTACCGCCGCATCAGTTCGCCATAGGCCGGTTGTCGTCCGGCCAGCGCCAGCGCGGCCAGCTCGCCGTCCGAGCAGCCGGCGAGGTCGAGGCTCACCGCTGCTTTGCCGTCAGTGCCTTGACGACCGCCCGGTCGAACCGCGCCGCCTGGTCGGGCCGGAGCACGCCGCGCATCGCGAAGATATGCTCCAGAGTCTCCTTCTGGAGTTCGCCCATCGCCTGGTGCGAATGATCGACCGCGGCCTGGACTTGCGGGCCATAGCCATGCTCAGCCTCGATGGCGTCCGCGAGCCGGGCATTGTCGGCACGCAATTGCAGTTCGAGCGCCTGTCTGCGGATGGCGAAGCGCGCCTCGATCGCTTCGATGCGGACTTGCTGGTGCGCGTCCAGGTCAAGCTGCTGATGCAACAAGCTGTGCAGCTCGTTTTCTACAGGCGCCTGCCGCGCGATATAGGCACGCCCGATGAACGCCCCGGTGATCGCGGCGACGAAGGCGATCAGCGCGACCAGCAGGAGCCGGCGGCGGTTGCTCATTCGCCGCTACCCAGCAGCGTCGATGGCGCGAGCGCGGCCGGGGCACCGAAAGGCGTGATATCTGCCGCACGAACCGGTGCGGGTTGGATCACCGATCCCGCAGCGCCAATCAGGAGCGCCGCTGTTGCGGCAAGGCCGAGCATCGCGCCCGACAATGGCGCCGACGCGCGCGCGGCGATGTCAGTCATGACCGCAGCGTCGAGCGAGGCGAGACCGGGATGTACCGGCATCTCGCGCAGGCTCGCCAGGGCGGTGTCAATGTCGGTCATGTCCGTTCCTTCCACGCTGACATAGCCCGTTACGCAGCCCAGGCGCCAATCCCTCATCGATCAGCGATGCTGGATGAGGGATCGTCTCGCCACCCGCGTATTGGTCTATATCCATCGAAAGGACCCATCATGCACGCGATCCGACTTGCCGTCGCCATTGCCGCCGTCGCCATCGCCACACCGGCGATCGCACATCCTAAGCTTCTTGCCTCGACGCCGGCTCCGCAGGCCACGGTTAGCAATGTCACGCGGGCGAGCTTGACCTTCAGCGAGACGCTGATGGCGCCGCTTTCAGGCATCGACCTGTCCATGACCGGCATGCCCGGCATGGCGAACCACGCGCCGATGAAGATCGCGGGATTCCAGACATCGATCGCCGAGGATGGCAAAACACTGGTGGCAACCTTTCCGCGGGCGTTGCCGGCCGGCACCTATCAATTGAACTGGCACGCGGTTGCGTCCGACACGCATCGCGTCACCGGAAGCCTGACCTTCACGGTTCGCTGAGCCGGTGAGCGACTGGCCGCTCGTCGCGACACGGCTCGCGCTCTACGCCGATCTGGGGCTCCTCTTTGGAATCCCGCTGTTCGGACTTTACGGGCTGACGGGGAAGGCACGACGCGACGAGATGCCGGTCGCTATACCGTGCGCTGCGCTAGCAGCGGGTGGATTGCTGCTTGGGGCGCTCGGATTTGCGATGGTCGCGGCGTCCATGAGCGGGACGACGGTCGGCGGTCTTGATCCCGCCATCGTCAGGATGCTGCTGACCGAGACCAGTTTGGGTTGGGCGTTTCTTGCCAGGAGCGCGGCTCTCGCACTGGCGTTCTTGATTTCCCTGCGTGGCAGGCCGGGTTCCGTTCCGGGGCTTGTGCTGCTCGCATCGTCCGGCGCCATTGCGGTCTCGTCGCTCGCCTGGTCGGGACATGGCGCTGCGAGCGAAAGTGCCGCCGGACTGATCCATCTGGGTGGCGACATCGTGCACCTGCTCGCGGCATCCGCCTGGATCGGAGCCTTGGCCGTGCTTGTGCTGCTGGTGACAGCACGCCGAACTTGTTCGAACGAACGCATCAATACAGCCCATGCAGCGCTCGCGGGCTTTAGCGTGGCGGGGAGCGTGATTGTCGGGCTCGTCGTTGCAAGTGGCCTGATCAATGGCGCCTTCCTGGTTGGCGCGGGCAACGTCACGACGTTGAGCCACTCGCTCTATGGCAGGTTGTTGATCGCCAAGCTGCTGCTGTTCGGCGGCATGCTGGGGTGCGCGGCGCTTAACCGCTACAGGCTGGCGCCCCGCCTCGCGGAGGCGATCGGCCGGCGCGCGCCGGGGGAGGCCATCAAAGCGTTGCGCCACAGCATTGCGTTCGAAACCACCCTCGCAATTGCCGTCCTTGGCCTTGTCAGCTGGCTGGGTACGCTCGAGCCACCTGCTGTAGGATCGTGATGCCTTCGCAACACCATTAGACGTATATTACGGCTGATATTACGGCTGATTTCGACATCATCCCGGCGTGACAACGCAGGTCGCACAGGCCGTCGATGGGTCGCCATCGACTGTCGATAGAACAGGCGCGAACCCGCCGCCGGGCGAGCGCATATTGGTCGTCTGCCCCTGATAAAGCCGCGCCGCAGCAAGCAGCATGTGTCCATCATAGGTATAAAGGCGAATGTCGATTTTGCGCCTCAGTGCCTCGCCATCAAGTCGGATAATTCGTTCACTCGGGGCCACATAGGCCTGCGCGACATATTCGCCGCGCAGGATTTCGCTCCAGACCGACTTCGTCAGCTTGTCACCGCGATACGCTGCCTTGCTGCCATAGCCGGTGGCCGGCTTGAAGAAGAGATGCTTGCGTTCCGCCCAGAGACGTTCAGCGGCGGCGGCAGTGACCCGCTCGGTCACCGGCAAGCCCTGGGAAAGCGTGTCGATCAGATGCTGGTTGAAGCCCCATGAGCGCAACAAGGCAGGGTCGGACAACAGGGTCAGGTTGCGCTTGTCAGCGAGCAAGGCATGGACATACGGGTTGGGCGTCACGACCACCGCGCCATCGAGATAGGCACGACGCAGCGCATCATGTTCGCCGGCTTCGAGCGAGAAATCGACCAGCCGGTTGTAGACGAGGTCGATGCGTCTGGCGCCCAAGCGTAACTCACCGTCTTGATATGTGAGCTCCGCAGGGTCGGCAATGACCACGCTACACCCGTGACGCTCCAGCATGCGCTGCGCCAAAAGAAATTCAGGGTACAGATATTGGGCAGGCGGCTGATCATCGACGATCGCGATCACGGCCGGAGCGCCGCTGCCGCGCTGATGGACCCACTCCGTCGTGAACATGTGCGCGACCGCCGCCTCGAAGGCATCCGCCGAACGACTAGGCGATTCCGGCGCGCAGCAGGCGCGCTGGGCCTGTGCAAGCACGGCGTTCAACATCGCCCCGCCAGCGTTGGTATTGACCTCGATCAGGGCTGGACCATCCGGACCCATGTGGAAATCATAGCCCATGAAAGCGCCCCGAGGGCCAAAGTCCCGATGGGCTGTCGCTGGAGCCCAACCGCGAATTGCCGCCTGATAGGCGGGGTGCCGCGAAACGGTCTCGATTGCCGTCACGATGCGACTCATGCGGTCGATTTCCGCCTCGCTGACAAACACCGCGACGTCGGCAAACAGATGCGGTCGCGTTTCCATTAGCGAAGTGCAAAAGGACGGATCTCCGGTTTCCCGGATCAGCGCTTCACCAAGCGTCTCACGATCAAGTGTCAGACACGTACAGTCCCGATTGAGGCCAACCGAAGCCGCGGTGGAAGCAAGGAGGACACCTTCTTGCGCAAAATCCTGCGTCAGGCTCCGAGCCATCTGGAGATCTCCGATCTGAGCGATTTGCTCACCGTCGAGATACGAAGAAATTATAGAGCGGCCCGAAGATCAGCGCGACATACCAGCCCCAGCCAAGGCTCTCGACCAACCCCAGGAGGAACGTGCGCCAACTCAGCAGTTCGAACCCGGGAAGGAAGATCGCAAGAGCGGAATGCTTGATAGGCAACGCCGGCAGCAAAACATAGCCTGCGATACACAGCGTGTAGGAAATCGCCAGGAACAGGCTCAGGCTCAGCCCCAAACCGACGACTGGGATCAGATGAGGCGCGGCATGCGCCGGAGCGGACGGGATCTTTGCCATCTCAAGCGGCTCCCTCATGAGTGACGGGCACATTGCCCATATAGGTTCCCGGTGCCGCCTCGAACTTGGTGCGGCAGTCCTCCGAGCAGAAATAATAGGCATGGCCTTCCCAGATACTGGACTTGGCGCCCGCGGTCGGCACGATCTTGCCGCAGACGGGATCGCGATCCTGGGCCGGAGGGGTCCAATTGCCGTTCCCGCCAGGCGGCGCGTTCCTGTGGCTGTGATGGTGATGACCCATCACATGCGCGCCGCAGCCGAACCGCATCATCACGAAGAACAACACGGCCCAGAACAGCAGATAACCGATCGTGCCCATGGTCTGACCCTTCCTATTGTTTCGGCATGCCGGCGGACATGGCCGACATCGGCATTCCGCCCATCTGCATGCCCGGCATCATCTCATGCGTAAGCAGCCGGTCGGCCGTCGCCTGCTGCTCGGTCGACAGTTCGGCATAGAGACGGATGAGCGCAGGCTTTAGCGCGCGGAGATTGTCGAGACCGGCCGTCATCATGCGCTCATGCCGATCCAGCCGCTGCGTCAACGAAGGCGGCCTGCCATTGGGACCCGTCATCATCCCCATGCGGAGCTGGTCTACTCGCCTGGCCTTGGCACGCAGCACGCCAGCAAAAGCGTTCCAGGCTCCCGTCTGTGCGCCGGTAATCTTGAGCTCGGTCCGCAGGGACGCGATATGCCCTTCGACATTGCCTCCCATCGCCATGCCGCTGGCTGCCATGCAACCCATGGGGATGGCACCGGCGCCCATCATTCCCATCTTCGGCATATCGCCTTGACCCGCACCCATGCCGTTCATCATGCCCGAGCCACCGCCCATCATGCCGTCTGGCTTCGCGGTCGGAGCAGTCGGTGCCGGCGCGGGGGTCGCCGGCGCGGCCGCCTCCGCCGGATGATGCCCGGCATGGGGATCTGGAGTACTTTGCGCGCTGACAATTGCTGGCACGGCTCCTACAAGCGCGAGCATTGCGGCCCCCGTCCATATGCGCTTCGACCTGATCATATATTTTCTCCTGTGAGCGACGGAACCCTGCTGATCGCAGCAGCCTAGCCCCGTGACTCGGTAAGATCGGCCCGTTGCCGAAGATGTGGAAAGAAGCCGGGGACCTGCGCCATGTAGCGCCGGTACTCGTCGCCATATTCGCGAAGTGCGTCCTGCTCTTCATGATGGGCCAGGCGGACATACATGACGACCAGTACCGGAAACATCGCGAGGGTCAGGAGCGTCGGCCACTGCAGCAGGAAGCCGAACATCACGAGGATGAAGCCGACATATTGGGGGTGCCGCATCCGGGCGTAGATGCCGCCGGTCGCCAGCTTATGTTCCTGCTGCGCGGCATGCAGCAGCGTCCATCCCGCCGAAATGATCCAGAAGCCGCCGCCGATCAGCACGAAGCTCGCCAGATGGAACGGGCCGAAATGCGGATTTACCTTCCATCCGAACATCATCTCGAGAAGGTGCCCGGCGTCGTGCGAGAACCAGTCGATCCCCGGAAAGCGGGACTGGAGCCAGCCCGAGAGCAGATAGATCGTCAGCGGAAAGCCGTACATCTCGGCGAATAGGGCGACGAGAAAGGCGCTGAAGGCGCTGAAACTTCTCCAGTCACGCGGTGTCTGCGGCTTGAAGAAGCTGAAGGCGAAGAGAATGAAGATGGCGGCGTTGACTGCTGCGAGCCCCCATAGGCCATAAGCGGACATGTCATCGTGGTTCATGACAACGTTCCTTGTGACGGCGGTTGCATCGAACCGCCTTCAGGTTGTGCGGTGTCGGTCGCGGAGCCATCATGCTTGTGTCCATGACCGTGCATGAAGAAGTGCATTCCCAGGCAAAGCGCCAGCGGTAGCAGCAGTGGCAGAAATCCGACCAGATGGGCGCCGTGCTCGGTGACGAGATAATAGCCGCCAATCAAAAGGAACCCGATCAAGGCGATATTGGCGCGCCGCGGCGCCCTGTTCCTGTGATGGTGCGTATCGGTGTCGCTCAGAGCCACAATCCTGCCCTCCTGCAACAGGGCATTATCGTAACGGTTACGGCTGCTCTTTACGTATTGATACCAAGTGCCGGGTGAGGCCCTTGACCTTAGCACCATGTCAGACCCCATATGATGAGGCGTCGATCAGGAGCACCGCGATGACGCACGCCGAACATCATACACACGACCATGCACGTCATGCCCAAGGGGGCGGAGTGAAGGACCCGGTCTGTGGGATGACCGTTGATCCGGAGACAACGGCCCACCATGCGAGACATGGGGGAACGACCTATGATTTCTGCAGCGCGGTCTGCCGGAGCAAGTTCGTGGCCGATCCTGACCGCTTCCTCGTTCCCACTGCACCTGCCGTATCCGAACCAGCCCCTGGTACGATCTGGACTTGCCCGATGCATCCGGAGATTCGCCAGGATCACCCGGGTAGCTGCCCGATCTGCGGCATGGCGCTGGAGCCTTTGACCATTGCTGCCGAGAGTGGACCCAGTACCGAGCTCGCCGATATGACCCGTCGCTTCTGGATCGGCCTGATGCTGGCTTTGCCTGTGCTCGTCCTCGAAATGGGCGGTCATATCTTCCCGGCAATTCATCACGTCGTGCCGATGCGGATCGCGATCTGGATTCAGCTTGTGCTGGCGACACCTGTCGTACTTTGGGCGGGGTGGCCGTTCTTCGAGCGTGGGTGGGCTTCGGTTCGCACGCGCAACCTCAACATGTTCACCCTGATCGCGATGGGAACCGGGATCGCCTGGGCCTACAGCATGGTCGCAGCGCTCGCACCGGGCGTTTTTCCGCCCGCGTTCCGCTCAGCCGATGGCACGGTTGCGATCTATTTCGAGGCCGCCGCCGTCATCACCGTGCTGGTGCTGCTCGGCCAGGTTCTCGAACTGCGGGCGCGCGAAAGGACCTCAGGTGCGATCAAGGCGCTGCTCAACCTCGCGCCCAAGACCGCGCGGCGCATCGACGCGAACGGCAGCGACGAAGAGGTTGGCCTCGACCAGATCGTCGTCGGCGATCGGTTGCGGGTGCGCCCGGGCGAGAAGGTGCCGGTCGACGGCGTGGTCGAGGACGGCCGCTCTTCGCTCGACGAATCGATGGTGACCGGAGAGTCGATGCCGACGACCAAGGCGCTCGGCGACAAGGTGATCGGCGGGACGCTCAACCAGACCGGTGCGCTCATCATTCGCGCCGACAAGGTCGGTCGCGATACGATGCTCGCGCGGATCGTCCAGATGGTCGCCGCGGCGCAGCGCTCGCGCGCGCCGATCCAGCGCATGGCCGATCAGGTCTCGGGCTGGTTCGTGCCGGTGGTGCTGGCGATCGCGGTGCTCGCCTTCGCCGGCTGGGCGATCTGGGGGCCGGAGCCGCGCTTTGCTTATGGTCTGGTCGCGGCGGTGGCGGTGCTGATCATCGCCTGCCCCTGTGCGCTGGGCCTGGCGACGCCGATGTCGATCATGGTCGGCGTTGGCCGGGGGGCCGGGCTCGGCGTCCTGATCAAGAACGCCGAGGCACTCGAACGGATGGAGAAGATCGACACGCTGGTCGTCGACAAGACCGGCACGCTGACCGAAGGCCACCCCTCGGTCACGAAGATCGTGGCGGGACCGGGGTTCACCGAGGACGAGGTGCTGCGCCTCGCAGCCGCCGTGGAGCGTGCCTCCGAGCATCCGCTCGCCCGCGCGATCGTCGAGGCAGCGGGCAGTCGCAAGATCGCGATTCCCGAGGTTGCGGACTTCGACTCCCCAACGGGCAAGGGTGCTCTCGGCACCGTGGAAGGCAAGCGTGTGCTGCTTGGCAACACCGCCTTTCTCAAGGAGCACGGCATCGACGCCGCAGCGCTCGCCGTGCCGGCCGACGAACTGCGGCGCGACGGGGCGACCGCGATATTCGCCGGGATCGACGGCGTCGTCGCTGGCGTGCTCGCCATCGCCGATCCGATCAAGAAGACGACCGCCGAAGCACTCGCTGGCCTGCGAGCCGAAGGCATCCGTGTCGTGATGCTGACCGGCGACAATCGCACGACGGCCGAAGCGGTCGCCCGGACGCTCGGCATCGACGAGATCGAGGCCGAGGTGCTGCCCGATCAGAAGAGCGCCGTTGTCGAGCGCCTCAAGCGCGAGGGCCGCATCGTCGCGATGGCCGGCGACGGGGTCAATGACGCCCCCGCGCTGGCCGCCGCCGAGGTCGGCATCGCCATGGGATCGGGCACCGACGTCGCGATCGAGAGCGCCGGCATCACGCTGCTCAAGGGCGATTTGATGGGGATCGTGCGGGCGCGCCGGCTCAGTCAGGCGACCATGTCCAACATCCGCCAGAACCTCGTCTTCGCCTTCATCTACAATGCGGCCGGCATTCCGGTCGCGGCGGGGCTGCTCTATCCGCTGTTCGGCATCCTGCTGTCGCCGATGATCGCGGCCGCCGCGATGGCGCTGTCGTCGGTCAGCGTCGTCACCAATGCGCTCAGGCTCAACCGGCAGTCGCTATGAACATTGGCCAGGCTTCGAAGGCGAGCGGCGTCTCGCAGCGCATGATCCGCCACTATGAGAAGATAGGCCTGATCCCCGCCGCTGCGCGCCGCGACAGTGGCTATCGCGACTATTCGGATGCGGACGTCCATCGGCTTCGCTTCATAGCCAATGCCCGCGATCTCGGCTTTCCGATCGAAGAAATCCGAAAGCTACTGGATTTGTGGTCCGATCGCGGTCGCGCCAGTTCCGAAGTCAAGGCGCTGGCGGAATCACGCGCTGCGGACCTGGGCCGGAAGGCCGACACGCTTCAGGCAATGCGCCAGGCGCTGCTCGATCTGGCGACGCACTGCCACGGCGACGATCGTCCCGATTGTCCGATCATCGCGCAACTTGCTTCCTGAGTTACGCGGCTCGGCTACGCGCTACGCCCGGTCCAAATGGCCCGCTTCGCATCTGACCCCAACCCTGACTGAGTTGGAAAAGCGACCGAAGGCGCAGGAGAAACGAAGCCAATCCGTGCAATAAACGTCCTTTTGCACGCCGTACTACGCTCGGATCGGCGACAAGGGGGCGACTGCAGATAGCAATGCCGCGCTACCGTGGTGACCAGGCCCGTGACAAGCCCAAGCAAGTCCGACCGAAACTTTGCCTTATGCTATTGATATATAAAGAAGAAACTGGAGCGGGCGAAGGGATTCGAACCCTCGACCCCAACCTTGGCAAGATGTCAAAAGCCCTACTCTGGGCTACGCCAGGATACGACCAACTTACTGATAAATATCTATAAAATCATATTTGGATGCGCTACGCTGCGACCGTCAACGCCTCATTTTCCGGCCATGGTGCGGACCATGTGCGGACCAATCGGAGGCAGCGGAACACTGGATCATGAGCACGGCGTCCATCCTAATCCTAACCAAAACCGTGGTCGAGAAAGCGGCCACGACTGGCAAACGCTACCACGTCTGGGACGGCAAGCTATCAGGTTTCGGGCTGCGGGTCGAAGCGAGCGGCGCCAAGACCTTCGTGATCCGCTATCGCGCTGATGGCGGCGGCAGAAATGCGCCTGAACGCTTCATGACGGTAGGGCGTTTTAACCCACTGACCGTCGACCAGGCTCGAACGAAAGCGACCAAGTTATTGGGGGCTGTGGCGAACGGCCATGACCCCGCCAACGCCCTGTCAGCCAAGCGCAAGGAGATGAGCGTCGGCGCGCTGGTGGATCTCTATGAGGCTGAGGGTTGCTTCATTCAGCGCGGGAAACGGATCGGCCAGCCCATGAAACCGCTGACCAAGAAATATACGATAAGCCGACTGCGCCATCATGTCGTCCCACTGCTCGGGAGCAAGCGGATCACCGAAGTGCGCCCACGTGACATTGAGAAATTCTGCCGCGACGTAACCGATGGCAAAACCCGGACCGACACCAAGAAGAGCCTGCGTACCCGTGTTATCGTCAAGGGAGGCGAGGGTGCAGCGGTCAAGGCGGTCCGTGATCTCTCGGCGATGTTCAGCTTTGCCGTACATCAGGAATTGCTCGAATCGAACCCGGTAATGCGGGCCAGAGTCCGAAAGACCGACAATCAGCGGACGCGCTTCCTCACCCCCGCAGAGTTGAGGCGTTTGGGGCGGGCGTTCGATCAGGTTGAACGGGACGGCGCCAACGCAAAGGCAATCATCATCTGCAAGCTTTGGGCGCTGACAGGCTGTCGCCGGAACGAAATCGCCGGCCTCAAATGGTCCGAGGTTGATTTCGCGGAGGGCGTGTTCCGGTTTGAGGAAACGAAGACCGGCAAGTCAATCCGCCCGCTACCGTTGAGCGCCCGACTCCTGTTGCAGAATGTCGAGCGGACGCCGGGAACCGACTACGTTTTTCCAGCCGAGGACGGTGAAGGCTTCTTCCAGGGCACCTCCAAGATCTGGCCGGACGTCAAGAGGGCATCTGGGCTGGATGACATTACACCGCATACACTGCGCCATACGATCGGCTCGTTGGCGGTGTCGCACGGCGAAAATCTGATCATGACTGGCGCGCTGCTCGGCCACGCCAATCCGCGATCGACCGCGATCTACGCGCATATCCAGCTTGAGCCGATGCGCCAAGCCTCCGAGCGCGTCGGCAAACGTGTAGCGAACGCGCTCGGCAACTTCGTTCCGGCTGTCGATTCACCTACAAACATGCTGGTCGCTAATGACGCCTGAGCCGTATATAGATTATAGTGGCGCATACTCCGACGAAGCCAGAGGGCTCTGTTGGGCGCGCCGGCTAGGGTCAGGACCCATTGATGTGAGGAGCGCGATCTGATTCAGGCTCCGCAAGGAGGCTGAATTTGAGCGACTTGTACTGGCTGACGGACGAGCAGATGGCGCGGCTGGCGCCGTATTTCCCTAAGAGCCATGGGCGGCCGAGGGTCGATGATCGGCGCGTGCTGAGTGGGATCATATTCGTGAACCGCAACGGGCAACGCTGGCGTGATGCACCGAAGGATTACGGGCCGCACAAGACGCTCTACAACCGCTGGAAGCGGTGGGGTGAGATGGGTGTCTTCACCCGGATGATGGAGGGGCTGTCCTCTGCAGGTGCCGAGCGCAGGACAGTGATGATCGACGCGACCTATTTGAAGGCCCACCGCACGGCATCGAGCCTGGCGGTAAAAAAGGGGATCTCGGGCGCCTGATCGGCCGCACCAAGGGCGGCATGAACACCAAGCTCCACGCCGTCACCGACGCTAATGGCCGCCCTTTAAGCTTCTTCATGACCGCCGGCCAGGTCAGCGACTATATCGGCGCGGCAGCCCTGCTGGACGAATTGCCGAAGGCTCAATGGCTGCTCGGCGACCGGGGTTACGATGCTGACTGGTTCAGGGATGCGCTGCAGGAGAAAGGCATAAAGCCCTGCATCCCGAGCCGGAAATCGCCCAACGAGCCCATCAAATACGACAAACGCCGCTACAGGCGCCGCAACCGCATCGAAATCATGTTCGGACGTTTGAAGGACTGGCGCCGGGTCGCCACGCGCCATGACCGCTGCCCCACCGCCTTCTTCTCAGCCATCGCGCTCGCCGCCACCGTCATCTTCTGGCTATGATCAATGAGTCAATGAGTCATCGTGTAATTTGTGGCTGCTTCCTCGGGCCGGCTGAACGGCGCACCTTCTGGCTGTCGGACCTGAAGGAAGGAAGCAGCCATGAAGCACTATGCCGGAATCGATCTGTCGATGGAAACATCGCACATCTGCGTCGTGGACGCCGATGGCCGCAAGCTAGGCGCGGTTTGCGTGGACAGCACGCCCGAAGTAATCGCCGCTGCGTTGGAATGCTACAGGCCTGTTGATCGCGCTGTGATCGAGACAGGCCGGATGACGCCGTCGATCGCGCTTGGTCTACGCGAGCTCGGCGTCGCCATCATCTGTATTGATGCGCGCCAGGCACATCAGAGCCTGAAGGCGATGAAGGCCAACAAGACCGATCCCCACGATGCCGCCGGGCTTGCCCAGCTGGCGCGCACCGGCTTCTATAAGGAGGTGCACGTCAAATCGCCGGCGGCGCATGGGGTGCGGTCGGTGATCACGGCACGCGGGCACTTGGTCGAAGCGCGCGTCCGGCTCGACAACACGATCCGCGGGCTCTGTGCCACCTTCGGGATTAGGCTCGGCATTGGCCAGGGCGAGAGGTTCCTCGCGCGGATGCGGGTGGCGGCCTCCATCCCTGGCCTTGGCGAGGCGGTGGCATCGCTGCTCCGCGTGCGCGAACGCCTAGTCGATGAGATCCGGCAGCTGGATCATCAGATCAAGGCAATCAGCATAGCCTCGCCGGCCTGCCAGACCCTGATGAGCATCCCCGGCGTGGGAGTGCAGACCTCGGCCGCGTTCGCTGCCGCCGTTGATGATGCCAGCCGGTTCAAGCGATCACGAACGGCGGGCGCCTACTTCGGCCTCGTTCCGCGCCGGCACCAGTCTGGCGAGCTCGATTGGACCGGTCGCATCACCAAGCAGGGCGATGGGACGGTTCGCAAGCTCCTCTACGAGGCGGCCAACTCCATTCTGACGCGTACCCGCCAGACCTTCGCGCTGAAGAGCTGGGCGCTCAAGATCGCCAAGCGGCGCGGCCTGCGAAAGGCCCGTGTCGCGCTCGCCCGTCGCCTCGCCGTCATCATGCATGCCATGCTGCGCGACGGCACCTTGTTCGAAGCCTGAGATGAGATAGTATCCAGTTGCCAGCGGTGATGCTCTCAAACTGACCCGAAGGCGGTGTCCCGCGAGGGAACGCAGGGACGGACGATCTGCGAAGGTTACCGGATGGGCCCTCAAGCCCGCTTCGAGTCAATGCAACGTCCGGCCTTGTGAGACCCGATACAGCACCACCGATCTCCGGGCCGGCGAGTGCGGACAGATCCTTGAAACCCTCAAGGGACAACCGCCGAGCTTCTGCAAATTACAGATCTACGGCCTAAGTCGTCGTGCGGCTCCAAAGGGTGCTGTCGCTGAACCCGGAGGGCTCCGCCGGGCTCGAACCGTATCACCTATGTCTTTGGCAAGGCAGTGGAAATAACGACAGATCGGGGCGATCCTGGTACCCATGCTCGTGTTGTTCATTGCCGACGCCTCGGTCGCTCAGGTGCCGCTGATTAGGTTGCCACAACGCATCGAAGTATGAATCGAAGGCGAGATTCGCTCCATTAAACCGTCCCTAGCTCGATCGCACTGTTGTTGCGCCTTGCTCCATTTCAAGGCAGTGACGTAGAGTCAAAGCGATTGGGGCAATCGCGTCGCGACAGTGGGGACCATGGCACGGCGTTGGCGGTTAAAGATCTCGGCGAGAACTAAACGCGGTCGTGGCGCGTCGCTCCTAGTAAACCTTCGCCACCTATTGGCATGCCCTGCAACACTCGCCGCACTATCGGTGTTTCTGGCAGGGGCGGTGGTGAGTGACGCTCACGCCCTGGCTGCCGACAACGAGATACTGGTCACGGCTCGGCGATACGAAGAGCGGCTGCAGGACGCGCCGCTGGCAGTGAGCCGGTTCTCGCCGGCCGACACCATCGCCCGTTCTTCCGTTTCGCTGGCGGACATCGCCGAGTTCGCGCCCAATGTCGGCTTCGATTCGACCACGCCGCTGAGCGGTAGCTCGAATGCCGCTTCGATCTTCATTCGTGGCGTCGGCCAGACCGATTTCGCGATCACGACCGATCCCGGCGTTGGTGTCTATGTTGACGGGATCTATCTGGCGCGGGCGACGGGGGCCGATCTCGATTTGCTCGATATCGAGCGCGTCGAAATATTACGCGGTCCACAAGGAACATTGTTCGGCCGCAACACGATCGGCGGCGCTATCAGCGTCACGACGCACGCGCCGCAATTGGGCCAGTTCGCCGCAGAGGTTGAAACGGTGCTCGGGCGATTCGATCGTTTCGACCTCCGCGCGGCGATCAACCTGCCAGTTGCGTCCGCTCTCGCATTCCGCGTCGCCGGCGCCCGCCAGCGCCGGGATGGCTTCGGCCGGAGATTGTTGACCGGACAGGGTATGGGCGGCCAGCATCGCGATGCCGTGCGCCTATCCGGCCTCTGGGCTCCCGATCCCACGTTCGAGCTACGCGCCAGCATCGATTATACACGAGCGGACGAGCAATCACCGGTCATGACCACCGCCTTTACCAGCCGCGTGGGTAGCGTAACGGCACCGGGAACACTGTTCACCGGGCCGTTGTACAATAATCTGATCGGCGCTCCGGCACCTTGCCAGACGCCCGGCTTTCTCGTTCCCTTTTGCGGCATACCCGGCCTGATTGTCCTGCCTGCACTGCCGGCGGACACACCCGGCTATGATGGACGATGGCTGACCGGTAATCTATTCACCTCCAATTCCACCGGACCTACCGGATCGCGTTACGAAATCATCGGCGTGACCAGCGCGATCAGCTGGCGTCCCGGTCGGATCCACCTCAAGGCAACCACCGGCTATCGGGCTTCCGATTTCTCATTCGGGCGCGACCCCGATGGTTCGCCGCTCAGCCTGATCCACACCTCAAGCGCGATCCGCCATCGCCAGTTCAGCCAGGAACTGGAGTTAGGCGGCGGCGACGGCAGGTCGTTACGCTGGCTGGTGGGCGGCTATTCTCTCTCGGAACATGCGCGCGATCGGCTATTGGTTCCCTTCGCGCAGGAGACGTTCGACATCGTCAATCGCTTCGGCCTCGGTTGTACGCTGCTACCGGGTCTGACGGGCGCGCCGGGGCCGATCACGCTCAACCCCTGCCCGAACCCCTTCTTCATCGATGTCACCGGGGCGGGCGCCTCGATCCGAAACCACAGCCTGGCCGCCTTCGCGGAAGCAACCATCGGACTGACCGCGGGGCTGTCGCTGACTGCCGGGGCGCGATGGACGCGGGATGACAAGCGGGTCGATCTCAGTGGCTATTTCATCGGTGGTACGCCGTTCTCGCCACGGCCGCGGGCGCGGGACCGCTTCACGCGCGTCACGCCGCGCGTGATTCTGGACTATAAGCCGCTGCCGGACCTGATGTTCTACAGTTCGTTTTCAACGGGCTATAAGTCCGGCGGCTTCAATGAACGCTATGGCGCGCCCCTGGCAGCCGGCCCCACGATCTTCGCTCCCGAATCGGTGCGCAGCTTCGAGATTGGAGCAAAGGCGACGCTGCTAGGCGGGCGGGCGCGGATCAACCTTGCGCTCTTTCGCTCAAGCTATGACAATATTCAGGTGGTGGTGTTCGATAACACCATCCCTCGCACGATCAACGCCGCCCGGGGGAGGGTTGGCGGTGCGGAGATCGAGGCCAGCCTTACGCCGGTCAAAGCCGTCACGCTCCAGCTTTCCTACGGCCATCTCGATGCACGCTATACACGACTGGATGCCGCCGTGATCGGATCGTTCGGGTTGCCGATCGTCAATCCGCTGCGCCTGGACTATGCCTTCGTGAACTCGCCCCGGCACACATTGTCGGCCGGCGCCGAATATGCGCGCGACCTCGGCATTGGAACGCTGCGGATGCGGGCCGACCTCAGCTATCGATCGAAAACCGCAAACGACGCGATCAACACGCCGGAGCTGATCCAGCCGGCGCTCGTCCTGCTCCGCGCGCGCGTCGGCTTCACCACGGCGGACAAGCGCTGGTCCTGCGCTGTATTCGGGACCAATCTCACCAATAAACGCTACGTCGTCAGCGGTGCTGCCGATGAGGTGGGGTTCGCAAGGGCCGAGGTCAACGCTGGCCGACCACGGGAATGGGGGGCGTCGGTTGCGCTGCACTTTTGACGTAAATCTATCGTCTACCGGGATGGTGCCGTGCTATGCAGTGAACAGGATCGGCTGAACTTCTCGTGGGGAACGGGGGATGCTCGACGAAAACATATCCGCGCTCATTGGCGACATCTACGAAGGTCCGCGCAACAGCGGCGCATGGCAACGGGTACTGAACGGTCTTCTGGATCGAACCGGTAGCCGATTCATCATGGTCTCTGCCGTCGATTTAAGGCGGCGCGAATATTCCCAAGCCTATTGGCATGGCGCGGACGACGCTCGCTTCCTCGATGGTGTTCGCGACTATGAAGCCGACCTCTACCGCACTGATCCAACCCTGGAATTCGCCTCGCGCAATCCGAATGCGGGCTTCGTCACCATGGCAACGGCGATCGCCGACAGCGGCGTCGCCCCTGCCGATCATCCCTATCTCCGCTGGACCAACGAAGTTCTTGGGGTCGGCCACAGCATGGTGCGCTATACCGCGCCTCAGGATGATCGGACCGTCGGTATTTCGCTTCACCCTCCGAGAGCGCGCATCACCCATGACGCTGCGGAGATCCGGCTGTTCCTGATGCTGTTTGAGCATATTGAGCGCTCGATGCGTCTCGCGGCGCGGCCGCCCGATTTTGAGCATCCGCACGAAGCGCGCCTGCTCGTCGATAGCCGGGGCTTGGTGCGCGAGACCAGCGGTGGAGCGCGGGCGATGTTCGCGCGGCCGGACGGGCTGCGCATTGAACGCGGTCGCCTTCACGCCGCCCGGCCGCAGGATACCGCGCGGATCGATGCGCTAATCATGGCAGCCGTAAGAGCCATATCACATGGGGGCGTGGGCGGCGGGATTACGGTGCCTCGGCCATTGGGGCGGCGGGACTGGCTGGTACTCGTCAGCCCGTTGCCTCAGACCCACGAACCGTTCGCGTCCTTTGGCCCCGCCGCAGTGATCCGCATTGTCGATCCGGAAACGGGCGCTCCGCCCGGCAGCGGCGCCAATTGGATGCGGATGTTCGGCCTGACACCGACGGAAGCGCGGCTGGCACAGACGCTGATGGAGGACGACGGCGACCTTCGCACCACCGCCGAACGGCTTGGCATGCGTATTTCCACCGCTCGCGTGCACTTGCGCCACATCTTCGACAAGACCGGCGCGCGGGGACAAGCGCCGCTAATGCGACTATTGCAGCGCATCGAGGGATGAACGAAGGCCTCAATCAACCTGTGCCGTAACGGACAGGAGCATGGTTAAGCCCGCATACGCCATCTGGGTATTCCCCTCGTCACGCCAGAATATTAAGGCTTGCATCCGGATTTTGGAGGGCGGCATGGCCATTATCACGGAACGACCGGCGACGACATATAGGCTGGGACGGTTGGAGATGACGTGATCACGGCGCGGGAGGGAGTGGACCGGCTTAAGGGCAGCGATACTTACGGAATGACCTCCACCGACGTCGAGTAACGTCTATGCGCCATTAGGGAGGAGTTCCATGAGGCCTATTTGTAATACTCTCTCGGCGATTGTCTCCATGCAGATGGATTACAACGTCTAGCGGATCAAATGATTACGCCATTACAACAATGCACGTTATTGTCGTGTGGTAGTACAAATGAGATTGAATGAGCGAGCGCCTCACAATGGAGTAAAGGCTGATGTTTGAAACATTGATCCGGGGTTCCTGGAAGAAAATCGTAAGACAATCACTGCTGGCGTCGTTACTCGCTTCAACTATACCGCTCCCGGCGGCGGCTCAGTTGAGCCGAGAACAGAAGCTTCAGATTCTTCAAGACATGAATCGAAAATTCGAGGAACAAAATGCGGAGCGTCGCGCGCAAAGCCAGAGGCAATACCAAGATGATGAGGCCTCCGAACGAGACTCCGCGCCAAGTCAGCCATCCAGTTGGCAACAGTTCAATCAGGATTTCAATGCGCAGGCACGCTCGCTTTACCAGCGAAAGGCTGCGGAAGCTGATGCCGCAGCAAGTCAAGCTGAGCTTGCGCGGCAACGCCGTGAGATAGACGCACGAAATCAAGCCGCGGCAGAGTACAAGATTAGGACGTACGGTCGTTCGGAGATCGCGGGTACACCTGTGCACGTTGATCCCAATCGGGACGACAGTGCCTGCACAGGAGGTACGACCTGGGTAAAGGGTGTGGGCTGCCGATAACTTATTGCGGCAGTGTTTGGTGGAATTGAATTCAGAGGCAGCGAGACTAACACTTGGTAAAACTAGCTATCTAACGATCGAATAGGTCTGGCCGAACTTCGCTGAAACTGGCTGTAATTTCGCAAAACGCTTCGGCTATAGAGGCTATTGTGGAAGGGATTACTTTGCTCAAATTTTTTCTCTAAGTCATATCCTGATTTGCTCTATGACGGGAACCCTATTCGAAAGAAGATCATGCATTTGATGAAAATCTGGGCTGCCTCTCTAATTTTTCTTCTGAGCACATCAGGTGCGGCTAATGGACAGGTGCGCGGAAATTGTATTGATAATCAAGTTACCAGCGGTCGGACGATCGCGGAATTTCTGCTCACAAACACCTGCAGTGATACAATAGACTTAGAAATTCTGTCCCGAAGAACTGCTCGCGTTTGCACAACAATGCGGATGGAGAGTGGCGTTACGCGAACCTTTCGGCAGCTCCAAGAATGCCCTTCGGTCGGTGATTTGGCGAAAGGCTGTGTGTGCGAAAGTCACTTTCAAACACGTGAACGCGTAATTCCCAATAAATAGCGGGGTACCCAGATTGTGACCTATCGCTACATTAAGAGAATTCTAAAACCTTTTTTAGCTTTCATCCTAATGTCCGCCTCAAGTCAAAGTTCGGTAGTCTATGCAGGACCAATAACGGAGCATTCAGAAGAGACGAAGGCAACTTCTGGAGAATTGGGATATCGCATGGGCTGCGCAGCCGCACGCGGTATTGCTAAATCAGAAGTGTGCGGGGAGTATTATGAAATGAGATCCGCTGAGGCGAGAGATGCTGAAGAACGGCATAATAAATATTGTGTTCATGTTTCTCTGCGAGAGGAGGCTGCGGGCTATATAAGGTATATTTTTACTAATAAATGCAATGAATCCATATCCATGGTTGGCTCAATTGGTGAAACTAATATATCACGGTCTCTTTCTCAAGGGGAGTGGCCTGTGCTTTGCTATATTAGGTCTGGAAAGTGCGGCAATGGGAACATTGATTACAGTTTGCGGCCGTGAATAAATTCTAATTCGCTAGAAATTTGATGCCGAGTCGGCTGATCTCCCAACCAGGCCGAGCCAATTCAGTTAGGCGACAGGTGCTGCGCTGGCGAGTAAACGGGTGCGTAAAGTAGTGTTCGCCAGGGTGGGCCCATCGAAACTTAGGTATAGCGAAGCTGTTCCGTGTGAACCCTATTCGCGAATGCTGATGAGCCATTGGCAAATCCATTGGTCGGAAAGCGCAGAGATCTAACAGGCATTAGTATGATGCCGGCTTCAAAGCCCTTCCGTTCGCCGCTGCCTTTTTCAGTGTGCAATCATTCGGGACAAGGCGCCAATTCGGGCCTCTTCGCAGAGCCAAAGAATCGTTCAAAATCAGATAGGTAAGATCAAGCCTGTGCGGGGTCACAGTAGCGATGGCTCAACTGCTGACGCCGCCACCTTACGCTTTACCCAGAGTTCGCTGGTGCGTTGCAACTCAATCAGGTCATCGGGGAAGCAGCGCTGCTGGAAAGCGAGGGTGTCTTCGAAGGTGCCGTGCAGCCACTGGTCATATTCATCTGCGTGAAGCAGCACTGGCATCCGATCATGGACCGGGCGGATCGCCTCGTTACAGTCAGTCATGGCACCTGAATAGACTGGTCCCCATTCGTCGCTGATCCGCCATAGGCCCGCCCAGGCAAAAATGGGCACGTCCTTCACGTTGAACCAAGTGCGCGTCTTCGCGCCCTTGGGGCCTTCAGCCTCAGCGAAATGCGTGACTGGGACCAGGCAGCGCCACTGCGGCTTGGCGGCAAGGCCCTTCCACATCGGCTTGGCGAGGTCGGCGATATTGTTGACAGGCTTGGGCTTGGCAGTCGGTGACATGCCTTTGAGACGCAGGGGAAATCCCCAGGCCATCGACTGCATCACGCGCGCGCCGTCTTGCTCGCGCACGACCAAACCGGGATAGCCGGGATAGACTTCCTCGGGCGCATTCGATTGCGTCGGATCGCTCACCCCGAAATGCGCAGCTACTTCGGCGGCGCTCTTCCTGATGGTATATAGATTACACATCGACGGTCCTGGCTCATGCTTCAGGGCCGATCATCGCCGATGATCGCGATCATAGCAAAGCCATTTGCGGTTGCAGCGCGGCCGGAAGATCACCGCTCCGCCAGAGATCGTCACTGTGCAACACCGTCATCCGCGCAGCCGCTATCGGGGGACGAATCTGAAAGCCGATGACGTCCCCGATCGAACAGCCGAGCCACCGCGCATAGTCTTGCGGTTCGAGCAGCACGGGCATGCAGTCGTTATAGGGCTCGACCGCCGCATTGGCCGTCATCGTCATGCCGGCATTGACGGGTCCATAGTCCGGGACATTGCGGCAGAAGCCCGCCCAGGCGAGCAGTGGCCGATCGGAGACCGAGAACCAGCTGCGCGTCTTCGATCCGGGATCGCCATTCGGGCTCGCGAAGTGAGTGAGTGGGATCAGGCAGCGATATTGCGGCTGCGCGACGAGCTTGTCCCATAGCGGATTGGTGAGATCGACCACGAGGCAGATCCGTCCGGGCAGATCGCCGCGCTCGCGCATTTCGCGGGTCAGTCGCGGAAAGCCCCAGTCCATCTGCCGCATCAGCCGGTGGCCGTTTTTCTCGAACACAACCAGGCACGGCAGGGCCTCGACGGTTTCCGCGGGCACCGTCAGCTCAGGACTCGCTTCCGCGCTGAAATGCGCGGCGATCCCGGGGATAGTGCTGACGACCCATGACCAGGAACGAGAATGAGCCATCGCTGGCTGCCGTCAAAGAACTGATGGGAGCGAACCACGACGCGTTGCGCGGGATCGTGCAGGATTTGCTGCAGGAGATGCTCGAAGGCGAGATGACCGAGGCGCTCGGCGCCGGGAAGAGCGAACGATCCGACGGCCGGATCGGCTACCGGTCGGGCCACTATAACCGGACGCTGATCACGCGGGTCGGCAAGCTCGAACTGCGGGTTCCGCAGGATCGCGACGGGCGGTTCTCGACCGAGTTGTTCGAGCGCTATCAGCGATCCGAGCAGGCGCTGATTGCGGCGCTGGCCGAGATGTACTTCCAGGGCGTTTCAACCCGCAAGGTCAAGGCGATTACCGAAGAGCTGTGCGGTCATCGATTCTCGGCCTCGACCATCTCGGCGATCAACCAGCGGCTGGATGAGAGCCTGACGGCCTTTGCGCGGCGCCGGCTGGAGGAGCCGTTCGCCTACCTGATCATCGATGCCAAATACGAGAAGGTGCGCCAGGCGGGAGTGGTTCAGTCGTGCGCGGTGCTCGTCGCGCTCGGTGTCGACTGGGAGGGGCAGCCTGGGCCGGTGGAGCTTCGCTATAAACCCTACTGCTCAGGGACGCCGAGACTCGTAAAAGATACCCAAGCAGTATTGCATCCGCTGTGGCGTCGTAGGATTGCCCTTGCACGCTCTAAATTCGTCGTCCGACATCTGATGTTTTTGAGGCAGTTGGCCATGTTGAATGGCAGCATTCGAACCACTGTTCGACGGGACAGAGGTACGTTGTTGCCGCGTCTGGTATTCGGCAGCAGCCGCTTGTGCGATTGCGCGGCGGCGCGCCTGGTCCGACGACCATTGCTGGCGCTCTACCCGCGCTGCTTCTTCAAGACGGGCAGCGGAGCCGGGTAATCTAGCGAACTGCGCACGATGGGAAGCCGGCGTTCCTCCGCCGACCTGACCGCTAGCGCCAGACTTGAAGTCTGCTCCGGAAAACTGGTCCAAGGACTCATCCAGATTGCGAGCGAGCCTGTTGAAGTCCTCCCGCGCCACGTCAAAATTGCGCTTCTGGATGTTGCGGACTCGACTATTTGCTGTGGCGGCATTCAGTGCCCTGTTTGACAAGGTTTCGTGCATGCCGGTTACACCACCAACGGCCTCTGCGGCTGAGCCGCCCGGCTCGCGACCTCGCTTAATCCGCTCTGCCGATTCCATGGCTGAGCAGGCAATTCGGATGCTCGTCAACAGCCTGAGAAGTTTCCGCCAGCGGGCGTACTCCGGGCTCCATGCTCCTCGAGAATCTCCAACGCTGCGTATTGTTTTATAAACCCTTTTTTCTTCAGCGCTCGTCGCCGCGGCGTGCGCTCGACAAGCTTGGACGCTAGGATATGCAAGGCCTGCCGCCCCAAGGGGACTTGTAAGTAGGACTGCCAGTGTTCCAATTGAGAACGAACGAAACATGAAGACTCTCCTCCTCACAGAATCTGCTATGCTCCAAGCCTACGCTGAATGGCCTCGCGCTACTACTTCGGGTCACCGCACCCCGGAATCTAAGTTCAATTCGACTGCACAAAGGAGAGCAGCATGCGGCACGACCCCACAGTCCGCTTAGCCACCTTGGGAGCGCTCGGCGTTGCCGTGCTTTTCGCAAGCGCTGTAGACGCGGAGTTGTTAGGTGGTGTGCCCCAGGCCACGGCGGTACGCGCCCCCTTGAGCGATGAGCAGCGTGAATTGGTCCGGCAGGTCGCCGATGCGATGAAGGCGGGTAAGGCTACGGAGGCGCTGCGGCTAATCGAGAAGTTCAGGGCGGCTGCGCCGCCGTTGCCGCGCTTGTTATTCGTCGAGAGCCACTTAGCGAAGGCCGTGGGGCAGCACGTTCGCGCTCAGAGAGCCCTCAGTGAATACATCCGGTTAGCTCCCGCTGACGATGAACACTATGTAGAAGCTAGATCCACGTATTCTGCGGCCAAGAAGGCGGCTGACGCTGATTTATCGCGCACCGGTCGACGGCGGGCTTCCCCCAAAGGCAATGTTGGAGATTGGATAACTGAACGCGACTATCCGTATGTGGCTTTGAGGAACGAGGCTTCTGGGGCAACCAGGGTGATGCTTGCCATCGACGAGACGGGGCGCGTGGCCGATTGCACCGTCACCCAGCGGAGTGGCTCGGCTGAACTCGACGCCCACACATGTTCGGTGCTGTTGCGGCGGGCTCGCTTCAGCCCGTCGACAAACAAAAAAGGGCAGTTATTGCCATCGGTGCACGAGCAAACGGTGAGATGGACGATACCTCAGTAAGCGCGATGTAACGCGCTCGGTTTGCTCGAGCATATCATAGCGCTAGATGTCGGGCCCTGGTGCGGGCCTTCACACATGGCGGCCTTCAGACCACGGTTACGTTGCGCCACACTGGCACTCGGACATGTCTTGAGAATGGCACCTGGCACCTGGCACAGCCGAGATCTCGACCGTCGGTGCCAACGCAATTTCGACCATCTCGATTCGAGACTATCGCGCATGTGAGATGCGCGTTAATTCTTACCAAAGGCTGGTCACGGCTAAGCCGGATTATCGGTTAGGATCGTCCCAGCCCAATTCGGCAAAGAACAGGCAAACAACTAGGCCGTGAACTCCTAAATCAGTGTTGCGGTGGTTGATGACGTTACTCTGGGGCTTTGAAGAAGTAGGCCTCCAACGGAAACCTGTCTCCTTCGCAGATTAACCTTCCGCCGCTTTCCTCGAAGTCTCGAAGTGTCCATCGGGCATAGTCGATCGCTAGGCACAAGGCTTGGAAGGGATCGCCTCCTGCAATGCGGAGGGGGCGCTGAAAGTCGCCCATCAGGACGACACAACGCCATTGCATCTCGCGGTCGAGGAAGGGGCTTTGGACTTCCAACGTGAACGCAATCGCAGGGCCATCGGGCGGGATGGCTTCAAGGGCAAGTGACAAGATCGAGCGCTGTTCAGTTATCTGAACCGATCTATTCGATAAATACATCTTTCGCCACGCTTCCATATCAAGGCAGGTTGTGATTCAGCGTCGGCATGAGCCGATATGACCTGACCGACTTCGAGTGGCGCGTTATTGAACTGCTGCTGCCCAACAAACCCAGAGGCGTGCCCCGCGTCGATGACAGGCGCGTGCTGAACGGCATCTTCTGGGTGCTGCGATCTGGTGCGCCCTGGCGGGACTTGCCTGAGCGCTACGGCCCGCGCACCACATGCTACAATCGCTTCGTGCGATGGCGGAAAGCTGGGGTGTGGGATCGGATGATGGACGCCATCGCCGCTGCCCACGACGGTGACATCCAGATGATCGGCAGCACTTCCGTTCGCGCTCACCAGCAGGCCGCGACGGCAAAAAGGGGGATCGACATCATTGTCTCGGTCGTTCCCGAGGCGGGCTCACGACCAAAATCCATGCGGTTGTCGACGGGCAAGGTCTCCCGATACGACTGAGCCTGACCGCCGGGCAAAGCCATGACGGGCAAGTCGCTGACCATTTACTCGATCACGTTGCCGCCGGAACAATCGTGCTGGCAGACAAGGCCTACGACGCTGATCGGATCCGGACGGCGCTCCGCGAGAAGGGCGCGTTTGCCAACATCCCGCCCAAGGCCAACCGGAGGTCGAAGCCCTACTTCAGCACTTGGCTGTACCCGAGCGGAATCTCATCGAGCGGTTCTTCTCCAAGCTGAAGCACTTCCGCCGCGTCGCGACCCGATACGACAAGCTGGCCGAAAACTTTCTCGCCATGGTCCAACTCGCCTCAATGCGGCTGTGGCTCCGCGTTTATGAGTCATCGTGTAATTTGTGGCTGCTTCCTCGGGCCGGCTGAACGGCGCACCTTCTGGCTGTCGGACCTGAAGGAAGGAAGCAGCCATGAAGCACTATGCCGGAATCGATCTGTCGATGGAAACATCGCACATCTGCGTCGTGGACGCCGATGGCCGCAAGCTAGGCGCGGTTTGCGTGGACAGCACGCCCGAAGTAATCGCCGCTGCGTTGGAATGCTACAGGCCTGTTGATCGCGCTGTGATCGAGACAGGCCGGATGACGCCGTCGATCGCGCTTGGTCTACGCGAGCTCGGCGTCGCCATCATCTGTATTGATGCGCGCCAGGCACATCAGAGCCTGAAGGCGATGAAGGCCAACAAGACCGATCCCCACGATGCCGCCGGGCTTGCCCAGCTGGCGCGCACCGGCTTCTATAAGGAGGTGCACGTCAAATCGCCGGCGGCGCATGGGGTGCGGTCGGTGATCACGGCACGCGGGCACTTGGTCGAAGCGCGCGTCCGGCTCGACAACACGATCCGCGGGCTCTGTGCCACCTTCGGGATTAGGCTCGGCATTGGCCAGGGCGAGAGGTTCCTCGCGCGGATGCGGGTGGCGGCCTCCATCCCTGGCCTTGGCGAGGCGGTGGCATCGCTGCTCCGCGTGCGCGAACGCCTAGTCGATGAGATCCGGCAGCTGGATCATCAGATCAAGGCAATCAGCATAGCCTCGCCGGCCTGCCAGACCCTGATGAGCATCCCCGGCGTGGGAGTGCAGACCTCGGCCGCGTTCGCTGCCGCCGTTGATGATGCCAGCCGGTTCAAGCGATCACGAACGGCGGGCGCCTACTTCGGCCTCGTTCCGCGCCGGCACCAGTCTGGCGAGCTCGATTGGACCGGTCGCATCACCAAGCAGGGCGATGGGACGGTTCGCAAGCTCCTCTACGAGGCGGCCAACTCCATTCTGACGCGTACCCGCCAGACCTTCGCGCTGAAGAGCTGGGCGCTCAAGATCGCCAAGCGGCGCGGCCTGCGAAAGGCCCGTGTCGCGCTCGCCCGTCGCCTCGCCGTCATCATGCATGCCATGCTGCGCGACGGCACCTTGTTCGAAGCCTGAGATGAGATAGTATCCAGTTGCCAGCGGTGATGCTCTCAAACTGACCCGAAGGCGGTGTCCCGCGAGGGAACGCAGGGACGGACGATCTGCGAAGGTTACCGGATGGGCCCTCAAGCCCGCTTCGAGTCAATGCAACGTCCGGCCTTGTGAGACCCGATACAGCACCACCGATCTCCGGGCCGGCGAGTGCGGACAGATCCTTGAAACCCTCAAGGGACAACCGCCGAGCTTCTGCAAATTACAGATC